>Ga0114999_10001900_pt1 | contig 28297 bp, 30 predicted proteins | sample ArcticOcean_MG_C_3_FD_89820 | JGI IMG/M metagenome (GOLD analysis project Ga0114999, IMG submission 89820) | Marine microbial communities from western Arctic Ocean - ArcticOcean_MG_CB8_126 | ecosystem: Environmental > Aquatic > Marine > Oceanic | place: Arctic Ocean: Canada Basin | collected...
TATCTTACCAAGTTGCGTTCGCTGCTCAAGATAAGCTCGTGCTTAGCACTGAGTCCGACTTCTTTCAGTTACTGACTGGGGTAGGAGTTACTGTGCCTCCTGAAGATGCAACTACTGGAATTCCTACTGGTACTCTTGAGGCTGTCACCCAGCTTGATGTAACGCGATTTCTAGAGCTTTCCCTAAGTGATGTAGAGAAACTCATTGATGAGTGTATCCCTGCAGCGGCTGTCACCGCTAATTAAGCCTTCTTAGCTGCCTGGATACTTGCTTAGTGCGTTCTTTAGGTTGCTATGATCAAGCACAAATGATCCATGGACTCTCCTCGGTACAAAGTATAGGTTAGTTTTTATGGTAGTTTCAGATTAAGGCAGCAAGAATGCTTATTATGATAAGGGCCCTGGTATGTTGAATTCAGACAATATCTGTTTGGTCTGTGGCGACTTACAGACGCCAAGATTTGAATATCAAGGCTACTATTATCATCAGTGCCAGACATGTGGCTTGGTATCTACCTATCCCTTACCTGAAGAACAAGTTGTAGAAGAACATTATTCCCACAAATTCATAGAGGGTAATTATAGATTACTTCAAGATTACGCCGAGCAGTATAGAAGTGTTTATCAAACTTTTACTGAAGTCTTATCCAAGACGATGAAGGGACAGGGAGGAGCTCTAACAGGAACAAGTATCTTGGATATTGGTTGCTTTACGGGAGAGTTTCTGGAACTGCTTCAGGCTGCGGGTGCCGATGTTTTTGGTTTGGAATTACAGGCGGAGGCAGTTGCCATAGCGAATGAAAGATTACCTGGGAGAGTTTACAAGGCTGATTTTTTTGGGGCCGAGTTCCCTCAGAGAGAATTTGATGCTATCACACTCATGGGTGTTATTGAGCATGTGGTTGATCCGGTGAGCATAATAAAGAGAACACACCAGTTGCTAAAAAGCGAGGGGCTCATCATGCTCCAGACACCTAATAGTGGGGCTCTGTTAGCACGCCTATTAGGTAAACACTGGCCACCATACCAACCTGTAGAGCACATACACCTATTTTCTGAACGGAGCTTGCAGCGTCTCCTCATTGATACTGGATTCGAAGATATCCATATAACCAATCATGTTAAGAGACTGCCGGTTGCCTATGTGTATGCCATGATGGCAAATTTTGGCACTGAATTGCGAAAAATTGTCGCACCATTCTATAATCTTCTCCCCCAAGCCGCGAGGAATGTTCAATTACCGTTCTACATAGGAGAAATGATCGTGACAGCCCGAAAGAGTAGTGCTCAAGGTTAGTCAACTATGTGCGCTTGATTTGGTTGAGTTCGATGTATAACGGTCCAAGAAATCTTTTGCATACTGCTGAACTGTGTCTTCGCTTATCGACAGACGCAGATCTTGCATTAGGCTCAGTATGAAACGTAGATTGTGGATTGTAGCGAGTCTATACCCTAATAATTCATGACTACGAAACAAATGGTTGATATAGGACAGGCTGTAAGTGGAGCATACCCAGCAGTCGCAAGTGGTATCGATGGGATTGTTATCGGCTCTGAATTGTTGATTACGGACATTGATGCGACCCTGGCTAGTAAAGAGTGCTCCATTTCTTGCTAGCCTTGTCGGGAATACGCAGTCAAATAGATCTATCCCCAGCAAAACTCCTTGAATCAGGTGCTCCGGAGAACCTACCCCCATCAAGTACCGTGGCTTGTCAAACGGCAACAGTTGAGCTGTAGCCTCCAATGTTGCATACATGAGGCTTGCAGGCTCTCCGACGCTCAGTCCTCCGATAGCGTATCCTGGGAAATCTATCGAGGTTATGGAATCAACAGCTTCTTTGCGTAGTGAAACAGAAGTCCCTCCTTGGATTATGCCAAAAAGTGATTGTTTAGGATTGGTTTGAGCCGCTTTTGCTCGGATAGCCCAGTGATAGGTCCGAGTGACAGCACGCTTAATATCTAGTTGATCGGAGTCATGTGGGAGACAGTGGTCTAGAGGCATGACGATGTCCGCACCTAGGGTTTGTTGTATTGTCATACAATCCTCTGGTGACATGTAGTGCTGGCTACCGTCGATGTGTGACTTGAACTGCACACCATCATCAGTGACTTTAAAAAGGTTTCCCAGACTGTAAATCTGAAATCCGCCGCTGTCAGTGAGTATGGGTTTATCCCACGACATAAATCTATGAAGCCCCCCGGAATTATTTATCACTTCTAGTCCAGGTCGTAGATACAGGTGATAGGCATTGCTGAGGAGCATTTCCGCTCCCAGATCCTCAATTTCGTGGCTTGCTAGAGATTTGACTGACGCCTGGGTTGCCACAGGCAAGAAAGCTGGAGTAGATATTTGTCCGTGGTCGGTGGTTAACAAACCTACTCTTGAAATTTGATTTGAGCTAATGTGGTTTATTGTGAATTCCATAACTGCCTTGTTCTAAAGAAGCCCCCGTAGCACATGATCTGCTGTAAGGGCCAAGAATGTTATGCCTAAAAATGGGTAAGTGGATAGTTTGAATATACGAAAAGAAGCTGCATTATCTGCGTCTGTGATCATTTTTACGCAAGCTACAACCATTAGCATACCAAGGGCATTTGCAATGATTCCATAGAGTGGCCCAAATGGTGTCAAAACCCAGATGAGATTGCCAGTGAACCACAGGCAGCTAGCAAGAATTAATGATATCCATCGAGTGTGATACACGGTTTGATGAATAGGGAATATGTTCACATGGGCCCTTTGATAGTCATTCCTGAATGCAATCATCAAATTCCAGACATGAAGGGGTACCCAAATTGCTATAATCGAACCAATAAGTGCTAGGGTTACAGATAGACGCGGATCCACTGCAAGCCAGGCAACGAAAATGGGACCGTTACTTGCCACGGATCCAAGGAAGTGAGTTGCCCAGGTTTTACGTGCGATGACTGCTGCTGCTAAGGCAATCAATCCCGCTATAAAACTATAGGGGTGAAGGACTAGTGCCGCTACTAGTCCTATACTTACTAACCCAAGACACCAAAACAAGGTTAGATGTGGCTTTACTAAGCCCCTGGGTAACATACGCCCTTGGGTTCGATGCATTAGTGCGTCGACATGGCGATCCAAGTAGTTAGTTAATCCGTTTGCCCCTGCACTCCCTGATAGAAGGGCAACAAAGATCAAGGCGAAATGAGTCCATGCAATTGGCTCAGCTTTTGCGATGATGGCTGAGCAGGCTCCGATGAGGGTTAGTAATGCGGTTTCTCGAGGCTTTAAGACTCGTAAATAGCAGATAAGGGGACTCTCAGTCCACTTGATATTGTTAGCGTCTTGGGATACCAATGAAGTCAGCATGTTTTTGTTTCTGCCGTTGGTGAGATGGGTGACTCTGCCTGTGTTACGAGGTATCTTACACTGATCCGAGCTACAAAGTCCTTAGGGTATTGATGGCCAGATCGTGAGGGACTTCGGTAGTCACTATTGGGGTCCCGACTTTTTCAAGAAGAATCCAGTTAATTTTATTGCCGACACTTTTTTTATCTTTTAGCATTGCGGCTTTGAGTCCTCTGGATGGTTCTTTGGTGAGGTGTATCGGCAATCCGAATTTTGATAGGATTTCAGTATGTATCTCTAGTAGTTGTTTATCTTTTGTTAGGCCGATTTTGTGAGCAATCGTTGCGGCTGCATGCATACCGATGCTCACTGCCTCTCCATGGAGGTACACCCCATAACCTGTTGATGATTCAATCGCATGCCCTAATGTATGGCCGTAATTTAGCAATGTTCTTATTCCGTTGTTTTCGGTTTCATCCATTGATACTATGGCTGATTTGAGAGCTGCGCTCCATCGTACAGCTTTTGTCGTAACTTCGGGCTCAAGACTGAGTAGTAGATCTAGATTTGTTTCCAAGAATGTGAAGTAATGTTTGTCTAATACCAATCCGTGTTTTATAGCCTCTGCCCATCCAGAGCGCAATTCTCGCTGAGGTAACGTAGACAATGTGTACACATCGATGAAGGTAAAAAGGGGTTGATGGAACGATCCCACGAGATTTTTGCCAGCACGCAGGTTTACTGCCACCTTACCACCAATTGAGGCATCAACCATTGCAGCTAAACTGGTAGGGATTTGCACAAATTTCATTCCTCGCCCGAATGTTGCAGCCACAAAGCCAGCCAAGTCTCCAATTACGCCACCGCCAAGGGCAATCACAACGTCTTGCCGTTGTGCGCGCCTCTTTGCCATCCATGCATAGAGTTTAGAGGCGAATGGTATCGTCTTGGTAGATTCGCCAGAAGGTATGATGAAAGTCTCGGTTTCTATCTGGGATTGATGGAGTGTTTGTGTAACTTGGCCTAAATGGTGGCGAGCAACTTGTTCATCGGTTACGATGAACACTTTTTCCGTCGTAAGGTAATTCGCTAGATAGTCACCGAATTTGTCTAAGTTACCCCATTCAACAATAATTGGTGAAAATCCTCGCTCGGATGAAACCCCTAGTTGCACTGGTAAGCTTGTAGGTAGGGCTGCTGGGGTTAATAACGCCTTGTTACTGCGACCAACCCTGCCAAGATGCCATCCTCGTATCGCTTCTGATGCAACCTGCTCTGGGGTGAGTGTGTCGGTCTGTATAATCCACTGAGACTGGGAATAGGATTCTTGACGCTCACGTTTTAGGGTTTCGATTGTTGATAGCGGATCAGGGCTGTTAAGTAGAGGTCTTTGGGTTTCAGTAGAATGGTCTGCAAAGAGGCGATTGTATATTTCCCTCGGATTGGCTTCCAGACATATTATGATTGCTGAGGTTTTAGCCATATTCCTGTTGGATTGCGAGACCAGTGCTCCGCCTCCCACCGCAACAATTGTTGAAGGTCCTGCCAGCGCAATCGTTAACATAGAGGATTCAAGATTTCTGAACCAAACTTCCCCTTTAGTCTTAAATATTTCAGGGATTGTCATGCCAGCTTGTTCGATAATCATCTGGTCAGTGTCAACGAAATGCCAGCCTAAATTTCTAGCAATAATCCTCCCTGTAGTTGATTTGCCAGTTCCGGAAAATCCGGTAAGGACTAGATTTGGGAGGGTAATGATGGATGACATTAGCGTACTCTCTGATATTTCGAGTTGCGAAGAATAAAACAAATGACGGTTCGCTTTTACTTTGCGATCGAGCCCTGAGTTCCTCGGCAAAGGGAATAACGAGGTTTATTGTGTGCGGGTATCTGCATATCCACGTCGATATGTTTGTAGGTTTCTCCTTGTTTCACTAATATGATCTCCGCCAAATTTTTCAAGCATGGCATCTGCCAAGACGATGGCGACCATGGCTTCAGCAATTATCGAACAGGTAGGTACAAATGTGATATCGCTTCGTTCGAAATGGGCACGGTCCACAAATTTCCCGTCACGAAGATCTACCGTGGGCAGCCCGTTGATTATAGTGGCTATTGGTTTAATTGCTGCGCGGACGATTAGAGGTTCCCCTGTCGTCATGCCGCCTTCTAATCCTCCGGAGTTGTTTGTTTGGCGCTGGAATGGTTGCTCCCAGGGAGTTTCATTTGCATTGACCCACTCTGACACTGGTTTGATTACATCGTGTACAGATGATCCTGGAAGGTCCGCCTGCGCAAAACCTGCCCCGAATTCCACTCCTTTAGCTGCATTTAAACTCATTACTGCCCCTGCTAGACGAGTGGTTAGTTTTCTGTCCCACTGTATGTGGCTACCCAGACCGATTGGTAGACCTGTAGCCACAACTTCGACTATACCACCTAAACTGTCTCCTGTATCACGAGCATTGTCTATAACTTCCACCATACGATTGCTTGATTCGCTATCTGAGCAGCGCACGATTGAGATTTCAACGGCATTCCAGTCTATTTCGGCTGCTGCCGGAGCGTGGATGCCTCCTATGGCTTGGACATGCCCACGTACTTCGATTCCAAATTCTTCAAGGAAACGTTTTGCAATAGATCCCGCGGCCACTCGTGCGGCACTTTCGCGTGCGCTTGATCTTTCAAGGATGTTGCGAGCATCATCTTGTTGATACTTAACAACCCCAGGGGTGTCGGCATGTCCCGGACGAAGGTGCGTTATTGGTGCCCCAGGATTTTCAGAGGGCTCAATGCTCATGGCTTGCTGCCATGGAGTACCGTCTGGACCATTGCCGTTAGCAAAGTCGCGGTTGTCAATCAGAATTGATATTGGGCTACCCAGGGTTAGTCCATGACGTATACCTGAGCGTATGATGGGTTCGTCGGTCTCTATTTTCATGCGACCACCTCTCCCGTGTCCTTGCATTCTACGGGACATATCTCGTGAGAGGTATTCTTTGCTTATCTGGAGTCCAGCAGGGATTCCCTCAACAATGACGGTTAACCCTGGGCCATGAGATTCTCCTGCAGTTAGAAAACGAAACATTGAACGCTCCTTTAACAAGTTTTCTGCCAGTATATGTTCTGTAGGACTGCGAAATAAGTTGCCGTGATTTGGGTGAAGACATTATGCAAGATACAGTGTGATAAGGCCTAACACCCTGCAGTCATTTTTGTCCAAGCATCAGATGTTCGATAAGCGAGCTATATGTGCCTCTGCTGCCTGCCTCATCAATTCACGAGGTGCCACTATTCCAGTCCATAAATCGAACGCATGTGCACCTTGGTAGATTAGCATGGAAAGACCACCTGTTGCCACCGCCCCACGGATTCTAGCTCTTTTTACCAAAAGGGTTTCAAGAGGATTATACACAAGATCGTAAACAAACATATCAGGGTGAATAAGGCTATCAGGTATGGGTGAAATATCTGCCTGTGGGTGCATGCCTATAGAAGTGGCATTGACCAGCAAGTCAGATTTTGGGACCCAATTATTCATCATAGTTTCGGTGAGTGGTATAGGAATCACAGATATATTCGTTGCTTCTTTTAACGAAAGTGCTAGGGCGGTTGCGCGTTTTTCGTTCCGATTGGCAATAATGATACTGGATGGGTTCTCGTAAGCAAGTGCAAATGCTATGGACCGTGCGGCACCCCCGGCACCGAGTATTAGAGCAGTTTGGCCTTTCATATTAAACCCTGTGTCGGTTAGTGCCTCCACAAAGCCTACCCCGTCAGTGTTGTATCCGATTAGATTGCCGTTGGATTTGACTATAGTGTTTACTGCACCGACTATCTCTGCTGAATAGTCAATTGAATCAAGGAGAGGTATGACTGTTTCCTTGTATGGCATAGTGACGTTAGCGCCATACACATTAGTAGACTGCATTGATTCTATCAAGGATTCTAATCCATCTAGGTGGGTTTCCCAAATTTCATATTGTAAATCCAACTTCATTGCATCAAATGCTGCTTGTTGGAATATAGGGGAAAGAGAGTGGCGTGCTGGATAGCCGATTATACCTATCTTCCCGCGGGAAGCTAATTCACGATGTGCAGATTGATCATTTGCCATGGCAAAAAATTTACCTTATCTGTCGTTTGTCGAGCGTTGCGCAAGGATGGTTATGTTACGGCGTTGAGCCATCTTTGGAGTATGACAGCCGCAGCAGCGGCATTTAGCTGGTCACGATTCTTGGAAGGACTCATTCCTGATGATATCAAAAACTCCTTAGCCTCCGCAGAAGAATAACTTTCGTCTACTGTGTGGATTTGTAGTGTGGTTTGTTGTTTCAACAGAGCACAGAAATCTTCTACAATTTTACCTTGTTGGTGGATATTGCCATCCAAGGAGATAGGCAAGCCAATTACGATTTCAGAGATTTGCTCGGCCTTAGCGATGGCTAGAATAGCTTGGCTATTGGCTATTGGGGAGGAGCTGGTTATGGATTGTTTCGGAAATGCAATACCTAAAACGGAATCTGCAATGGCTATGCCGATTCTGCGTTCCCCGTAATCAACCCCAAGTATTTTCAGATGGATCCCCTTATAGCAGTGTGCCGCCTTAAGAATTATCGGAGATTATGCTGTCCAAGTATGGGGCAATGGATTGGATGGCTTCATCAAGCTTTCCGGAGTCCCTGCCACCGGCTTGGGCAAGGTTTGGCCGACCACCACCACCACCTCCGATTATAGGTGCAGCGTGTTTAATGATCGTATTTGCGTTAATACCTTGCGCAACAAGGTCTGAAGTTACCATAACGATTATAGTCGGGATACCTTCAATAACAGACCCAATGGTTATAACCCCTGAGGTCAATTTGTCTCGTAACCAGTCACCGGTGCTCCTGAGTGCGTCCATGGAATTGGCTTGGGCACGCAGTGAAAGGACATTTATTCCTGATACGATCCTGACTTGATCTTGGTACCCCTCGACAGATTGCCGTGCTACGACAATGGAGAGATTAGCGAGTTCATTTTGCAGTTTGACAATCTCAGCCATGACCGTTGAGGCTCGAGTCTCTATTTCTGAAGTAGTCGAATTAAGGACTTTTGCCGTTGCACTCTGGGTGGCGAGGGTGGAACGAATTAATTTTGTTGCAACAGTTCCTGTTACGGCCTCGATCCTTCTGAGTCCTGATCCTATATTCGTGTCGTTTGTGATTATGAGATTCCCAATTGCTCCGGTGAGGCTAAGATGGGTCCCCCCACACACTTCGATACTAAACTTTGTGTCGTTAGCGATTTCCACTACCCTGACACGGTCTCCGTACCGATCGCCAAAAAATGCTAAAGCCCCTTCTTCAATCGCAGCGCCGTACGAGGTTTCATGTTTGTTTACCGTTAGGTTCTCTCGAATTTTCTGGTTGACGAGTTCCTCTATCTGAGATAAATCCAAATCTGATGGTGCTGTATTTGCTGTGTAATCGAACCGTAGCCTTTCAGTTGTAACGAGAGATCCTGCCTGGCGAATATGGGTTCCCAGGATTTGTCGTAAGGCGGCATGAAGGAGATGAGTAGCTGTGTGATTACATGCTGCTGCATATCGCGTGCCAGGCTCGACTTCCGTGATGACTTCTGATCCGATTTCTATAGTTCCACTGATGATTTCTCCATAATGCACAATTAAATCGCCTATAGGGCGATTGGTGTCATGGATTGATATGGTGGCGGTCGGGTTTTTCAAGAATCCTGTATCACCTGCCTGCCCTCCGCCCTCTGGATAGAAAGTGGTGTGATCTAGAATAACTTCCACCTTTGTTCCAACTGAAGCTTTGTGTGCTTCTTTTCCATCAGCTAGCAAGCCTAAGACTGTACCGCTTCCTTGCAAGTTGTCATAGCCCATGAACTGAGAGATTATTTTACCGATGTAGGGTTCATATTTATTAGCACGATCGATGTCAATGTCGAAGGTTTCAGCAGTTTTTGTTTTTTGTCTTTGTTGCTTCATGTGTATGGAAAAATTTTCCATATCTGCGCTAACGTTGTGTTCTGCAGCAATCTCCTGAGCAAGTTCAGGAGATAATCCGTAAGTGTCATGCAGTACAAACAGTTCTCTTCCGCTTAGCATGTTTGCCCAGGTAGCGACTGCCTCCTCATTGCTTTCGGTAGCTCGTAGGGTCTCCAATGCTAACGATGCTCCGATTTGCTCCAAAGAAGATTCCGCATCACTTGGTGGAGGAGGCGTTTTCGATTGTGGAGTGAGGGTATGCAGTGCTCGATAAAATAACATTCCATCAAGTATCTTTACGGCTCGCCCGCTAGTATCTCTGAAGCGTTGTTCTTCCAGTTGGATGGTGTTGCTGATAGCTGCCCGGTGGAGCTCAAGCTCAGGATACTGAGGTGACATAACCTCAATGACAGTCAATGCTAGCTGCTGCTCGAAAAAATCAGGCAGCCCTAATTTCATGCTAAACCGGACGGCTCGTCGAAGTATGCGGCGCAAAACATACCCCCTGCCTTCGTTGGATGGGGTTACCCCGTCAGCGATCAGAAATGACACGGCCCTTGTATGTTCCGCGACTACTCTGAACGAGCGATCGTGTTCTGGATTTGAGCCATAAGAGTGTCCGGAATTGCTGGCAATTTCTTTGATTAAGGGTTGGAAAAGATCGGTATCGAATACGTTATCCTTACCCTGTAGGATACTGGTTATGCGCTCAAGTCCCATTCCGGTGTCAATATTTGGTTTTGGCAACGGCGTGAGATTTCCATTTTGATCTGCGTAATACTGCATGAAAACAAGGTTCCAGATTTCGCAAAAGCGATTGCAATTGGAGCAACCTGGTCCACATTCAGTGAGATTGGTGCCTGAATTATCGTTGGACATACTAGAACAGCCGTATGATTGCCCGAAATCGTAATGGATCTCTGAGCATGGTCCGCATGGTCCTTCCGATCCTGCTGGACCCCACCAATTATCCGGATACCGGTAGATTCTGTCCTCAGGAACACCGACATCTTTCAGCCACATTTCATGTGCTTCATCATCTGTCTCATAAATAGTTACCCACAATGTTTCTGGTGGCAATTGCAGTTCTTGGGTCAGGAACTCCCATCCCCAAATGATCGCTTCTTTTTTGAAGTAATCGCCAATACTGAAATTACCGAGCATTTCAAAAAACGTGAGGTGGTTTACATCTCCCACTTCATCAATGTCGGTGGTCCGAAAACACTTTTGGCAAGATGTTAATCTGATATGCGGAGGAGAAGATTCCCCGGTGAAATAAGGCTTGAAGGGAACCATGCCAGCGCTGTTCAACAGTAGTGTTGGGTCCTCTGCAGGTATCAGCGATGCACTCGGCATCCGAAGATGCATTTTTGATTCGAAGTAGGAAATAAATTTCTCTCTGATTTCTTGGCCTGTCATTCTTGTCCATTTCGTCAGGGATAAGATGCCATATTACGGCGGAGCATTGAAATCTTACAGCGTTCCACACTGATTGTATTAAACGTCTTGTAGCCCTGTCAAACTAAGAAGCCCTGTAGATTCAATATCCAACAGAAAAGATAGGGATTTTAAATAGCAGTGAGTCTCCTGATAAACTCGAGGCACATCACGATGGGATCAACGAAACAATTATAGTATACTGTGCGTGTTGTACGGCCGAGAATGGGCTGAATTAATATTAACACGGTTGGTGATAATGTCAGTGTACGTCACATCATTAAGCTTTGGCCGGGGGAACTCGCTTCTATCAGCATCCTTGGCGCTAGCTATCCAGGTTCGAGGCAATTCCGCAGTTGCAGTAACCAAACCATTCTCCGTTGGAGTTGCTGATTCTCCGCGGGATATGGATCTTGAACAGCTTGCAGCATTAAGCGTTCCGGTTATTCAGGATCAGTTAGTGGTGGAGGGGACTGGCGGGTTTGTGAGTGATCATTCAGAAGCTGTTCAATCTTTGGCAGGACGTATCAAGAACTACTCGGGAACTGTGATTATGGATGGATTGCCTATTGGAGACATCGGAATTGGGGATGTATCCCGGGCATTATTAGTCCAGATTGCGAAGTCAACGAACTCTCAGGTGATAGGAATAATTGATGCGTGCCTTGATTTGGATTCATGGTTAGTTTACAAAGACATTGCTCAAGAATTGGATGAGTTGTTTGTTGGAGTCATTCTTAATAAAGTTCCCCGGTATCGGGATCATTGGATTCAGTCTGAATTAATACCCAGGATGCGACTTGAAGGTCTAGAGGTGCTCTCTGTCATAGCTGAAAGTAGGACCCTCGCGGGCGTGAGTGTATCTCAGCTAGCTGAATTAGTTCGGGGTGAACTGACTCATGGACAAGAGTATGAAGAGAAGCTTGTAAAGCACCTGATGTTAGGTGTTAATGTTATGGATTCTTCTGTTCCATACTATCAACAACGACAGAATAAGGCTGTTATCGTGAGGGGTGATCGTCCGGATTTGCAGATGGGAGCATTAGCTACTGACACTGCATGTTTGGTTCTTACGGGTGATAAAAGGCCGGTGCAGTATGTGGAATATGAAGCAGACAAACTAGAAGTACCCATAATCTGCACTGCCCATGGCACTAGCGATGTTGCCGCACTGCTTAGCGGATGGCCACAGCTGGGGGCTTTTGGGCATGCGGAAAAGGTTGAGGAATTCTTGTCGTTACTGGACCAGGACTTGCTTCTGAAAAGAATTGCTAGTCGCTAATAAACCCCAGATTTGGTCGTTTGTGTTTCTGTGATACACTTAATAGAACATATGTTCTATTAAGTGTATCACAGGGAGAAAAGATGATGGCAGGGACGAAGAAATCGACATTTGGGGTTGCGGACATAAGCAGGGGCTGAGAAGTACGGTACATTGGCCCTGCTGTTGAGGGGCTAGTGCACGGGATTGATGGAACAGTGAGGGTACTGCGAGGCCGAGCAGCAATAGTGGACTTTGGGGATTATGGAAGATGGAAAATCCCAGGATGGTTTATGCAGCCACTAGGGAAGTAGGAAGAAGTACGGCCGGTGGGCAAGAAAGCGAAATACGCGATATAGATCCAAATAACAACGAAAAGCGCACGCCTTGTCTCGATAATACGAGGCTTGACGGCATACTTGCCGGTTGTATACCATAATGGTGCAAAAAAAATGTACTGAAGGCGGTTCAGGGTGCAGTAGTGACTGGGTTACAGCTACTTCACTTGCCCCCTCCCCGCTGAACATGACGTACTGGGAGGTATAGGATGGCTGATGGTGCATTGTCTGACCTGCGTGTGCTAGAACTAGGAGAATTTGTTTCTGCTGCTTGGTGTGCTAGGGCATTTGTGATAATGGGTGCTGAGGTGATTAAGGTTGAGGGCCCGGTTGGAGATAAAGCTCGGCGTGTTGGTCCCTTTCCTAACGATATTCCCCATTCAGAAAAAAGCGGACTCTATCTTTACCTTAACACTGGGAAAAAGGGCATTACTTTGGATATCGGGACATCCACTGGGCGACAAGTGGTCTTAGAACTGGCTAAGCAAGTAGATGTTATTATAGATAATCACCTTCCTGGCCAGATGAGGCAGTGGGGGTTAACGTACAGTGATTTCCAACAAGTGAACCCAAGAGTTATATTTACCTCAATAACACCCTTTGGATGGGAAGGTCCATGGAGCGATTATAAGTCTAGCGATCTCGTTGGTTTTCATGCTAGCGGTATTGGCCATGAAACCCCTTTACTATATGTTACGGATCCGGAGAATGAACCGCCACTGAAAGGTGCAGAGTATCAAGGGGATATGACGACGGGTTGGACTGCAGCTTCTTCTACGATGGTGGCCATTTTTCATCGAGCTCAAACCGGTGTTGGCCAAATGTTGGACGTGTCACACCACGAAGCCTTGGCAAATATGGTTCGCCCCAACGTCGCTCGCTACACGTACTCTGGGGATATCGTTGAAGATAGACCTGCAGCCCCCGCTCCAGCTGCGATGCAATGTGCGGATGGTTACGTGGCATTATCTGCTTTGGCAGATGCTCACTGGGCGGGTCTGAAAAATATGCTCGGGGAACCAGAATGGATCATGGATGAGCGTTTCTCTACCCGAGAAGGGCGTATGGAAAATCGCCAGGAAATAAATGATCTGACACAGCTAGAAGTGCTGGAGCTTTCAAAAGATGAAGTATTCCGGAAAGCACAAGAGAATCACATTCCATGTTTCCCCTATAATACTGTCGAGGATGTTCTCAAGTCGGATCAGTATGAATACCGAGAATTCTGGGTTCCCGTTGATCATCCTGTTGCTGGTGAGTTTAGCTACCCGGGAGTACCGTTTAAGTTCTCCAAAAGTCCGGGGAGCCTAGGGCGACCAGCTCCGTTGCTTGGTGAACATAACGAGCAGATCTTAATTGACTTGCTTGGATATTCAGCACAGAACTTAAGGGATTGGCGTATTGCGGGGCTTTTGTGAGCCATTGACTGATGGGCAAGGCTATTCTATTTTCGCTATTTAGAGGGAGATGACATGGCAAATTTACCATTAGAAGGTGTAAGGGTTGTAGATTTCGGCTTAATTTTGGCAATTCCTCATGCCACTCAGTGGCTGTCTACCATGGGTGCTGAGGTGATTAAAGTTGAGAGTAAGTCGCACCCTGATTTAGTTCGTGGTGGGTTTGGCCCCCAAGGGTCTGCCGACAGCATCCCTGGTCTAAACCGGACTGGAATGTGGAACACACTTCATTACGGGAAAAAGAGCTGCAGTATTAATATGACGACGAAAGAAGGTCGGGAATTAGCTCGTGAACTGATTGCTACTGCAGATATAGTAACTGAAAACTACACTACGCCTGTGACGAAGCGCTTTGGTTTGACATTCGATGAACTGAGTAAAGTTAAGGCGGACATAATCGTCTTACACCAATCGTCAGCAGGGCGAACTGGACCCCTTAGTGACACTGTGGGTTGGGGACCCACGAATCAGGCATATGCTGGTCTCCCAGTACTAACCGGGTATGAAGGCGGAATGCCACAGAGTATCGGAGGTACATGGCCTGATTACATGATAGGGGTAGCAGTCGCGTTCATGTTGCTCTCCGCGTTGCATCACCGCAATCGCACTGGTGAAGGGCAATCAATTGATCTCTCTATGTGTGAAATGGTTACATCGATGATCCCGCAGGCAGTATTTGATTTTCAGATGAATGGAAGGTTGCGGGGTCCAACGGGCAATCGGGATCCAATGATGGCGCCCCATGACGTATATCGATGCGCAGGCAATGACATGTGGATAGCGATAACAGTCGAAACAGAGGATGAATGGAAGGCGTTCTGTAACGTGCTTGGTCATAATGAATGGCTGGGAGATGAGCGCTTTGCTGATGGTTACGTACGGCAAAGCCATCAGGCGGAACTTGATTCATTAATAACCAAGTGGACGCGGCAATATTATCGCGAGGAAGTGATGACAAAACTTCAGGCAGTAGGTATCGCCGCAGCACCGGTGTTGGATAGTGTAGAGATTCTTAATAACCCGCAGTTACGGCATCGTGGTTTCTTTGTAACCCCGGATCATCCTGAGGTGGGGGAACGTGAAGTTATGAGTACCCCGGTGCTTTATAGTAATATACCTGATAAGCGAATCGGTACTGCTCCGTTGTTTGATGAGCATAACGACTACGTTTTTGGGCAAATATTGAACTTGGCCCCTGATAAAATAGAATCCCTTGTGAAGAGGGAAATCATCTTCTAGAATTTTGACCACTGAGATAAGGGCTGACCTGAATGGGGATCATACGAACGCTCTGGATTCATTCCTCGGGGATAGGAATGGGCTCATTGTTACTTTTTGCGATTTTCTTTGCAGCGATTATCAGCTGCACCAACGATGATCGCCCTGAGTCACCCGCTCTAAACGCAAGTCAATCTGGAGAATTGAGTAACTTCGTAGATAGTGAGGTACCGAATTGGTTTGCCTCAGTTAGTGATGGCACTCGGGTCTCAGTAGGAGATGTGATACCGCCAGGATCCCCCGCTATTTTGTACTTCTTTGCGCCTGGTTGAGGAACCTGCCGCTCCGAGATTCGGATGCTCAATCAGGTGCACTTGCATTATAGTGGTCAGATCTCGGTACTACTTATTGGGATTAACAGTGCTTCTGATTGGGATGCTCTTGATAATTTCGCTACCGTGACGAATTATAAAGGAACCCTACTACTAGGAAGCCCGGACACTCTCCACGCTTACGAAATCTTGAGCCAGGCTACAACAATTGCGCTTGATAGTACCGGCCAAGTTGTTTTTCGAAAAGATTATGGTGGCATGCAAGAGGGTGATTGGGTGGAACTTTTGGATAATCTGACATCTTCATGAGATTTGTTAATTGTCTCCTCTGAATGGGTAATGAGTCATAAAAAACATGCGATTGCTTTCTAGAATCACAATTGTTTACGTAGTAATTGCTTTGTTTGTTGTGGTGACCCTGATAGGTGAGGCATGTTCCCCCCAGGGAGATAGGCGGTCGATAACAGTGTTTACCGCAGCTAGTCTTCAAGCGCCTCTTGTGGATATTGCCCATGAGTATAGCGTCCTAAATGGCGTTGATGTTCATCTGAATGTTGGAGGCTCGATGTCTCTTGCTAACCAAATAACTCGCGGCGCACCAGCAGATGTGTTTATTTCAGCAGGCTCAACTCCCACGGCCAGATTGAGAGCTAGAAATATGGTAGATTCAGATAATGTGCGTATCTGGTTGACCAACGAATTGTTTATGGTTACCAAGCTACCCAATCGGTTTAGGCACGAAGGGCTTGAAATAGTCCTTGCAAATACTGTGGCGATAGCTGATCCTGATCTAGCTCCGGCTGGTGGTTATGCAAAGGAATGTTTGAAAACTTTTGGCTTATGGAGCCAAATAGAATACACTGTAGTTCGGTCTCCTAATGTTCGTGCTGCTCTTGCATCTGTTGAAACCGGAGCAGCGGATCTGGCGTTCATCTATCGAACGGACTTGTTGCTTTCTGACACAGTGGAAAAAGTTTTCGAGTGCCCGGAAGGTAGTCATTCACCTATTCAGTATTTAGTTTCCCCTATAACGAGAGGACAAGAAACTACACATGCGGATGGGTTTATTAAATTTCTAGACAGTCAGTATGCTATAGAAATCATGGGTAAGCATGGATTTATCGTTATCGATTCATTAAAGTAGGCGGAGTTAGATGGGTTCTTTGGAAATACAGGCGATTACTTTGTCGATAAAGGTTGCTGTATGTTCAACGATTTTGGTGTTGCCGATAGCTGTTGGAATAGCACTTCTTCTTAGCAGAGCCAGGAGTGCTGTTAGGCTTCCGCTCGACATACTGGTTACTTTACCATTAGTGTTGCCTCCAGTTGTGCCCGGATACATGTTGTTGATACTGCTCAGTAAGAAAGGGTTCATAGGTGGCCCACTGTATAATATAGCCGGCATTGAGATAATGTTTACCTGGGTAGCAGTGGTTATTGCGAGTGCGATAATATCACTACCGCTGATGGTCCGGACTATGGAAGTTGCATTTCGAGGAGTAGATAACAGACTTGAATGGGCCTCGAGAAGCCTGGGGGCTTCAAAGAGTAAGACCTTCTTCTACATAACACTTCCAATGGCTTACAAAGGGATTATTGCTGGTGCCCTTGTGGGCTTTACAAGGGGGTTAGCGGAATTTGGAGCAACTATAGTTGTGGCAGGGAATATTCCTGGTAAGACCCAAACGATTCCCCTTGCATTGTTTTCTGCTATTGAAACAGGTCAAGAGGCGATTGCATTGAGGTTGATTTTGGTGTCTGTCTCTTTGGCCGTAGTTGTCTTAGTCGCATATAGCTTGTTGGTGAATCAAAGGACATAGCACCAATGCCTCCTTTGATTTATGAGGCACTACGTTATAAAGGACGTATTATTAGATGTTAGAGATTGAGTCTCTTAAGATGAAATTTACGGGCATGGACTTGGATATTACAGCAGAGATACCGGCAGGTATAACCGGCCTTTTCGGTGTGTCTGGTAGTGGTAAAACCACAACTCTGAATTGCATCGCCGGGCTTGTGAGGCCACAGCAGGGCAGAATTCAATTGGATGATAAAGTTATGTATGCTCAGGATAAAGGGATTTGGCTGGATCCTGAGCGACGCCGTATTGGGTATGTTTTTCAAGACGATCGTCTTTTCCCCCATATGAGTGTTGAAAAGAATATTCTGTACGGGGCAAAGTTTGTTCCATCTCGCGGGTCTCAGATTATGGTCGCTGATATCGTTGATGTTCTCGCACTAGATCATCTTATAGACAGAATGCCGTCTACTCTTTCTGGCGGAGAACGGCAGAGGGTTTCACTCGCAAGGGCTTTAGCGACATCTCCCGATTTGCTACTACTGGATGAACCAACTGCCTCACTTGATATAGGGATGAGGGGAGCAGTACTGAATTATCTTCGAAGGGTGTGGGAAGAATTCCATATACCTATGATATTTGTGTCCCACCTCATAGCTGAAGTGATGGCACTTGCAGATACTTGTCTTGTTATCTCACATGGTAGGGTTGTTGCATATGGACCTCCTCGCGAGGTTCTCTATAATGCACAAGTTTTTCCTATTGCAAGTACTGAATCAATCAACAACTGGATTGAAGGGCGAATTGCTAGACATCATCTTATAACAGGATTGACGGAGGTATCCGTTGACGCTACACATGCTCTTTTCGTGCCGAGCTTTGTGTCTAAGCAACCTGGGGATAAAGTCTGGGTTCTGTTACCTGCCGAGGATATTATAGTTTCGCTGTTTGAGCAAACTGGGATAAGTGCACGTAACAATATAAGAGCCGTGGTAAAAGAAATACATATGGTGAAAGATTCCGCACTGATGTATGCAGATATGGGGACATCAGTTGTTGTGCAGCTAAGTCGTATGGCTATTCAGGAGTTGGACATCAAGGTCGGCCAAAACGTTTATCTGATATTTAAATCTAGTTCGCTTACCGTGCTAGATGGTTGACGTTGATTAATGTGGGTGCATAAACGCCGCCAAGAGCAGAGTGTTTTCATGATTCCTTTAGTGTTTCTTGGCCCATTTTGCAGTCAGCGACTAAAAAGCAAGTGTGGCATTTTGGGATTTTTCTGCACACTGCTTTGCCATGAGTGATAATGATTGAGTGGTATTCGCTATAAACCGATGTGACTTGAGGGATACTGGAGTGAAAAAAATCTTGCCAATCATCATAAAGGTTATTTGAAGGGCCTTGCCCGAGTCGTGAAAATAGACGCTTAGTGTATTCATCGATGACGAAAACCGCCTGGTGCCCTGCATATAGAATAATTGCGTCAGCAGTTTCCTTCCCGATGCCTTTTATCGAAAGAAGATCCTCACGAAGGCGATCAACTGGTTGGTTTAGATACGCTTCAAAGTCGTCACCATAGGAAGAATATATATGGGACGCGAATGCTTTAAGCCTTGATGCCTTGATATTGTGATAACCACTTGGGCGGATGACTTCAGATAATTGATCATGAGGTATGTGGTGAATTAGGGAAGGCAAAAGCAGATTAATTCTTGATAGGTTTGCAAGTGCTTGACTGGCGTTGTTCCAGTTTGTCGATTGAGTTAATATTGCTCCTACTGCCATTTCAAAATGAGTTTTTGCAGGCCACCAGCGCTGATGCCCATAGTGTTGGCTTAACTTACTGAACAGTATAGATGCATGGTTATGTTTATCAATTAGCAATCATGGGCTCCATAAAGATCTACCGTATTCTAGTTGGTTAGCTCGCTATCGTTTCGTATCAAATGGTATACATATCAACAAGAACTGAAGCGCAAGGTAATAAATAAGGAATACGAGGAACAAAAACACTCTTTAGAGATATGATGGTATCTTACAATAAGATTGCACTGTATTGCCTTGGGTTCGTGCAAGATGCTAATTGATAAAATACCTACTCGAACATTTACGGAGGGTGCTGTGGGCAATTTTCTTGAGAAATTAGAGAAAATTTCGAAGAAGAACAAATCGTTATTATGTGTCGGACTCGATCCAAATCCTGCCCAAGTACCTGTGCGGGATATATTTGAATTCAATAAGACGATTATTGAAAGTACTCAGCACTTGGTTTGCGCGTATAAGCCGAATCTGGCCTTTTATGAGGCATTGGGGCTAGAGGGGTTGCGAATTCTGGAAAAGACAGTAACAGCAATTCCTGCTGAGATACCAGTTATAGGTGATGCTAAGCGAGGTGATATAGGATCAACTTCACAAGCGCATGCCACTGCCTTATATGACTACTGGGGATTTGATGCAATTACCTGTAATCCCTTTGCGGGCTTTGATTCGATTGAGCCTTTACTTAGGCCTGGGAAAGGAGTGTTTTTCTGGTGTCGATCATCGAACCCTAGCGCCAGTGATTTCCAGGATTTGATGGTGAGGTCTACCAGTTCAGATACAGCAGTTCCCTTTTATGAATATATGGCTCAGACTATTGCTTCTTGGAAAACTGAAGGAGATCTAGGCCTTGTTGTCGGGGCAACATATCCTTCAGAGCTGAAGCGTATTAGAGAGGTGTGCCCATCGTTGCCCATATTGGTGCCTGGGGTGGGGTCTCAGGGGGGAACGCTAGTGGATTCTGTTGTAAACGGTATAGATAGCAGGGGGGCTGGCATCTTGATATCGGTGTCTCGCCAAGTATTATATGCTTCTTCTGATTCTGATAACTATGCAATTGCTGCCACTGGGGCAGCTGAAATCTTGAGGAGCTCTATAAATGAAGCCCTTCGTTCCGAGGGATCGACATGGATGAAATAACTATTGGACAAATGATTGCTACCAAAAAACCACATACTTGCGGAAACAGTGACTGGGCAGTATTTCAGGTTGCTGATCGGATTGGTATAAGGTGTGTTCATTGTGGACAGAGAGTCTTTGTCCCGTGCCATAAATTTGCTGATTATATTGATCTTCCCCAAGATTTCTGAGATAAGCCCCATATCCTTTTGGTGACTGGAAGACAGTTGACCCTCTAAGCCCCTTCAATTAGAATGCGAAAAGCCATAGAAGTTATTGGCTTCATAAGCTAGGCGCATGGAGGAACATGCAAAAAACTGCGAACAATGGATTTGAAGGTGAAGTGCCAGATGTTGTAGTAGGCAGAATGCCGATTTATCTTCGTGCGCTGCTATTATTGAATTCTCAGGGTATAGAGCTTGTTAGCTCTCATGAACTCGGTGCTTTGCTTGATATCACCCCTGCCCAAATCAGAAAAGATCTGAGTTATTTTGGGCGATTTGGGAAACAAGGCAAAGGGTATAGAGTCCACCATTTATCTAGTGCTATCAGAGAAGTACTGGGTGTGGGTCCAGGTACTCAATGGCCAGTTGCATTAGTGGGGGTTGGGTCGCTGGGGCTTGCACTTTTAGGCTACCCCAATTTTGGACGCGAAGGATTTCGGATAGTTGAGGCCTTTGATGTAAATCCAAGTCAAATTGGGAGGCGTGTTGGTGGCCTGACTATCAGACCAATAAACGAACTCAATGAAGCGTTGAGTCAATCTGGAGTTAAGATTGCGATTGTAGCAGTTCCTGGTTCACAAGCTCAACAAGTTGTGGATCAGCTAATAGCTGCAGGGATCAAGGCTGTGCTGAACTACGCGCCATACTCTCCAAGAGTACCTGACGGGGTAAGGGTATCAAATATTGATCCGGTATTATCTTTGCAGGCGATGGCATACTTTGTGAAAGGGGGAACGAACTGAGCGGTCACGCATACTTCTTACTGTAGCGTTTCTCCATCTCGCCGTGTGGGCCTTCTTGTTCGTTGCCTTCGGGCTACCTGAATTCTGGCTTCTCCTCGTCTGATAGAGGCGAGTGCCCGCTCGAGATCAATGTCCGAAGCTCTGTTTGCTACTCGCTCTTGAGCACGGGTCACAGCTTCTTCTGCCCTTGCTATGTCGATTTCCTCTGATCTTTCAGCTGCATCAGCCAACACAGTTACCTTATTTCCGAGTACTTCAAGAAACCCCCCAGTTACGACAATGTTAGTTTCGTCGTTCTCTTTCATAATCCGTAACTCACCTGGTTTCAGCACTGTAAGCAAGGAGGCATGATTAGGCAGAACGCCCAACTCACCATCGACTCCAGGAGCGACGACGCTGTCGACTTCATCGGAGTAAAGGACTCCCTCTGCGGTGACTATTTCAAACTGCATAGTTGCCATCTATTTATGCCTCAATTGCTGCCATTGCTTGTGCCGCTTCTATGGCTTCGTCAATGGTCCCTATCATGTAGAAAGCCTGCTCTGGAAGATCGTCGTGTTGACCATCAAGAATTTCTTTGAATCCCCGTACTGTTTCTTGAACTGGTACATAGCGACCTTCTCTGCCAGTAAAAGCTTCGGCCACGAACATAGGTTGTGATAAGAAACGTTGTATCTTTCTTGCTCTGCTTACAGTGATTTTATCCTCTTCGGACAACTCTTCCATTCCAAGGATTGCGATAATGTCCTGAAGATCACGGTATCGTTGGAGTACTCGCTGAATCCCTCTAGCAACTTGGTAGTGCTCTTCACCCACTATTGCAGGGTCGAGGATTCGTGAATTGGATGAGAGAGGGTCAACAGCTGGGAATAGTGCTTGTGCAGCGATAGCACGATCGAGCGATATGACTGCGTCAAGGTGACCGAATGTTGTAACAATGCCTGGATCCGTGTAGTCATCGGCTGGTACATAGATGGCCTGAAAAGATGTAATTGATCCCTTGTTTGTTGACGCAATCCTTTCTTCCAATAGTCCCATTTCTGTACCTAGACTTGGCTGGTAACCTACGGCAGATGGCATTCGGCCAAGCAGCGCAGATACCTCCATGCCAGCTAGGATGTAGCGGTATATGTTGTCAACAAATAGAAGGACGTCTTGGTTTTGAGTGTCCCTGAAATATTCAGCCATGGTGAGCCCGGTGAGTGCTATTCGAGCTCGTACTCCAGGTGCCTCGTTCATTTGGCCGAACACCAAGACGGTGTTTTTGAGCACCCCGGAATCCTGCATTTCATGCCACAAGTCGTTTCCTTCTCTGGAGCGCTCTCCCACACCTGCGAAAACGGAAGTACCAGAGTGTTCAGTTGCGATGTTACGTATAAGCTCCATGATGATGACAGTCTTGCCTACACCTGCTCCTCCGTACGCTCCAACTTTCCCCCCCTTTGTAAAGGGAGTAACTAAATCTAGCACTTTGATACCAGTTTCCAGTATTTCTGTTGAGGAGTCCTGTTCATCAAATGTAGGAGCAGGACGATGGAGTGGCCAGTATTCTTCGCTTACTACATCGCCGAGGTTGTCTAGCGGTTCCCCAAGTACGTTGAAGAGGCGACCAAGTGTGCTGTCGCCAACCGGTACGCTGATAGGAGCCCCTGTGTCTGTAACATCAGCTCCTCTTGGCAATCCGTCTGTTGCGCCCATTGCTATACAGCGAGTCCATCTGTTTCCAATATGCTGAGCTACTTCCAGTACTAACTTTTCCCCATCATGATCTACTTCGATGGCGTTAAGGATCGTGGGCAGTTCGTCGTGTGAAAACTCAACATCGACTACTGTCCCTAGCACCTGTACTACTTTCCCTTTACTTCCACGTGCCATAGATTCCCCGCTTTCTCTTTGTGTAATTGATTCTATTTAACCTTCAAGGGCCACGACACCACCGATGATGTCTAGCAATTCGCCTGTAATGCTCTCTTGGCGAAGCTTGTTAATCTGCAGAGTTAAGTCGTCAAGCATATTATTTGCATTGTCAGTTGCGTTTTTCATCGCTACCATTCTAGCAGCCTGTTCACTAGCTAAGGATTCTAGAATGGATTGATAAATCAGAACTTCTAGATATCTTGGAGCTAGTGCGCTGAGCACCTCTCCTGGGCTTGGTTCGTATATATAGCCAATCTGTTCCTTAGCTTCTAGCTGGATATCAGGGTCAAGTGGCAGGATCTTTTGAGCAACTGGTTGTTGAATCTGAACGTTAATGAATTTGTTATATACTAGTTGGACCTCATCAATTGCTCCACTTTCATATTCTTGGGCAATCATTGTTGCTAAGGGTAATATGCTGTCGAGCTTCGGCTGGTCGCCAAGGTCGGTAAATACTGCCTGAACGTTGGTGCCATATCTGACCATGAAGTCGCGCCCTTTTTTCCCAACCGTGAAAAGATTTGCGGGAACCCCTGAGGACATTATCGTTTGGGCAGCTACGCGGTTCGCATTAGAGTTAAGCCCCCCACATAGACCGCGGTCTGCCGTGATAAGTACCATGCCCAAGTTCTTAACTTCTCGTTGTTCCATCAAAGGATGTGTGGCTTCTCCTGGTTCCAGTTGAGCAACTAGATGACCAAGTAGCGATGCGATATTCTCGCTATAAGGGCGCCCGGCCAGTACATTTTGCTGGGCACGGCGCATTTTCGAAGCGGCTATCATCTCCATCGCTCCAGTTACTTTGATAGTGCTCTCTATTGTTCTTCCACGACGTCTTAGTTGGCGTAGATTGGGCATAAGATCTCCTGGTTCTTTTAGTAGGAGGTAGTCGCCTTGAAGCTCTCGATTGCTTTGGTGAGATCCCCTTGGGTAGCGGCATCAAGGTCTTTTGTCTCCATTATTTTGCTTAGCATAGCTGAGTGAGCGCCTTCAATGTATTGGTGAAAATCTTGTTCAAACTCTTGAACTTTTTCTACCGGTACATCATCCAAAAAGCCATTAAGTACAGCGTATAATATGGATACCTGTTGTGCCATGGAGAGCGGTTGATACTGTGGCTGTTTCAGGACCTCTGTTGTTCGCTGTCCTCTTTCCAGTTGTTGTCGGGTTGCTGCGTCAAGATCTGCTGTACCGAACTGGGCGAAAGTGACAAGTTCATTATACTGAGCCATGTCCATTCGTAGGCGTCCAGCTACGGACCGCATCGCGCGGGTTTGAGCTGCCCCGCCAACCCGAGATACGGAAAGACCAACGTTTACTGCTGGCCGTGTGCCCGCGTTGAATAGGTCTGGCTCCAAATATATTTGTCCATCGGTAATTGATATCACGTTTGTTGGTACGTAAGCGGATACATCCCCTGCCAATGTTTCGATTACTGGTAGGGCAGTAAGCGATCCTCCCCCATGTGCTTCATCCACTTTTGCTGCACGCTCCAATAATCTGCTGTGGAGGTAGAATACATCTCCTGGGTATGCTTCACGTCCAGGAGGCCTGCGTAGAAGCAACGATAGTTGTCGGTATGCCCAAGCGTGCTTAGAAAGATCATCGTAGATGATAAGAGCGTCTTTACCTTGCTCCATAAATTCTTCACCAATGGCACACCCGGCAAATGGGGCCAAATACTGCAGAGGTGCTGGGTCTGCTGCTGTTGCGGCCACGATGATAGTGTGATCCATAGCTCCATGTTCCTCAAGTGTGGCAACCATGCTTGCAACGCGTCCGATACGTTGCCCGATAGCAACATATATGCAAATAAGATCCCCACCTTTTTGGTTGATGATCACATCAAGGGCTATGGCAGTTTTTCCAATAGTTCGATCGCCTACTATGAGTTCACGTTGACCTCTGCCAATGGGAATCATCGCATCAATAGATTTGATTCCAGTTTGAACAGGAGTGTTAACAGCGCTTCGTGCGGTTACGTTTGGTGCAACTCGCTCAACTGGGCGGTAAGCTGTGGTGGCGATTGGACCTTTAGCGTCGATAGGTTCACCCAGTGCGTTGACTACTCTACCGATCATAGCCTCGCCAACTGGTACCTGCATAACACGCCCGGTCGTTCTCACTTCATCGCCTTCTTTGACTGACCGATCCTCTCCAAGGATCGCTATTCCGACCTGATCCTCTTCAAGGTTCATTGCTATGCCCATGACGCCACTTTCGAATTCCACCATTTCGGTAGATCGGGCCCCAGAAAGACCATGTACTCTGGCAATGCCATCACCAATTTCCACTACTGTTCCTACATCAACTACCGGAACCGTATCACCGAACTCCTCAATTTGTTTACGTATTACTGAGGTTATATCCTGTCCTCTTGTTGCCATAGTCCACTCCCTTTGATTGATGACTGAGCCATGCATGACATTGTTCACGCAGGCCGGTGTTTATTTTCAGTTAGTTCCAATTTCTTGGCGAAGTCTGTCGAAGCGCGATCTTAGCGTGCCATCAATGAGCCTGTCCCCTACGCGAGCCCTGAAGCCGCCTATGATTTCAGGGTCTACTTTAAGGTCGAGATTGACACTTTTACCAATTAATGACGATAAGGTTTGAGATAGCTTTTCCTTCTCATCAGCATGTAACTCTACAGCTGTCGTCACCTCTGCAGTTTCCTGCCCAAGGGCTTCATCTGCGGATACTCGGTATTGTTCCAATACTGCGCTTGCGATGCGTAGATCGTTGCGACGTGTTAAAAGCGACATTAGGTTGCGAAGCAGTGGGTCTTCTTGGCTGAGCACTTCCTGGATTGCTGTCATCTTGTCATCTTCTTTCACTTTTGGGCTCTCCAGAAGATCTAAGAACTCACTATCCCGAAGTACACCTATGAGTGTCTCCAGCTTTGATGTCCATCCCGCTATGTCGTTTGCATCCTGAGCAATTCCGAAAATTGCATCCGCGTATCGCTGAGGTGATCCCTTACGTGGCATCGATTGTCTGCTCCAATCTAAGGTTTACTATGATTTATTGCTGTCTTCAAGAACCTGATCGATGATTGCGCTATGGGCATTCCTATCTATGGATTGTTGCACTACTCTTTCAGCTGCGAGGATTGCCAGATCAGCGAAATTTCTCCGAACTTCATCGATAACTCTGTCGCGTTCCTTATTAATGTCCTCTCTAGCTCTCTCTATGAGGGCATCTGCTTCTGCTCGAGCGCGATCCTGTTGCTCCCCGCGGAACCTCTCCGCGGTGACGCGAGCTTCAGCCATTAATTGTTGCCCTTGCTCCCTTGATTCAGCCATCTGGCCTTCGAGCTCTGCACGATTTTGTGCAGCCTCCTCTCGAACCTTGTCGGCAGATTCAAGGCTCTCCCTGATCGTTTCCGCTCTGTCGTTCAGCATGCGCAGAATTGGTTTAAATCCCACTGCGTATAGTATTCCCAACAGGATCAAGAAGTTGGCCCCGTAAGTTATGAGGCTAGGTATGTGAAATCCGAGCCCAGATTCTGGCACGGTGTCCACCTTTCTCAGACTCACGGTCTTGGATTTTATAATATGACTACGAGAACTAGCTAGTGCGGCATAGTGGCACACGTAGCATCCCGAAGGCGGGTCCACGACCTAACGAGTCTATTGCTTTATTTGCTAGACTACTAGCGCTAGTAGGATTGCCATAATCAACGCGTAGATACCGACAGCTTCTGCGAATGCTATAGCAAGTATCATGTTCGTTAGAATTGCCCCACGTGCCTCAGGATTCCTCCCAAGTGCATTCATTGCTCCTGCACCGATCATACCTACGCCGATACCAGGCCCGATCATCCCAGCTCCAGCTGCGATGCCGGCTGCAAGCAACTTCATGTCGCCTCCAGCAGCGGCCTCTGCTTCAGCTGCGAGTGTAGCCCCAGTCGTTATAACGGATTCCAGTCCTAACATGGCTCCTCCTTAGAGTGTAATTGATACTAGATTGTGCGTTTCCCCGATTCGAGAAATTAGTCCTGCTTTGTGTAGGCAGCTGCGGCTAGCCCAAGGGCTCCACCTGCTATTGCCAAAGCGACGACTGCTATTGCTAAAGCAACGAGATCCATAATTGCCTCCTGTGATAAGAGTGCATCTAGTGTTCCTCCTCTTCATGTGGCGCTACTGCCACGACCGCGAACACTAATGTCAGCCCAGCGAATATAAGTGCCTGAACAAACCCTACAAGCAGCTCAAGCCCGTAGAAGGGTAAAGGTGCGCCGAACGCCATGAGGAAGCCTGCAACCAATAACAAGATTTCCCCAGCTGTCATGTTGCCGAATAATCTGAATGTAAGGCTAATCATTCTAATAATGTGACTGAAAAATTCCAGTATGCCAACAAATACATCGACTAACCCCATGCCTATGTTGCCTTTAAGTAGTTGTTTGAACCGGAAAAACTCTCCCAAGTATCGAATGCCGTGGCCTTTGAATCCCCAGAACTCAAAGTAGACAAACGAGATGAGTCCAAGTGCCAAGCACATATTAACGTCTGTTCCAGCGGGCTTTAGGACGTGAGCGACTATTTGGCCGGTGTCGTTATTAATGAATGAGAGACTTTGGTAGATGGGTATCAGTGCCAGCCATGCATTGAAGAGTACGAAGAACAGGATAGTTGCGATCAGTGGGAAGAATTTCTTGCCGTATTCTGCGCCGGCCACACTTACCACGAAATTATAGAGGCTTTCAACTGCGAATTCCATGAGATTTTGGATACCTTTGGGCACCATGCTCATATTTCTCGTAGCGAGGAAAAATATAGTGATCAGAACGAGTGTTGTGATCCATGAGGATAAGAGAGTGTTGGTAATTGCGAAGGCTTGAGTTGCTCCACCTAATTCAACTCCACTCGTTGCTAATGCATGTGGAATTAACGATACGTGAGGTTTTTCTAGAAATGGTTCACCCCCGAAGAACACGACACCTATGGCCCCGTTTACGAACGCCCACCCTATGGCGATCAAAAGGCCAATAAGTATAACCATGCGGATTGGTTTCTTCGTTATGGACAACTCACTCTCCTATCTAAAGTTTCGAGTTATTCAGTGTGCGCTTAGTTTACCGATTGCTTTCTATCCAAGGCTTGAGCATCTTGTAAGTGCCATATCCAGCAGTTACAAGTCCTAATCCTAAGCCTAGCAGTGTCAGCACAGGCAAGGATCCTAGCTGTTTGTCTAGCCAGACCCCTCCGCCAACACCGGCAAGCAGACAGAGTGCGATGTACCATCCTATACCTAGGAACTGCAGAACTGTTGTCAGATCGCCTCTGTTCAAAGCTACAGCTCCTTCTGGACGCCTGCAGA
>Ga0114999_10001901_pt1 | contig 28290 bp, 20 predicted proteins | sample ArcticOcean_MG_C_3_FD_89820 | JGI IMG/M metagenome (GOLD analysis project Ga0114999, IMG submission 89820) | Marine microbial communities from western Arctic Ocean - ArcticOcean_MG_CB8_126 | ecosystem: Environmental > Aquatic > Marine > Oceanic | place: Arctic Ocean: Canada Basin | collected...
CACGATCCGACCACACAGCTCACTCGGATACCGGCCGCCGACACCTGAGGCAATCATGCCCAAGCTTCAACTGGTCGTGAATCCGAGATAATAAGTGGTAACGCTATCGGGGGCAGGTCAATTCTGATCTCAACGAGGCTGGTTTAGGATGACTTTTAACAGATTACGTACGGTAAAACAGGGGACATGTCCTTGACTCTAACGGCTGATTCAAAAACGCTGGCCAATTCGCTGATCGAAAACGTCGGCAAGGTTATTGTTGGCAAGTCCAGCACCGTGGAGTTGGTTCTGGTAGCGCTCATCAGCAACGGCCACGTCTTGATCGAAGACGTACCGGGTGTCGGTAAGACGATGCTGGTTAGATCGATCGCTACGTCGACTGGTTGTGATTATCGCAGGATGCAGTTCACCCCGGATCTGCTCCCGAGTGACGTAACCGGCGCATCGGTTTTCAACCAGAAGACTGGAAATTTCGAATTTCGCCCCGGTCCGATCATGGCACAGATTGTTCTTGCTGATGAGATAAACCGGGCTACTCCCAAGACACAGTCGGCATTGCTCGAGGCGATGGGTGAACAGCAGGTAACTGTTGAGGGCACTACGCGAAAGCTGCCGAACCCTTTCATGGTTCTTGCGACTCAGAACCCTATCGAGTACGAAGGCACGTTTCCGTTGCCTGAAGCGCAGCTTGATCGATTCTTTATGCGTGTTTCTCTTGGGTATCCAGACGCGGCGCAGGAAGTTGCGATTATGGAGGGTCGAGAGCACGGCGATCCTATCGATAGGCTGGAGGCTGTTTGCACCCCCGATGAGATAACAAAATTGCAGGGTGAGGCTGACGACGTTTATATCGATGAGTTGGTGAAGCAGTACATAGTCGAGCTGGCAACAGCTACACGTCAGCACCCGGAAGCCGCGTTAGGAGTTTCTCCTCGTGCTTCGATCAACCTGATGAAGGGTGGCAAGGCTTTCGCTCTGCTACGGGAGCGCGACTACGTTGTCCCTGACGATATCAAGGCGATTGCAACTGCAACGCTGGCCCACCGGGTGCTTTTGACGCCATCGGCACGGATGCGAGAAGTAACCCAGGAAGCCGTTATTGCCGATGTGCTGAACCAGGTTTCGGTACCTGGGGCAAGCGTTCGGCGAAATTGATTTGCTACCCAGTAGCCCTTCAGTGCCGCGCTTTAGTGGGCGCCAGAAGGCTTTAGTCGGAACTTATGCTCCGCTCCTCCAGGCCAACAAATAGTCAGAGCAAAATATCGGGCACCGCCAGTGCGCGCGGTTCACGTGCACGCGTCGTTCGACGCCTGAAACGTCACCCGATTCTCTACGGGATTCTGGTCGTAATGGTGCTTGAGTTCCTGACGGGAATGGCTACGGGGTTCGATCTCGCCGTACGGCTTTACTATGCGCTGGCGATTCTGTTGGTTGCGGGGTGGATCTGGGCGAAGACCAGTTCGGAGCAGATGACCGCAAGTGTCGAACGGCCCAAAGGTCCGTACACCGTGGGTGATTCGATTTCAGAGGTTGTGGTCATCCGAAATGGTGGTCGCACGCCGAAAGCGTGGGTTGAGGTAGAGGACCGTACGGATATTCCGGGTGTCCAGTTCAAGCAGGTTGCGAGTCTCGGGCTGATGGTGTCGTTCAACCGGCTCGAGATGTCGGGTACTGTCTCTCGCCGAGGCCAGTACACGGTAGGGCCGTTGGTTGCTCGAACTGCCGATCCTTTCAGCATGTTTCCGCAGGAGGCTGAATTTGGCGGGACAGATACGGTGCTCGTTTACCCGAAGATTGTTGATATTCCCGATTTCGCATCTCCTTCGATTCACCTTGTTGGCGATAATTCGAGGAGGCAACGTGCGCGTGTACTGAGCACCGATGTTTCTTCAGTGCGGGAGTACGAGCCGGGTGATGCGCTTGGCAGGATTCACTGGCTTTCGACGGCGAGAACTGGTGATCTGATGGTCAAGCAGTTCGATCAGGGTTCGTCTAGCGATATGTGGGTGCTGTTCGATCAACACGTAGATTCTGCGGTTGCGGTGGGTGACGATTCGACCGATGAGATGGGTGCGACCGTTGCTGCTTCGGTTATCGACCGATACAACCGTGGATTCCTTCCCGTTGGCTACATTTCGCATGGCAGCCAATCGCTTATTGCGTTGCCAGATATGTCGACGCACCAGCGAGAGCAGATCATGCGGCATATCGCTGCGAGCAAGCCTGTCGGCGATGTGACGATGCTCGAGACGCTTTCAGAGTTAGAGCGGGATCTGGGGCAGAACACATCTCTCGTAGTGATTACCGCCGCTGCTGATGGTCCCTGGGTCGATGCGCTTGGTGGGCTCTCAAGGCGAGGTGTGCGGGTTAGTGCCGTGTTGATTGGCAGGGCTTCGTATGGTGGCAAGTCGAATGAAGATGCACTTGAGCACCTGGCCGCGGCTGGGGTTTCGACTTACCCGCTGAATCGTGGCGATTCCATTGCGAGTGCGTTGGTAAATTCGGTTGGAGTAGATCGAAAAGGTCTCAGTCAAGTTGCCGCACGGTCTCAGGTTGTGCGGGAAGTGCCGAGCACGGCCGAATCCTCCGCTGCTGAATCAATGTTTAGCCGTCACAGCAAATCTCGTAAATCTAAAAATGGTGATCAATGAGCACCACCACGGATTTTATGAATAACGCTCCCGGTGCAGGGTCGTTTAGTGAAACCGCTGAGAGTCCAGACAGTTCTGAGTCGGCCGGAAACATCCTGACTCGATTCGCTCCTGTGCATGATTGGGTAACTTTCGCAATTCTCCTCTGGATGATGGCCAACGTCGGATGGTCGGTAATGCTGGCCGGATGGGGCGACCTTCCATCGGTAATTCCTACACTGTTGCTGGGAACCGCTGCGGCGTTTGTGATTTCAAAGCTGAATGTCAGCTGGTATCTGGCGATTGTTTATGCGGCTGGACTGGGATTCTTTGTTGTGATGTGGCAGGGCACATTGCAGGCGACTGGCGGCGATCCCATTGCCCGATCTGTAGATGGTTATGGGCGATTTGGTGATTGGATTACGACTGCGCAAACGGGAGGAATCAGTACCGATACGGTTCCGTTCGCTCTGATGTTCATCGCTGCTTCGTGGATCGTTGGATACAGTGTTTCGGCGCTAACGTTCCGGTTCCGTTCGCCGTGGCTTCCTGCAGTGCTGTTATCACTCGTGATATTGACGAACCTGAGTTACAGGCACGGTGAGCACGAGCACACGTTTTTCCTGTTTCTTGTCGGTGGAATAGCGCTGTTCGCTCACCTCACGACGGTTCGGCGGATTGAACGGTGGACTGCGGAGGGAATTAGGTACTCACGGCATCTTGCGTGGGCGACGGTTCAGGATGGTGTGATTCTTGCGTTGCCGATCGTTTTGATCAGCGCGCTGCTGCCGGTATGGGAGCCGAGATCGGAGCAGATTCACGATGCTTGGGACATTTTCAGATCCCCGGGTTACGCATTGAGGGATCCGGCGAGCAGACTGCTTGCCGGAGTTGATGGGCCCGGAAACGGTGAGTTATTTGCGACGCCTTCTCAGACGATGGCGTTTGGTGGGTCGATTAAGCTGACTGATAAGCCATTGATGTGGGTCAGGTCGAAGTATGTGACTTCTTATGCGGGGCGCGTTTACCAGCGATATTCGTCCGAGGGTTGGCTAACTGATTCGAGTACGAAGGTCGAAGCTCCGCCCAGATTGGCGCTTACGCTCGCTCCAACTGAGTTAGAGCGAGAGCGGGTCGGTCGAGACTATATTCCACTTGTTGACACTAAAGCAGTAGTTCCAGCCGGAGCAGTGTTCTCGGTCGATCGCGATACGCAAGTTCAGGTGCTTAATCCGATGCGTTGGAATGTGCCGTTGACGGGGTCTGTGGCTGGGATCAGCGCGCTGCCTGCCGATCTTCGGGATCTGTCGTTCGCTGTTCGCTTCGCATTGAGCGATTTAGTTACGGTAGATACATTCCGGCGAATCCGACTGAATACGCAGCTGCTGGCACCAGCCGAACTTGTTGAGGAAGTGATTCAGGCGCTTGCTAAGGCCGATGAATTGAACGAGAGCCAAGTTGTAACGAGGACAGTTGAGGGTGCGAATGGCATCGATGACGAGTACGAGACTGTCGTACTTCCGATTCACGGTAATTACGGGCCGATCGATTGGACAGCGCTTTCGATTACAACGAAACTCGAAGCGGACACAGGATTAGTGGCCGGGCTTGAGATAGAGCGGGCTGCTCCTGTCGAACAGGTGGGTGTTGAGCTTTCGAGCAAAATTTCAAAAGACGATACGTTTTCAGTCCAGACCTACGTTTCACTGGCGGTAGATAGCCAGTTGAACGACGCAGGTACTGACTACCCGACGTGGATTTCTGATCGATACCTCCAACTTCCCGGGTCGCTTCCAGAGGAAGTCAGGGTTCTCGCGTCGGAGATTGTTCGGGAAGCAAACGCGGGCACTCCGTTCGAGAAAGCTGAAGCGGTAAAGGCGTTCCTGAAAGATCAGGAATACTCGCTTGAAATAGAGGGTCCAGAGTTTGGGACCGATGGTATTTATTACTTTCTGTTCCAGACACAAGATGAGCCTTGTGCAAGTATCGACAAGGGTTGCGATACCTCGAAGATCAAGGGGTATAGCCAGTACTACGGTTCAGCGGGTGCGGTTCTGCTTCGAGCCGTTGGAGTACCAGCGCGGTTTGTTGCGGGCTGGGCGTCGGGTGAGTACGTTCCAGACGCAGGCTTATTCCTGATCCGTGATGAAGACCGCCACGGCTGGATGCAGGTTTACTTCCCTAAGTACGGGTGGATTGATTATGAAGTAACGCCTGGAGAGAAGGTGGTAGTACGTGGTCAATTGTCACCTACGGTGAGCGGAGGTGATTTGTTTACGGGTGGTGGGTTTGCATCGGGTGACGACAGTCTGGAATTCTTGCAAGACATGGAGGATCTCGAGCGATTTACCCAAGAGGCTCGTGACTTACGAGGATCGCTAATCGGTCAAGATGATGGATCAGGTACCGACCAGATCTTCTCTCTATCGAGGTCGTTCTTGTGGGCCGGAGGATTTGTCGGAGCGATTTTGCTTGTAATGTTCCTCTGGTGGTTTAGCTTGCGTGGAATGGATGCTCCGACAAGAGCATATGTGCGTATGAGTAGGCTCGCTTCTTTGATGGGTATGAAGCGACGAGGTAATCAGACCGTGCTGGAATTTGCGACTGCCCTCGGGGTGCGTACGGCAGCTGCCAGCGAGCACGCCGAGTTCATCGCTTTCGAGTTCCAACGAAGGACTTATGCGAGGCCTTCAGGATCGTTGGGTGAGGAAGACAGTTCCAAACGGCTCAACAGTGCGTGGCGCAGCTTGGCTCGAGCGTTGATTAGGCACCGTATTCGACAGATCGGTGGATTGAGCCCGGAGCTCGGAGAAGGACGAGGTACTTAGATTGGCAAAATTAGTGAACGAAGAACTGTTGACGTACGACGTGTTCGACACGGACATGGGGTGGGTTGCGATAGTTGGTGGCGATCACGGAATTGTCCGTGCGAGTTTGCCTGCGGCGTCGCCAGAGATGGCATTGGATGTCGTTCAGCCTGAAGTTACAGGTGCGATTCATTCGCCAGAAGATCACGTCGACTCCCGAGTATTGATTACGGCTTACTGTGCCGGGGAGCCGGTGGATCTGGCCGAGGTTCCGATCGATACGCGTAGTGCCACACCGTTCTTCAAGAGTGCGTGGGAGGCGTGTCGTTCGATTCCTGCTGGCGAGACTCGCAGCTATGGTTGGCTTGCCGAACAGGCAGGGAATGTCCGAGCGGCACGGGGCGCCGGGCAGGCGATGGCGCGAAATAAGCTAGCGCTTTTGGTGCCGTGCCACCGTGTAGTGAGTTCAACAGGGGCTCTACATGGATTTGGTGGAGCTGGGCTTCCGCTGAAATCTAGGCTGCTGGCGATGGAATCGAATCGTTAGGTCGCTGACGCGTTTATTCGGATTCGGTGCTGATTTCTGAATCTGCATCCGGCGGTTCTTCGTCTTCCGTTATGTAAGTATCGAGGACCGACTGGGCGAGTTCGACGTCTGAGGCGTCGACCATTATCCGCACTGGGAAGTTGGAGACGCCCATCCACCCGATTGCGTCGCCGGGTTGTAGTTTGCAGTCGATGCCGGCGGCTCGGATCAGGCCGCACCACGATTCGGCGATTAGCTGATCGGGTGCTGTTGTGAGGATTTTCCAGTTCATTACATTGTTCTTTGGCCGTGGAGCGTGTGGTCGGGAAGAGGAGAGACGTTTCCTTCCCGAAGTGAGCCGGGTGAACGTATTTGAACTCGGTTACACCACGGCAGTTCGCACAGCGCCGTTACCGAGAAGATCGTGAAGCCTGTTTGTGAGTTGCGCTCCTGACCTCACATTGAAAGGCATATCCAGTCGAACGATTTTATTCCCAGTTTCGATCTCCAGAATCGCTGGATTTGAGCCTGGAAATTCTACGAATAGCCGCATGATGTCTTCAAGCCTGTCGCGGTCATGGGCTATTTCGCCGGTTTCTTTGACTCGTACGAGAAATGGACCCGTCTGATCGGGTGAATCGATTTCGAGTTCAGTATCGGTCGGCGCTGCGGATTCGATTGTCAGTGGAGTTTCCCTTGCTATTGGCTCTGAATTGGGTGCTGGCTGTGAAGTTGGTGTTGGCTGTGAAATTGGTGCCGGGCGAACGGATTGTTCGTATGCGTTGTTGGGCGGTTCGTTGACTTGTTTACGGGCAGGTGTCGCCGGAGTCATCGACTGTATGGGATCGTTTAGTACAGGGCGGGGTTCGCTCGCTTCGTTGAAACCTGCTCGTACTATCGGTGCAGGCTCGTTTTTGAGCGCTTCTGACTCAGATTCGGCCTGGCCCTCGGCTTTGAGAAGATATTCGCTCGCAGAATTGACCATTAATGACGTTTTGCCGTAGCCATCGTCGACTTTTCCGATGACCGAAACAAAGTTACCGCTCTCCCAGAGATCGGGAGCCTGCTCAATGAGGTTCGACCACACAACGAGCTCAATGTCGCCATCGAGCAGAGTGAGATTCGAGCGGATGTACGGGTCGCCCTTCTTAGTGGTCAGTTTCTGAACGTTGTTCAATTGTCCGAGAGCTGCCCGCTGTTCTCCTGCGATATCAGATGAAATATCAGATGCGAAAACGACTATGTTGTCGGGTTGTTGTCGCATCTCTCGCGTGAATGGGCTTTGGGTCAGTTCGACGCCCAGAAGATCCCGCTCCCAGATGACCCGTTCTTGATCCGTGGTGTCGTCTGCTACGGCAAGTTCGATTTCCACCATGGGTGCGGGAACAGACTCGCCGAGCATGTCGAACATCGAGGTTTGACCCGACTCGCGGAGTTTGGTTTGCCGCTGGATGGCTGAAATTATTCGATCCGTGGATTCTAGAAGGGTTCCACGTCCGCCGAATTCATCGAGTCCGCCGACCCTTACCAGGCTTTCGAGCGTTCGTCGGTTGAGGGATTTCGAGTCGACTCGTCGGCAAATATCTTCGATGTCTTTGAACAGACCACCGGTTTCCCGAACTTCTACGATCGGGTCGACGGCAGCTGCGCCGACATTCTTGACTGCTGCGAGGCCAAACCGAATGGCGTCGTTGCCGTCGCCATCACGTTCGATCGTGAACCCTGCTCGGGAGTAGTTGATACTGGGCGGTTTGATGCCGATGTTGAGCCGTGATGCTTCTCGAATAGCCTCACCGACTTTTTCAGGGTTACCAGAAGCAGAATCGAGAACCGCGGCGATGTATTCCGTTGGGTAGTTGGCTTTGAAATAGGCGGTCCAGTAGGCGATGTAGGCGTAGGAAACGGCGTGAGCTTTGTTGAATCCGTACCCGGCGAACGGTGCCATTAGTTCGAAGACGGTGGTTGCCTGCTCTTGTGTGTAGCCGTTTTTCTTTGCGCCGGCGTTGAACTTTGCTTCCTCGGCGGCCATCACCTTTTTGTCCTTCTTGCCCATCGCTTTGCGAAGGATGTCGGCTTCACCAAGCGTATATCCGCCGAATAACTGAGCGATCAGCATGACCTGGTCCTGATAGACGAGGACACCGTATGTGGGATCAAGAAGTTCTTTTAGATCATTGTGCGGGTAGGAGATCGCAGCTCGACCATGTTTGGCTTCGATGAACGTTCCGATGTGTTCCATTGGGCCGGGACGGAAGAGAGCGATCATCGCTGCGAGGTCGTCGATCGATGTGGGTTTGAGCAGTTTGATGTTCTTGCGCATTCCTGCCGATTCGAGCTGGAACACGCCGAGCGTGTCGCCCTGTCCGAGAATCTGGAATGTTTTTTCATCGTCGATCGGGACGTCGTAGACGCCCATGTGCTCGCCGGTCGTCTCAGCGATTAATTTCACACACTGGTCGAGTATTGAGAGGTTTGCGAGGCCCAGAAAGTCCATCTTGAGCAGCCCGACGTCGGCGACCGGGTGCATCGAGTACTGGGTTGTGGGGCTGGCGTCGTCGTCACCGCTGGTTGAGCGTTGGAGCGGGACGTATTCGGTCAGTGGTTTTTCGGAAATAACGACGGCGGCGGCGTGCGTTGAGGCATGGCGGACGGACCCCTCGACCCGTTGCGCCATTTCGATCAGCTCTTTAGCGTCTCGATTTCTCGAGATTTCTGCTCGTAACTCGGCCGATTCCTCAATTGCAGTTTTCAACTTGATGTTGAGAGTCAGAGGGATCATTTTCGCAAGCTTGTCGCTGAGATCGAGCGGCAACGCAAGGGCTCGTGCGGTGTCTCTGATCGCAGCTTTTGCACCGAGGGTGCCGAAAGTGACGATCTGGGCGACGTGTTCACGGCCGTAGTGGTCGATGCAGTATTTGATCACTTCGGCGCGGCGGTCGTCGGCGAAGTCCATGTCGATGTCGGGCATCTCTCGTCGCTCGACGTTCAGGAACCGCTCGAAGAACAGATCAGCCTCAACAGGGTCGATCTGTGTCACTTCGAGGCAGTAGAGAACGAGGCTTGCTGCGGCAGATCCACGAACGGCCGAGAGAATTCCTCGTTCGTTTACGAAGTTGAAGATGTCCCAACAAACGAGGAAGTAATCAGAGAACTTTGTTACTTCGATGATGTTCAGTTCGTGCTCGAGTCGATCCAGCACTTCCTGACTCGGGTTATCGAAGCGCTTCTTCATGCCTGCGTAGCAAAGCTCTTTCAGGTAATCCATCGACGGTTTGTTTTGAGGAGTTGAGTAGCGCGGAACAAGTGTTTGGCCGAATTCGAGATCGAGTTCGCATGATTCGGCGAGTTTGACGGTATTTTCTAGCGCCTCGGGGAGATGCGACCACTCGGCCTGCATCTCGGCGGCACTGCGCAGGTAGTAAGTGGTGTCTTCCATGTGAAGGCGCTTGGGATCTTTCACATTGGAGCTGGTCTGGATGCAGGTGAGGATGTCCTGTGCTTCGGAATCCTCACGCCTTACGTAGTGGGAGTCGTTTGTGACGACCATCGGCAGACCGGTCTGATTACTGAGCTCGATGATGGCGCTGTTTATTTCTGCCTGATCGGGCACGTGCTCGTGCATCATCATTTCGAGGTAGTAACGGTCCTGGAATACATTTCCGTACCATTCGAGCGTTTCGTGAGCCGCATCGAGGTCGCCGTTCTTTATGTAGCGTGCGAGCTCGCCTGACGGGCAGCCTGAAAGTACGATCAGGCCTTCTGAGTATTTTTCGAGTATTTCGCGGTCCATCCGCGGTCGGTAGTAGAAGCCCTCGATGTGGGAGGCGGTGACCAGTTTCAGAAGATTCTGGTAGCCGACTCTGTTCTGGGCGAGGACCGTCATGTGGAACGGGGATCGCTTTTGGGGATTTCGTTCGTCGCGTGGACCGTCGGCAACGTAGCCTTCAACGCCGATTATCGGGTTGATGCCGATCTTTTTCGCTGCCTGGTAAAAGCCAATCGCCCCATGCAAGTTGCCGTGGTCGGTAAGGGCTATCGCGGGCTGTTCTAGCTCTGCAGCCCTGTTGACCATGTCATCCAACCTGCTGAAGCCATCGAGTAGTGAATACTCGGAGTGGTTGTGTAGGTGGACGAACTGGTCGGTCACAGGCGAATTTTTCTTGGATTATGGGGCTGGAAAAGTGCGGTCAAAGGAGCATAGCGTTCCCTAAAGATCGAGTCGACCCCGTTAAGAGTTTTACTGGACGAGATTAGCTTATTTAGGCACGAATCTTCGCGGAGGATGTCAGCGTAATCAGATGAGTGGAATGGAACATATTGGCTGTAGATAGCGTTGTTCATGTGAGTGAGGATTTTCTCGGCGAGTGATAAAGTCGATTCCAGTTGATCTTCACGCACGGTCGTATTGCTGCGACTGCTGAATGTCGGCAGGCAACCTCAGGGGACGAAATTGACTTCAAAAAGCGTTGGCGGTGGCCAGAAAATACTCGTCGTTGATGACGAGCATATGTCGGATCTTATGCGTTCGGTTTTACGTCAACTGGAATCCGATGGATTCAGGCCGATAGTGGTGGCGCCAGAAGGCCCGCATGTAACGGGCGACGATTATGAGATGCAGGCGTTGTTTGCGATGGAGAACGAGCGGCCGTCGGCTGTTCTTCTCGATGTGCGGTTCGGCGAGTATGACTCCGATAGGTTCAAGGGCTTGTCGATCTTGAAGAAGATCGTCGAAAAAGACAGCAGCATGCCTGTGCTGATGTTCACGCAGTATGCGCAGGGGCCGTATAGAGACACGGCGGTTGCGGCAAGTTTGAGCGTTAGCGCTTCAGTTGATTTCATCGACAAACTGGCGAGTCCGGAAGAGGTCGTTCTCCGACTGCGACGGCTGATTGGCAGTGCGCCGGAGACGATCAAGATTGGATCGCTTTTTGAGCTGGATGCTAACAACGCGGCTGTATATGCGATCGATGGCGGGCGTCGCGATCTGATCCGAGAAATTCAGGGTATGAAACTGGATATTTTGAATGAGCTCGCCTCTGCGATGTTTCGATCTGAAGGTGAGCTTGTGCCCTTCTCTCGACTTGAACGATTTTCAGAGGGTGAAGATTCGAGAGCGTCGCTCCGAGTGAGAATTCGAGAACTAAAGGTTTCGCTCGGTAACGCGGTTTCGAGAGAGTTCGGAGCGAACGAGTTGATTATTAATGTTCGAAATCGTGGCTATCGACTGGTGCAGCCTGCCGACTAGTTCGGATTTTGTGCCAAGTTGCGGATTTAGTGGACTATGGAACACGCTGATTGAGTAACCAAACTCTCAAACTATTGAAGCTGATAGGCACGGCAGTAGCCGCGGTTGGGCTTGCGTTTGTTTTGCTTTCACCGGCGATCGGGAAGCTGATTTCTCAGGATATTTTGTGGGAGATCGAGCCGGTCGCATACGTTGGCGGAGCAATTTTCATTCTGGGCGCATTGATTGCTTTCGTGACGATTCAGTTTGGTGGCGGACGAACATCTAGGCTGCAGGATGATCGGTCGTGGAGCGAGGTGACCCAGGACTACTTCGACACGTTTGCCCATGATATGGGCCGCCCGCTGCGCAGGATTCTGGGTAAGCAGCGAGAGGCAAGGGCGTTGCTTAATGAGACTGGTGAAGTGAGCCAGCATATGGTTGGTGAGTTGCTCGATGAGATTGAGAATCAAGCACCTAACTTCAGGTTGATGATCGAAAACGTGAGGGTTCTCGTTGATCTTGAGGATGAGAGTGCAGCTCCAGCTATCGGGCCTGTGGATGCGGCAGCGATAGTGCGTAACGTATCCGATCGATACATGCCGATTGCTCGTGAACGTGGCTTAGAGCTTGTGTGGTGGTGTGAACCGAGCGAGTTCGGGCTGGTTTATGGCGATGGATCGGCACTCGATCACGTTATTACCAACCTCGTCGACAACGCTGCAAAATTTGCTGAAGAGCACATAGAAATAAGGCTTACCAGAACTGACAGCACGTATCTTGTGCGGGTTTGGGACGATGGCGACGGAATCGCTGATTCGTACCTTGCGCACGTGTTCGACCGTGGTTGGACTCCGGAGCTTTCGGCACGCAGTGAGAAGCAAAGTTCAGGTCTAGGCCTGTTTATAGCGAACTCGTTGTCGGAGCGGTGCGGTGGCGAGTTGCTTGTTGAGTCGAAGCAGGCGAACGGGGCTAATTCATCCGAACATTTCACTACATTCACCCTTTCTCTGCCGCTCGATAATCGACCTGTAGCTACCGAATGATGATGGCGTCACTACGATCTATGTCGGTCGAACGTCGACTGGTTGTCAGGCCGGTTGTCCCGGTGCTTTTGATAGTCGGGTTGATTATTCTCGCTGCCACTGGCTGTGTCGAAAGTAAGGCACGTTATACGCCGACGCCTGAGCCGACATCGATTCCGACAGCGATTCCGACGGCTATTCCGACGGCTACGGCAGTGCCTACAGTTGCTCCTACCGCTACGGTCGTGCCGCCCACACCGACTGCGGTGCTGCCCACTGCGACTCCGGTGCCCACTGCGACTGCTGTGCCGCCTACGCCGACCGTTACTCCCACGGTTGCGCCGGTCGCCACAGCTACTGCTGTTCCGGATACAGGGAGGTTCAATCTTTCGGTCGATTTCGAAGGTATCGATGACGAAGCTGTCGTCTACAGCGATACCGTTTTGCTGCGAGGTGTTACTTCCGTTGACGCAATCGTCAGCGTGAACGACGTGATTCTCGAAGTGCAGCCCGATGGCACATTTGAGCTGACTGTAATACTCGCAGAGGGTCCAAATGTAGTCGATATCGTTGCCAGCAACCTGGACGGCAGTTGGATCAACTATTCGCTGTCTATTATTTCTATCCCGCCCGACCCGTCAGAGGAGGATTCAGCGTGATCATGTTGAACCTTCTTTTGTTCTCAACTGCGCCGAAAGATGGAAGTAACACAGACGTAACTACGTTTGGATCAATATTTAACAGTTGGGAGCAATCTCAAACTACCCAATCGATTCAAAATATGTTCAGATCGCCCAAAAATTTAATGGCACGAGTGCTTCGACCGCAACTGGTGGTTGTGCTGGCGTTTGCAGCGCTGCTCATGTTGTTTGGGGGGCTCGGGGGCGATGTTGCGAGTGCTGCTGGATCGGCCGATATAGAGGCTGTGTTTGGTACTGCTGTTGAGGTGCGCCCGCCAAGTGCGATCGTAGTTGCATCGAATCGAGGGTTGCTGACCCTCAACTTTGACGCCGACTCCGAGTTGAAAATCGGTTCGAACAAAGGATCGGTTGCCGATGTGGCTGAGGGCGATCGTGTAATTTCTACGGCTGTTCGGGACAACGACGGTGAGCTGATCGCCTTGAAGACGATCATTCGCGTTGCGAACACTCAGCCTATGACAAAGCACGTGGTTGGAGTAGTGACAGGCAGTTCTCTGGAAGAGCTTTCTATTCAGACTCGAAGTGGCGATGTCGTTGATGTATTAATCCCGGCGGGAATGGATGCGCCCGCTATTGGCGATGGCATCACGATGGTTGCTCGGTTAGATCGAGCAAGCGGAATTTTCACAGCCGTTGGTTTCGAGTTGACGAGTAAGACGGTTGAGAGAATTCAGGATGCCCAAGGTGAGGCAGCAGATGCGGCGGATTCGGCACGCCTTGCTCAAATCGCTATTGACGCTCGAAGCGAGCACCTATCGGCGCTAGACGATGCTGCGAGAGCGCTGGCGCGGGTCATAGATTCGGGGAAGGTCGATGAAGCGACGGTTGCGACGGCGACTGCCCAGTTCAATGAAATCCGACGTAGATTCGAAGAGCTAAAGAGTATTTACGAGGCTGCGGCACGCGGTAGAAATGAATCGAAGCCGTTATTGAGAATTTCAGGAGCATTGGTCCACGAAATTGATGTTTCGACGTTCACTATCGTTCCGCACGGGGAGCAGGGCGCTAATCCGTTCTCTGTTGATTTTACGTTTGATCCAGAGGCGACCACGGCTGTTCTACCGAGAGATCTGTTGAGAGCAATTTCGGATGATGCGGAGAATCCACAACTACTCAGCGATATCCGGGAATTGATAGTTGCCGGTAGCGAACTTGATGTTCAGTATTCGATTGACGGCGAAGCGCGCACGGCCGTTTCTGTTCGAGTGCGGCCGCCGAAACTCGTCGAAGAACTTGAAGCGGTTCTGGAGCACGAATCTCACAGGGCGTTCCACGGTGTTATCACTCTGGTCGGGTTGGACGAGTCGCTCGCAGATGCGCTTGGGATCGTGATTGCGGCGAACGAAAAACAAGATATTAAAGTTGCCGCGAAAGTTACCGTCGAAACGGAAATTACGCTTGATGGCGAGTCGTCGGATATTGCCTCGCTTGCGACGGGACAGGCAGTCGATATTCAGTTCGAGTCTTCGCAAGTAGGTTCGATTTCTGACATTACGGGTTCAGATGTGACTCTGCGTGTAATTGCGATTCGGGCCCGGTCGTCGGCACCGACCGAAGAAGACCACATTTCAGGCATTGTCGAATCGATCGATTTTGATGTTCCTTCGATCACGATCAGGCCAACCGACGGGCCATTGATTGAGCTTACGGTTGGTGTTGATGTGCCGATCATTCGAAATGGCGAAGCGGCGGTGTTCGAGGATGTGGAACAGGGCGATCTTGTGGTTGACGCTACACGGACGGATATCGAATCTAGCGAGCTGACGCGGTTGGTTGTTGTGGCTCGTACGAACGTCCAATTCTCTGGAACAGTAACCGGCCTTGGCCGTGAGCCTGCTCGGATATTCGTTACAGGCGACAACGGTCAGTTTCTGAATGTGTTGATTACGGATGAGACCGTGGTGATTGTGGACAGAGAGCGGGTTGAATTTGACGCTGTGCTCGCCGGGATGAATATCGTGAACGGCGTTTACTCGGTAACTGGTGGTGGTGGGGCGTTCTACAACGTGGCGACCATTGTTTCGATTGAATCGCCCAAGGTTGGACGAGCATCGGGAATTATTACGAGTGTCAATGTTGTTCATGGCACTTTGACGATACTCGCCGGTAAGGGTGACCAGACGAAACGCATTGAGCTGACGCTTCCCGAGACTCCACTGGGTGAGAATCTGAAGAAGGACGGACAGCCGATCCCATCGCTATTGGATATCGAGCGAGGGGACCGTGTCGACATTGTTTTCTATGTACTCGAAACGGGTATCGTCGAAAAATTGTCGGTTGTTTCGGATAATTTCATTCAGACCCGCGGAACGTTGCTTGGAGTTTCGAGCGATAACAGGTTTGTCGAAATCGAACTGGCCAACGGGGAAGAGTTCGATCTCTGGGTGGGTACAAAATCGAGATTGCGGCTCAACGGCAGGAGAATTGCCACGCTTCGACCGGTTGCCGAGTTGTTCAACTCTGTGAAGGATCGGGATGGGGTTGTGAGTGCGTTGGTTCCCGAGGTTCTTTTCTTCCGTGATTCGCTGGATTCAAACGAGGGCGTGATTATCTCCATTCAGTTCCAGATGAAAGTTAAACTGGCGAATGTCTTGGGTTCTGAGGTTTCCGAGAATCCGATCATCGAACTTACCGTTTCAGGGGTGATCGAAGCCATTAGCGGCGATACCTGGGTTATAGATGGCCGCGTATTCACGGTGACTGATCGTACCCGGTTCATCGGCGATGATGCCGAAGTCGGTGTGGTTGCGGTTGCTGTGCTTGTGAGCGATCCGGGCGGAACGTTTACCGCACGGTCGGTGAGTGTCACCGGACGAGCTGCCGGGCGACGTTAGCCCTGCTTTGCCTACCAGAGCGTGATTGGGATGCGGCTTAGCTTCGGATTGACCGATTGGCTATTAGGGCGATTCGAATCGATTTCGCTCGCGATAATTGCGCCGGGTTAGTACTCGAGCTTTTGCTGCGACGCGGCCTGCAGGCTCAAGCGCGAACGCTAGAGGTATTGAGATAACCAGCATGAAGGCAAGGATAGTGAAGCCCATTCGGTAGCTATCCTTCAGGTCGTATACGAGCCCGACCAATGCTGGCCCGGCGGCGCCGAAAATTGCGTTTACTGAACTCATGAGCCCGACGATCGAGCCATAACTGGCTCTGCCAAAATAGTCCCCAAGAATCGCCAGTCGAAGCGGAATCGAGGATCCAAATCCAAGACCGAAGAAGACCACGAAGAACGGTAGCGGCCAGAGCCCGAGGTTAACACCAAGGATTTCTGCATTGATGGTGGCAAGACCGGTAACGCCGACGGTTTGCATGATCATTGAGACGGTAAGCATTTTTCGCTTGTCGAATCGATCACCGAGTACTGCCATGCCGGCTCTGCCACCAAGATCGCCGATAGCAACAGCCCCGGCTGCCGTGGCTGCGAGGGCGGTAGTCATGCCGTATTCGAGCAGGGCCGAGAAGTGGAACAGATTTGTTGAGGAGACCAGTTGCCCGAGACTAGTAACAATGGCCAATTGCCAGAAGAAGCGCAGCTTGATCGCCTGCCTCATGGTGATTGCGTGTTCCTTGACGGCTCCGAAGCGACCACTTTTACCGCCGGATCCGCCATCGTCGGGCTGGTCGCCGTCTGGGAGCATTCCGTAATCTTCGGGTCGCTTTCGCATTACGAGAGTCGCTGGGAATCCGATGATCCAGAATCCGATTCCGGTTGCGAACAGCATTTCTCGCCAACCGAAGTGCTCGATAGACGCTACAAGTAGGGGGAGGGTAAGCCCGCCGATTGCCGAGAACGACATGAGGGTTGCGAGTGCCCTTGCGCGTTTTCGAACGAACCAGTTGGCGACGGTAACGACAAAAACGATGAATGTTCCGAACGACATTCCGAGTGTGAGCAACATGATCGCCAGATAGAAATGCCATAGCGTCTGCATATAGCTCATGGCTATGAATCCGGCACCAGTTACCAGTACACCGAAAGCCATTGCCTTGCGCGGGCCGTACTTGTCTAGGAGGGCTCCGACAAAAGGTGAGATCATTCCGCTTTCGCTGCGTTGGAGCGATATTGCAGCGGCTGTGGCACCGTGGCTCCAGCCGAAGGTGAGCAGTATTGGATGGACGAACGCTTGAAAGCCGCGCCAGAACACTGCCGATGTGTACCACTGGACGATTCCACCGGCTCCGACTATCCACCATCCGTAAAACGGTTGTTTGAACGATTTCATTGAACTAGTTCAGCAATCGGTGGAGTAAAGGACATGTGTGCCGGGCTGTGGACCTCGGATGATTGGGCAGTTAGGAAAGTGACATTTGAATGATATTCCGCTCAGGGGATAACGTTTGTCGGAACGGGGCGGAATTGAATTTTCTTGATTTTTGCGTTGGTTAGTTCACTTGAAGGGGGTTCGTGCGTATAGGGTTACGACTGATGGAATCGATTCTTCAAAGTTGATGCTGGCGAGATAAAAGGAAAATTCTTAACCGTTGCGTGGGTCAATAAAACTATTTTCAGTGCTCGGGATACCAGTCGATATTAATGGGACCTGGTTGATAGCGGTCGCAATAATCACGTGGTCGTTATCTACGGCCGCGTTCCCATCTTTTTTTCAGCATTGGTCGACAGAGCAGTTCTGGTTGGCCGGAATAATTACGACGCTGATGCTGTTCGTGTCGGTGCTGGCTCATGAGTTGGGTCATTCGTTTGTAGCGCTATCTCAGGGGCTCAAAGTACGCGGTATAACGTTGTTACTTTTCGGAGGCGTGTCGAAGATCGAGGGTGAGGCTTCTCGACCTCGGAACGAGTTTCTGATGGCGTTCGCTGGGCCTGCCGTTTCGCTTGTTATTGGAATTATGCTGCTTGCATGGTGGTTCGCTTTCCACCCGACTTACGAAGATCAGATCAAGCCGTTTCATGGCGTAATTTTCTTCACCGGTTGGATGAACATTCTTGTTGCCGGCTTCAACATGTTGCCCGGCTATCCGATGGATGGCGGAAGGGTGCTCAGATCAGCAGTGTGGGGTTTTACTGGAGATACGGTTCAGGCTTCAAGAGTTGCGTACCGGGTAGGGCGAATAGTTTTTTACCTGCTGATCGGTTGGGGTGGGTATCAGGTCATCAATGGAGATGTGATGGGTGGTCTCTGGATTGCGCTGATCGGTTGGTTCTTGATGTCTTCGGCACGAGGTGAGATGCGAGGCGAGAAAGCGAAAAGGGAAGAGTCGGCGCCCGTAGCTACTGACATGATGAACTTCAAGGTTGAGATAGCGACTCATCCGATGCCACCGCTTGTCGAGGGTGCCTGGTCCGTGGATCAAGTCATCACTCGTGGTGTTCCTGCGGACCCAATGGCTTCAATCCCAATCGCACGTAAGGGTGAATTGATGGGATTCATCGTTCGGCAAGATCTTGAAGATGTTCCATGGCCTGAGCGATCAAAAACCGCTGTCGGGGATCTGATGCACGCAGGCAGTTTGCGGGTGATTTCTGTGAATGATCCTGCACGAGAAGCACTTCAGTTGATGGACAAGCACCGTGTGAGCCAGCTTGTTGTGATGGACGATGATTACGTGATCGGTATTGTGAGTCGCCAGAACATCATCGCCACGTTGCTCGATCTTCGTGGCGGCGAAGAGAGCCCGTGGCCCACTGATAGCGGTACGCCTGTTTAGTCCTGCTGGTTAGCTGCCCGATACGGCTTCGGGAATCCAGATAGAGAACGATGTGCCCTCGCTGGCTCCGACTCCGTCTTCGACCCAGACTTTTCCGTGATGAAGCTCGACGATCTGCCTGACTATCGCCAATCCCATCCCTGTGCCGGTGCCCTCTTTATCGTCGAGCCGGTTATATGGCTCGAAGATGGCACTTCGTTCGTCCTGTGGAATACCTGGACCTTCGTCAGTAACGGTGATGCGCAAATCGTTTTCGTCTACCCAGATATCGAGCGAGACAGTCGTTTTGAGTGGCGAGTATTTACTGGCGTTAATGAGCAGGTTCATGATCGCCTGCCTGAGCAGTTCGCGATCGGCGACGGCGAATTGGTGCTCGTCGGGCGAGGTGACTATTATTTTTTGATCTTCACCAGTGGCGATAGGCTCGAAGGATTTTTCGAGATCTTGGGCGAGTTCCGATATCTGGAACTTCGAGGGCTTGCTCTGGAATTCTCCTGCCTCCATTTTCGAATGGTTCAGGAAGTCGTTCACAAGCAAGGTGAGTCGATCGGCGTTTTCCATTACGACCGTGATTTGTTTGATCTGATCCGGGTGCAAGTTACCCCGGTCGTTTAATCTGAGCAGATCAGTAAGCGCGACTACCGTAGTCAGCGGTGACTTCATCTCATGCGATAGAGAGGTGATGAATTTTCGTGCACGTTGGCTGTCTTCTTTGAGGTGCTTGAGGGCTGATTCTGATCGTGCAGCGACAGCGCTATCGGTGATGTCGGATACGACTACCGTTGCGTAACCGGGTGCTCCGCTCGGGGACAGTGCTGGTTCCATCCATGCGTCGAGTATCGTGCCGAATATTTCGATTTCGATGCGGTTTGATTGGCCATTGAGAGCGTTTTGAAGTGATTCTTCAAGACCCTCAATTTTTCGTGAGTAGGCTATGAAATCACGACCGAGTAGTCGTTCGGGTACCAGTTTAAGGCCTTCGATTCCAGAGCCGGTAGCTTCGGTCACGATGCCATCTTGATCGATTGTGAGCACCAGAGCGGACGCGTTGCTCAGTATCGATTGCAGGTTTGGACCGAGCTGTTCCAGCACAAGTTGGGCCGAGCCTGATGGGTTGGTACCGTTCAGGTTCGAGCTAGAGTTGTGTACGCGTTCAATGGTAGTTCGAGTTCCGAAACAACTGCCTGTGCAATTTTCTTTTCGAGAGACCCGAAGCCTGTCGGTTTGCGAGAGCCGCACATGAACATTTTGGTTACGGCGCCGTTGAGCCGAAGTGGAGCACAGACGGCGGATCGTAGCCCGGCGCGGTACATCCAGCGACCGGATGCACGAAAACCTGGCGCAGCCGATTCGAGATCGACAATCACGGGGCCAGCGACTGCCAGAGTCGATGGGATCAGCAACGAGCGTCGTGAGACGCGTACGCCTGTAGCCAGTTGTGGAACGTCGAGGCCATCGGTGATTTCTGTGGTTGCGTGGTCGTTTTCGTGATCGACGCTTCCGAAGTAGATCCAATCAGCGTCGAACAAATTTCTGATGAAAGAAGCGATTTTAGGGCTCTGTAGTGGCGATCCGGTTGTATCGGAGCGGATTTGCTCGGTTACTCGCTGAAGCATCTCGAGTTTGTTCAGCGTTGCCTGCGACTGCTCGAGCTGTCTCAGTGTCGCGATTACTGTGGCGCAGGCGGCTGTGATTTCTTTAATTAGAGTGTGGTCTGCTTCATCGAATCCGAGTTCGTTTTTGGTTGCCTCGACGTAGCCGATTGGGCGGCCCGACACTTTGATCGGTGTCCGTATGGTGGCGTAGCGCGCTGACGGCTGGTCGTTTTCTGGTGCCTCGACGAGTATTTCGATTTCGTCGGGGCTGATCCATGCAAGGTCGAGGGCGTCGTTCGATGATTCGGTATCGAATCCGAGTTGCGCCCGACCGGTTTCTTCGTCGATGAATCCGATTCTGACTCTCGACGCTTCAGTTCGATTGGTGATCTGAGTTGCGATGACTCCGCAGGCTGAGACTATTTCGGTTGCTGAAGCGATCGATTCGACATATTCAGCGACATTCGATCCACCAGCGAATAGAGACACTGCTTCAACTGGTGCGGCGCTGCCTGCGGCGAATGCTGCGGCGAGGGCGGGAACGAATCGATTGGCGATTGCGAGCGATTCAGGGGTGTAGGCAGCGGGCCTTGAGGATCCGAGCACAATGACCATGTTTGTCGAACTGATCACAGGGATAGCGAGGATCGATTCGATGCCCGCCGATTTCCACGCTGAGTCTTGGCTGTGTTGCCTACCAGCGCCGTGCTGTGCGCTCGCTCCGTGCTGTGCGCCCACTCTAGGGGAGTTGCTGTTATTCGTGAGGGCTACAGAAAAATCTGTGGAGCGAGATTCAATCGAGGGTTCGTCGAAGCTACTGTTGGTTTTTGGGAACGAGTAGCTGCGGTTTTGATCGGCGCCCAGTGACTCCTGAGTAGAAAACTCGCCGTCGGATTGAACCCGCAATGCAATAACGTCGAAGTCAAAGAACTGTATTAGCTGGTCAGATATTTTGCCCAGTAGAGATTTTGGTTGGGTGGTTTCGGAGGTGCCGAAATTGCTGGAACGAGCGATGTGGCGGGAAGCGGCAATTTGAGATTCGTCTCTTTGAGCGACGTCGAGGGCGTTCCTGCGTGAGGCTGAAAAACTCAGCAGGCTTGCGATAATTTTTGCGTTTTCGATCTGGGCGTCGTTAAAATCGATGGGCTGATTCGAGAGGGCGGTGATGATGCCGGCTGAGCCGGTTATTCCTGGGATGGCGATCGCTACTGCGGATCTGAATTCAGACTCTGGATCCATTGCGGTGATGGCTGTGAATCGTGCGGGATCGACGTCGACCATTTTCATTGGCGAGTCGAGATCGACCGGGGAGAGCCATTCGGGGAGCCAGATTTCGGAATCGATTACCGATGTATCGACGCCCGATACTGCCCGCACAACTTTTCCGCCAAACGCATCGGTGTAGTCGATTATGAGCACAGCATCTGCGTTTAGTTCGCTGCGGAGTGTGCGTGCGGCGTTTTGTCGAAATACGGTGGTCGAGTTGTTCGACGCTCCGAGTCCTGCCAGCTCAGCGACGGTGAGCGAGTTGCGCTGAGGCGGGGTGATTTCAGGAGACAGAACGTCGTTACCCTGATCGCCAGTCTGATCGTCAGTTTTTACTGGGGGAGACTCGTTGTCGCCTAGATTCGCTTGTGAATCCGGCGGCTGATTTGGATTGTGTGGCTGGCTGTTGCTCACAACAGTAAGTACGGAATCTCTCTAGTTGGATAAAATGGATGCGTGCTGGTTGCGACGCACGTGACTAGATCACCGTACACGGAACCGGTATTTCACCTGTCAGATGTTTTTATACGGGTTTGTGCGAGTGGGGTGAGCGAGATGTTAGTCGGCGAGTACCGAATCACAACCGAATGATGGCTCGGCGGTGAGTGCCGATTCCAACGAGGATATCGCCGAATTTTGTCTCGACTTTAAACTTGAGTTTTTTGCCATCGATTTCTGTCAGCTCGGCCGTCGTTATGACGGTTTCTCCGGCGGGGGCGGGAGCGATGTGCTTTACATCGACGTGGAATCCTACGGATGCATCGACTACTTCTTGAACCGCTTCGACGCAGGCGATTTCCATCTCCATGATCATCGCTGGGCTGGATAGAACGGAGTGTTCGTCTTTGCCTGTTGGGCTGTATAGCTTCGAGCCTTCAACGAGGATGGTGCGGGACGCGGAGAGGCCGGGTGCGAGTTCGATAGAGTCAGGACTAGAAGGCATTTCTTATAACGCCCTAGAGAGCAATAATTCCGTAGCCGGCATCGACGGGGATGATGGCTCCGGTGATTCCGCTCGACATATCGCTGAGGAGAAATAGTGCTGTGTCGGCGACTTCTCTGTGATTGATGTTCCGACCCAGCGGTGCGCGCTCTCGGTGGGCACGAGTCATGTCCCTAAAGCCCGGGATGCTTCGTGCGGCGAGCGTTGGGAGCGGTCCGGCTGAAATAGCGTTCACTCGAATGTTTCGGTCGCCGAACTCTACTGCGAGCTGGCGGGATTCGTTTTCGAGGGCGGCTTTCGCTGTGCCCATGATGTTGTAGCCGGGGTAGACACGCTGCGAGGCGTCGAAGGTGAGGGTGATTGCCGATCCACCTGATTCACCGAATAGCGGTGCTGCTTTTCCGACGACAGGCATCAGCGTGTAGGCACTGGTTTCGAGGGCCGTTCGGAATCCCTGCAGGTTCGTGGCGGAGAAGTCTCCACCGAGGTCGTCTCGATCGGCGTAGGCGATGCAGTGGACCACGAAATCGATCTCGCCCCACTCTTTTTTGATGTGGTCGTAGACGGCCTGGACTTGATCGTCCTTGGTGGCGTCGCACTCGAGGAGGATCGGGTTGTCGAGTCCGGCTGTTGCTTTCTCCACGGGTGCCTTGAGGCGTTCGTTTAGATAGGTGAACGCCAGTTCGGCTCCGGCTTCTGCGAGTCGCTCAGAGATGGCCCACGCGATGCTGCGTTGATTGGCAACGCCCCAGATGACGCCGCGTTTTCCAGAGAGATCGATCGATACAGCCATTGCCGTTGTGAGCCTTCCACTTTTGGGATCAGTTCGAGTGCACCAAATGTAACAGGGAGTTTGTGCCCTCGCGTTGAAGTCCTCTCCATGGGGAGAGGATTTAGGTGAGGGAGAAGTCGTTGGACGGAAACGGAGTTTTCGAAGGTGATGTTTGTGAAACTCTTGGCTCACAAATATTGTCGCTGCTCTACCAATGAATTCGTATGACTAATTCTCCCTCAACCTAGCCTTCTCCCGCTGGGAGAAGGAATAGGAGAGGAATTTCGTTGTTTACCAGTTGGTGTGGGAGCCGTCGCCGCGGTGGGGGTGTGGAGCTTCCCAGAATTTGAAGGGTTCGGTGAGTTTACTTTCATCGACGTCGACACCGAGTCCGGGTCTGTCGTTGACTACGTAGCCGCTGCCGTTGAATTCGACTTGCTCGGTGAAGACGCTTCGGTCGGTGTCTTCAGCCCGATCGAGGTTCACTTCGAGCCATGCGAAGTTCGGCACTGAGGCGGAGAGGTGAACGGATGCTGCCGTGCAGATGGGTCCGAGCGGGTTGTGCGGCATGAGGTCGATGTAGTGAGCTTCTGCCCATCCTGCGACCTTCATCGACTCGGTGAAACCGCCGACGTTGCAGATGTCGACTCGTGCAAAGTTGGTGATTCCGCGTTCGATGTAGGGAAGGAACTGCCACTTCGATGCGAATTCTTCGCCGATAGCGAATGGAACGTCGGTTAGCTTGCGAAGCGCTTCGTATGCCTCTGGCGATTCGTCACGGATCGGTTCTTCGAGGAAGTCGAGTGTGTGAGTCGGCATCATCTGACAGAACGAGGCGGTTTCGGCCGGTGACAAGCGGTGGTGATAGTCGATGCCCATGACAGCCTGATTTCCTAGCTGCTCTCGTGCTTTGATCAGCCATTCGGCAGAGTTGGCAATGGATTCGCGCGGCTCGAAAAGACCGCCTTTCTCGATGTCCATCTTGTCGTAGCCGAGTCGGAAGGCGCTAATACCGCGACCCATGAACTCTTTTGCCTCGTCGATCATTTCCTGACCGTAGGGGACTCTTGTGGTTGCGAAGATCGGAACGGTGTGTCGGTGCTTGCCTCCAAGAAGTTCGTAGACGGGCACGCCGAGCTTCTTGCCGACGAGATCGTGGAGGGCGATGTCGATTGCGGAAATTGCAGCTGTGAGCGTTCGTCCGCCCTCGAAATACTGGCTGCGGTACATCTCCTGCCAGAGTCCGCCTCGGCTCATGGGATCGCGGCCGATCAGGAATTCACGGTAGTGCTCCATGATTCCTTTGACGCCGAGTTCGCGACCGGAGAATCCCGATTCGCCCCAGCCGTAAATGCCTTCGTCGGTTTCGATTTTTACGAGCATCTGGTTTCGGTGTCCGACCCAGACTGCGTATGGTTTTACATCTGTGATTTTCATGGCGTTATTTGCTCCGGGCGTCGTCGAACGACTTGGTCGCTCGTCTTTCGTTTAGGGTCCGGGCGTGCATTCGCACTTGGGACCCCGCTGCAATCTCGTTTGAACCGGGCGTCATAGGATGACTTGGGGTCGTCTGCGACGCGGCCCCTAGCCCGTTCCCGAAGGAAGGGGGACAGGACAGGCGGCGGACGTTGCTGGCTTGACTTGGTGTCGGAGCATTTACCTTTCGTTTGACCCATTCTCGAAGGAAGGGGGACTGTTGTTTCTATTACGTTTGTTGGGGCGGATTACCAGTTGGTGTGTGATCCGTCGTTTCGTTTTAGGTGTGGCATTTCTGAGTACCGGAATGGATCAGTGAGTGCTGCTTCGTCGACTTCGACACCGAGGCCGGGCTTATCTAGAACCGTCACTCGTCCGGGGACGATTTCGGGTTGAACGGGGAAGACTTCCTTCGAGTAGAAGCCGTTGTCTTCGCCTGCTGATTCCCTGATTTCGAGCCATGAGAAGTTGGCCGACGCCATCGCCATGTGCGAGGTGGCAGCAACGCAGATCGGGCCGAGCGGGTTGTGCGGCATGAGGTCGATGTAGTGAGCCTCTGCCCATCCGACAACCTTCATCGCCTCTGTGATTCCGCCGACGTTGCAAATGTCGATACGTATGTAATTGGAAAGCCCACGTTCGATGTAGGGCAGGAACTGCCATTTGGAGGCGAACTCTTCACCGAGTGCGAACGGGATGTTTGTTAGCTTGCGGAGTTCTTCATAGGCTTCAGGTGTTTCGTCCCTGATCGGTTCTTCGAGGAAGTCCAGGGTATGCGAGGGCATCATCTGGCAGAACGATGCTGCCTCGGCGACCGATAGACGATGATGAAAGTCGTAGCCGATGACGGGTCGTGTGCCGAGGACTTCGCGTGCTTTGATGAGGCCTTCTGCCGAGTTTGCGATCGCTTCACGGGGTTCGTAGATTCCCTGTTCTTCTTCCGGTTCGTAGTCGCGGTGGAGGCGGAAGCAGTCGAATCCTTCAGCGATCATTCGCTGGGCTACATCGACCATCTCTTCGGGAGAGTTTCCGCCGCCCGTGGCGAATGTCGGAACCCAGTTGCGCTGCTTGCCACCGAGGAGTTCATATACGGGTACGCCGAGCTTCTTGCCGGCGATGTCGTAGAGGGCCATGTCAATCGCAGATATGGCAGCTGTGAGAGTTCGCCCACCTTCGAAGTACTGGCTGCGGTACATCTCTTGCCAGAGGGCTCCGCGTTGCATCGGGTCGCGCCCAACGAGGAATTCTCGATAGTGTTCAACGATGCCTTTTACGGCGATCTCTCGGCTGGAAAGGCCAGATTCGCCCCAGCCGTATATGCCTTCGTCGGTTTCGACTTTGACGAGCATTTGGTTGCGGGTGCCGACCCATACTGGGAACGGCTTGATGTCGGTTATTTTCACGGCGTTACTTAGCTCCGGGCGTCATCGAATGACTTGGTCGCTCATCGTAATCTACCCTTCCCCTAGCCCGTGCCTTCGGCCTTTGGCCCGAAGGAAGGGGACAGGACAGGATTCGAGCGATGGCAGCATTTTGATTGCCGGTGCGTTTACCTTTTTCTTAACTCCTTCCCGGAGGAAGGAGAACTATTGGTGCGTGTTGAATAATTTTAAGCGTTGGTTTTTGATCCGTCTTTTCGGCGTAGTGGTTCGTTTTGTTGGAATCGAAATGGTTCGGTAAGCGAAGCTTCGTCTACTTCGACGCCGAGTCCGGGTTTGTCGAGCACGGTTACACGTCCGGGGACGATTTCTGGTTGTACCGGGTAGATTTCCTTTGAGTAGAAGTTGAGATCTTCGCCCGAGGATTCTCTGATTTCGAGCCACGAGAAGTTTGCCGATGCCATCGACATGTGTGCCGTTGCGGCGACGCAGATCGAGCCAAGCGGGTTGTGCGGCATGAGATCGATGTAGTGAGCCTCTGCCCATCCGACTACTTTCATCGCCTCGGTGATTCCGCCGATGTTGCAGATGTCGATACGTGCGTAGTTGGTGAGGCCTCGTTCGATGTAGGGAAGGAATTGCCATTTGGAGGCGAATTCTTCACCGATGGCGAACGGCATGTTGGTCATGGTTCGAAGGGTTTCGTAGGCTTCGGGCGATTCGTCTCGAATAGGTTCTTCGAGGAAATCGAGTGTGTGTTCGGGCATCATCTGGCAGAACGATATGGTTTCGGCGTCGGACAGGCGGTGGTGGAAGTCGTAGCCGATGACGGGTCGAAGGCCGAGTACTTCTCGTACCTTGATCAGGCCTTCGGCTGATAGTGCGATCGCCTCGCGGGGTTCGTATACGTTCTCTTTTTCGGGCTGGTACTGATGATGCAACCGGAAGCAATCAAACCCGGCGGAGATGATTTGCTGTGCCATGTCGACCATCTCTTCGGGGCTCGATCCTCCACCGGTAGCGAAGGTCGGTACATAGTCGCGTTGCTTGCCGCCGAGAAGTTCGTAAACGGGGACGCCGAGTTTCTTTCCGACGATGTCGTATAGCGCTATATCGATGGCGGAAATGGCTGCGGTGAGGGTGCGGCCGCCTTCAAAATACTGGCTGCGATACATTTCTTGCCAAAGGGCGCCGCGCTGCATGGGATCGCGTCCGACGAGAAATTCCCTGTAGTGTTCGACTATGCCTTTGACGCCGAGTTCTCTACTTGAAAGACCTGATTCACCCCAGCCGTATATGCCTTCGTCAGTTTCAACTTTGACCAACATCTGGTTTCGGCGTCCGACCCATACCGGGAACGGCTTGATGTCGGTGATTTTCATGGCGTTACTTAGCTCCGGGCGTGGCGTTAGTCGCGCTCGTAACAGGGTCACTCGGCTCCGAGTCGCAATCTACCCTTCCCCTAACCCCTTCCCGAAGGAAGGTGAACCGGACATTCGCCCCTGGTCGATTACTGCAATCTACCCTACTTCGAACTCCTTCCCAGAGGAAGGAGACGGTGTTTTTGAAGAGCACTCGAGGCCGCTCGTAAAAGATTGCTGCCAAAGCGTGTGCTTGATCTCGGACGGTGTCAATACTGTTGGGAATGCTGATGTTGTGAGCGATTTAGCTGATACGGATGCGGGTAGGTTGGTAACGCCGGCCGAGATTCACGAACGGTCATCGGGTAAGTCGGATCGCTGGGCTGTAGTGCTGTTCGATGATAGCCATCATTCGATGGACTACGTGATCTGGGCGTTATTGAAAACGCTGCCTGAACTTTCGACGGCTGATGCTTCACTGATCATGCTGGAGGCTCACAACACAGGTAAGGGTGTCGTGACGCTGTGTGGTCTGGCGCAGGCAGAAATGTACCGTGACGCCCTTCGCGTTTTGCAACTGGGCTGTGACATAGAGCCTGGCTGGTAGCGCGTCCTCCGGGAAAACTTATGGCGCGATCCATCGGCTCATACCTTTTTTTCATGAACTGCGAAATTAGCTGATCAACAGTGAAACGTGGTCGTTTGTTCTCGGTGGCGTGTCGAGTAGCGGGTTGTCCGCCAGATGCGATCGCGTAACTGCCCACATTGTGAGTGAACCCATCGGAGCAGGTTGGAGGTTCTGAGGTGGTTCCGTTTGTCTGAACAGCGCTATCCGGTTTTATAAGTGGAATCACTGCATCATGCTTTAGGCCGCCGCGGGTGTCGGCAGCGCTTTGTTGTAGAACTGATCCGGGGTCA
>Ga0114999_10001902_pt1 | contig 28277 bp, 30 predicted proteins | sample ArcticOcean_MG_C_3_FD_89820 | JGI IMG/M metagenome (GOLD analysis project Ga0114999, IMG submission 89820) | Marine microbial communities from western Arctic Ocean - ArcticOcean_MG_CB8_126 | ecosystem: Environmental > Aquatic > Marine > Oceanic | place: Arctic Ocean: Canada Basin | collected...
AAGACTTATGGGCTTATGTTTATGCTTGAAGGCGAATTTAGAAAATCATCTGTATCATCAATAGATTCTTGTTCAGCATTATCTATATTTGTTTCATCTACTCGATAAAGTTCATTATGAGACACAAGGTGGTCCGGGTATAGGATTCCATTTAAATGATCTACCTCATGTTCTACTGCTTGAGATAGGAGGTTTTCTGCTTTAAAACGTACGATGCTATCGGTATGGTCCTTTCCTTGGAATTTAATTGTTATAGATCTAGTTATTATTCCTCGGTAATGTGGAATACTAAGGCATCCTTCTTCTACTTGACGGCATCCTTCCTTTTTGGTTATTTTGGGATTAAAGTAAATTCTAGCTGATTCTTCATCAGGCATTTGTAAAACTATAATCCGCCATAGTTCTCCAATTTGATTCGCGGCAAGACCTACTCCTTCAGCTTGATGCATTGTGTCAATCATGTCATATGCTAGCCGCAGCATTTTTTTGTCTACAGAGCGAACACGTTTTGCTGTTTTACGAAGTATTGGATGAGGAATTTCTAATATAGGTAAAATGGCCATTATACTGCTTGAGCATGAGGGTAATTAAATATCACTTGGATTTTAGCACAATAACTTTGATGCCACATCAAATGATTTAAGACGTTATTTTAATCGAAGAATGCCAATTGTAAATTTTGTTAATATTTAACAGTAAAGCTGTTAAATCTTCTACATATTTGGAATTTTCTAATCCCCCTCCATCAATTGATCTGACCTGGTGGATTTTTTCCGCTAAATTCATTACAGTTTTTTTAGAATTTGGGTCGTTACCACATACGATAACATCACAATCTATTTTTTTGTCTTTTTTCAATAGATCGTGGGCACTAATATTGTTGAACGCGCTTACTACAAGTGAATTAGATAATATTTTTTGACATTCTAGAGCGGCTGATCCGTCTTTTACGGAGATAGCTTTGATACCACTTTTACTGAATGTTAATGGGGCAATGACATTAATGATTGTTTTGTGATTCAAATTTGGCTTAAGAGATTGCAATATGTCTTTTTGTGCTTGATATGGAGTCGCGATAACAATAGTATCAGCATGACTAGCTTCCTCGTTGCCGCCACCTTCTATGAAGTTGGTGTGTAATAAATCGTTTAATTTTTCTGCTACTTCTATTCCTCTTGCACTGTCTCTAGAACCTATAAAAACTTTCTCACCTGCTAATGCAAATCTTAAAGCTAACCCTCGCCCTTCTGGGCCAGTACCCCCAATGAAACTTATCATAATAAAGTCCTTTAATTCAGGTAGATAATATTTGAAATCACCGAATGTTATGTTTTAGTCCATAAGCTTGTAAAACTAGACCCCTTAATGACTTCGGCTAGGGATTTCTTTTCAAGTTTAAGTAATTGATTGAATATGTTACTGGTTGTTGGGGCCATTTTATTAGTAGGGCATTCTATTAAATCACAAATCGCATCCCACACTCCACTGTCTTTGAGGGTGGATATATATCTTGTCCAGGGTATAAGAAGTATATTTTCTATGATTGGGAAGTTTGGCCTTAAGTTTTGCAAACTCTGAACTCGTTCCCTGGGAGTTCTTACCATGTCAGTTAACAGAATGATTGGATCCTCATTATGTGAAGTTCGTTTATCAATCAATATTGTTTTCTTAATGTACGGAAAAAACACTGATATTACATCAGATCGTTGTAAACTGGAGATTATATCTTCAGGATTATCAAAAAAAATGTTTCCAGTCAAATGTAAGGACTCCTTGAGATTAGGATTCTAAAAGATTTTGTATTGTTTCTGTGAAAGAGGGAAGGATTTTTTCCCAGTCACCTACTACTCCGTATGAAGCATCTTTGAATATGTTCGCATCGGGATCATTGTTTATTGCTATGATGTTTTTTGATCCTAAGCACCCTGCCATGTGTTGGCTTGCCCCAGATATTCCTATTGTTATATATATGTCGGGAGCGACTTGCTTGCCTGTTAAACCTATCTGGAATGAATGGTCTACCCATCCCGCATCACATACTGCTCGTGATGCCCCTACGGCGCCATTAAATATATTTGCTAATTTTTCTAGTTGTTTGAAAGGTTCTGGTCCGCCAAGTCCTCTTCCGCCTGCAATTATAACTGGCGCATCTTCCAATTTTATTCCTGCTGACTCTTCCTTGACTGTTTCAATCATGTTTATTTTTATTGCTTGTTCATCGAGTTCGATGTTCAATTTTTCTATAGAACCGGTTCTATTCGGATCAACTTCGTTAATTTCAAAAGCTTTTAATCTTAAAATGATCACTTGGGGGTCGTCTTGGGTAAAGATAAATTTTGCGATTGCATTACCTCCATATACAGGCCTCGTCACTATTACTCTAGAGGTCTCCTCATCGACTGATACATCTATACAGTCTTGAGCTATTCCGCTACCTAATCTATAAGCTATTCGCGAGCCAACATTGCGGCCTAAATAAGTCCGTGAAGTCAATATTATTGTGGGCTTTTTTTGGATACATATTTGTTCTAAAGATGATACAAATGCATCGATATTCCCATTTGACAATTCAGGATGCGAAGTAACGTAGACCTTGTCTGCGCCTAACTGTATTAGTGTTTCGTATGATGTTTCTTCCAGTTCCTCCATAATGACTGAGCACACATTATTGCCTAGTACATTGGCTAATTTGCGTCCAGCAGCTATTAATTCTCCGGCCGATGAATGGGGTATACCATTTTCCGTTTCAGTTAATATTAATATATCCGGCATCGAATTTCCTTTGTTTAATTATTAGGCAGATTAAATTATTTTATCTTCGCGTAATTTTAAAGCCAATAGTTTACCTGAATCGGCATCGGTTTCACCTTCTAATATTTCGCATTGGGAATTACTTATGGGTATAGATAAGCTTAACAAAGACATTTTAGGAGATATGTCAGATTGTGCTAAATGTATATCTTCGAGAGTTAATTTTTCGGGTGTTTTCCTGCTAGCTTGCATAATCCCTTTCAATGTGGGGTACCGAGGTTCGCCAATTTCGTTATTCACAGTTACTAATGCAGGTAGCCGAGATTTTAAAGATATATAGCCATCTGATATAGAACTTTTCACAATTATGGTTTCTTCGTCTATTGAGATCTCCTTTGCACTGTTTAAGCAGGGGATTTTTAAAGTTTCTGATATTCCCATTGGAACATGCGCATTATCCCAGTCAGATGCTTGCTGACCACATATTATAAGGTCAAAATCTGGTATTGTTTTAATTGTAGCTGATAAAATTTTTGTGGTGCTAAAGGGGTCTGCATTTTCGATATTTTGATCTTCGACTAAGATTATTTGGTCAGCTCCCATGGAGAGAGGTTTTTTTATTACATCTAGGACAAAGCTAGATCCTATTGATATAACAGTCACTGTAGTGCCTGGTACAGAATCTTTGATTTTGAGTGCAGCTTCTACTGCATTTTCGCAGAAGCCATTAACAACAGGAGGAATACCTTCGGGGGGCATAATTGATAAGTTGGCTTGGTTAATTTTAAAAGATGCGGAAGGGGCATCTGGGTCTATTACTTGTTTTGCGCAGACAACGATTTTTAGCCCCATTACAATTACCTTTATAACGAATAATTTATACCTTTAAAGTTATCAATGCTAAATGCAGGTGTCAATTTTAAAATAAGTTATAGAATAAGGATTTCTAAATAGCTTTACTGTAGAACAAATGTTTTATACAAAAATAAAAATAGTAAAAAATAGGAGCTATTTCACTCAAAACTTATTGATTTTTTTTGACAAATATAAGAAAATCCATTCGAAATCATTTGAAATTTATTTTGAATGGATTGATTTTCTTTGACCAACATTTTTTTGGTTAATGCAATATTTTTAGGAGTACGCTATGGTTATTCAAACTGCAAATCCCTTTAAGCCGGCAACACCACGTGTTCCCATAGCTCCTAGACGTTTGAGACCTAGCCTTCCGGGCCCAGAGAGAAATTCAAAAGAAAATAAAACACGGTGCCCTAAATGCACAGCATTATTGAGGGTTAATTTTGATGAAGCAGAATGTCTAAGTTGCGGGTTTGTTGATTATGAATATTCTCCGCCTGAAACAGAAAATGAACATGAGCACAAGCCTAGCTTGATTAGCACTGGGACTAGATATGTTTTGAGGTACATAGGGGAATTTCCTGCTTTAATAGAAGTTGTAACTCACGTTAAAGTTTACAGGGTAAGGAATAGGGCGGTTTTTGGGGTAAGATGCCCTTTTTGTGGAGGAACTATGGCTCAATCTTCTTTATCAGGTAAAAGACGAGAAATGAGAGAAGAAAGATATAAATGTTCTTCAGGCCATAGAGTTTCTTTATGTCCAAACAATAAAGGCGTTTTAGGCTGGAAATAACATCAACTGACTTAGCTGTACTTCCGCATTTTTAGAAATATGAGGTACATTTGAAATATTTTCCTAATCTTGTAGAAAGTTTGCAAAAAACAAATAATGACAATTTTATAGTTTGTGATTTTTCTCCGCCTAAAAGTGGGATTTCTAAATCTATGGAATTAGCAACTTTGATACACCCTGATATGTTTTCAGTGTCATATAATCCAGGGAGATCCGTAAAAATGAACCCTGTTTTCGCATCATTTTGGATTCAGGACGAGACTGATATCTCGTCTGTTTTTACTCTTTCTACTAAAGATATGAATAAACAAGCTCTACAAGGATTATTATTAGGAGCTCAAATGTTAGGCCTCACCAGTGTAATATTTGTTATGGGTGACACTCCCTCTGTTAACTCTATTTCAACGACAGTTGCATTGGAATTAACTAAAAAGATGAACCAAGGGGTGGATTTTGCTAATAATAAATTAGAATATCCAACTAATTTCTGTATTGGTTCAACCTTTGACATATCAAGAAATTGGGATGAAGAGGTGATACTTACGCAAAGAAAAATCCATGCAGGATCAGATTTTTTATTCGCGCAAGCACAATTCGACATTTTAAAAGTTGAACAATTTTTAGAATATTATCGTAAATCAATTGGAACATATATTGATATTCCTATTTTATGGGGGGTTCAGATGATGATGAAAGGGAGTAAGGCATTCACTAGTATTCCAGACCATATTGAACACGATTTAAGAGAGTCGAGATCTAGTGTTGATATTACTTTAGATATTATTAAACAATATAATAATTGTAATATTGATTCATTTTATTTATTACCTCCTTTTTTTAAAAATGGGAGAAGAGATTACGCTTTAGCGGAAGAACTTATTTCTTCATTGATTTATAAGTAGCCATTTTTTATAATATGTTATAAATATGTAATTGAATTGGAGTTTATTGTGCCTACTGAAACAGGTAAAAGATATTTTTGCCAAAAATGTAAATCTGAATTTGTCGTAACACGAGGGTCTGATGAAGGTAGTATTGAATGCTGTGAGACTTTAATGGGAAAAAAATAATGCAAAATAAAGAAAAGGATATTCAATATGGCTAATCAATTGGGCAGAAGATATGAATGCTCTTCTTGTGGAACAATCGTTCTTTGCACAAAGGCTACTGAAAGTTCCGTGAAGTGTTGCGAAATCCCAATGGAATTGCAAGAGCCTAGGAAACTCCCGTCATCAGATTAGAACATTGGTAAAGTGCTTAGGAGCCCTATAAGTTAATAAGATGAAATTAATTTATGATTAACTGTGCCGCTGCGTGCTGTTGGTCTGCATGATAGGAGCTTCTGACTAGAGGGCCAGATGCTACATGCTTGAAACCTAAATTATACCCGATTTCTTCCATATTTTTGAATTCTTCTGGCGTATACCATTTTTCTGTTTGCGCATGTTTTTTTGTTGGCTTTAAGTATTGGCCTATTGTTACGAGATCACAATTTACAGATCTTAAGTCTTGTAGAGTTTGAATTATTTCAGGCATTGTTTCCCCTAAACCAACCATGATTCCCGATTTCGTAATGATATCAGCAGATATTTCTTTAGCATTTTTTAAAACATTTAAAGATAATCTGTAATTACCTTTAGCGCGTACACTAGGGAAAATTCTTTCGACTGTTTCAATATTATGATTAAATGTGTCAGGTTTTGCGCTTATAACCGTTTTTAGACTTTTAACACTTCCTTCAAAATCAGGAGTTAATACTTCAACTTTACAATATGGGACCTTTTTTCTTATTTGAGTTATGCAACTAGCGAAAATAGAAGCTCCGCCATCTGGTAAATCATCTCTATTCACCGATGTTATTACGGCATATTTTAGATCTAGAGTTGCGACTGTTTCTGCTAGCCTTTTAGGCTCTTCTAAATCTAACCCCACAGGTTTGCCCGATTTCACTGAACAATACCTACAGGCTCTCGTGCAAATATCGCCTAATATCATGAATGTAGCCGTTCCATTGTCCCAACATTCTCCTATGTTTGGACATTTGGCATCTTCACAAACTGTGTTTAACTGGTTTGTTTGAACGAGTTTTTTTAAATGCTCATAATTTTCCCCATTGGGCATTTTAACTTTTAGCCATTCAGGGAACTTGCGTTTTGTTGTCATGTATCAATTCCTTATGTTATGTATGAATATGAAAATTAAGTATTTTTATATTCATGTACCATACTATTCTTTAATAATAACAAATAGGTAATAAAATATTGTGAATGACACTCTCAGAGAAAATGATAGTGAAAAAGAATATGCGATTTTAAGACTTGGTCCTATAGTTAACGTAGGAGATTGCGAGGCACGTTTAGGGCAAGAGATACTTAGTGTTTTTGGTGGTCTTCCTGGAGAATTAGTTAAAGCTAGAATATATCGGTATCGTAAAAATAAAAAACACATCATCTCGGGGATAGTAGAAAATGTTATTGAAGCATCTCCATATAGGATTATTCCAGATTGTCCGAATTTTGGACCATGTAGTGGTTGCCAGTGGCAACATGTTGATTATTCGTACCAGTTGAAATTTAAAAAACAAATTATTTCAACTGCTTTTGCTTCATATGATTCACTCTCCGGGATTGACATTCTTAATGTTATTGCTTCAGAAAACAAATTTAAATATCGTAACCATGCACGATTTTCAGTTCGCTTTGAAGGCCAAATGGGATTTTCTAATAGAATAACGCGGAGGTTTATAAAAATTGATGAATGTTTAATTATGGATAATAGGATTAATGAAATTGTATCCATTTTACAAGATAAAGTATCTGAAACGACGAGTATGTCAGTGCGTGTTGGAGTAAATACTGAAGATGTATTAATACAACCCAAGCTTTTGAGTTCTGATATCCCAATAGAAACAGGACAGAAGTCGTATGTAGAAAAATTATATGGAAAAGAATTTAGGATTGCGTCACCATCATTTTTTCAAGTTAATATAGATCAAGCAGAAAAATTAATAGAAATTATCAAATCTGAATTGCAGTTTGTAGGAAATGAAGTTTTAGTTGATGCATATGCGGGTGTCGGAACATTTGCTATAGCCTTTTCCTCTGAAGTATCTAAAGTGATTGCAATAGAAGAGTCAGCGGCAGCGATAAAAGACGCTGAATTTGCTGCTTGCGACATAGATAATGTTGAATTTGTTTTAGGTAAAACAGAGAATGTATTAAATTCAATTGAAGATAACATTGATATATTGATATTAGACCCTTCTAGGAAAGGGTGTCATCTGGATACCATAGAATCTATTATGAGGAAACTGCCAGGTGTTATTGTGTATGTATCATGTGATCCCACTACGTTAGCGAGAGATTTGAATATTTTAGTAGAGCAGGGATATACTATAAAAAGTGTGAATCCAGTTGATATGTTTCCACAAACTTACCATGTTGAGTGTGTGGTTATTATGCATTGGATGTAATGAGGGTGAGAATAATTTGTAATGATTGAGAATACGCGTTACTCATCGATAGTATTAGGATCTTCGTCTCCTCGTCGCCAACAGATTATTTCTAGCTTAAATATTCCCTTTAGAGTAATTTCGCCTCTAATTAACGAACCTGAACCTATTATTGATGAATTACCCTCTGCGTACTGCGAGAGAATGGCTCTATTAAAATCCGATTCTATTAAGCATTTAATATTACCTTCAGAATGTCTGATTACTTCGGATACAATCGTATCTTTAGATAAAAGTATATTAGGTAAGCCCAAAGATCATATAGAAGCAGAATATATGCTAAAAATGCTAAGAGGAAAGACCCATAAAGTATTAACTTCTGTCGTATTGTTTTCCCCTTTTAAGAATAAAATCCGAAAAACAATAAAAATAACTCATGTAAATATGAGAAATTATAGTAATTTAGAAATTTCTGAATATATCAATTTAGGTGATTGTATGGATAAAGCTGGTTCTTATTCTATCCAAAATGAAGATTTTAAATTATCACAAGATTTTGATGGTTGTTATACTTCAGTTGTCGGATTACCTTTATGTGATGTAAGCAGTATGCTTATTAAAGAGAATTTTAATTTAGATGAAGTGATTTGTGGCAAAGGGCTAGATAAATCATGGCTGTAAATTTTAGGAGTTCATAAATAATGATGGGTATGGGGACTTTAGAAGTTCTAGTTATATTGTTAGTTGCTTTTGTGTTTTTAGGTCCTGAAAAAATGATTGAAGGTGCCAAATTATTAGGTTCTTTGTTTACTCAAGCGAGGAATACTATGGATGATGTAACTAATATAGATCTTGATTCATTTAGTAAAAAAGATTCTTTAGATACTGAGAATGCAGATACCCCAAACGACTTAAAGGAAGAAAAACCCAACACTATGGCAGACCCTATTCCGTTTGGCAGAAAAGTCCAGGTGTATTCTGAAGAAGATATTGAGAGTGACAAAAAAGATGCCTAGTGCCCCCCAAACTTTAAGAGAACATTTCGTTGAATTGAGAAATAGATTAACAAAGTCAGCATTGGCTTTAGTAATTACGACTGTTATCGCATTTGTTTTTCATCAGCAGATACTTGAAGTTTTGATGATGCCAGCTGCAGATTTCACATCTTTACCGAATAACAAACCGGTATATACAAGTTTGACTGAATTTTTAGGAACTGCAATGAAAGCTTCTATGTTGGTTGGCTTTTTTGCTTCACTGCCATTTATATTGTGGCAAATAGTTAAATTCTCAGCTCCAGGATTAAATTCATCGGAGAAAAAATATTTATATCTTCTTATGCCTGTTGTGGTATTGGTTTTTGTGTTAGGAGCTTCTTTTGGCTACTTTATATTGTTTCCGCCTGCTGTTAAATTCTTAATAAATTTTGGTAGCGACATTGCTACACCTATGATTAGAATAGGAAATTACGTTAATTTGATGCTGTCTTTATTATTCTGGATGGGAATAATTTTTGAATTACCGGTTGTTTTATTTTTTCTTGCTAGAATTGGAGTTGTTAAACCAAGATTTCTTTCTAAGAATAGACGTTGGGCTATTGTTGGAGCATTTATTCTAGGAGCACTCATAACTCCTACCTTAGACCCCGTAAATCAAATTTTTGTGGCTACTCCAATAATTGTTTTATATGAAGTAGGTATATTGTTAGCAAAAATAGGCTTCAAAATAAGAATGCGTAACAATTCCGAATGAAGTTATTTTAGTAAATAATTATTCTAAAGTTTTAAAATTAGTTTCCAAGATTTCGACAGAGCTTTTTTTCTTCATCAAGCATTGAATGAGATCTTAGAAACCATGAAGATTATTTGTCATTAGTTGTTGTGTCTTTGTTTTCAACAGACAAGTCATCAATAACGTCTTTTTGAGTATTGCGGAATTCTTTGATCGCTTTACCCATAGCACCGCCTATTTCAGGAAGCCTTCCAACTCCAAATATTATCAATACTACTACGAGGACGATTATTAATTCCATAGGACCTAGTCGGAATGGCATATTTATGTACTCTCCAAATTTATGTGAATATTTAACATTATAATTAGATTTTACCAAAAAGATAACAACTAATCATGAGTTATTACAAATAATATGAATATAGTTATATTATTTATAAGTCTTGATTTAAAAATTGGTTAGGATGTAGAATTAACATTCGTGTTTTAAATATATTAAAGGTTATTGTTATCATGGACGCTCACAATTTAATTCCAATTCAAAAAAATGAAAATATTGAGGATTTTAATTCTGGAGATAGAGTTAGAGTTGACGTTAGAGTTGTAGAAGGTGAGAGGGTCAGAACTCAGGCCTATGAAGGAATTGTTATTAGGCGACGCGGTAGTGGACAGGGGGAAACTTTTACTGTTAGAAGAATATCTGATCAAACTGGCGTAGAGCGGACATTTTTACTTTGTTCTCCAAATGTGCAGGCAGTTAAAATTTTGAAACGTCATAAAGTTCGCAGGGCACGACTGTATTATCTTAGAGGTCGATTTGGTAAAGCGGCAAGGCTTAAAGAAGCTAGGCGCGCATAAATCATTAAAAACTTTTTTATGTGAAAACTTTTTCTTTTCTTAGGTATACTTAATTTGAACATGTAATTGTTAGGATTAAGTTAATTGAAATTTGCAGAAATAGCCGTAGATTCTCCTATAGGTCATGGCCGTACTTTTAGTTATGAAATACCTGAACAAATGTCTTTAGCTATAGGGCATTTGGTTTTAGTTCCGTTTGGTACTCAAATATTGCAAGGTATAGTATTTTCTTTGACTGAATTCCCGTCTGTAGATAATACTAAATTTATTATAGAAATCTCGGATTTTGAGCCATTGTTAGATGAAGATAGGTTAAAGCTGGCTGAATGGCTTAGTAAATATTACTTGTGCACATTATTTGAAGCTACTGCCCTTATGATGCCTCCAGGTATCAGGGAACATGAGGCTATTTGGGTATATTGGAATGATCTATTTGAAGGAGAAATCACAGACATTGAATTGTCTGATTATCAGCAAAATATTTTAATTTACGTGCAATCTAGGAAGAAAGTACGATTGTCGAAAGTCATTTCACATTTCGGATATAATGCCCGCACTGCAATCACTCATTTAGTAACTTTAGGGATACTTTATAGAGAAACTATTCAAAAAAAAGCAATGGTTTCCCCATTGTTTTTAGAGACATTAGTATTAAGTGAATCCGGCCGGAAAGCTTTGAATACTAATGAATTGAATTCTGCTTTTAGGCAAAAAGATCTTTTGGGGCAGATGGTTTTTTTACAGCGATCTGTTAAGGCTTCAGAAATTCGCAAAAAATTTGGATATGCTGTTGTGAAAGCTTTATTGGATAAAGGGTTTTTGCTATCAGAAAAAGAAAGATTTTATAGAGACCCTCTAAAATCATACCAATACGATGATATTAAATTCAGAGATATTGAATTAACAAAAGAACAAACTGACGCTACTAACATGATTAATTCTATGATTGAAAATACGGATTTCAATCCTAGAGCTATATTGATTCATGGAGTTACAGGGAGCGGGAAGACAGAAGTTTATTTAGAGGCAGTTAAGAAATGTGTAAATGAAGGTAAACGGGCTATTGTTTTAGTTCCTGAAATTGCTTTAACTTCCCAAACTATAGAAAGATTTTCAGCGAATTTTAAAGATGAAATCGCTGTTATGCATAGCGGACTGTCATTGGGGGAGAGGTTTGATCAGTGGTATAAAATTCGCGAAAGTAATTATAAAGTTGTTATAGGGTCTAGAACTGCTTTATTTTCTCCACAGCCGGACTTGGGCCTTATTGTTATTGATGAAGAACACGAATGGACTTATAAACAATCTGATATGTCTCCTAGGTACCATGCTAGAGATACTGCTATGCAATTAGCCGGTATTACTAAATGCGTTGTTGTTTTAGGATCTGCTTCCCCTGATACACAATCTTTTTTTAGAGCTAATAACGCTAGATATAAGTTTGTCCAATTGCATAATCGGTACCTGAACAATCCAGGCACCGATTATACTGCAGATAAGAGAGGGCTTGCCGAAGTGGAGATTGTTGATATGAGAAAAGAATTACATGATGCCAACAGAGGTATGTTTAGTAGAAAATTGCAAGCTTCAATATCAGACACATTACATAACGGGAATCAAGTGATCCTTTTTTTAAATCGCAGGGGGTCGGCATCTTTTTTTCAATGCCGTTCTTGTGGTCACGTTCTGAAATGCACAAGTTGTGATGTTTCTATGACTTATCATAAAGTTGATGATAAATTGATTTGTCATTATTGTAATAAGCGTGTCAATATTCCTGAAAATTGTTCTAAATGCACCGCTAATGATTTTGGATATTACGGGATAGGAACTCAATCTGTTGAAAATGAAGTTAATGATTTGTTTCCGTTTGCGAGGTCGATAAGATGGGATAGTGATTCATACACCACTCCTTCACAGTATGCAGAGGTTCTTGAAAAATTCAGATCTGGAGATGCAAATGTGTTGATAGGGACTCAAGTTTTAGCAAAAGGGCATCATTTACCTGGGGTTACTTTAGTTGGTGTTATATCAGCAGATGTTGGCTTGAGTATTCCAGACTTTAGGTCAGCTGAGAGATCTTTTCAGTTATTATGTCAAGTCTCGGGTAGGTCAGGTAGAGGAAATAAAAAAGGGAAAGTCATTATTCAAACATATCAACCAGACCATTACGCTATCACATCTGCTGCTGCACAGGATTATCAGAAGTTTTTTGATATTGAATCAGAGTATAGGAAAAAATTTGCCTATCCTCCATACAGTAAAATGATTAAATTATCTTGCCATAATACAAATAATATTATTGCTGAAAAAGAATAGATTAAAATGTCTGTAAAATTAAAAACTGCACAACATCATTGGGGATTAGAAGATATTGATATTATTGGACCATTACCCGGATTCCCAATAAAAATCAGAGGACATTATAGGTGGCAAATAATTCTTAGAGGGTCCAATCCGAGGTTACTGTTGGATAAAATATATCTTCGTTCAACTCAAAATACTTACGGACGTATTCCAAAAGGTTGGATTATTGATGTTGACCCGTTGTTTACATGATTATTAAGTTATTGTTTAAATAATAGCTTTTATGATGATAATATTTACAATATGAAGTGTATGGATTTTATAATTTATTAGGATTTAATTGTATGCAAGAATTAAAAAACTCTCTGTTGAGAACAAGTAAAAAAATCACTGAAATAATGGTGCGTCTTTGACATACCTGCCAAAGAACAAGAGATTGCTGATTTAGAAAAAGAAACACTGCAAGAAGGATTTTGGGATTCTTCTGTTATTGCTCAAAATAAGATGAAAAATCTTGCAGCTTTAAATTCCTTAGTTAATGATTGGAAAACATTAAAAAATGAATTTGATTCTTATTTAGAATTATTGGATCTTGCTACTATAGAAAATGACCAAAACTTAATATTGAATATTCAATCTGATGCGGTCCATATATTTAATTCTTTCAATGAAATGGAATTCCAACTTGTTTTGTCTGGAGAATATGATCATAGAGATGCGTTAATAGCTTTACATGCTGGTGCGGGCGGGGTTGATTCACAAGATTGGGCGACAATGTTAGTGAGAATGTATTTGAAATGGGCAGACCGAAGGAACTTTAAAGCGCAAGTGTTAGACACTTCTTATGGTGAAGGCGGAGGTATTAAAAGCGCTACGATACAGGTTTCTGGAGATTTTGCTTATGGAAATTTAAAATCGGAAAAAGGAGTTCATAGATTAGTTCGATTATCTCCTTTTGATAGCGATCATGCTCGCCATACTTCATTTGTACTTGCAGAAATACTACCTAAATTTGAGGAGGGAATAGATATAAACATTAATTCTGATGATTTGCGAATAGATGTTTACAGAGCGGGAGGCCACGGTGGTCAAAATGTGCAGAAAAATTCGACAGCTATTCGAATAACTCATTTGCCTACTAACATTGTTGTTACTTGTCAGAATGAGCGTTCCCAGCGTCAAAATCGCGACATAGCTATGGGGGTATTGACTTCTCGATTAATGGATCTAGAAAGGAAACGGAAAGAAGATAAAATAATTGAGATTAAAGGTGAATATGTTTCTGCAGAATGGGGTAATCAGATTCGAAGTTATGTTTTGCATCCATATCAAATGGTAAAAGATCATAGGACAGATTTAGAAGTATCAAATACGACAGATGTACTAGATGGAGATATCGATGAATTCATTAGTTCTTATTTAAAGTTACAATTAAATGAATAAACATATTGGCTATCAGTATGCTGTAAGGTGAATTATGAATAATTTTATTGCAAAATTTTTTCCGATATCAATAATATTTGTATTATTATTTTCATTGCATATTTCATGTAGTTCTAACGAACTTTCTGAAGATATGAATGATTTAAATAGTGTTTCTGAACCTAAATTTTCTTCTGCCGCTATAAATAATTCAGAAATTAAGGTTTTTACACGGATATGGAATGATCCTCCAACACTAGACCCCCACCTAACGGGAGACAATACATCGGCTGCCATCATTGTAGAAGTATTTGGTGGGTTAGTGGCATTTGATACATCTCTTAATTTAATTCCCGATTTAGCAGAAAGTTGGACTATATCTGAAGATGCTAAAACTTATACATTTAAGATACGGGAAAATGCAGTTTTCCATGATGGCAAAAAAGTCACTGCTGAAGACTTCAAGTGGTCATTTAATAGAGCTGTTGATCCTAATACCGCGTCTCCTATAGCGGAAACATATTTGGGAGACATAGTAGGAGTTAAGGATGTTATAAAAGGGAACAGTGATGAAATTGCTGGCATATCAGTTTTAGATGAATATACTTTACAGATTAAAATTGATTCGCCAAAGGCGTATTTTTTACAGAAATTAACTTACCCGACATCTTATGTGTTAGATCAAGATAATGTTAATTCAGGGAAATCAAATTGGACAGATTTTCCAAATGGAACAGGCCCATTTAAGCTGACGGAATATAAGATTGGTGAGCAAATTGTCTTGGAAAGACATGCTGATTATCATTTGGAACCGGCGAAACTGCAAAAAATAATCATGAACTTAGCTGGCGGTTCTTCAATGGCTATGTATGAAAATGATGAGATTGATATTACTGGTGTTGGTCTTTTTGATTTGGAAAGAATAAAAGACCCTAATGACCCGTTGAATTCGGATTTAGTTATTGCTAACCCGGGATTTTCCATTTCGTATATAGGATTTAATATAATGGAGCCTCCATTTGATGATATGAATTTTAGGAAAGCTTTGAATCACGCTATTGATAAAGAATTGATTGCTAAAGAGGTGATGGCTGACTTACTTGTTCCTGCATACGGTATTTTACCTCCAGGATTTCCTGGATATTCTGATGATTTAGAGGGATTGAGATATGATCCTGATTTGGCAAAACAATTACTTATGAAGTCTAAATATGCGAATCCCGAAACACGACCTAGGATTGTTATTACAATACCGGGTAGTGGAGGTACTCCTAACCTTGATTTAGAAGTCATTATCAATATGTGGTTTGAGAATTTAGGTGTTGAAGTTGAAATACAGCAAGTCGAATGGGCTACTTTTCTAAATGATTTAAACAGGGAGAGATTTCAAGCTTTTGGAGGGTTAGGTTGGGAAGCAGATTATCCTGACCCTCAAGATTTTTTGGATATTTTGTTTCATTCTGAGAGTGATAAAAACAATGGGTCTTATTCTAATGATAAAGTAGATTCATTATTAGAAGAAGCTCGCATTGAATCTAATATCAATGAGCGACTTAATTTATATAATCAAGTTGAACAGATTGTTATAAATGATGCAGCTTGGATCCCGCTTTGGTTTGAAGGAGAAGGACATGTTCTAATTAAACCACATATACAAGGGTATGTTATAACACCTATGACGATTTCTAAGATGAGATATGTTGATGTCAATAATTAATGTTATCTGTCGATAAGTATGGTAAAAGTAAGTTCTGATGAAGGTGATTTTTAATCATGTGGCGATATATTCTTAGGAGAATTTCGTGGGTTCCCTTCCTCCTTTTGACTGTTTCTGCTATGACATTTGTATTTGGTCATTACGGCCCGGGCGACCCTGTTGAAGTTATGATGGGCTCTAAGTTTGACCCAGAAACAGCTGAACGACTTCGGGCTTCTTTAGGGCTTGATAGGCCAGTTATTGTTCAATACGCTGACTATATGTGGGGAGCTGTACAAGGGGATTTTGGCGAGAGCCTACGGTTTCGCGGTAGAAGCGTTTCCTCATTGTTGATCGGGAAGATGTGGGTCTCTTTTCAAGTGAATTTAGTTGCTATGATCGTTAGTGTTGGAGTCGGATTGCCTTTAGGTTTTTGGGTTGCTCATAAGCAGGGTAGTTGGGTTGACCCCACTACGGTACTTATCACGTTAGTATTCATGTCGATTCCTATAATGGTTAGCATACCAATTATCTTATGGGGGACTTGTTTGAAGTTGAATCTTGTTCCATGTTCTGGGTGGGGAGGTATATTTGATTTACGTATGATTGTTCCGGCGATTACAATGGGGCTACCTGGAGTTGCTGGAATTGTTCGGTTAATGAGATCAAGCACTTTGGATACATTAGGTCAAGATTTTATTCGAACTGCCCGCGCAAAAGGATTATCTTCTGCTCAAGTTGATTATAAACATGTTCTTAAAAATGCATTGATACCAATTGTAACGGTTCTTTCGTTTTCGTTAGCGGGAATGTTAACGACAGGTTTTATAACTGAGAGATTATTGGGAATTCCGGGAGTTGGAGATTTTGCTATACAGTCTGTTTTTAATCGAGATTACCCTGTGATTATGGCTTTTACTCTCATACTATCGGTCGCTTTTGTAATAGCTAATTTAATTGCAGATATAGCATACACTTTTGTGGATCCTCGAATAAGGTTTACTTGATATGAGTATAGATCACAATGAAGAACATGTAGGACATTTTAGGAGATCTTTTTATAGGCTTACTAGAAAAAAAATAGCTTTAGTGTGTATGGTTTTAATTATTACAATTTACGTTGCGGGATTATTTGCTCCGTGGATTGCACCATATGGATACAATGAGCAAGATTATACAGCTATAAGGCAAGCCCCTAGTTTTGAGCATTGGGCAGGAACAGACCTTCAGGGGCGTGATGTTTTTTCGCGTGTCCTTTGGGGCATTCAAAATACTGTTGTCATTACGTTGATAACTATGCTTACTGGGGGTCTTTTGATAGGTGTGGGGTTTGGTGTGATAGCAGGCTATTTTGGTGGTAAAGTTGACGCTATTATTATGAGAATAGGAGAAGTTTTTGCTTCTTTTCCGGATATATTACTTGTTATATTATTGGCAGCTACATTGAGGATGAGGGTTTTAGATTGGATTCGCTTTATAGAGGACAAAACGTTTTTGGATGGGTTGGTTAAAGCAGGGGTAACAGATTATTTAATTGTTTCTTTAGCGTTAGTATCATTTAGTTGGGTTGGGATGGCAAGACTCGTTAGGGCTCAAGTTTTTATTCTAAATGATTCTCAATTTATAGAGTCAGCTAAATCTTCGGGTGCTTCAATTTTCAGAATTATGTTTGTACATTTATTACCAAATGTAATAGCGCCTATCATTGTTACAGTTTCTATGGGAATGGGATCATTAATAGGAACTGAAATAATATTAAGTTGGCTAGGGTTAGGGATACAGCCTCCTCGCCCTAGTTTAGGGACTATGTTATTAGAGGCGGGCAGTATTAGTGCGTTAAGAGTTGTGCCTTGGATGTTAATAGCACCAGGTATAGTGGCTTGGACTTTAGTGTTGTCTTGGAATTTGTTAGGTGATGCATTAAGTGATGTATTTAACCCACGTACAAGATAAGGTTTTTTAGGGGCAGCATAGATGAAAATTCATTTAATTGATGGTACTTACGAACTATTTAGAGCTCATTTTGGGCAGCCTCCCCGTGTGGCCTCGGATGGTATGCCTGTTTCAGCAGTTAGGGGACTTATCCAAACTATTTTAAGCCTTATTAAGACTGGTAATGTTACGCATATTGCAGTTGCGTTTGATAGTGAAGTACCCTCTTTTAGGAATGGAATTTTCCCTTCTTATAAAGATGGATCATCAACTCCAGAAGATTTGAAATTACAATTTCCGTTAGCTGAAAGAGCTGTAGAAGCTTTAGGAATTGTCTGTTGGCCTATGTTAGAGTACGAAGCAGATGATATTTTGGCATCTGCAGCAGTTCAATTTTCAGAAAATTCACGAGTAGATCAAATTGTTGTCTGCTCTCCTGACAAAGATTTATGTCAAGTTGTTAAAGGGAATGAGATTGTTTGTTTGTTAAGAAAAAACAATCTTGTTTTAAATGAAATTGAGGTGGAAAATAAATATGGATTTAGGCCAACATCTATTCCAGATTATTTGGCCTTGGTTGGCGATGTAGCTGATGGAATACCGGGTATTCCGAGATGGGGTGCTAAGTCAACTTCAGCGATCATAGGGAGATACATAAACATTGACATGATTCCTAATGATTATCGCCTTTGGGACGTTAGTGTTAGGGGGGCAGCGTCATTAAGTGAATCTCTTGAAAAATCAAGAGACAAGGCAGCTCTTTTTAAAAATCTTGCTACTCTTGTCAAAGATATTTCTATTATTGAATCCATTGATGATTTGGAATGGCTCGGAGCGGACCCTGTACTTTTTCCCAAGCTATGTAATGAATTAGGCATAAATAATTTAATAAACAATTGTCATAAATGGCAATCTATATGATGGATACCTTTAAGCATTGAGACTAATCTACAGAAGAGTCAATTTTCCATTTGTACAATTGGAAAATTCCAATTACTACTGCAAATGTTAGATATATATATACGAAATATCTTCTACTTTCAATATCTGTGAAAGGTAAGTGCACGATAAATAGTACTAAAAGAATCACACCAGCCTTCCAATCTATTTTTTTAGATAATAAAAGAACTATTGCTAAAACAGATACAGCTGCAGTTAATAAAAATTCTACGGATTGCATTTCATTTAAAGTGAAACTTACAAGTGTTCCGGCAGATAAACTGAATATTCCCATCATACTGCCGACTAACAAAGTTAGTTGATTTACTTCTGAAGATACCAATGCTGTCAGCCCCGCAATTGGATTGGACCTCAAACTGAACAATATGGCAATTATTATTTCGGGGGATTCTGATGCTAGAGGGGCTATCCATTGAATTAACACGAATTCGTCTATGCCTAAGGCTGTACCACTCTCTACTAATGAATGTACGAAAGGTTCAGCGGCAACCACGATAACAATTGCAGAGTATACGAATAAACTTAATACAATTGATCTCCTTACCCATTTAGACTGAGTACCGATTGTCAATGAAGGTCCCATCAATTCAGGTTCTTCTGGTTCTCTGGTTGAACTTATGTATAGGTAAATTAAATACAATGCTATTAAGGCGAATCCGATTACTATGTGAACTTGTTGCATGTAAAATATGATAAAAGTAACAGCAGTTGCTATTATCAACATAGTAATTTCAAGGCCCATACTACCATTCAAATCCAGCGGTTTTCGTCGTTTTATCCAATATATTAGAATTACTGCAGCCCATCCAAGACCAATCAGTAGCCTATTTGCGCCTGTTACATTAGCTGCTACTCGCTCCATTTCAGGAGGGACTTTTGATCCAGCTTCAAAAACCCATCCGGAATTTATAGCTTGGATGTAAGCTTGGCCAGCTTCCCAAGATAATACAGCTTCTACAGCGTATTCGGGCAATATCGCTATTAAGGCAAGGATAGCGATGGCAAATGACGCAGAGACGTCTACTTGGGCTGCTTCAGCAGCCCAAGTTATTAGGAACGCAGCCCCGACTATTCCAATTCCGAATATCAAAACTGAAATAACGGGAGTCAATCCACTTACATTTGCTAAACTAATCATCAAAGTGGGTATGCCGAGTAGCATAAAAAGAGATATAGTTAGCCAAGATGACATCTTGCTATTATTAATTTTAAGATTCATTAATTATCACCTTCGACATATTGCCTTTGATATATTAATTATCATGATTAAAGAATATATTATAGTGTAAAGATTGTTAGCTTGCTTATTCAGGCTAGGTACACTACAATTTCTTATGTGTGAAATCGGATTTCAGTCTACTTAAATAGATTGAAATGATCCTGGATTGTCATGAAGTACTAAATTAGGTGCTTAAATGACTTGACATCTCATTCGTGAGATTAATAATATTAACAGGAATATTATTAGTTTAAAGATTTATAGTCTTTATTGGTTATTTGTCTAGGTGACTTTTTTATTCAACTAGGAAACTAAAAATTTAGATTCTCCATTATTAATAGGCGAGGAGGTCAAATGAGGAAGCTATTTAAAATTCAAGGTATTACTACTGCCTTGGTTTTCTCAGCAATTATGTTCGCGTTGGTAGCTTGTGAGGGTTCGTCAGGACCTCAGGGTGTTCAGGGTACTCAGGGTACTCCTGGAGATTCAGGAGCTGCTGGTGTGCAAGGTCCAGCTGGTCCGTCAGGTTCAACTGGTGCAACTGGTGCAGCTGGTGCAGCTGGTGACGATGCAGTGGCAGAAGCCGCATCATCTTTAGCTAGTATGTCGGCATCACCTACAGAATCAGGAGGGATCTCTTCTATATATGGAGCAGGATTCGCGCCTGGTGAAGTAGTTACGGTGGAAGCGGGCGATAGAATTATAGCAGGTGGGAAGGCTAACTCTGATGGTGCCTTTAGTATAGATGCTAAAGTTACCCTTTCAGCAGGGCTTTATTCTGCAAAGGCTATTGGCTCTGAAGGTACGGAAGCTATAGCACCTTTGCTAATAGCATCAAAATAGGAAACTTTTTTAAAAAACCTTTTCCTGAAAAGGGGCTCCTCTTCATTTTGTAGAGGAGCCCCTTTTTGTGTTGTTTGTATAGTTGAATTTTTTATTTGAAAGAAATTAAAATTCCTATAGATATTTATAATAAAAATGAGGAGGCCATATGAGTAAACTATTCAGAATTCAGGGTATTACTACGGCCTTGGTTTTCTCAGCAATTATGTTCGCGTTGATAGCTTGTTCTGGATCCGAGGGATCCCAAGGAGTTCAAGGACCACAAGGATTGCCTGGCAATCCGGGAGCTCCTGGGGCACAAGGCCCAGCAGGCCCAGCAGGTTATTCTAATGATAATGCTTCAGGAGGCGGACAGAATTCACTAGCAGCTATTATTGTAAGTAAATCATCACTTAGCATGTCAGAGCCTTTTGACCTCTATGGTTCAGGATTTATTTCTGGGGAACCGGTGCTGATTTCATTGAGAATTGACAGTACTTTGTCCCCTGTAGTTGGTGGAGGCTCTTCGGCTCAAGTTGTTGCAAATGCAGCAGGAGCATTCACCATTTCTTTTGATAGCATAAGCACTAAGGCGGATATCATATCTAGAGCAAACGGGATTGTTTCTCTTGTTGCTGAGGGTGGACAAGGTAATTTGGCATCTGTGCCAGTTGTTATTGTCAAAAATTCTAAATCATTTACTTCGGTATCATCTAGTTTAATTGCAACACCAGTTGAATCAGGTGGTATATCTGCTATATATGGTTCAGGATTTATTCCTGAGGAAGTTATAAGCATATCTGCGGGTGATAAAATATTGGCAGGGACATCTGCTAATTCTGATGGTGCCTTCAGTATTGACGTTACCGTCACTCTTGCCAATGGGCTTTATTCTATGATTGCTATTGGAACTAAAGGTTCAGAAGCTACAGCCCCTTTGTTGATATCATCAAAATAGTAAAAATCATTTATTTCCTGGAGAATTTACCGGAGTATTTTGAACTTCGGATATCTTCTTAATTCTTAATGTTTTAATGCGCCTACCTACAGTTGTTAGAACTTCAATGTTGAACCCATTATATTGGAGATTGTCCGTTGGGCTGGGTATTTTTCCTAATTGATGTAATACAAACCCACCTATAGTGTCAAACCCATCTCCTTCGAAGGATATTCCGAGAGTGTCACTGAGGTCATCTATATCTATTTTAGCGTCCACTTGAAATTCAGTTGCACTAATTTTTTTCAATTGCGGTTCGCCGGTATCAAATTCATCATGAATTTCTCCGACTATTTCTTCTATTAAATCTTCAACTGTAACTAGTCCAGATACTCCGCCATATTCATCGATAACTATTGCCATTTGCATTCTTTTTTCTTGAAATTCTGTTAATAAATCTTCCAATGTCTTTGACTCTGGTACATACAATACTGTTCTTAAAAATTGACCTATTGATATGGCTCGGGCATTATTGTCATCGGATATAAATCTTATTACATCTAATGAATGAGCAATTCCTTTTATGCGATCTATTTCATTTTCATAGACGGGGATTTTAGTATGCCCTGTGGCTAGCATAATTGCAGATATTTCTTCTATTGTTGAACCTATTTCAGTACTGATCATGTCTACTCGCGGGACCATTATTTCGCGAACTGTAGTACGATCTAACTGGAATACCCCTCTAATCATTTTGACTTCATGGTCTTCAAGTGGTTCTCCTTCATCGTCCATTTGGAGAGTGATTCTTTTTGAAGTTCCATTCGCATATGTGGAAATATACGAATCTTCATTCGGATTTGTTATTTCTATAATTCTTTCTTGAGATCTTGTTAAAGGGCGTAATAATATCGCTAATGCAACAGATAATGGGTATAGTCGACATGCGATTACAGGCCCGTTTTTTTTTGTCAAGCTATGGTTTATCGTTTCTATCATTCCAATAATGAGTATAGTAACTATGTTTATTATTATTATTGTTGTTGAAGAATATAAAGGCGTTTCTTTTATATAATATATGTTTGAAGAGGCAATTAATGTAGTCAATGATAGAAATTTTAATATTGCAAATCCTGTATTAGATTGATTTTGCTTTTGTACTAAATTTTCTAATCTTTTTATACCAAGTCGATTTTCTTTTTTCCAAAGATATAAAGTTTCTAAGCCAATGGTTGCGAAAGCGCTTTTTATAAAGCTTATAAACGTGAATAAAATCATTGATACGAATAATATGATTAGAATCGGATGGTCAATGTTTGTTATCATCTGTGTTTGCGTTGGTCTGTTTTAAATATACGCGCAGGTGAACCTATGGCTTTCGAGTTTTTCGGGACATTCTTAGTGATCACAGAGGATACTCCAGTGATTGAATTAGAACCTATTGTCACAGGGGCTACAAGCATTGTGTTCGAACCTATGAAAGCATTATCTTCTATTATTGTTTTATTCTTCTTTGATCCATCATAATTACAAGTTATTGTACCAGCACCTATATTAACATTTTTACCAATTCGGGCATCTCCCAAATAAGAAAAATGACCTGATTTACTGTTTTGTCCAATATGGCTATTTTTTATCTCACAGTAATTTCCTATATGAACGTTTTTTTCTAAGATACTATCTTTTCTTATATGAGCGTAAGGCCCTATGTGTACGTTGTCATATATTTTTGAATATTCTATTGTGGATGATATTGTTACGCAATCGTTACCTATATATGAGCCTTGTATAGTACAGTCAGGGCCAATGACGCAATTGCTTCCTATAATACTGCCATCTTTTATATGTGTATTTGGATTTATTGTTGTGTCTTTAGATATTTGAACATCTTGATCAATATATGTTGTTTTAGGATCTATGATCGTGATGCCGTTAAGAAGTAATTTGTTATTTATTTGTGTTCTTAATATGCTCTCTAATTTCACTAATTGGGCTCTGTCATTAACTCCTAACCCTTCATTCGAATCATTTAGTTTTACTGATTCGATGTGTTGGGATTGTGATGATGCTATATGGATAAGGTCTGTCAAATATAATTCGCCATTATTGGCAGGATGCAGTTCTTTAAGCGCTTGTGATACCCAAGATGATTGAAAACAATATGCCCCAACATTTATTTCTTCAATATTTCGAGTTTGCGAATCCACGTCAACCTCTTCAATAATAGATAGTATATTATTCTTATCGTCTCTTAGTATTCTGCCTAACCCTTTGTTTTCTGTAGGAATAGAGGTTAAGAGCGTAATGGTGGCATTGGACTCTATATGCGATTCTATTAACTTTGATATAGTCGAAGGAGTTATTAGAGGTATGTCACTATTTAAAACTATTATGTTTTCATATTCAGACAATTGTTTTATTTGTGACAGGGCATCCCCACTTCCTTTAGGTTGCTTTTGAATAACATATTGGATTTTTTTTCTAGTAACTGATTCAAATTGATCAGAATTTTCAGGGATAACAATTATAGCAGGTGATAATCCAGCATTTTGACAAGAGTCAAGAATCATATTTATCATTTCGTTACCGCATATTTTGTGCAAAGGTTTAGGGGTCTCAGATTTCATACTGCTCCCTAATCCTGCAGCAAGTATGATGGGTTTAAATAGCGCGTTAGTATGATTCAAAATACACTTTTAATAAACTTAGGATTTGTAAAATACATACAGAAATATAATCTTATTTCTTCAAAGGCTAGCAAAATACGAAAAAGTATGTCAAGTCTGACATTAGGCATTTTTATCTCAACTTATTTTATAATAATCATATAGTATATTCAGAACTTCTCGTACCTCTTCCATAGTATGTATTGAACATTCAGAATGCAGCATAAGTTTTTTATTACTGTCGTCTGATATTACAGCTATGGAGAAGCCTTGTATGGTATGGATTTCGGTCATCTTTTCAATTTCAATCATTGCATCTATATCTGTTGTGTCATCCCCGATGAATATTAAATTTGTAATATTTTTCGTTTTAACTAATTGATTTATGGCATATCCTTTATTGAATTTTGAATAAGGCCTTATCTCTAATATTTGTTTGCCCCAAAAAATATCTAACTTATCTGCGTTTGGCACATCTTCTAAGGCCTTTAAGAGAATTGATTTGGTTGATTCATGGTTATTTGATCCGCGAAAATGTATTGAAGCACTTAAAATTTTGTCTTCGTAAAAAAGTCCTGTAATTTGACTTGTAGTTGACTTAATATAGTTTAAAGCACAATTCACAATTGCCAATGTGTCTTGAGAGTAGTGCTCTTGTATTAATTTTCCATCTTTAATATATTCGGCACCATGATTTCCAATATAAGTTAAATCAGCTAAATTTATTTTTGATTTTAGGTCACAAGCTCTTCTGCCGGATATTATCGATATGTTGGGCAAAACGCCAATAAGTTTAGTGATTAATTCCAAACAATATTTGTCTACTGAAGCGCTTTGGGGATCTGACTTCAGCTTTGATATTACCCCGTCAAAGTCTAATGCTAGTGCCGGGGGAGTTTTGTTGAATATACCGAAAAGTGAGTTTAATTTTTTTTCTAAATGTGTGTGGGTACTCATATGGTTAGTTAACGTGCTGTAAGTCCGCCATCTATTGCCAATTCGGCGCCAGTTATATAGCTAGATTCGTCAGATGCTAGAAAAAGTATTGCCATAGCGACTTCTTCGACAGTACCTATTCTTCCCATGGGAACTTTTGATTCGGAAGCAGATTTACTTTCCAGGTTAGCCAATTTATCGGCTAACATATCTGTATCAATTGGTCCAGGGTGTATTGAATTAGCTCGTATATTTTCAATTGCATGCTGGACAGCTGTATATTTGGTAAAAGATCTCACTCCACCTTTTGATGCTCCATAAGCTCCACTACCTATATTTCCCACTAGCCCAGCCGTTGATGACATATTTACTATTGATCCACCGCCGGCTGCTCGTAAGGCGGGTATAGCATGTTTTGTTCCTAAGAATACCCCAGTTAAATTTACGGATAAAACTTTGTTGAAGTCTTCCAAAGGATCTTTTTCTATAGGTATAGTACTGTAAATACCAGCATTATTGACGAGAATATCCATTTTTCCATAAGTTGATAAGGTATAGGATATTGCTTCTATCCAGTCTGATTCTTTAGTTACATCGAGTGATATAGAAGAACATTTGTATCCTTGGATACTTATGCTAGAGGCATTTTTTTTACAAGTTTCTAGGTCTTTGTCTCCAATAATTACAGATGCTCCTTCGCTTGCAAGTAGTTGAGCAGTATATTTCCCTATACCTTTAGCGCCCCCAGATATGAATGCTACTTTATCCGTAAGTCTGTTCATTGTGCCCTCTCAAGAAATTAAATTTTATGCCGCTATGAAATATTTGTCACCTCACAAATTGTAGCATTATTTGACAGAACACTTGTTCTGTTCTAAAATGTTCTAAAAGTTAAAGGCATCAAATGCCAAAATAATTTGAGGTTAAAAGTATGTTTGAAGGCAATGGCCCATATTACGAAACTATTAATGATTCTTCGAATTTAAATGAAGGGATTGATGTGGTTTATGTGGGGAATGTGTTAGGAGGCCCTTCTTCGGGGGCATCAGGCACGATTAAGAAAATATATGCTAGGAAAGCTCTAGTTGATATGGGATCCATTATTGGAACTTGGAATATTCCTTACTGCTTTTTATCTTGCGTAGCTGCATAAAATAAATGATCAGACTACGCTGGGATTACAGGGGACTTACCATTTGGTATTGGTCACATAAATAAATGTTCAGTTTTAATTTAAATGGCAAATTAATCTTTCGGAATTGGGTTTAATATGATTTTGCTATTTTCGAATTTAATGCAATTGAAATTTTCGGTTTAGTGATTTTCAAAAAAACCTTTTTGTATATGCCTATTTAATATAGTGGTTATAAGTTCCGGTTTTTGTAAAGGCACATCATGAATACTGTTTTCAAGCCATATACTTTTAGATTTCGATATTTTAGTTAGAGCTTCTGATATTAATGCCATTCTGACTGCATGGTGAGGATGCGATTCAGAATTATTATTCCGAGCATTTAATATTAATGTGGGACATTTTATTTTATCGAAAAGCTGACTAGGTTTATGCCCCCAGAGTTCTTTTATAATTTGTATATGATTATTTCTACTTAACCGCGATTTAACTTCACCTGATTCAGATATTATAAAATTTGATAACGCTATATCTGTAAGATTGGCATTCTGGGATGTCTCATCCTGTTCCCCCCAGTCTCTGGAATTTAATCTACACACGATATCATTTTTTTGTACCCCGTCCCAAACAGGAGGAGCCATATCAATTAAAGATTTGGCTAATGTGTTGTTAGGTATCTTTGATATTTCAATAAGGCCACCATCTACTAGGCAGATGCCCTTGATGTGTTCAGGGTAGTGGGAAGCTATTTCAACAGCAACATTGCCACCCCATGAATGCCCCAAGATAATTGGATTTTGTAAATCCAATTGTTTGATGATATCAATAGCATCTTTTGCAATAGTTTTGAAATCATATCCTACGTCTGGTTTATCACTTTTGCCATGACCCCTTTGGTCTATGGTAACTAATTTGTTGTGCTTCGATAATTGAGGAGCAATCAATTCCCAGATTCGTTGGTTAGACGCAAGCCCATGAAGGAGAAGTAGAGAATTTCCGTGAGAACCCGAAGTTGCATAACTGAAAGTTAATTTGTCCTTTCCTATACCAGTTAATATAGCTGTAGACACGTTATATCTATTGACCGTCTTGTTGTCCTGTTTGGCTTTTTAAGAATTCCTCTATTTCTTCTACCATATCTTTACCAGAAGGTATATCAGAGGTTATTTCAGCTGTTTTATCATATTGAGATTCTAATTTTGATACATATGACTTAACATCAGGTTGTTTATCAATGGCTCTTGAAACTTCTTGTTGGAAAGCTTCCCCGGCTAAGAATAGTTCATTCATATCAATATCGATAGGAATGATATTTTTAAGTTTTTCTAGTAGAGCATAACTCGCAATAGGGTTTGGGGATGTCTGTACATAATGAGGGCAATGGCTCCAAATGCTAGCATGTGGCAATTTGCGTTTTTCGCATCCTTCAGCAAATGAGGCATGAATTCCTGTAGGACCCTGATATCCAGTGTCGGTAGTATTTAGCCAGTCTATTTTTTGTATCAAATCTTTATTACTAGATCTTCCTGTAATTCTCATTTTTCTTGTATGAGGTACGGCATCCAATAAGGCCCCTAGAGAAATTACTAACTCTACCCCAGCTCTATCTGCAACTTCTAATATTGTTTCAGAAAAAGTTCGCCATTTTAAGTTCGGTTCGGTTCCGACATAGAATAAAATCCCATTATCTGGATCGCTCTTGGGAATATAAGTATGGAATTCGTTAGTCGGCCACTTTATTATTCTTTCTTTACTCTTATTTAATCGTACGTGTGGGCGATTAATAGTGAAATCATAATATTCTTC
>Ga0114999_10001904_pt1 | contig 28275 bp, 32 predicted proteins | sample ArcticOcean_MG_C_3_FD_89820 | JGI IMG/M metagenome (GOLD analysis project Ga0114999, IMG submission 89820) | Marine microbial communities from western Arctic Ocean - ArcticOcean_MG_CB8_126 | ecosystem: Environmental > Aquatic > Marine > Oceanic | place: Arctic Ocean: Canada Basin | collected...
AAACCGTGCGAAATACTGTCCGTTGTGTACCGGTAGAAAGTATCGATGAGGTGTTAAAGGAAAGTATTATCGAAGTGAATATGCCCAAAGATCTATCTATTGAACGGATCGTTCAGGCCGAACGGGAGCGGGCCTCCGCGCAAGAAAAGAAGCCGGAGTGATAGAAATTGGTGAATTGTGAATGGTGATTGCAACGTACAAAATGACATCGGATAGTTTGTCCTTTCTGTAGGGTTTAGGCGGCCATCCATTGTAGGCACCATGTCTATATTAACTCCCCTGTTTGCTTGCAATAAGAAGCAAATCTTCCGGCAGTGCTGCCACAGGCTTCTGCTTCCAGTCTGCATGCTTTTCTCCCAGTTCGCCTTGAGCAGAGCTGTAATCCGATCACTGATCGTCCAGTGGAATTCATATTGTTTGGAATCAGGCAGTAAGTCTGGTGACTTTTGGGTGGCATCGTAGATGTGCGGTCCCCGGTCAAAGTATCCAAATTCTAAGACCATCGAGCCGGATGCGTTCGATTTCCACGGGTCCGAAAAAGGGTGTGTATCGTTGATGATGAACAGGCCGCCCGGTTTGAGCAACCGAGCCCCTTCCAGGTAATAGGCATCCAGGTCCGATATCCAGACACAGACACCTCCGCCTGTATAGACGAGGTCAAAGCTGTTGTCGCTCAGTGTTTCGATTTGCGACACATCCGAGCATACGAAGGTAATATCCAGGCCAAGATGCCGGGCGCGTTCCCGGGCTGTATCAAGTTGCGCCTGGGAGATATCCACCGAGGTGACCTCCGCGCCCATTCCGGCCAGGCTGAAAACGGGCAGATCATCACCGCTGGCCAGGACTCAGGCCTGTTTGCCTCGTAGATCCCCGAAGGCTTCTATTGCAATAGCCGTAAAGCTGATACCTGGATCAAGATGGGCGGTCTTCCATGTCCCGGTTTCATCCCGGGAAGCCCGCCAGAAGGCCGCACGGGCTTCCCATTTCAACTTATTGGCTTCGTGGTAGGTGTTCATCGTTATCTCCTGACATATTTCCGCAGCATTTTCGGACCGACTTCTGCGCCGTACACATTGCCCTGAGCATCGACAGCTACGCCTTCCGCACCGGTGGTATCGGCGTTGTCCTGATCCTCTACCGGGTCCGGGATAAAACCGGTGACCCAGCCGCCATCTTTGATGGTACCGATACGAATACCGCGCTTCCAGCCCGGGTTCCCTGCCCAGGTGGCGTTCGACTCAGAATCGGCAGAATACAGGATGTCGTTGGCGTCGATAAACAGGCCGCTCGGACGACCGAACTGAGTCCAGGTGGCGATGTGCTCGCCGTCCTGGGTGAAGATCTGAATCCGGCTGTTAGCCCGATCACCGACGAACAAACGGCCCTGGGAATCCAGCGCCAGCGCATGGGGATCACGGAACTCACCGGGACCGTATCCGGTCTTGCCCCAGGCTTTGGCGAATTTGCCATCGCCTGCAAATTTTACGATGCGATTGTTGCCACGCGTACCGTGGCCGTCGGCGACAAATATACTGCCATCGGGGGCGACCAGCACATCAGACGGTTGGTTGAAGATGGTTTCGCCTTCTCCGGCCACACCCGCTACGCCCAGGCTCATCAATAGTTCTCCGTATTCACTGAACTTGTATACCTGATGACCTCTGCCTTCTCCACCCCGGGCATCGGCGATCCACACATTATTTTCGCTGTCCACGAAAATGCCGTGTGGCCATACGATCATGCCAGCACCGAAGCTTTTCAGCAGTTCGCCCGACGGACTAAACAGCAAAACCGGCGGTACGTCGTGCACGTCAATGCACGTGTTCTTACCGCAGCGCTCCGCCACCCAGATGTTACCGCTGCCATCCTGCGCTGGATATACAGCGCTCGTCGCGCCCCACAGCCTGCCAGCCGGCAGTTTACCCCAGATACCATCGACCGCCCGGAACGGATTGGGCGCCTGGTTTTGTGCACAGGCTTCGGCGGCAAACAACAAAGTCATCGCAGCGATAGTACATGAAAATAGACGTCTCACACAATGTGTATGTGACATAGAAACCTCCGTATGCATGAAAACAAAGGTGCGCGAATGGAAGGTGACGCATAGCAGGCATTAGGTGCTGTCGAACTATACGTCCTCTGTGACAGATATCCGCCTCCCATATTCGAATTTTGAGGCCAGGTAATGTAAAACCAGCTATTTCTTATTCGTTTTGGCGGGCCATATTTTCACCTTTCCCCGCCGATCGAGATAATGCTTAACGAGGTGTACCATCCTGTGCTCCGAAAGGTTAAGGATCAGCGATTAAGTAATTCCTGCACTTGCCTTGCCAAGATAGCACCTGTCCAACGTTGCTCTGGATTGATGAATTCACGGATTCAACTGCATATTCGGCAAAATCGGCAAGGCCCTGTTTTTCCTGACCGAGAGACCTGCGAAAGGTGAAGTCTTCATGCAGGATATCCGGTATGGCCGATTTGTCGTGGGCGTCCCAGATAACGCCGTAGAAGGTTTTAACCTTTTCTTTTTGGATGCTCATAACGTAATTACCCATAGGAAAAGATTCAGGCTGTCGAGATAGGTAAAATATGAAGGGCGCTGTTCTCCTCGGTGGATGCTGGCCGTTGGCGCTCTATTGCTACGTCAGCTTTTCAATAAGAATCTCATCTACATGTTTGCCATTAATCTTCGCTTGTTTTTGAGCAGAACCGATCATACGGAAATCATGTTTTAGATACGTTGCTAATGCGGTCAAATTGTCCACTCTCACATACGCAAAGATTTTCTCGTAGCCTTTCTGCCCCATGGCCCTAAATGTGGCTTGAAATAGACAGGAGGCCACGCCTTGTCGTCGGCCAGAATCATCCACCTATGTGCCGATTATGCCGACGTGGTCAAACACCCGGGTATACGTTGCAAATGGTTCTATATTTTGAAATTAGACCACTTTTTTATCTTCAGGGTTCAAAGCCACATGGAAAATACCCCGCTGTGGGAAATTTGATACGAAGGCTCGTTCCCCCGCAACCGTAAATGGAGTATCCAAAACCGTATAAATACCCCCTTCGATAATGGGATTAAGAACACCTGTATTTTGCGAGCAACGTGTGCGTGCCTCCGGTTATGGGATCTTCATTGGTGCCGCTCCAGGGCCAGAAATAGCGCGAATGAAAATCGTAACCATCTGCACCGGACGGCGCGGTAACCAAAACGCCGTTAATACCATCATGAGACCGATAAAGGGCTTCAAAGTCTGGATCTAAGTCTACAGGTACTTGCGGGTCTGCAATCTCCATCAACAGGATGCGGGTTTCTGCATTATAGACCGCATTATTTATGGCGTTAATGCCCAAAGCGGCAAGCAGAGCGGGTGGCGCCTCTGAAGGCTGTGTCTCGTAAATGGGAAACGTCATGATGATTTGGCCTTCCGATGCTCTGCCGGACAAATCCAATTTCTGGATGTTGATGAAGTGAACTTCCGTGAGATGATACGGTGAAAAAACTACTTTGGCCGACGCTAAAGTGGCATGGCCACATAAGGGGATTTCCATCTTAGGAGAGAAGTACCGGATAGAAAAAGTGTCGCTGCCCTCCAGGGGTTGAATAAAGGTGGTTTCAGATAGATTCAACTCCTGAGTAATGGACACCATTTTATCGTCTCGCAATGGCGAGTCAACGATACATACCCCTGAATGGGATATCAGTAAAAGAATCAACGATAAACGTTTTCATGCTACAACCTCTCGTGGTGAATATTCAGCCACCCCGCCTTAGGATCGGCAATTAAATAAGGGCGCCTTTCTGAGGTGCTGCGACACCGCCATGCCAGCGTTGCCCTGCATCGCCGCATCCGTTGATGCAGCTGTTTCGGGCACCTTGGCCTGGCGCTATCTCGCTACCTCATAAATGTCGCTCTTATTTAATCACCGATCCTTAATAGATATGGGACGTTCGTTCAATGATTCATGGCCTTGTTTTAGGGGTAATGGGTTTTCTTGTTATACGAGTTCACTTCATAGCGTTTGAAAATACATCCCACAACCGCCCAGCCACCGGGATCTCCTGACCTTCGGTAAGCGTACCGGCATTCACACGGATGCCGGCAGGGCCGTTACGACGCACCTTTATGGCCGGTTCTCCGGTCAACATTTTTTCCTGAATCTGATCCCTGGACCATTTAAGTTTGTTGCGCGACCAGTGGATATGGACATGCGATGCTGGCGCATCTACGGTTATCGAAATCCCCTCGATATCCTGCAACGCTTCGGCGATGTAGGCCGCCATCTTCTGCGTCTGCTCGGCACCGCCGTTCACGAAATGCTTTACCGCTGCATACATTCCCACCAGCACCTCGCGGCCGATTTTCATCGGTCTGCCCAGGCGGCTGTTGGGAGAGGCCATCGCCCGGCAGGCATCTACGACTGCTTTCTTCCCCAGAATCAAACCGCTGGCCTGAGGCCCTCGCAGCCCTTTCCCGCCGCTGACCAGCACGACATCCGCGCCGTCCTCTTCGGTAAACCGCCACAGGTTTTCTTTGGGCGGCAGGGCCCAGGCAATATCCACGATGACGCCCACGTCCCTTTCATGGGCTACCGCCGTCAGGTCTTTAAGTGGGATCATGTTTGGTCCTGAAGGGTCGGTAAACACGGCGGCAGTCTGATCGGTGATAGCGTTTTGCAAATCATCCAGGGTCGCGCCGTCTCGATCTCCGATCTCCACAATACGGGCACCGGGTATCCGGACGGCGGGATCTTCGTCGAACCGTCCGCAGGCATACATGATGACTTCATCCTTCAGACCGTCGGTGTCGGGCAGTTGCTCACTTCTCTTCGGGTCCAGCCCGGCCATAAAAGCGCCGATGGACAGGACAATACCCGCCGTCGCGCTCGAGGTCACACAAGCGGCTTCGTTTCGGGTAAGTTGGGCAACGGCCTCATCCACCGCGGTCTGCAATTCGCCGAAGTTCACATTCTTATGCGCCGCCTCAGCCATGGCCTTCACCACCGGTGCAGCCGACATGGAACCGCCCTGCGAGGTATACCACTCGTTCGCATTGATGTACGCGTTCACACCCAGCTCTTCATAAATATCCAAAGTAGTATACTCCGTATTTAGCTTGTCGAATGAGATTGGTAGCCACAGGGGCACAGGTTTTCTATTTATTCTTTAACTGAGATTTAGGCAGAACCTATTTTGGCATGCTGAAATCCGACGATTTTAAACCGGTATTGAATGTCAAAGAAATAGAGACGGTCGTCATCGGTCGGTTCTTGTCCAATATTTTTTCGCCGTTTATCCGTGTACATAGCTATACGCTCCCGGCGTGTGGTTTCACGCACTGAAATGAGGCGAATTCGATCTTCCTCTAACAAAGGGGAACTGGCTTATGGGTAATATGGGGAGAAGCAGCTCCGGTTAAAGCCATTGACGAAATGCCTCAATGGTTAAACCTGTATCACCTACGATACCACCCATAGTTATGGCATTGACCGGATTATGGCGAGGCATAGTCAGAATGCGCTGATCGTTTGTCATCTGTCATCACGACATGTTTACCCTGTAGGGCAATTCGAAATCCTGATTTTTTCAAAGCCCGAATCGCATGCTGATGGTTGACGCCCGGGAGCTTAGGCATCAGTACACCGTAAGTTCGATCTCTTGAACTTCCGCATCCTCTAAAAGTTCTTCTACGACAGCAAGATATTCACGTATAGCATCCGCAATATTGGCTCTGGCCTCTTCTCTTGTTGCCCCTTGAGACCAGCATCCGGGCAATCCTGGTACAGAAGGGCTGTACCCTTCGTCGGATTCGTATAGAGCTATTTTATATTCCATCGTGTCTCCCTCGTACTGCTATATATAGTCTTTGTGATTTAATACTCGGTCTTAACATTTCATTACGTAATTTTTGGCATTAAACAAAAAATTCCTCGCTCCGAGCTTGTATTTCATCAATTGATTCTGTTCGGAATACTTCAGTATAAATACGTTCACAGTCTTGTGAGACACAATCAATTACTGTTTTTTCCCATAAAAGCATACACGGCCAGGTTTTTACAACACGCGAAAAAGGTGCTGATGTTTTATGAGAACGCAATCGTTCTTCTATATTTGTCGCAAAGCCTAATTTGAACCTTCATGGATCATGATCTGGCTCTAATTGGATTACGTAGAAGACACCACTGGATGTCAGGTTCGTATTTTCATCGGAATTTGATCCATCAGAACGAAGTGATTTTTTAGCAACTCATAATCATTCTTGTTTATATATGAGATTTTTTGCCCTTTGGCCTCACTACTTTTTTCTTTTATTGTTTCAATTTTAAGCCGTTTTAAAACCTTAAATATATAAGCCTTATGCTTACCACGTAATTTGGCTAGGTCAATAACCGAAATCAGCTCTTCGGTCATAATATTGATAGCACCTTATCACCTGATGTACTTTTATGATTCTCTCATCAAATATAACCAAAATGTCGATTTGACAAAGACCATATTTAATATTCTATATTTGTTCGCATCTGAACCAACTTTTCCAATCGTACCTCACCCCCATTAACAGTTGACATTTCAAGCAATTACCCCTATCTTGCCCCTCGGTTAAAACAGCATGTCAAGGCGGCCAAACAGCCCCCTTATTATCTGCATCCTGAACCCTTTATCTTTTGAAGGCCTATGCGACGGATCTATCTCGATCACAATGCCACGACGCCGGTGCGCACCGAAGTGCTGGAGGCCATGTGGCCGTTTTTCCAGGAGCGGTTCGGCAACGCGTCGAGCATCCATGTGTTCGGACAGAACGCCCGGGCTCCGGTAGAGGAGGCGCGGGCGCAGGTGGCGCGTTTGATCAATGCACAGCCCGGTGACATCTATTTTACCAGTGGCGGGACCGAGGCGGATAATCTGGCGATCAAAGGGATCGCCTATGCTCATCGGGATCGTGGGCATCATATCATAACGACGGCTATCGAACATTCGGCTGTATTGAGCAGTGGCGCGTTTCTGGAGACACAGGGCTTCGAGGTGACCTACCTGCCGGTAGACGCTGACGGGCTGGTCGATCCCGAGGCGGTGGAACGGGCGATCACGGATCGAACGATTCTGATCAGCCTGATGCACGCCAACAACGAAATCGGGACCATACAGCCTATCAAGAAAATTGGTGCGATCGCCCGAAGTCGTGGGGTGTACTTTCATACGGACGCCGTGCAGTCTGCTGGCAAGCTACCGATTGATGTGGAAGCGATGCAGGTGGATCTGCTGTCCCTGTCGGCGCACAAAATAAATGGGCCTAAAGGGGTTGGGGCGATTTACATTCGTAAAGGGGTGGAGATCGAGCCGACGGCGCATGGCGGTCATCATGAAAATAATGTGCGATCCGGTACCGAGAATACGACGGGTATTATCGGCCTCGGTAAGGCGGCGGAACTGGCGGCTCAGAATCTTAACGTTGAATATAAACACCTCGCCGGGATGCGGGATGCGCTCGAAAAACGAATCGTGGGTGAAATCGAAGATGCCCAGGTCAACGGCCATCCGACGAAGCGGTTGCCGGGCACGCTGAATGTCTCGTTCTATGGCGCAGAAGGCGAGTCGCTGCTGATGAGCCTGGATATGAAGGGCATCGCCGTATCGACCGGCTCGGCCTGCTCGTCCGGATCCATAGAGCCGTCGCATGTCCTTTTGGCTCTCGGCCTCGATCCGCACACCGCCCTCGGCTCGGTTCGCTTCAGCTTCGGGCGGGATAACACGATGGCCGACGTGGACGAGGTGATGACCCACTTACCCGGTATTGTAGCCCGTTTGCGCGAAATGTCGGCGGTGATGGTAAATGGATGATAGATTTCAGACAACCTGAGCACACATTAACGCACCAATTCACCCACGCACCAATTTTATGTATTCACCAACGGTCTTAGATCATTTCCAATCGCCCCGTAACGTCGGGGATCTCTCGCATGCCGACGGCATCGGTGAAGCCGGGAATCCAATCAGCGGGAACACAATAAAGCTATCTCTGAAGATCGATAATAAAACCATTGTCGATGCCAAATTTCGAACGTTCGGCTGTGCGGCGTCTATTGCGGCGAGTAGCATGCTGACAGAATGGTTGATGGGCAAGACGGTTGGAGAGGCATTGACCATCAAGAACGACACCATCGCCGACGCCTTAGACGGTTTGCCACCGACAAAAATGCATTGCTCCGCCATGGCCGCCGACGGCGTAAAAGCCGCCATTGAGGATTACAAAAAACGAGCAGATGATCATATCCCTTAGGCCCGGTACTTCAACGCCGGGAATCGGTGGTTATATAGAAGACTCAGCCCAATCACAGGGTATATAGCCAGATTTTCAGTGAGCCAATGAACCAATGAGCCAATTCGAACTATGCTAAATATATCTTTACCTCCCGTGGAACCAACCGCACTCGACCTGGATTTCGACCTGGATTTCGATCCTGCTGTCAATCTAATGCCTCCACCCGGTTCGACCGTCGTCGTCGCTATGAGCGGCGGGGTGGACAGCTCGGTGGCGGCGGCCTTGTTAAAACACATTGGCTGCGAGGTCATCGGGATTACCATGCATCTGTGGGATTATGACCAGGTGGGTGGTAATGTGCAGCATGAGCACGGCTGTTGCACCATCGAGGATCGTAACGATGCGCGGGTGGTGGCTGGCCGGCTCGGGATTCCGTATTATGTCGTGGATTTCCGAGAGGAGTTCCAGAAGGGCGTCATCGAACGGTTTGTCTCGGAATACATCAATGGCCGGACGCCGAACCCATGTGTGTCGTGCAACAGCCAGGTGAAATTCGGCGTCCTGCTCGACCGGGCACGGGCCCTTGGTGCAGATTTTGTGGCGACCGGCCACTATGCGCGTGTCATCCATGAGCCGGAAGTGGATCAGTTTATCCTGAAGAGCGGTATCGATGACAATAAGGATCAGTCGTATGCCTTGTGGGAAATGGGGCAGGATGAACTGTCGCAGACCGTTTTCCCTATCGGCTCGTTGACGAAAGATCAGACCCGAAAGATCGCGGAGCAAATGGCCCCACGGGTAGCGCAGAAGAAGGACAGTTACGAAATTTGTTTTATACAGGATGAGAGCTACGAGCGGTTCCTGAGAGAGTGGACGGCAGACCATCCAGTCCAGACGGACAACGGTCTGTTGAATATAGAAGATCCCATTCGTCCCGGTCCGATTGTGGATACGGAGGGCAATGTTCTGGGCGAGCATCGCGGGTATCCGTTGTATACGATCGGGCAGCGTAGAGGGCTGGGACTGGCTACAGGCGCACCGGTGTATGTGGTCGATATTCAGCCTGAGACCAATACGGTGGTCATCGGGAAAGATGAAGATCTAAAGCGGCACGTCCTGATCGCTGAGAGCGTCAGCTGGCAGTCAACAAGGCCGTCTGAAGAAACGATCCGCAGCACGGTAAAGATCCGGTATAAGCATGAAGGCTCGCCCGCGACGATCAGAATACTGGAAGCCGATGGTGTGGAAATTACCTTTGACGATCCCCAGCGGGCGGTGACGCCCGGGCAGTCCGTCGTGTTCTATGACGGCGAGGCGGTCCTCGGTGGCGGCATCATCCGGGAATGAGGCCATCATGTCCCCACGTCCGGCGTCGAAAGAGGTCCGGCGAGTCGGGTTCTGGCGCTGGCATTGTTTTGCTGCCGTATTTTTTTTCCTGCTCTGCCATCTACCGGCAGCAGACGCTGCCGTCCGCCTTGTAGATGGCCTGCGGATCACCTACGACCCCCCGGATGCCCGCTTTGTAGACCGCACGGTGTCCATCGTCCGTTCGGTCCGCCCGCAGTTGCATGCTACCCTGGGCCTTTCCTCAGCTGATACCATTCATATCCACATCGCCGCCACGCAGAAAGCATTCCAATCCTATACCCCTGGTGCGATCCCTGATTGGGGCGCAGGATATGCAGTGCCCAGCCAGCGGCTGATGGTGCTTAAATCACCCCGAATAACCGGCTCCTTCAATAATTCCTACGAAGTCACGGTCCATGAACTCGCCCATCTGATGCTGCATAGTGCCCTTCGAGGCACCGATATTCCCCGATGGCTGGACGAGGGGTTCGCCATGTACGCAGCGCGGGAGTGGGGCTTCTGGGACCGAGCCGAGTTATTCATCGCGATCATCACCGACCGGGTGCTTCCGCTCAGCGCGATCCACGCCGTGAATACCTTTCCGGAGCGTAAAGCGCAATTGGCGTATCAGGAAAGCGCGCTGGCCGTTCAATATATTCTCAGACAGTATGGCCGGGAGGGGTTGCATGGCCTGCTGGATCGCCTGCGGGTCACCGGCTCGATCAACCAGGCCTGTTATGATTCGTTCGGCATCAGTGTCGCGCAGTTTGAACAGAACTGGCAGGCCTATCTGAAGCAGGTCTATGGCTGGCGTATGCTGCCCCTGGAAGGGTTCTCGCTGGTGATAGGACCGCTGTTTGTCATCCTCTGCATGCTATCTTTTTTTCAGATGCGCCGACGCCGCCGGACGATACTCAACCGATGGGAACTGGAAGAGGCTGGGGATTGGACGACCGCCGGTGATGATGAATGGCGTCGGATGAAGGAAGCGTTTACGATCGAAGAAGAGGAAAAGTGACGGGTGAAACAACGAAGAGATGAAGATATAGACGCATATCATGATCGTAGACTACAACGAGTGGGAAGGTGTGCCGTATCAGGCGGTATGGCATCCGGCACCTTTTAAACCGCCTCGTGAACATACGACGCAAGCGTCCGGCATCTGTTTTACCGATCAGGGCCAGGTGATGCTGGTCGGGAACGACCATATATGGACAATTCCTGGCGGGCATCCGGACAGTTATGAAACCGTCGAAGAGGCCTTGACCCGTGAAGTGTGGGAAGAGGCCACCGCCCGGGTTACTTCATGTCATTATCTTGGCTGTCAACGTGTTGAGCCGGTTGAACTGGATAATTGGGGAGAAGGTCTTCATTATCAGACCCGCTTCTGGGCACGCGTAGAACTTGTGACTTTTATACCCAATGAAGAATGCAGCCAACGGATGTTGGTCGCCTCCGACTTATTTTTAGCAACCCTGTCTTGGGGACATAGCCAGATCATACGGGCCGCCTTTCATGGTGCGTTTGTCTATGAGCGGTCTTTGGGCCACAAAGAAATGCGCAGATTCGTAGATTGAAGGAGTCGACATCTTGACCTTATCATCACAACAGAATGAAGTCTTGAGGAAACTCTTAGCCGCTTTGATCGATCAGGAAAAAGCGTGTACTCTGGTGCCGCCGTACCGGACTAAGCCGGGGTTTTGGTTTGGTGGGGGAAACCTGGTACAGGATGAAGCCGGTGTGATCTGGATGAGCGGTCGGTATCGAAATGAAGGGGACTCCCGGACCGGGTTGGCAGCAGGGCAAAGAGGGTTGGAGTGCGCGATATTCCGATCTGAGGATGGGGGACAGACATTTGAGAAGGCCCGGTCCTGGTCCAAGGCGGAGGTGTCGTATGATGAAACGCCGACGGTATCCATTGAAGGGACTTCGCTGCACCGGCTATCAGACGGATCATGGGAGTTGTTCATTTCCACTGAGAAGGCCATGTCCTATCCTGAATCTGTAGCCTCCTATCAGAAGCCCGGCACCGGCGTCTGGACTATTGATCGGATCACAGGCGCCACGCCTGAAACGCTGGATGCATCCACGTTGTCTCCTGTATTGAAGAATATAGGAGAACTGGGTTATCTGCATGTAAAAGATCCGGTGGTCTTCGATCAGGAGGACGGACAAACGGTGATGATTTTCTGTTCGCACCCGTTTTCCTGGGCAGCGGGCAACACAGGGCTGGCGCTGCGTGCGTGCGGCCAGTCTGATTTTGAGATTAACGCCTGGGAGATGGTCGGCCGCGGTGCCTGTTGGGATGTGGCTGCCACGCGCATTACCAGCAGGCTGAGGATACCACAGATAGGCTTGTTTGCCGATGAGCCGGCGGGTGCTGTCTATTTTTATGATGGGGCGGAATGCTTACGATCACACGAAGAAAATGAACGGGCGCATAAACGTTCCAGAGGATATTCCTGCGAAGAGATAGGCGGCGCATTTTTCGGATGGGAAGCGTCTTTTCCCGATCTAAAACGGTTGTCCGTCACCGGTCCCTGGTTTGTATCCCCGCACGGTACGGGGTGCAGCCGGTATGTAGAAACGCTGGTCACACCATATGGCATCTTGTCCATATGGCAGCAAGCGCAGGATGACGGCTCGCAGCCACTCGTGGGCCGGTTTTTATCGATGGAGAGGGTGGAGGGGATACTGCAGATGGGCAAGTAGGCAAGTAGGCAAGTAGGTAGGCAGGAGGAACAAGCCGTCTTTTTGCCCATCTGCCTACATTGCTCACTTGCTCACCTTCAGTCTTCTACGCGACCCGGCCTTCTATGGCTTCGTTTTCGTCAATTGAGGACGGTTCAGGGTTCAATTTGGTTATGCCCAATTTGATAATACGCTGCCCTTCGACTTCATGCACGGCAATGCGCAAATTTCGATAACTCAATATCTCACCTGGCTCCGGCACCCGATCGAGCTCTTTATAGACGAGCCCGCCGATGGTTTCAAATTCTTCAGGTGTAATGTCAATATCCAGCATCTCATTCAAGGCGTCGATATTCAATTTTGCATCGACAATGATGGACCCGTCAGGTAGTTCTTTGTACATCGGCTCTTCATCGTCATATTCATCCTGAATCTCACCGACGATCTCTTCAATCAAATCTTCCAGCGTTACCAGACCTGCAATGGTACCGTGCTCATCCACGACAATAGCCAGGTGAATTTTCTCACGCTGAAATTCTCGAAGTAATTCGTCCGCTTTCTTTGTTTCCGGTACGACATAAGGCGTTCGCATCAGCTCTTCTATGGTTTTCTCTTCTTCAGGCGCATCCTCGTCTTTAAGTAGATCCTTGGCATAGATGACCCCCAGAATATGGTCTATGCTGTCCTTATAAATCGGAATACGGGAGTGGCCTTCTTCATGGATAAGTCTACGCAGTTCCGAAAGGTCCGTCGTGATATCCGCACACACCATATCAACCCGCGGGATCATCACTTCACGCACATTGGTGTCATGTAATTCAATAATGCTGCTGATCATTTCTTTATCATCGGGCTGCAGTTCGTGTGTTTCTTCCAATTCCAGAACACGATGGAGTTCATCATCGAGCCAGTAAGGATTACGCCCGCTACTGAATAGACTCTGCTTCGATATGTGTCTGTTCAGGACTATGAGTGGCGTAACGAGTGGCCATAAGAACCAGGACGTAAACTGGACCAACACAGCAGAGATACGCACGGCCATTTCGGAGTACCGCGTCACGAGAAGACGCGGTAGCCATTCTATGAATACAAAGAGGTAAAGCAGACAAACGAGCCCTGTTAGTGCCAGGGTAATCGGAATACCGATGACCGATATCGTTGGTGAAATCAAAGCCAGTGCGGCGGCAGAGATGACGACCCCTGTAACCATAACGGTTTTACCGATCAGTAGTGTAGCAAACAGCCGTTCCTGATTGTCCAGCCAGTGCGTAACACGGCTGGTCTGTCCATCTTCATGGGCGGCTTTGAGCTCGTGGAGTGTCGATTTGGGTAAGGAAGAGAAAGCGGCTTCGGCTCCGGAAAGAAGCAGAGCGTAGAGGGTACATCCTAAAAAGATAAGTGATGAAGCTAATAGCGGTATGTCATCATCCAAAACAGGCGTCTCCCTGTAAACCTTCTGAGATCGAGCCGGCGTCTGATTCGCTCAGGTAATGGCTTTCTTTTTGACGCATCACTTTACGTTCCGCTGTTCGGTGATGGTCATACCCAAGGAGATGCAGGCATCCATGAACGACGAGTCGTTGCAACTCTCTGTCCACGGACATGTGATAACGGACGGCCTGATCTCGGGCTCGATCAATAGAGATATAGATCTCCCCGAGCAGATCATGATCAGGCGTGGTGTCGTCGCTCAGTTCGAACGATAGGACATCCGTTGCTCGGTCCAGTTGGCGATATTCACGATTCAACCGCCGGATGTAGGCGTCGTCCACAAAAATGATCATGACGGCCCTATGATCATGGCCTTCGCCTTGTAACACCCGATGGGCGGATTCAACAAGCGCCTCACGCGGAATATCCAGCGTGGGCAAAATGGTTTCAATTTGTACAGACAAAATAGAAGCGAGATACAGGGTACAAAAAGCAGGGGCACGCGTATAGTTTCTTTAATATAGGATACAAAATGAAAGCGTCTACTTGATGATTAGAAGCCGCGAAGGTGTTTCCGTTCAGCATCTCGTACCCAATATCTTGCTGCCTGTATCAGCTCTTTGGTTTCTCCTCATGTTTTTCGTAGGCCTTGATAATATCCTGTACCAGACGGTGTCGCACAACATCCGCTTCTGTCAGATAGACGAAGGCGATCCCTTTGATGCGGTCCAGCACCTGCTGGACGTGAATAAGGCCGGAAACCTTGTCATCAGGGAGGTCCGTCTGAGTGATATCACCAGTAATTATGGCTTTGGAATTAGCCCCCAGGCGGGTCAGGAACATTTTCATCTGGCCTATTGTTGTATTTTGTGCTTCATCGAGGATGACAAAGGCGTTGTTAAACGTTCGGCCACGCATATAGGCCATGGGAATAATCTCTATCGTCCCGTTTTCGACGAGACGTCCAGCTTTGTTCATAGGCGTCATGTCGTTTAATGCATCATGCAAAGGCCTCAGATACGGATCAACCTTTTCCTGAGGGTCACCGGGTAGAAAGCCGAGGCTCTCACCCGCCTCAACGGCTGGTCTGGCCAGGACAATCCGATCGACATCTCGACGCCGGAGGGCGGACATCGCCATGGCTACGGCCAAATATGTTTTACCGGTACCGGCCGGCCCGATAGAGAAGACGATGTCGTTCTTCCCGACGGCTTCGACATAGTTTTGTTGATTCGGACCACGGGCTCGAATTTGTTCCCGCTTGGACATGATGTCCAGCGTCTTGCCGGAAAACGGTTTGGCGTCGTCTCCATTTTGTTTTACAGATCGTGTCGCACGGATAATATCGTTGACTTCATGGGTATGGCCCTGTTGCACAGATCGCATCATCTGCCGTAATGTACTGGCGACCTGTTGCACTTCTGCTTCTTCTCCCGAAATGATCACTTCCTCACCACGAACGACAATTTTGGCGTCGAATTCGCTTTCGATAGCGCGTAGACGGGCATCGTGCTGTCCAAACAGCGCGAGGGGGTCAATTCCTCTGGAAGAAATGCGATGGGTAACGGCGTTTTTCAATGGTGGCATCGGTGGCAGGTGGCTCCTCGCAGTGTAACACAAAAGCCCTCATCCCCTATTGATTCACGGAAACAAGAGCCTTGGACCGGTTACACTGTATCATTCTAGTTATCAAAATAGGAATTTAACGGGTCCATGTCAAGCGAATTCCTATCGTAATCAGCGTTCCGTATGTTGTACTTTGTGCTATGTTTTCAATCAGTAAACATGGTTATCTCCCAGGTGACCGCGTGCTTTTTTTTAAACTGCGAAGGGCGCGGCGCGTTGATGCATAAGGACCATCTCGCGTTTTCGCCTACCCATCGGGTATCCGTTTACCTTTATAGCATGCCCAACGTCCTACTCCGGTTGGGATGCACTGAAGACGGTAAGTGGACAGGTGAGCAAGTGAGCGGCCCATGTGCTCGCACACTTGCTCACGCATCGCTTTCCAGGAGACGATCGAAAGTGGCACGTAATTCGGGGAATCGGCGGATGATATCGTTTGCCGTGTCATGAATATGATCTACCGTAGGGTCAGATATCAGATGGCTTGCGTGAGCTGCTTGCAGTTCATCTTCGTCCAGGATACGGTGGCGGCCATCAGGGAAAAACCAGACATCCAGCAATAAATCTCGGTATTCGACCGTCTTCGGCGTAATACAAACCTGTTCACATATATGGACATAGTGGCCGAATAGCTGGCCATCAGGTGCGATCATTTTCCATATAATGTACGGGTACTCTACCTCGTAATAGGCCAGCGTCAGCGTTTGGGGCGCGATGTGGATATCAGAGATGTGGTACGGACGTGAAGACTTGTAGGAGATGACAATCCAATCTCCCCCGTGCCGGTGCAACCGGCAATCGAATGTCTGATCCGGTTTATCGACGTTGTGTTTAATTTCGGTGATTGTTTCAGGCATCAGTGTCCTACCGAATCAACGAATCTGCAAAATATATTGATTCGCGGATTCACTGCATCTGCTCCAGAACCGTCCGAATTTCTTGCACCAGAGGACCGTTGCCGTGAGATTTGTACCAGGCACGCATTTTAGGGTAGATTTCGTCCATAGAAATTTTGCCTTTATTGTTTCGCATGATGGCCTGACATTCGGCAGGTCGTGGTCCCCATTGAGCTATTTCGTTTAACGCGTCATCCATAAAGACCAGGTAAGGGATGGCCTTGCTGCCGTCGGTCAAATATCGATCCATAATATCTGGATTCTCATCCCGTTTAAAAATACGATATTCGAGTGTAGACGTTTGTTCCAACATGCGAATAATGGGTGGCAAGCTCTGCACCACATCACCGCACCAATCCTCAGCCAGGATCAAGACCTTTACAGATGATGTGACCTGTGAGAAGAAATCAGTTTCATCCTGTTCAAGCGTGAAATCATCATAATTTTCTTGAAACCGATCGAGGTTTTTTTCACTGTCCTTCATGTAATCCGCCCACAGAAATCCAGTGGCGAAGCGTTCTTCTGATATCACAGACATGAGCTCTCCAATATAAGTGTTCTAAAACTTTTCAACGTTCAAATTTTCGACTGTTTTTAATCAAACCATACCGTTCGGTCCGATGCCGGCACGCGTTTCTGTTCCGGTATCTCGGCGGGATAGCCGGTATATAGAAAACCGATAATTTCCTCTTCTGCCGAATTGATCTGCAACAATTCGAGAGATTCCGGATCATTGATCAATTCGCTGGTGCTCCATTGCATGCCGATGCCCATTTCCCATGCGGCCAGGGAAATGTTATGTATAGCGCAACAGGCGGAGGCATAATCCTCTCGCGCCCTGATCGCATCCTGGTCTTTCTTGCAAACAACCCCTAAAATGGTGGGCTTCCCCATTAGTTTAGCGTAGCCCTTTTTCGTTGCCTTTTCCAATATGTCAGGGTTTTTCGATTTTGTTTTTATGCGTTGGATCTTGCAGTATATGTGGGCCAGTGTCTCCTTCGTCTGGCCTTCAATAACGAGAAAACGCCAGGGCTCCGTTAACTTATGGTTCGGTGCCCAGACGGCTGGCTCCAGGAACTGTTCGATCACGTCTTTCGGAATCGGTTCCGATTTGAAATCGTATATAGAACGTCGATTGCGTATGGTTTCGACGATGGCCATGTAATCCTTCCTGATTTGTTGATTGTGAAATCGTACGGATATGTTTTGCTAAAACATCAATCAGACAATCAACAAATTCACTTGTCCGGTGTTTCCACCTGAATTAATTCTGTAGCCTGAGACGCCTCGTGTGAAGTCTCGGGACTGCAATGCGCGCAGGCGGAACACCCGGCATCACGGGATGAAAATTGCCGGATAAAAGTACGGATGACAAAACCGGCTGCCAGCCCTACAATGATATAGGTGATAATGGTTTGAAGGTCCATGATCAGGAACTATGAAACTATGAAACTATGAAACTATGAAACTATGAAACTATGAAACTATGGCTTTGCTGTACAAGTTATTCGATTCGTACCTTCCCTTATCCGAATCCAAAAAATCGGCCGCCCTGATAAACGACAAATGAGGCGACATACGCCATGGTTGTCATGTATAAAATCATGATGATAGGCCAACGCCAACTATTGGTCTCGCGCTTGACGATGGCAACCGTCGCCATGCATTGGCAAGCGAAGACGAAAAACACCATCAAAGAGACTGCGACAAGCGGCGTGTAGACCGACTCGCCTGTCACAGGATCGGTTTCGTTCTGTAACGCCACCCTCAGATCCACGGATGTTTCGTCGGCTTCTTCTACATTATAGATCGTAGCCAGGGTACTGACCAGCACCTCTCGGGCGGCGAATGACGTAATCAGGCCGATCCCCAACTTCCAGTCGAAGCCGAGGGGGGCGATGGCCGGTTCGATAAAATGACCGAGTTGACCGGCATAACTTTGCTGAATACGATCCCGTGCTGCTGTTGTATCATAATCCTCAGATTGTGGATAGGAGGCCAGGAACCATAATACAATCGATATCGCCAGGATAATTTGTCCTGCATCGGTAATAAAAACTTTGGCACGTTCGTACATTTGCAGGAACACCCAGCGTAATGAGGGCCGTCGATACGGTGGCAGTTCCATGATGAATGTGGTAGAGGGCGCATCGGGCATGAAAAACCATTTGAACACCAACGCCGCGCCTATCGCCCCCGTAATGCCAAGCAGATACATGGCCAGGAGGGTGACTCCCGCCATAGAGAACACCCCGAGAACAGGCGTATCAGGAATAAAGGCACCGATCATCAAAATATAAACAGGTAAGCGGGCGCTGCAGCTCATCAACGGGGCGATCATGATCGTCACGAGCCGGTCTTTCCAGCTGGCAATGGTGCGGGTCGCCATAATGCCCGGAATAGCACACGCGAAGGAGGAAAGAAGTGGAATAACAGAACGGCCCGACAGACCAAGACTCTTCATTAATCGATCCATAAGAAACGCGACACGGGCCATATAGCCGGTATCTTCAATCAGTGCCAGGAAGAAGAAGAGAAATAGAATTTGTGGCAGAAAGACCAGTACCGCCCCCACGCCGGCAATAATGCCGTCCACAATAAGGCTCTGTAACATACCTCCGGGCATCTGGGTGACGACGTATTCGCCGATGGCACCGACGCCGCCTTCAATGGCATCCATTGGTCCTTCGGCCCATGAGAAAACCGTCTGGAAGATTAAGGCGAACAAAGCCAGGACGATCATGGGCCCTGCGATGCGATGGGTAAACACCCGGTCAAGCCGTATACTGAGATTCTGGGCTGCCGCTGGGTTCTCTCGAACCGTATGTTCATACAGGTCATCAATCTGTTCATATCGAAGTTTCGCCTCGAGCATGCGCCATGGAATCTCCTTCTCCTCCAGATGATTACGAGTAGTCTGTATGGCGACTTCAAGGTCATTTTTGCATGCTTCAGGATAGTGGCCATTCCTCCAGGATTCCAGCGCCAGATCACTTGAGACCACCCTCAAGGCCTCGGCTGTCTGAGCGGATGCAGTCAGATGCGTATGCTCACCAAGCCAATCTATAACTGGTGTCAGGGGATCATTGACAGAGGCATCCAGGGTGAGTGTCCCCGCTTCTTTCCTTGTTTTGGGGGCCTTCACCTGTGCGAACATCGTCTGGTGTAAGTGGTCCAGGCCATATTGACGGGATGCAATGACCGGCACAACGGGCACATCGAGCCGGTCTGATAAGGCCTCCACATCAATATCAACGCCTTCTGATTTCGCGCTATCCATCATATTCAGTGCGACAATAATCGGGATACCCAGGTCGATCACCTGGGTAACCAGATATAGATTTCGATTGAGATTGGCGGCGTCAGCAACCACAACAATAAGCCGGATATCCAGTTCCTGGTCCGAATCGCCCAATAGCACTTCTCTGGCAATTTCTTCGTCCATGGATTTCGGTGTCAGGCTATACAGCCCCGGTAAATCATGAAGTCGGATCTGCTCGCCATTGGGCCCCAGAATGGTACCGGTCTTCTTTTCAACGGTCACACCTGGATAGTTACCGACCTTCTGGCGAAGCCCAGTCAGGGCATTGAAGATAGACGTTTTTCCCGTATTGGGATTACCGATGAGAGCAACGTCGGTGTATTGGGTTGAGATTTCGATGGGGATAGGCTGGCTCATTGGTTGATGGTCGATGGGTCTGGTAATATTTTTACCAGAATAGCATGGGCTTCAGAGCGCCTTATTGATAAATGATACCGCCGAACACGGAGTTCGAGCGGGTCACCTAAGGGGGCTCGTTTGATCAGTTCTACAGCGGTACCGGGCAGCAGGCCCATTTCCATGAGAAGGGCTTCTTCTACCGTCGTACCTTGAATAAGGCAGATCGTTGCTTTGTCTCCAGGTTTTAATTCATCGAGCGGAAGCATGGGTATGGGTGTTTGGGTGATTTGGTGTTTTTTGAACATACAGATGCTCCGCAGTTTGGTGAACGGGTAATGAACAAGTCAATACGTAGATAAGCCGTATCCTCAATGGGTTACGACGTATCCGGGCTGACGTTTTACGTTCGGTACTTTCTGCTGTACTTCGGCGGATGTACGTTTGCGTCTCAGAGCAGCGAATTGGTGTATCATATAACCGGCAACCCATAGGCCGGAGGTGATACAATGTATAACGATCCAGGCTGTGCGCCAGGTATCGGTGACGGTCACTTGAATTAAATAGCCCGAGATGATCATCGGAACCATGGTTAAAACCAGGCCGATACCGCTACGTCGCCCGGTAGGCAGGCCAGCTCGCCAGTGACCGGCGATATGTTTTTTCCAGATTAAACCAACAGCGAAGACCATGAGCGGGGCGACCAGAACATGAAGGTGCTGGAACGTCGGCTGCCAGGGGTGATTGATGACAGAGAATGGATCGGCAGGCTCCATCAGATATCGCATAACGGCATAGATTACGCCCGTGATGCCCACCAGTAGTGTCGAGAGGTGGACGAACCAGGCTTCTGTTCTATTCATCAATCAATTGCCTCTTTATAACATGGTGTAATGCCATCATACGTCTCACGGCATCCGTTGTATGACGTGCCGTGAGCGTGGCACCCGCGATGCTACGGATATTTCGTTTCAAGGCCAGGTCATCGTCCAGGCGCTGTCCGACAAATTGCTGGTACCAGGCCGCTTTCGGCACATAATCGCGTGGTTCATTAAAATCCAGGACTTCGATTCGTTGTATACGGTCTTCCAGGTTCACAGTCATCATAATGGTTTCGGGCAGCGTCCTTACCACATGGGCATCGAAATAAGCGATACCCATTATTTCACCGTCTTTCATGGCTACGTAAGGATATACAAGAGCACTGGGTATGTCCACGCCTGCCAATTTTCGCGCCTGGGCTATCTGTTCTTTGCTCAGATAGATGGTCTGCCGCTTGACCGTACTGGCTGGAAAAGCCAGTTTAAGCGCCTCGTCAACCGTGATGAGCACATTACTGAAAGCGGGTAAAACCGTCAGCAAAAGAAAGAAGGAAAGGAGACAGGGCAGGCGGGTATAAAAGTTTACCCGCCTGCCCTGTCTCCTTTCAACCTTTTCGTCCTGCGCGCGTGCCGTTTTTTCACTTTTCTTCGAATATAAGCTCAACACGTTTATCCTCAATTTCAACTCGATTTTTCCATCCTGCGGTAGCACGGACCTGAAGACCGTTGTCCCTCGTTTCCAGAACCAGCACTTCGACACCCGGATGCTGGGCGGCCCAATCCAGGGCTTGATCCGGGCCAAGTACATACAGGCCAGTGGATAGACAATCTGCGGTCAACGCATCCGGGGTCCAGACGGTCAACGTACCGAAGTCCGGGGCCGGCTGTCCAGTTCTAGGATCAAGAATATGACTGTAACGCTTACCGTCGATGACGAGGCCGCGTTCGCTGTTACCAGAGGTCGCGATGGCGCCTTGATCAATAGATACCGTTAACACGGATTGATGTCGGTTCGACGGATCAGCAATACCCAGAGACACGGGGGAACCGGAACCGATCAGGGCGACCTGGCCCCCCAGATCGATCATAGCGCTCAGCACCTCACTGTCTGCCAGGGCCCTAATGGCGTCATCCAGCCCGGCCCCTTTGCCGAAGCCCCCTTCTTCAATTTTCAATTCGGGATGCAGTCGTGTGGCCATAAGGCCATTCAGGCTGAGGGCCGCGAGGCCAGGATAGGCTTTCGCCTGCGCCAGCCTATCTGGTGATGGTGCCCGGCCACCCTGACGGAGGCCCCAGACATGCACCAGCGCGCCGATGCCCGGATCGAAGGCCCCCTTGGTCTCTTTCCACCAATGCCGGGCGGCCGCTAATTCTGATGATAATTTTTGTGATAGTTCGACGGTTTCTCCTGCCTTCGTCCGGTTGAGCCGAGACAGTTCGGTATCCTCTCGCCAGGTCGAAAGCCGCATTTCCGATGCTTCCAGCGCCCGTATTATTTTTTCGCTGGCGGCCAGGGCAGTCGGACGATCTACGGCTTCTACCGATATCGTCAGCGTCGTTCCCATAAGACCGAGATGACGATCTACACGAACGGCCTTATGGTCTACGGCGAGAGCCGATGAAGTCAAAAGCCATGATAGGGATATAAGGAAGAGGAAGACGGAGATACGTCCCCACCTTTCCCACTTTCCCACTTTCCCACTTTCCAGCCTCTTTATGATTCCCACCATTAGAAGATATATCCTATCTGGCCGTTAAATTGATTAAGGCCGGTGCCGGCGTCGTTATTGACGTTTTTGAAATCAGCCTTGAAAATGATTCTACTCTCGGGATAATACGCCACGCCGATGGTCAGACTGTTCACGTCTCTTGCCGGGTTCTTGAGGAATCCGGTCGGTACGGATGACTGGGTGTTCAACGTTTCATACCGTGCATAGGGCATAAGTGATTGGGCGTTGTGTTCGGTACGAGTCAAGACATCATAGCCGGCCTGTACATAAAAACCCGAGAGGGTCTTACCTATGGAATTATTACCGGTTAACCCCAGCGCATTATTAAGATCGGCGACCTCACCCAACTTCGAGTAGGCACCGAGTGCACTGATCCAGAGGCCCTTATGTCGGATATCCACATGGCCTTCAAACAGGCCGGTTGGTACATTGATCTTATCCGTACCGTTGAGTAGATCCTGCCCCGAATAACCGCCATAGAAGGCGCCACCAAGCGTTACCCCCGGCCGAGGTCTGACATCGATACGCCCGGTCAATGCAAAATGATCCGTCAGCGCTTTCGAGCCTTTCTGTCGACCGCCGCGCAACCCGCTTGAAGAGAATCCGGCACCTTTAAATCCACTTACAAGGTAGGCGCGGTATGAAATTACCCCCGTATCTCCGTAGATGCCCAGACCGTTTTCCCGCCAGGTGCTTGGAATAATAGCTTGCTCTATATCCGGTCTGTTCGTGCCCATGTAGACCGTTGGCTCATGCAGTTCGTTGACCAGCCCCATTGGTACCAGGAGGAGGCCGAACCGCAGATTGAATTCGGGGCGATACGTATATTCCAGATGCACAAATTCGGCGGAGGCCTCGCCAGCCTTACCGGTGGAAGCATGTTCGAATTCAAACTCGGTATTCAACAACCATTTGTTATTGAACTTGTACCCGACATAGATAATCGCACGGAGAAAATCGGACTGATCTCCTTTGCCCGCAGCGGAACCGTCATCTTTTTTCGTCGCGAAATTGTTGTACACCATCTCGCCGTATCCACCGATTGAGACACCGCGCTGGGTGCGATAGATTTTTGAAGCCGCAGGACCGAGGCCGAACTGACTCTGATCGGCGGTTACCGCCGCTTCGCCCAGTTTAAGTTGCTCGATTTCCTGAGCCAGAATGTCTATCCTTCGCTTGAGTTCTTCCATGTCATCCGGGTTGGAAGCCTGTGCAAGCGAGACCTGCGGGCAAATCAGTAAACCGATGAGTACACACCAGATACGGCGGCGCATACGAGGGCTCCTTTCAAGTTCGCATTGACTTCGCATTGAAGCCAATGTATACTATAGAAATGAGGGTGGACGCGTACACGCCCCCTCAGGGACATTATATTCCGTCCTGCTCAGGGACTATCGCCGACTTGCCGGTCACATTCGATAGTCCCTGTTTTTTTTTGGTCAAATAAACAGCACCCATAACGCCTTTCTTATACTTCATACTGATTTCAGTTTACTTTCTAACGTATCCCAATACATCTTCAGGAATGCTTTGGCATCTGGCTCGCCCGATAAGAGAAACTGAAGGAAGAGCGCCAACCGGTCCCCTGTTTCGGAACTGATCAGGTGCTCGATTTTGCAGGCGTCGATCTCGGCCTGTTCTTCATCAATATGCAAGACTTCCTGCAAAAATGTAATCAGGGTCTGACGATGCGATGAGACCGACGAGGCCAACCGGTCCCCCTCATCGGACAATCTCAAAAACCGATTCCGGTCTTCTTCCAGATACCCTTTTTCCTTGAGGGACTTGATCATAATTGATGCGCTTCCCGGCGTAATATGCATATTACGGGCGACATCGGACACCCGAGCATACCCATGATCTTCGATCAATGCATGGATCGTCATCAGATAATGGGCCCCGCTATGGGTTATTTCGTTGTGCTCGAACTCTTTCCAAATTTCCATCATAATCCTCCCGCGTAATTTAATGGACTCATGGGGCTTCACGGCCAGTTAAACGGGCCCTGAAATACCACGCGGCGAGTCGATGAAGTTATACAGTGCTTTATATTTTAACTGCAATAAAATATGCTATGACAATAGATTATTTGTTAACACAATAAAATGTTTGGGTAGCCAACATTTGTTCGCATTATATGAATTTCGTTCAGGTTGTCAAGATAAAAAGAGTGATTTTTAAAAAAAGTAGGTGGCATGTTGCTCCATTCGATTTTTATTAGCCGATAGTGGTATCATACCCGAGGGTCCTAATCGGGCATCCAGAAGGAAGGTATTCGTCAGGCACACTTCGAGCGCTTTGCCGTTCTCGTTATCACGGGTAAGATAGGAAACTGATTAACCCAGGTTTTTAGACTATAACCTATGGCAGATCTTTAGTATCATAAGCTGATGGGGTTCATTATTATTTTGTCGCGTGCGGTGAATTTCTTTACTAAGGTGGTATATGGTCTATATTATGGCTGATATTAATGGAGGGTTATCGAAGTGACTGATTTTGATATGCTCATGCTCCCCGAATGGGGGGTAGGCGACACCCGTGACCTGGATGATCTTGAATTGAATCGGTTGTATGATGACGACCGGTATGATTCGTATAATCAGACCTATGTGGCCGATGGCGCACGGTGGAAGATCATCAATGAACAACATCGGTCTGACGGTCGATGTGTCTATACGCTGGAATGTATCGCGGTGGGCGTTCGGGAGAATGAATGAGGGCCGTTTCAAAAAACAAGAATACCCTATGGGGATCTTCCAAGGCATTGCTGGAACAGCTTAATGCTACGAATTTGCCTGGCACGCTGGTTCGGGATCATCTGGAGCGGATGGACATCAGCTATTTCGAACGCTATCAGTCAGATGCGATTCAAACGCATATTGCTATGATTAATCAATTAAGTGCGGAGAATCTGGCGGAAGTGCAGGCTGAACCCATCGGTCCCTCAGAATGGCGAATTACGATTGTCGCGTTCGACTATATGGCTGAGGTATCTACGATCTCAGGTCTCTTTGTCGCTGCGGGTTTAGCGATTGTGGGAGGAGATGTATTTACTTATTCCGGCGCTCCGCCCTCCGCCTCACCTGTGGCCTCCAAAAAGAAATCCCCGCCGTCTGCCCGACGCCGGAACCGGCCTCGTATTGCGCCATCTTCTGGTGGGATCACGTCCCCCGCGTTGCGGAAACTGCGAAAGATTGTCGATATTTTCCATGTGCGTGCTGCACCCGCCGTATCCCCGGATTGGGTGGCTTTCGATCAGGATCTTGAAACAGCACTACGGCAGTTGAAGGCGCGTCAGGTCGAAGACGTCCAACGGCAGATCAACCTGCGCGTCGTAGACTACCTTCGGCGGACGTCGAACACGGTAAACATGCCCCTTTTTCCTGTTCAGATCTCTATCGACAATGAGGCCACGCCACACGCGACCAGATTACAAATTGATGGGCAGGATACGCCGGCCTTTTTATATGCCCTTTCTACAGCCCTAACCTTGCGTAATATCAATATCGTCCGCATCGCTATTGAAACACCCGGCGTCGAGGTGCGGGATACCGTGGAGGTAACGAATCGGCACGGGGACAAGATTACCGATACGGATAAGCTCCATGAGTTGAGATTCGTGATCGCGCTCATTAAGCAGTTTACCCATCTATTAACAAGAGCGCCTAATCCGGCTCAGGCGCTGGAACATTTTAACCAGTTTATCGATCAGATCCTCGCGAATGTGCAATCTGGACGAGAGATGGAAGAGATCTTCTTACAGATGGAAAAGCAGCATGTGATCAGTGCCATGGCTAAGCTATTCGGCACAAGTGACTTTCTCTGGGAAGACTTTTTGCGGATGCAGTACAAAAATCTCTTCCCGGTCCTGCAGGACATCAATACGGTCGGTGCCTGGAAATCCCAGGAGCAGATGGAAACGGAGCTGACGGCCCGACTGAATGGCATCACAGGTTATGAGCGGCGTAAGAAAATATTGAATCAATATAAAGACCGGGAAATGTTTCGGATCGATATGGGGCAGATTTTGTCGAAAAAAGAGGATTTTCGCGCGTTTGCTCAGGCCTTAACGACGCTGGCGGAGGTGGTTCTTAATGCGGCTTATCAGATCTGTGACGCAGAACAGCAACAGCGATACGGGCGTCCCCGGCTTGACTCCGGTGCGCCCAGTGAATTCTGTATTTGTGCGTTGGGCAAATGCGGTGGACGGGAGTTGGGATGGGCGTCGGATATTGAGTTGCTGTTTATTTATACCGGTCAGGGCATGACGGACAGCCAGAGTCCGGTGCATAACTCCCAATATTACGAACGGCTTACCCGCATGATCTGTGACACCGTTGTGGCACGTAGGGAAGGCATTTTCGAAATTGATCTCCGACTTCGTCCCTACGGGAATAAAGGCGCACTGGCTTCATCGCTTGAGATTTTTCACGAATATTTTAACGGAAAAGGCGGCGCGTTACCCTATGAACGACAGGCGTTGATAAAACTGCGTGCCATTAGCGGAGACCCGGAACTGAAACAACAGATTGAGGCGGCGCGTAACGCGTTTGTTTTCAACCGGGAACCGCTTGATCTGAATATGTTGACACGTATACGGGAAAGACAGAATAATGAATTGGTAAAAGGCGGCGCCATCAACGTAAAATACAGTTATGGCGGTGTCATAGATATCGAGTATTACGTGCAGGAACTCCAGATTGTCCATGGTGTCGATGATTCTGCGCTCCGCAGTCCCAACACCATCGATGCTCTGGCAGCCCTCCATCAAGCCGGTCACATTCCTGATGATGATTACCAGAGACTCAGTGAAGCGTATATTTTTTTACGCCGCCTGATCAATGCCTTACGCATCGTTCGTGGTAACGCCAAAGATCTGATTTTGCCGGATTGGCACTCTCAGCCCTTTTTATTTCTGGCGCGTCGCCTGGGGTATGTGGACATGCCGCAACAGGATGCCGCGGAGCAACTCCGTCAGGATGTCCGTCAATACATGGAATGGGCCTCTCAGGCCCACCGGAAACGATTTATACATAAGTTGTTCGATTGAACATAGGAGAGGTTGGCGTTTATCGAAAGGGCGGTTCTACAGAAAACCATCCGAATGCGTCCAATAGTCTTCCAGAATACGCCGACGCTCGAAGACGATATCCAGCGGCAGGGCGTCACGGGTGAAGACACGTGCTTCCCTGGCATCATCAGCACCCTGCGGTATACCCGTGGCATGGGCTACGTAGACACCGGAGACGGTATGGCCGCGCGGATCGCGCGAAGGGTCGGAATAAGTATGCATTTGCCGGATTAGGGTCACGTTCAGCATGGTTTCCTCCTGCGCTTCTCTTACGGCAGCCGCTTCCATTGATTCCCCATATTCCACAAAACCGCCGGGAATAGCCCATCCAAAGGGAGGGTATTTTCGCCGGATTAAGACCATACCTCCCGTATTCCTTTCTATAATAATATCAACCGCCAGTCGTGGTGTATCAGGTGCCATGATTGCTCCGGCTTACGCCCGTTTTATCCTGTCTCCCAAAGGCCTTGCATCCTTATTTATCTTTCTCTATATTCTGTAACTTACGACTTATGTCAATGCGTAAAAGACGGCACATGAGAAAGTGGGAAAGGGAGAAGGTGGGAAAGGGACGGACGCAACTCTATGAGCTGGCTTGCGTATTCCATAATGGGGACATTTGCCCTGCTCGCATTCTGTTTTACGGAAGGTATTATGGCACGATATTTCCTGTGGATAGGCAGTTTCCTGGGGTTGATCGCTGTAACGGCGAGTCTGGGCGTATTGATGCTGCTCGGCACGGC
>Ga0114999_10001906_pt1 | contig 28265 bp, 26 predicted proteins | sample ArcticOcean_MG_C_3_FD_89820 | JGI IMG/M metagenome (GOLD analysis project Ga0114999, IMG submission 89820) | Marine microbial communities from western Arctic Ocean - ArcticOcean_MG_CB8_126 | ecosystem: Environmental > Aquatic > Marine > Oceanic | place: Arctic Ocean: Canada Basin | collected...
AAGGATATAAATTCTTTGGATAAAAAATATTTAAGTGAAGGCATTTTAGTCAGTTTTAAAATTTTTCCCGATGAGCTTTCCTTGGGTAAGGCCCCTTAAATTTAGTTTTTTTTTTTTTTACCGTTAATATAACCAATTGATTATTACGCATTTATAAGTTTATTCATTCTGATCAGGTAAGTCTGTTGACGTTAGCAAGACACCTTGCTTTAGTATGCGGCCTTATAGTAACAAAACTGAAAACCAACAAAAAATATGCCCACTTTTGGAATTAATGGATTTGGCCGAATTGGCCGGAATGTCTTTAGAGCTATGACTCCTGAACAGAGGAAGAGCATTGTAGCAGTGAATGATTTGACTGATAACAAAACTTTGGCGCACCTCCTCAAATGGGATTCAACGTGCGGTAAGCTTAATGCCGAAATTAGTTATGATGAGGAAAGTATAACGGTTGATGGGCACTCTATTAAAGTCTATGAGGAGCGTGATCCTGCTAAGCTTCCATGGGGTGATCATGGAGTCGATGTTGTGCTTGAATCTACTGGATTTTTTACAGCCAGAGAAAAGGCAGAGCTTCATATTACTAATGGTGGCGCTAAGAAAGTTTTAATTTCCGCACCTGGTAAAGATGTGGATCTAACAATGTGCATAGGAATTAACTCTGATCAGTATAATCCTGATGAGCATAATATTGTGTCAAATGCTAGCTGCACAACGAACTGCTTGGCTCCTATGGTCAAGGTTCTTAATGATGCTTTTGGCGTTGAGCGTGGTGTCATGAGCACAATTCACAGTTACACAGGTGATCAAAGGTTATTGGATTCTCCTCATAGTGATTTTCGTCGTGCGAGGTCAGCTGCCGTGAATATCATACCATCTAGTACGGGTGCAGCTGGGGCCATTGGAGAAGTTATTCCGGAAATGAAAGGTAAACTCAAAGGTGGTGCATTTAGGGTCCCGACACCTACAGGTTCGGTCACCGACTTCACGGCTCAGCTGACTAATAAAACTACAGTTGAAGAGATTAATGCTAAATTTAAGGAGGCTGCTGAAGGAGCCCTTAAAGGAATCTTGGAGTATACTGAGGAAGAACCAGTGTTGATGGATATAGTTGGGAATCCGCATTCATGTATTCTCGATGCTGATGTGACACTCGAAATGGGAGGTGATCTTGTTAAGATTGTTGGATGGTATGACAATGAGTGGGGTTATAGCAATCGAGCCATTGAGGCAATGAATCTTTTGATTGGTGCATAACTCTTATATTAATTAGAATTTTTCGACTAAAGGCACCCCGATAGGGGTGCCTTTAGTATCTAGTGAATCTTTATAGATAATGCCCAAGAAGACTATCCGTAATATTTCATTAAGTGGACGTAAGGTCCTTGTAAGGTGCGACTTTAATGTCCCGTTAGATGATGAAGGTAACATAACGGACGATACTCGTATTGATGGCGCAGTTCCAACCATCAAGCATTTGCTTGATAATGGAGCTAAGGTAATTCTTTGTTCCCATTTAGGCAGGCCAGGAGGCCACAGAAACCCCGATTTTTCCTTGAAGGTTGTTGCCTTAAGACTTGGTGAATTGATCGGCAAGGATGTCTCGTTCGTTGATGACTGTGTAGGCGAGAAGGTTAATGGAGCGATCGATTATTTAAGTGACGGTGAAGTGTTGCTTTTAGAAAATGTACGCTTTTACAAAGAGGAAACTGAAAATGATGAAGTCTTTTCGAGGCAGCTAGCAGAACTAACCGATATCTATGTTAACGATGCATTTGGGACGGCTCACCGTGCGCACGCTTCAACTGCTGGCGTTGCGAGTCACGTGGATGAATGTGCTATGGGTTTTCTGTTAGAAAGGGAACTTAAATACCTTCAAGAAGAGTTAAAAGATCCTGCGCGCCCTTTTGTGGTTATTTTAGGAGGGAAGAAAGTTTCTGATAAGATAGGAGTCATTAAATCATTGCTTGATAAAACAGATACCATATTGATCGGAGGGGCGATGCAATATTCTTTTAGAAAATCTCAAGGTCATTCAATAGGTGAGAGTTATGCCGTTGATGAAGACATTCCGATTGCCCGGAGTCTTTTGGAAGAGGCTGACAAAAGGGGTGTTAACCTGATGCTCCCTGCGGATAGTCTTGAGGCTGATGATTTTTCTAATGAGGCGAATGTCAGGAACATAGAACCTTACGACGATGGAGGCTCGATTCGCGATGGTTGGGAAGGCTTAGACATTGGGCAGAAAGCGATCCAAGAGTTTTGTGAAATTATAAAAGATGCAGGTACAATCGTATGGAATGGTCCAATGGGTGTATTTGAGATAGATGCTTTTTCCAAAGGGACGAGATCAGTGGCAGAGGCGGTGGCTACCAGTGGAGCAGTTAGCATCATCGGTGGAGGTGATTCAGTGACTGCGGTTAAGCAGTTTGGCTTTGCTGATCAGATCACATTTATATCAACTGGAGGAGGAGCTTCTCTTGAATTATTGGAAGGCAAAGTGTTGCCAGGAGTTGCTGCTCTTGATGATGTGTAAAATTTTCAATGACATTAAAATTAGATTAACTCAATTATAACTATGAATCGTAAACCAATCATTGCAGCTAACTGGAAGATGAATAAAACAGCACCAGAGGCTGTGCAATTCATTGAGAAATTTGAAAATTTAATTGGAGGATCTAGCCTCGTTGATATTGCAATTGCTCCAGCATTTATTGCTTTGTCCGCATCAAAGGAATTATTAATTAATAGTGGTACGACTGCACTCGCAGCACAAAATTGCCATTTTGAGGAAAGTGGTGCTTTTACAGGAGAAATTAGTATCGGCATGCTAAAAGATATAGGAGTTGATTACGTCATCATTGGTCACAGTGAACGGCGTTCTATTTTTGGAGAGGATGATGCGTTGATTAATGCTAAGGCTAAATCTTTGCATGCAGCTGGTGTTAATCCTATTTTTTGTATAGGTGAAACATTAGAAGAGCGCGATGGTGGTGAAATAGAATCGGTCCTAAGGAGGCAACTTGAAGAAGGTTTAAAGGATCTTGATTCTGAGAATATGATCCAGACCGTTATAGCTTATGAGCCAGTTTGGGCCATAGGAACAGGTCGTACGGCGACGCCCGAACAGGCTCAAGAGGCTCATGCATTTACGCGGTCTGTGATTAGAGAGGTTTTAGGTGATAGTGTAGCTGACCAGATTCGAATTCAGTACGGAGGTAGCGTGAAGCCAGATAACACGAAAGAGCTTATGAGGCAGGAAGATGTTGACGGAGCGTTAGTTGGTGGAGCAAGTCTTGATCCGGAAAGTTTTGCAGATATTTGTAAGAATGCAGCCGCATCGAATTAAGGATATATAGGAAGTGGCTGCTACGAGGGGAAGGGGTCAATTTAATCTAGCGATAGTCATTCCTAGCCATACAAGAAATATACCTAGAAAGCTGCTCAGGCTGACATAAAGGGCTGCCATACCTAAGGATCCTGCGCGGATTAAAGTTAACAATTCCAATCCGAATGTTGAAAATGTGGTGAAGCCTCCAAGGAAGCCAATAATGATAAATAATTTTGCTGTATTATTATTTTCCCATATAGAATAGGCTATACCAATCGCGAAGCATCCTATAAGGTTAATGAGCAATGTTGGGTAAGGGAAAGAGGGGTCGCCTAAAGATTTTTTAAGTATTGAACCCAAACTCCATCGGCAAATTGCCCCAATGAATCCGCCGATTCCTACATAAATTAAAGCGATCAGTGATTGCATGGATTGACAAGAGTAACCTCTGATCTAGTGTCTCGTCCAGTATGAGCAAAAAGATTGTTGTCGCATATTCAGGAGGTTTGGATACCTCTGTCTTATTAATATGGCTAAAAAAACGCTTTGATGCAGAGGTCATAGCTTATTGCGCGGATGTGGGGCAAGGAGAAGAGTTGGACGGGCTAGAGGAAAAGGCACTGAATACCGGAGCATCAAAATGTTATATAGGAGATTTGAAGGAGGAATTTGCTGAAGATTTCATCTTTCCAATGTTTCAAGCAGGAGCCATTTATGAAGGTAAGTATTGGCTCGGAACGAGTATAGCAAGACCTGTTATAGCTAAAGGGATGATAGATGTTGCAAGGGAAGAAGGGGCTCAAGCTTTAGCCCATGGAGCGACAGGTAAAGGTAATGATCAAGTCAGATTCGAGCTCTCTACGGCTTCTTTGGCTCCTGATCTTGAAATGATTGCTCCTTGGAGAATGGCTGACTTTCGTGCTGAATTCCCAGGCCGTGCTGAAATGATTGAATATGCTGAGAAGCAAGGGATTCCAGTTCAGGCCAGTGCGGCGAAATCTTACTCGATGGATAGAAACCTTCTACACATCAGTTTTGAAAGTGGGATATTAGAAGATCCGTGGTATGACGCGAGTGGAGATGATTGTCGCGACATGTATGTCCTGTCAGCTTCACCTCAAGACGCACCTGATGATCCAGAGTACGTGCAAATTCTTTTCGAGAATGGAAATCCAGTCGGTTTAAAATTTGACGGTTTGCCGGAGTTGGCAGAAGAGGTTGGTATTAATTCATCGGGAGAGAATGGTGATTATACAATTTTTTCACCTTACGGAGTCATGATGGCACTGAATTCTCTAGGAGGTAAGCATGGAATTGGTCGAGTTGATATGGTGGAAAATAGATTCGTAGGAATGAAGAGTAGAGGAGTTTACGAAACTCCTGGCGGGGCTATTCTATTTGAAGCGCATCGGACAATTGAAAGCCTTACAATGGACAGGGAGGTGATGCATCTTCGCGATAGTCTCATTCCTAAGTATTCAGAGTTAGTTTATAACGGATTTTGGTTTGCCCCTGAGCGTGAAGCTATCCAAGCTCTTATTTCTGAGAGCCAGAAAAATGTGAGTGGAGAGGTTCGTATAAAGTTGTATAAAGGGAATGTGATTGCAGCAGGAGTGAGGAGTGATCAGAGCCTCTATAATGAGGATGTTGCTACGATGGAGGGAGGTTCTGAAGAAGCTTACGACCAAGATGATGCTACAGGTTTCATACGGCTTAATGGGCTTCGTTTGCGAACATTTTCCAGAAATAGAAATCCCCGATCAGAGAAGAATTAATATCGGGCTATTGTTGGGTCAATATCATAAGACCATCTTTCTATTCCTCCGGCTAGGCTGTAGGTGTTTTGAAATCCTTTTGATCTCATCTGATGGGTAGCATGTAAAGAGCGCATCCCATGGTGGCAATATATGACGAATGTCATTGATTCAGAACCTTTGAATTTATTAATTAATTCTGCAAAAACTGACAAAGGCATGAGCATTGCTCCTTTGATGTGACAGAGGTCCCATTCGTCTTGTTCTCTGCAATCAATGATATGCAATAGGGAGAAGTCTATTTCATTTAACCAATTATTGAGTTTGGATGGACTTATTTCCATTGAATCAAGTTATGTGATTCAATGGAAGTTATGGTTCGACAATGACCATAGTTCCCACAGAAACGTTATGAAAGAAGGCTTGTGACATTCTTTCAGGCATTCGAATGCATCCGTGTGAGGCGGGGTATCCAGGTATATAGCCTGCATGCATGCCAACTCCTCCAGGAGTGATGCGCATAAAATTTGGCATTGGCGCCCCTTCATAAATTAGTCCAGGCGGAGGAACGGGCTGCTTACGGAGATCAACGTCATCGTTGACGATCATGCCATCGGGTGATTTCCAAATCCCATATATATTTGATACATGGCCTGCATTTTTTTGCAGGATTTTATATTTTCCTGGGGGTGTGCTGTGGCTTTCTCGGCCGCTTGATATTTTTGATATTCCGACTAGGGTCCCACCTTTATAGAATTTTGCTTTTTGTTCTTTTAATCTTATCCGAATGAAAGGTTCTCCAGAAGCAGATCCTTCGTCCCAAAATGAAACAGTATCTATGGGGCCACGAAGTTCTGATATTGGAAGATTGCCACCCACAGAGCCAAGATATGTAGTGTTTCCATTTCCGAAGCCATATGAGCCGATGGAGCAGCTATTTAGGAATGGACTAAATATGGCGATAAAAAGAAATGCTATTTGTTTTCGTATCACTTGATTAGTTGCTTTTACTTATTAAATAATTAACGTTACTTAATTGATTAGGTCAAGGAGTTGAACATTATGCTTTGGCTTTTTTATTGTATGAGGGAAGCTTAGAGATCTTTAAAAGTATTTGAATTCTATATTTCCCTATCAGATTAATGCCTACATATGATTATCAATGTGAAAAGTGCGAAGAGATCTTTGAGATCTTTCAATCGATGAATGACAAAAAACTGACAAAGTGCCCAAACAATTCATGCGGGGGTAAGGTTCAGAGATTGTTAGGAGTTGGTGCGGGTGTTATTTTTAAAGGATCGGGATTTTATGAGACCGACTATAGGAGTGAATCATACAAGGCGGGGGCAAAGGCCGATAAAAAGAAAAGTTCCAATAAGAATAAAAAATCTGAGAATAAAAAATCTGAGAATAAAAAATCTGAGAATAAAAAATCTGAGAATAAAAAAGGCACTAAAAAACCGGATTAATCTGAACATATAAATAATATTATCTGACCGATCGTATCGGGCATCCATAACTTGTAGTGCTTCGTCCCAGATTTAGAGCGGTATTTATCCATTCCTTTAGCCTGTCATTGATATTTGGCATTGTCTGGATCCACATTTTGATCTTATCGCCAGAATCGTTTGAAGATATCGAAGGTCGTAAATTTAATGATAAAGTTCCTAAGGATCTGCTTGATCAGGTTGTAGCTGCAATTGATTCTGGAAATTCATTTGAATGTAGTGAAGAAGCCTTAAATCAATATATAGGTTCGATTATTAATGTAAGAGAATCAGAAGAAATTGAAAGATTTACTAAGTTTAGAGGTTTGTTTGTAAGGCTCCTTGAGGGTGGATTTGATTTAGTTTTTGTTAGAAATATTCTTGGAAAAAAAACCACATCAAGCGTGCGTTTTGTCATGAGTTCAACTGATTCAGGGATTGAAATAAGAGTTAAGTCGGGAAGATATGGAATGTTGCAAGTCCCAAGTGGATTTATGAACCTCATGCGTTCTGGTATTATGAGCGTTGGCAATGTCCTAGGGGTCGAAAAAAAGATATTATCACGGCCATTACTGGTTAAATTAAAAGATGGATGGGTACGGCTTGATCCAAGATCTAGAGCTTTACCGGAAAATTAGATTAGCTGATCGTTTTGTGAGATGTTTGTTGCTTATAGATATTCAATTGGATTAATTGCCTTTCTATTCAGTGGGTTGATGCCTCTTGCTGAAGAGGCGAAGTTAAATCCAACGAAGGACAATTTTGTGAGCAGAAGTAGCTCTAGGCAATTCATTGTTCATGGGAAAGATAGCAAGGCGAGGGGGGCTGTTTGTGTCTTCTGTGAAGAGGTTAAAGAGGATTTATTATCTTTAATACGGCAGAGAGATAGGTGGCGTTATCCTGTAGTAATTCAGTTAAGAGGAGATACAACAAATATAAAATCTTCATCAATTAAGCCAAGTATCTATAAGCTTCCTGGGGGATTATACAGGCTCCAAATTGATGCTTTCCTTGGCAATTCATTTAAAGCGGAGAGTTTAAAAGATGAGTTAATACATCTTCTTCTTGCAGAAATAATTCTCAAATCTAATCCTGATATGCAGGCCTTAAGTAAGAAAAATATTCTTCCTGACTGGTTGAGGGTAGGATTGGCGGAAGCGATAGAGTATCGAAAGGATAGAGAGTCCTCCGCTATGTTGTTTTCAGCGATATTTAAACAAGGTAAAGTTATGTCGATTAATCAGATTTTCGAATCTGAACTTCAAGATATGAATTCAATTTCCGAAGCAGTTTACAGAACTTCTTGTTGTGGATTGATATTAGCGCTGCTTAGCCAGCAGGAGGGTCCAGATAAATTGCGTAAATACATTAGTGCTCTTGCCATTCATAAGGGATCTTCTAATGACTTGTTAGAAAAAGTTTTCCCAGGAACAGCCGAATCTAAGAACAGTATGGAAAAATGGTGGGCTTTGAAATTAGCTGAACTTGCACGACCAACAGTTACTGATGTTTTATCTCCTCTTAAGACTGAAGCTGAATTAGACAATTGCTTAAAGATAGTGTTTCCAGAAAATTCTAAAGGAGTTAATCAATCGTCTGCTCAGGCAAAGAAAACCGGACGGGGTATCCTGTCGATTCTGAAATTTAATGGGAAAGTCAAGAGGTCTCAGGCAAAAATACAAGAGTTGAAAAACAATGGAGGTGAGAGGCTTAAGTTTCACATTGATGAATATAGTCAATTTATTAGTTATCCAGACTTAGCTAAAACATTGAAGATAAATGAGAATAAGTTGTTGTTTTTAAGTTACCGTGCTTTCCCTTTACATAGACCTATTATCCATGAGTATCAGATAATCCTATTACAGATAGTGGGCGGTAATGTTAAGGGAGTAGATCAGAAATTGGCTAGGCTCTCCAAATTGAGGTCATTAATTTTTCGGTCAACTAATGATGCAAATGATTATCTTAATTGGTATGAGGCGACTCAATTAAAAATGCGGAGTGGTGCTTTTTTGGAGTATCAGCAAACGCTCAATGATCTGAATAGACCATTGCCTTCAAGAACTGACAATTTATCTAAATATTTGGATGAGATTGAAAATGAATTCTAATAAAAAAGTAATGAATTCATGTATTGAATTAATAGTTTTATCTGGATTACTTTACATTGATTTTCTTATATACATTTAGTGATGCAAAAGACTGATTTTCATGATGCTGTTGAGCAGGTCCTAACCAATGATTCAAGGTATTCTGGTGATTCCTATTATTTTCTTCAGGAGGTATTGCTTAAAGCAGTTGGAATACAAAGAAAGGAAACGGGTGGTGAGAATAAGCATGTTACAGGAGGAGACCTGCTAGAGGTGTTTCGTGATCGTGCCCTTGATCAGTTCGGACCCATGGCAATGACGGTCCTTCAAGAGTGGGGGCTTTCAAAGAGTGAAGATGTTGGTGACATGGTATTCAATCTTATTGAAGCAGGCGCATTTGGCAAAAGTGAACATGATAAGCGTGAGGACTTTATGAATGGGTATAAATTTCATGATGTTTTTGCAGCACCTTTCCTTCCTGAAAGCAAAAAAATTATTGATGGTAATGGTAACTGTCGTGATTTGAATATTGTTTGATGAGTGAAGTTCAATTCATAGAAATTCCTTTCGAAAAGTTCGTATTGCCTAATGGGTTAACGGTGATCTTGAGGCAAGATCGGTCAGTTCCTTTAGTTAGTCTTCAGGCTTGGGTCGAAACAGGTTCGATACATGAAGGGTCTTTCCTTGGGTCCGGTTTGTCCCATTTCGTTGAACATATGTTATTTAAAGGAACTGGGCGGCGTCATTCAAATGATATTGCAAGAGAGGTAAGTTCTATGGGTGGACAAATTAATGCGTACACTTCTTTTGACCGAACAGTTTACTATATTGACGGCCCTGCCGAAGGAGCGATTGGTTGTCTTGATGTTCTTATGGATGTTGTTTGTAATGCAACCCTACCCGATGATGAATTCATTAGTGAGCAGGAGGTAATAAGGCGTGAATTTTCTATGGGGAAAGATGATCCGGAGAAAGTCGCTAGTCAGGAGATGTTTGCTACATGTTTTCAAGTGCATCCTTACGGAGTCCCCGTGATAGGGCACCTTGAAAACTTTAATCAGATAGATCGTTCAAATATATATTCATATTATCGTGAGAGGTATGCTCCGAATAATATGTTTCTGGTTGGTGTTGGGGATTTTGATCCTGCAGAGATGCGCGAAAGAGTTGAAGCCTTTTTTTCTGATCATATTCGCCGTTCTGTGGCGCCAGTTTTTATTCCTGATGAACCTGTACAAGTTGGAAGGCGTGATAAATATGTAAATTTTTCTACTCCAGTTTCTAAATTGTGGATGGCTTGGAAAATTCCATCAATTACGCACCCCGACATGGCAGCATTGGATGTGTTAGCTGTTATTTTAGGGCAAGGACGAAGTTCTAGGCTGCACAAGACATTAAGAGATGAGCAGGGTCTAGTTCATCGGATAGGTGCATTTTCATATACCCCGGCTAGTGCAGGCTTGTTTGCTGTCGGAGCTAATTTAGATGCTAAAAATAGGAAATCGGCCGAGAGTGCAATTTTTGATGAGTTAAAACAATTAAAAGATAATGGCGTCAAGGAAACTGAATTGGATAAGGCGAGACGGATTACTTTAGTTTCGCAGATAGAGTCTCTTGTTACGGTCCAAGGGCAAGCATCTGATTTGGGGTCTAACTGGTCAGTTACTAGGAACCTTAGTTTCACGAAGGAGTATCTAAGGAGGGTATCAAGTGTTGAGTTGGATGACATCTTAGTTGTTGCTCGCGAGTATTTGGATGATAGTTATTTAAGTGTTGTAGAAGTTGGACCGGAATGCTCTCCGAAAGCTCCCAATGTTTTTACAGGAAAAAGTTTCTCAAACATTAAGAATTTTGAGATGGGAAATAGCTTGAGAGTAATTGTAGAGGAAGATCGCCGATTGCCTCTTGTTTCTGTGAGTGCCGCTTTCCGAGCTGGGATCATTGCTGATCATTTAGCGAAACAAGGTATCACCGAATTGTTATCAAGGACTCTGTTACAGGGAACCAATGGTCGAAGCTCAGAACAAATTGCTGATATAATAGAATCGTCTGGAGGAAGTATATATGCGGGAGGAGGCTTTAATTGTTTATATGCTAATTTAGAAGTCTTAAATCAAGAAATTACAATTGCTATGGAGGTTCTTTCAGATGTGCTAGTTGCGCCTTCCTTTCCTGTTCAAGCAATTGAGCGTGAGAAGAAGTCACAAATTGCAGCAATTGATCAAGAATTAGATAGTCCTCTTGGAATGGCTAACATGGCTGCTCGCGATATGCTTTTTAGAGATCACCCATATTGTAATATGAGATTAGGTGATAAAAAGAGTGTCTCATCTATTACTGGAAAAGATCTCGCTGAATTTCATTCTCAATATGCGGTTTCTAAAAATAGTGTTATTTCAGTTTGTGGCTCCATAGAGGCAAATGCCATAAGAGATCACATTGAGGAATTATTTTCTTCCATGCCGAATGGAGAAGAATACTTTTCAACGGTACCTGATCCAGGGTGGCCCGCGAGTAAAGAAGAGCGAACAGAATATAACGATAAGGAGCAGGCGATTGTTGTCCTGGCTTTCCCTGGAATTAGCTTGTATAGTCCGGACCGCGCTTCAATGATCCTTATTGAAGAAATTTGTGGTGGAATGGATGGAACACTGTTTAAGAGAATCCGTGAGGATATGGGGTTAGCTTATTTTGTTGGAGTTTCTCAGATGATTGGATTCGCGAGAGGGATGATCATGTTTTACGCGGGAACTAGAGAAGATGTCGTTGATCAAGTTCATCAGGAATTGATAAAAGAAATTAAAAAGATTTTCTCTGATGGAATTACAGAAGAGCAATTGGAACGAGCTAAAATGTCTTATGCGGGTAAATACAGCTTAGGAAAGCAATCACATATTGACCGGTCCCAGTCCCGGGCATTAAACGTACTTTATGGCTTCGGTATTGACTATGATGTTTGTCTTTTAGATGAAATAAAATCTCTGAAATCTAAACGGGTCATGGAAGTGGCCAAGAAATATTTTGATCATGATGCTTTTGTTTCAGTTAATATTCTTCCTTCGCGGGACTAAATTTTCATATTGTTTTGTATCAGGGGATCAATAACCTCAATCCTAGAATTGCTATTGTAGGTAGCGGAGCAATTGGATCTTATTATGGTGCAAAATTAGCTATTTCTGGAGCTGATGTTCACTTTCTTATGCGTGCAGATTTGGAGCATGTAAGACAATTTGGTTTGCGGATTGAAAGTAATAGGACGGGAGTAGAACATTTAGAGAAGGTTAATGCATATGGATGTACCGCCGATATTGGCTATTGCGATTTAGTAATCATTGCGTTGAAAACAACCGATAATCATTCTCTTGAAATGATTCTTCCTCCATTATTAAAGGAAGACACCGTTATAATGACGCTTCAAAATGGATTGGGGAATGAAGAGTTTTTGGCTAATAGGTTCGGAGGAAATAGAGTGATTGGTGGGTTATGTTTTGTGTGTATTAGTAGACCCTCTCCTGGAATGATTCATCATATTGCTCAAGGAAGGATAACTTGTGGAGAATTCTCAGGGCTGCCAGTTCCGAGAACTCATGATATTGGATTGATATTTAAACGTGCAGACATTCCTTTTCTTGTTGCTGAATCCTTGCCCCAAGAGAGATGGAGGAAGCTTGTTTGGAATATACCATTTAATGGATTGGCAATAGTCGGAGGAGGTGTTGATACTGCAACTGTGCTAGAAACTAAGAATTTGTATTGCCTGGCGAAAGAATTAATGAGGGAGGTTATGGGGGTGGCATTAGCCCTTGGTTATGAAATGCCTAATTCTCTAATTGAGCATAATCTAAACGAAACTAAAAAGATGGGTTCATATACTCCATCAAGTATGATCGACTTTATCACGGATAAGCCTGTGGAAGTTGAAGCTATCTGGGGTGAAGCAGTTAGGATTGGCCTTGAGGCTGGTTCTGAAATTGTAAGGATGGAATGTCTTTACAATTTGATTAGGATTGCAATTGAGCGACGTGATAACCCTCAAACTGGTTAGTAATATTAATAAACTAACGATTCTTCCTTTCTGATATAGAATTAGAAGAATTAGTTTTATGATATAATTTCGCGAGATCGGGGTTCGCGTTTATCGGTTGAGGCAGAGCAAGGTGATGTGACAAAAGGCCCGCCATCCAATGGGACTGGCTCGGAAAAGGCTACGTCTGGCATTTCGCTTGCTTTACCTGCAAGGGGAAAGTCTTTTCGCAATGGGTAATAGGGATATCCTTCCCACATAAGTATGCGACGCATGTCAGGGTGTCCTTTGAATGTGACGCCCAACATATCGTAAGCTTCTCTTTCGTGCCAGTTAGCAGTTGGCCAGAGATCAACAACGCTGATTGCTTCTCTATCTGATTCGCTGACACCTGTTTTTAACCTTAAATGACAACTGTGCTGATAAGAATAGATTTCGTAAACAACTTCATATCGAGGATCATTCCCCAAATTATCAACTGCAGTAATGTCGACTAGATAATCAAAATTAAGTTTTTCTTTGCAGTAAGATAATATTTCAAATGATTGTTCTAGCTTGATTTCTATTGATATTTCATTGCGGAAATAAACAGTACTAATGATGCTATTCTCAAATCTTGCTCCTAGAGTATCTGCGGCTTCGGTCGAATTCATCTGCGGCGATTGCGGCTTATTTTATTTTACTAAGTAGAGCCTTTTTTTGCTCTACAAAAGATTGTTCAGTTTTAATCTTATTTTGTAGTTTCATTAGGCCTTCGAGTAAAGCTTCTGGCCTTGGAGGGCAGCCGCTGATATATACATCGACTGGGAGAAGTTTATCAATTCCTTGTAGAACGGCATAGCTTCTGTACATCCCGCCAGAAGAGGCGCAAGCCCCCATAGCTATAACCCATTTAGGTTCTACCATCTGGTCATATATCCTTTTTACAGCTAATGCCATCTTATAAGTGACGGTACCTGCAACAATCATGACATCACTTTGTCTCGGAGAGAAACGCATCACTTCCATGCCGAACCTAGAGATGTCAAATCTTGAAGCGCCAGTGGCCATAAGCTCAATTCCACAACAGGCAAGGCCCATAGGCATGGGCCACAATGAATTGCTTCGCATCCAATTAATTGCTGCGTCAAGTTTAGTGAACGTTACATTGCCTTCAATTTTTGAATCATATGCAACTGGGGCAGTATTTTTTGGCATTGGATAAGTTTGCAACTTAAAGGTAGAGACCAACACTTTTCCGGCAAGTACTTTGTGAAATTTTTCACAAAGTTTTCAATATTAATAAAATAAATAAGTGAGGTGGGCCTTTTATTGTTGCGTAGAATTGAAAACTCTTAATTTTTAGTAAAAACCCTGTTATGCGGAATGACAAATGCTTATAATAATGAAAGACTAACAACTATCTAATTTTAAAAATAAATAAATGACCGAAAACAGTGACTTTGATGAAGATGCTCCAAGCGAGGGTGCTGCAGAGGATTCAGCCCTAAGGATGGATGAAAAGGATAATTTAACAAATGATGACACTAAGCCAAGGAGCGTGAAATCCAAGAAAAGCAAAGCAACTTTGAATTATGGAATAGTTGCCGCTATTTTAATTCTCAGCTCATTGGCACTTGGTTTTGTCAAAGATTTGAATTTTGCAATTACCCCTTTTGCTATTGGTGTCACTATTCTTGGAATGACTTATTATTCCTGGAAGCGTAGACGTGATTGTAGTGGTAAGGGAATTATATTCTACAGTCACAGTCAGATAATGTATTTATGGCCTATCTGGTTAGGCGCATTTGTTATTAGTGATTTCACTAGTTTTTTTGATAACTTGCATAGCAAATTGGAGGGTGAAGAGTTTGCGTTGCCGGGGGTGACACTTTTACATCTCGTTGTGATGGCCGTTGTGATCTTTTTCACAAGCGTTAATCTTCGTGGTGTCTGGGCTGCTGTTTTTGCGGTTTCTGCAGTTGCTTTGGGTTTAGCTTTCAGTGTGTGGGATGTTTGGGAACCAATCCTAAGAAGGCTTGGCGATTTGAAGCTTTATGTGAATTCCGATTTTTATAGAGCTATGGGAGTAGTTATTTTTATCCCCTGGTTATTTGTTGTATTTATTTTTGATCTTAGGCGTTACTTTCATTTCAGACCTTCTCAGGTTACCATGGTCCACGAGATAGGTGAGGGTGAGAAAACTTTTGATTCTTTTGGTGTGGTCATGGAAAAGCATCGTGACAATTATGTCCAACACATTGCACTTGGGTTCGGGTCAGGTGACTTGAGTATTTCCACGCACGGAGGGGATAGTGATATTATTACATTCCGTAATGTGTTGCGTATTAATCGAGTCCTTAAGGACGTTTCTAAGATCCGAGAGAAACGTGGCAGGTCTGAAGTGTAACCAGCAAATTAATGAATTTCTTTTTGTTGATTATATTTTCTGCTTTGGTGAGCACAGTGTGCCTGCTCCCGGCTCAGTCATTTAATGAGTATGGGCAGAGTCCTCATAATTATTGGAGTTCTGAATTAGAAGATCCAATGAGTGAGCTTCTTGAAAGAGTTAGAAAAGGAGAGATTAATTTAGACGAGAACCCGGGTATGCCATTAGTGCGTAGGCTCCTTAAGGAACTTCAAATAGCAGAAAGTTCTCAAATACTGGTATTTTCTAGAACTAGTCTTCAGCGAGGAGCCGTGTCGCCAACTAATCCCAGAGCGATATATTTTAATGATGAAGTTTATCTTGGTTGGATGCCAAATGGGAGAATCGAAATTGCAAGTTCAGACCCAGAAAAGGGTTTTATATTTTTTTTCCAACGAGAATTATCTGATCGCAAAGCGCCACTATTTGCCCGTGACAGAGTCTGCATCCAATGTCACGCCGGTAGCGCTACAAATTTCTTGCCAGGGCCCTTAGGCCGTTCTGTTTTCCCTGATTCAAAAGGGAGAAGTTTAAAATCAGTTGGTAGCTTCGAGTTAATAGGGCATGAGGTTCCAGTCCATGAAAGATGGGGTGGGTGGTACGTTACTCGCGCGCATCAGGATTTAAATCACATGGGTAATGCTATAGCTGTGAAGGAAAATGGTAAACTGAAGCTCCAAAGAAAAGATTCTTCAAAAGGATTGAATGACTTTTTTAATACAAGTAATTATCCGGTTTCAACCAGTGAGATAGAAGCGCTTCTTGTCTTTGATCATCAGGTTCGGATGCAGTTTGTCCTTATTGAATCTGCTTACAAAGTAAGGCAAGCTATTTTTGATTATCAGAAAACATCGAGCAAAGAAAACTCAGCAAATATTAGTGCATTACTAAAAGAGGTGACTGAGACCATCGTGTCTGAATTGCTCTTCAAGGAAGAATTTCCTTTAGGTGGAAAGATTGTAGATACTAGCCAGCCAGGAAAATTTGTTACAGAATTTAAGGCTAAGAGTAAGACTGATTCTAGGGGCCGATCGCTTCGTGATTTAGATCTTCAGAGTCGCCTCTTTAAGTATCGGTGCAGTTACATGATTTATTCGAAGAGCTTTAGAGATTCCTCCAAGATTCTTAAAAATTCTGTCTTGAATAGAATTAAGGAAATAATGACTTCGGAATCACCTCAATTGGGATATGAGTATCTTGAAGCCGAAGAAAAGAAAACTATTTTTGATATACTAAGTGGAACGTTGGCTGAGTTTTAAACGTATAACTAGTGCTTCTCATTGTGATGCTCTTTAAGGATATCGCGACCAAAATCACCGTCAAAGTCACGCCATACTGTGTGTACGTGATTGGCTCCACCTTGAGTATTGTCATATTCAAAAAGAAAATCACTGGATTGTATCCGGTAGTAATGGCCTTTTCCACGTTGGAGGCTGCCAGCCCAAGCAAAATGAAGGTTCTCATTACCGATAATTTTCTTTCTGCTGTCAATTTCATTTAGTATTTCCGGTCTATATTTTAGAATGTATGAATCGATTATAGTTCTCAATTTCTGTTGTTGATCTTTATTAAGCTTGTTAAATGGTATCCCTTTGGGGGGCATGAACGTTTTACGTTCAGCTACACGCTCCTGTTTTGTAATGATATCTGCTGGTGCTTTCCCAGGAAGAATGGCTACTTTACTTTGATTGACATCAAGTGATTGAGCTAGTTTTCTTGCCAGGATTTGTTCTTCAGCTAGTACCTCAAGCCCCTTGAAAACGCCTTCTTTAGAGCGTGCAGGATTAGTTCCAAAGAATGATGGAGTGACGGAGAATGATTTACCATTTGCGATATTGATGTTTATCGATAAATGATGTCCTTCAAATCTCCAGCCCCAGTTTGATTTGGGACCTGGCTTTCCGAAAATAGATACATAGTATAGTTCGGGGTCACGGATTGGATTTTTGTTTTCTAATTCATGAAGAATTGCTTCGAGGGTCATTACGGTTGTTGCTTGACGATAACCATCGCTACTCATGGCGCTGGCTAGGAGGGCGTGAGCTAGTAGTCGTTGCTGCTGATTCATGTTTTTGATAAGTAACCCTTTGCGCTTGCCTGAAGGTTTTATGAACTTATCTGGAATAAAATACCACCCTTCTCGATGATCGTCGTTTGGCTTGAAAAGAGTTTCAGTTTTTTGTGCTTTGCTAAGGGATGATATGAAAATATTGGCTGCACTTACCATGTCCTGAGCCGGATCATTATTATGTGTTTCATGAGCTCTGAGTGTATGAGTGAATACAAATATAGCGAAGAGGAGGTATTTCGTGAACATAGTACTTTTCTATATGCTAATCCTAGAATTGTTAAGGATTTAATTTGATGCACACCAGTTTCTTTTTATCTCGAGCAAAAAACCTTCCGTCTGACAATGCTGGCATCGCTCTAGTTTCTGCTCCAAGTATCTGACCTCTTGCTGAAGGTTTAAATTCTTCTTCATCAGCAGGTGCGAGTATCATCTCGCCTCTCTCTGTTAGAATAATAAGCGTTTTATTTGCTAAGGTGATACTGCCGGCAGGGATGCGGTTTGAACTCCATTTTATTTTTCCTGTTGAGGATTCTATGCATCGTATTTCTGTTCCTGTTTCTTGCCGACCATGGTAACCGATCAGATGATCTTTAAATCGAACTGGTGTTGCGTAATGAGAATCAAGTTGATTGTTTTGTTCCCATAATTTTTTAATCTGTTTATTTTGTGGATTTATTTTCCACACTGAAGCGCCTACTCCGTAACAGGCAGAAAGGAATATTTGATCAGGTTTAATTAGGACCGGGCTCGCAGCATTTACTGAGGCATGCATTTTTGCTTGGTGATCCTCTTCAATTAGAATCTTTCCGGAAGTTGCTTCGATGCATAAAAAACCTGTCCTAGTAAAAAGAATGGCAATTTCTTGATTCCCGATCTTCGAGGCAATGGGTGAAGCATAGCCGGCTTCGTGATCGGTGGCCTTCCATTTAAGTGTACCTTTTGCAGGGTCCAGACCGATGATCCCGCATCCCTTTCCTCCTGCCTGAATGATTAATGTATTTTCAATGATAATAGGGGAGGATGCCCTTCCAAAGAACCCCTTTGACGAGCCTAATTCTTTTCTGAGATTTCTTTTCCAGATTTCTTTTCCAGATTTAGTATCGAGGCAGTGAATCATTCCCTCTGCACCAAATGTAAAAATTCTTTGATTATCAATAAGAGGCACTGCTCTCGGACCATTATCAAATCCAAAATCATCGACATAATCAGTTTTATACTGATGAGTCCACAAAGGTTTGCCGTCTACAATGTTAAGCGAATCAGTCACCGCCCGATCACCCTTTCTGTGAAAAATTATGACATGGCCATTGGATACCACTGGTCCGGAAAAGCCATTGCCTATTGAATATTTCCAGTCAATTTTTGGCTCTCCATGGGTAAATTCCAAGGGTACATTTTCATTTTGAGTAGTTCCATTACGGTGAGGGCCTAGGAATTGTGGCCAATCAGAAAAACAATCTTTTGTGAGTAATGTTATAGTTAGAGCGGATATCAGAAGTTCTTTTTTCATCATTTAACCGGGGTACCATATCTTACGATCATCATCTTCATTTCTTGTGTAATTCCAAGATCGATCAATTAGTTCATGTAGACTAACTTCGGGGCGCCAACCTAAAAGAAATTTGACTTTGGTGTTATCAAGCCAAGTAGAGAAGTATGTAGTCTTAACTGGGACGCTTTCAATGTTTCTGGTTTTTCTAAGGTATTTTGAGACTTGCTCATAATCTACAGGTTCGTCCATGCAAATGTTAAATGTTTGACCCTTTGCTGGAACAGGATTGAGAATTGTACATAGGATTGCTGTTGCGAGATCATCGACATGAACAAAGTTTCTTTTTATGGGAACATCCTTCGAATCAAGCATAAGAGGAATAGTTCCATCCTTGTGATATTGGTCCGCTTCATTTTCATCTATGAGGTCTCTCCATACAGGCCCTCCAAAGACATCTTTTCCAAATGATAGGCTAAACTTAAAATCATCTTTTTCCATGATCCAAGGTGCTCTTAAGCAGGTGCCAGGAAAATCATATTGTATTTGATACTGTTTTAACATTACTTCTTCCAATACTTTTGATAGAGCATAGCATCCAGGGTACGCTGTATGTCTTTGAGTTTCGGTCACAGGTATCGAATGGTCATAAAAGAAATGTCCCATTGAGGCATCACCTCCGACCAGAATGAAATGTTCGAATGTTGAACTTTTTCTGCATCCGTCTAAAAGCCAGAACAAACCCTTTACCGTAACGTCCATTACCGCTTCTGGAGTTTCTTTACAGGTTGCTAAGTGAATAACGTGAGTGATTCCTTCAAGCGCTTCAGTGACAGTCTTTTGGTCTGCGATGGATCCTTTTATTACCTCGATCCGGTCAGTGGGATTTAAAGTTCTGTTGTGGCAAAGTGCAACGATTGAAGCATTTTCAAAATTTGATGATTGAAGAATTTCGGCAATGCATGCTTGGCCAACTTTTCCTGTGGCACCTGTGACAAGAATACGCATATAACTAGAAAACACTTCAAGATAGTTTTGAGCAAGTCAGATAAACGGAAAATAGATAAATATGATCATTATCAACTGCTTATCTATTAATGTCAGTGAATCTTTGTGTGCCCTTAGGCGTGGAATGTCTTAAGTGCTAATTAATGACGGTTTTATTGTCTCTGCCAAGAACGCTATGTCTTTTTCTGAATGGTTTGCAGAAATTGTAATTCTAATCCTGGCTGATCCTTTTGAGACTGTCGGGTATCGAATGGCTGGAGCCAGAATGCCTGCACTGTGAAGGTTGTCCGAAACTCTTAAAGCCTCTAATTCGTCCCCGATGATTAATGGGATTATTGCTCCCGGAGGTTTAGGGATCTGAAGTTCATTGCATAGATGATCTATGTTTCTATGAAGAGAGATCCTCCGCTCTTCACCTACACTTCCTTTGATTAATCTGAGTCCAGCGAGGGCTGCGGCTGCCTGTGAAGGCATGGGTGCGGTTGAATAAATAAAGCTTCTTGCACGATTAAGAATTAATTCAATCCATGTCCCGGACGAAACGACAACTGATCCAGCGGCTCCAGCTGACTTGCCAAAAGTGGTCATGAGAAAATCTATCCCATTAATAATTTTTTCTCTGTGAGCGATTCCTTTTCCTCTTTCTCCAATTATTCCGAAAGAATGAGCCTCATCCAAAAGAAGAAGTGCTTGATGCTGTTCCTTCAGTTTAATTATTTCTTTTATTGGAGAGGAATCCCCGTCCATGCTGAATATTCCTTCAGTAACAATTAGTATTCGTTTCTTCTTTTGATCGTTTTCGTTAATTGAATTTAGGATCTTCTTTAATTTGTCGACATTATTGTGTGGAAATGTTCGAACCGTGGCGCAACTTAGTCTGGAGCCATCTATGAGTGATGCATGGCACAGTTTATCAAGAATAACAGTATCTCCTTTTTGAAGTATTGCGCCAAGTGTTCCTAGAGCGGCGCCGTACCCGTTGGCAAAGAAAAGCGAAGAATCTTTGCCGAAGAAATCAGCTGTTTCTTTTTCTATTAAGAGGTGAGGAGTTGTTCCTCCTGACAACATTCTAGAAGCGCCTGATCCTACGCCGAAAGATGCAATCGTTTCTGTGACTGCTTCTTTTATGGTTTCATGTGACCCTAGGCCAAGATAATCGTTCGAAGAAAAATTCAGTAAGGATATATTTCCTGAATGGAATGTCCTGCCTGTAGCTGATGTGCCATATTTGAGTTCTCGGTAAAGATTCTCTTCTCGGAGCTTATTAAGTTCTGATTCAGGATCTCGCATTGGCCACGATATGAGGGCTTTATGTGTTAGCCGCTTGCTGCGGATCCTTCTATTTCACCGCCTCCTGAATGAGCGAGTTCTTGTAAATTTTCTGGTAGATACTCCTTGAAGCGTTTTTTGTCGATTGCTTTCATATATGCCTCAAATGGAGAGATCATTCCCATCCGAAGTTTTGCAAAGATGTCTTCATCCATAAATTGCATACCTTCAGACTTTCCTCCGATGATGACATCATAGAGTTTTTGTGTAGCTCCTTCTCGAATAATTGCGGCCACGGCTGAATTAGATACCATGACTTCATTCACAGCAACTCTGCCAGTGAACAAGGGAGAGCCTGTATCTTGGTTTACTTGGGTGTCGTCACACTTACATAGTAGTTGGGCGACTACTCCTTTTAAAGAAGCTGCTAGCATCGTCCTTATTTGACTTTGCTTGTCAGAAGGGAAAACATCAATGAGCCTGTCTACGGTCTTACGGGCATTATTTGTATGAAGTGTTCCAAATACTAGAAGGCCAGTTTCTGCGGCCGTGAGAGCAAGAGAAATAGTTTCAAGGTCTCGCATTTCTCCGACAATAACAATATCAGCATCTTCACGAAGAGCTGCTCGTAGACCGTCAGCAAAGCTAGGAGTATTGAGGGGAACTTCTCGCTGAGTAACAATACTCATTTTGTTATTGTGAACAAACTCAATGGGTTCCTCGACAGTAATAATGTGTCGAGCGAAGTTTATGTTTATGTAATCCATTAAGGCGGCCAGAGTCGTTGATTTTCCTGAACCGGTTGGTCCAGTCACCAATACAAGGCCGCTTCTGATGTGTCCGAATTCGCGTACAATTTCAGGTATTCCTAATTGTTCTAATGATGATATTTTTGTGGGTATTAGACGGAAAACACAAGCATAGCCATTACTTTGTTTTAAGTAATTGCACCGGAACCTTGAGTCTTCATTCATTTCATAAGCGAAGTCAAGGTCACCAGTAGATACATAACTTTCCCAGCCTTCATCTCGAGCAATCTCCTTCATCATGTTCTCTAATGGGCCCTTAGTCAGAACAGCTTCGCCTTCTAGGGTAGTGATTTCACCATGAACACGTATCTTTGGAGGTTGTCCTTCACTCAGATGGAGGTCTGAGCCTCCTTTTTCGATCAAGATCTGGAAATATTTATCAATTTGGTTATTCATCAGGCAGGGAAATTATACCTTAAAGTGTTTCTTCATGTTTGAAATATCAGCACAGCGAGAAAGGCATTCCTCTTGGCTAATTAAGCCGGCATTATAGAGTTTTTTCAATGAATCATCCATTGTAATCATGCCAACGGCCTTTCCCGTTTGCATGATTCCAGGGAGCATGAAGCTTTTACCTTCCCGAATGGAGTTAGCGACAGCAGGAGTATTCATTAAAAGCTCAAGACAGAGCTCCCGCCCTTCGCCGTCGGCACTTGGAATTAGTTGTTGTGAAATGATTCCCCGAAGGGATTCGCTGACCATAATTCGTATCTGATCTCTTTGTTCATTTGGAAACACGTCGAGGACACGATCTAGTGTTCTAGCTGCATTTCCTGTGTGCAGTGTAGCAAGGACAAGGTGTCCGGTTTCTGCGGCAGTGATTGCCAGAGATATTGTTTCAAGGTCTCGCATCTCGCCCACCATTATAACATCAGGGTCTTCCCTTAGGGATCCTCTTAGAGCTGCAGCAAATGACTCTGTATGAGTGTGAACTTCACGTTGATTGACGTGACAGTTTATCGAATCGAAAACGTATTCGATTGGGTCTTCTAAGGTAATAATATGATCAGTTCTCTCTTTATTAATGTAGTCAATGAGTGCAGCAAGGGTCGTTGATTTTCCTGATCCTACTGATCCAGTGACTAGAACTATGCCATTTTGATATTGAGTCAGGGGCTTGATGCTTTCTGGAAGTCCTAGATCATCAATCGTTCGGAGGTTAGTACTAATGATACGAAAACAAATGTCGTAACCGAGTCTTTGAGATACAACTGAAGCTCTGAATCTACCGAAACTGTTCTGATAGGCAAAATCAACATCTCCGCGCTCGGCAAGGCGGTGTTTTTCTTTTTTGCCTAAGAATCCCATTGCTAGCCGCTCAGTGTCTTCGGAGCTGAGGACTGCTGCATTTTCCCAAATCTCTTGCAACGTTCCGAATCGTCGCCATGTCGGTTTCGCATTGGTGGCAAGATGAATGTCTGAGCAGTCGTATTCTTGGCCGATTTTCAGGTAATCATCGACATGAGAAAGAATTTCTACTTCTTGCTCTTGGCTTTGTATTGTGGAGTTTTCGACCATACAGATAAAAGGCGCATAGTTTACACCTTAAGGAAGAAGCGTCCAGCTACTTCCTAATTTTTAGGGAAGAATATTTATTTTCAGTTAATCTTCGCCTGTGTTGTATTTTTGGATGAATTAGCGGATCTGTCTATTTGCCATATTTTTTTTTGAATAGCTGTAAATATATCCAAGGTTCCCCCAACTAATTTTGGCAAAGATTTCTATTTTGAACAGGTATTAAAATAATTTTTTTATATAAAAGTACTGATATAGCTCCCATTAGTGTTTATTTGACCATTCCAATCAAATTGGCAGTTAATCTTTGCTGATTTGATTTTCAAATCGATAGCGCTGTCATTTATCAATAATGATTCTTCCTCCAGAAAAATCATAAGGATTCATTCTGACCAAGATGCATTTTCCAATCCGTAATGTCGGTTTTTCTTTAATTTTCATAGGGAGGTGAGCGTGTATTACTTTTCCATTTGGCAATGTAGCTCGAACAATACTTTTAGTTAATTGTTCTATTATGGTAGCTTTCCCAATGATTGGGTCACCTTGATTGATTGTTTTTTGTTTTGGCACGATCTCCTAATTTAAGATTTATTTTATCCTGCATCAGTCCAATTGACCAGAGGGGCGAGCGTTTGCAAACCATCGTGATGCCAAAAAATTGAAGGATCCTGTGCAGAGCCTAGTGGACAGATTCGAGTAGCTCCGCAAAGGCTTAAGGTTTCGGCTCTTTGTATAGAAAAAGGATAAAGAGCAATGGTGCTGAGATGTTCTTTGTTAAAATTTAGAGCATCGCCAAGACTCTCTGGTAGAGGCTTGACAAAAACAAAGCGGCCAAGAGGAGAGGCGGCGAATTGAGCTTCGTCTTCATAGACAACGGTCCAATCTGTATTTGAATCGCTTTCCCATAATTGTACGCTGGTATCGTTTGAGGATCTAAAAGAATAACTACGTCGGAGATCATCGATTCTGATGTTCTCTTCCATGGTTCTTCCCATTGGTGGATATTCTGAGTTTAATTCGCTGAGAGCATCAGCTAGTTTCGCCGCGAAGGATCTTGGCTGCTCCTTCGGATGAACATATACATCGTGAGGGGAAAGGCACCCTTGTTGATCATACTTTGTTATATCTAGTGCGGCTAGTTTTGCGGCTTCCTGGTTTTTATCTGAATCTATCACAGCAATACTGACCTTGTGGTTGTGAGGTATGAAAATTTGGTTGGGAAATAATTTTGATTCTATTTCCATGACGGTCTCATCTGAACCGAAAACGATTACAGCTTTTGCTGAGTTGAGCCAGTCAGTTGATGTTTGTCTGGACCTTGTTATTTCTATTAATGATTTAAGTTCGCTAGGCAATTTTTCGACAAAATCTTCCACTTCTTGAATGCCTTTTGATGGGAGCTTTATTTGATTGAATGCACCAATGAGGAGGCCCCTAGTAAGGGTTTGAATGGCAGCGGCTGGGGTATTTCCTGATACGATATGCAAAATTGGGGAAATGGGATGGGCCCGAGTGTAAATATCACCATAAGAAATAAAGCGATCGAGTGAGTCTTGGTGCCCTAATTCTTTTGCAACTAGTTCTAGTAACGTTTCGGTTTCTATGCCGATTGCTTTTGATAAAGCTGTTGCTCTTTTATTCGTGTCCATATTTATTTTTTGAGAGCATTTCGTCAGCGGCCCGCGAGCATCCGCGAGGAGTGGATTTTTCATCACGTCCTAAAAGTTCAAAGGCATTACCTTTTCTTTTTGCAAGATCATTAGTCATTATTGATATAGAAGATCCCAGGTTAGCAAGATCGTATATCGAAAGCAGTCCAATCTCCTGGTCAGGAACTTCCTCATGAGATCCAGGCTTCAAGACTCGAGTTCTGACCCAATGGCAGCCTTTATGAATGTCATGCATTCCTATTGAGTAGAACTGAGAGCTTAATTCAGTCATGCTGTATTCGTTGATAATATTATTAATGGGAACATTAAGATTCTCATTAATCATCGTATAAAAATCTTTTTTGTTTATTTCCCTACCGCTGCCTTTGTAGCCTCCCGTTTCGATGATCCAACTATTTTCTGGCAATTTTGGAACATCTTTTCCTGATTCGAAAAGATGCAAAAAGGCGAGTGCGGTTCCTACTAGGATCAAAGGCTGATGGCTTTTTCTGATAACTAATTTCAATTTGGAATGGTCTAAATGGCCGGAGGAATTAATTAAAAATTTACCTCCGAGCGTTGCAAACATGTGAATTAAACTTGAATCTGGAGAAGCTATAGGGCTTTGAGTCAGGCAGATAACAGGAAGATTAGGTAGTTGCAGGTTGGTCCATGCAGAGCGAATTGACTTTTCGTATAATTTGAGATTACAGAAATGGTGAGAGCCCCTCATATCTCCTGTTGTTCCGCTCGTTAAGAAAGTTGAGCTTATTTGTTTTTCAGAGAATGATGTGATTTGCTCGTTAGAATTCTTAAATGCCTTCGTCGGCAATGGGGGAATATCTTGCCATGATTGAGGTTCTTTGCAGATGGATTCACAATAATTTCTTAAAGGTTGGCAGTTTTCTTTTTGGAACAAATGAGCCTGTATAATCAGTTCTTCAAAGTTCCCACTCTTGCCGTTGTCAATAAATGAAAGGTTTTGGGATTCGATCTGAGTATAAGTGTTCACAACTAGATATTTCGGGCACTTAATAGACTATAGAAATGATTGTTGGCAGGGAGAATTGTAATCTATTCTAACTAAAATATTACTTCTTATTCTTTTAAGTGGCATGGGCATGGCTTTCTGATTAAGGTTAGCACGTAAACGAATCTTTATAATAATTTTTAGAGTTTTTGAGATGAAAGTATTTACCAACATTAAAATTATTTTCCTTCTTCTATTTTGTTTTTCTCTGAACGGAATCGTGAGCGCTGCAGAAGTGCGCACATGGACTAATCTAAAAGGTCAGAAAATTAAAGCTCAGTTTTTAGATGTTGATGGCGACTATGTACGGATTCGATTAGAAAATGGTCGCGATTCGAGGGTCCCAAGAAAAACCCTTAGTATCGGAGATCAAAAGTATCTTGAAGAGTACGGAGGGGCAGAGAAGGGAGGATTTGATCCTAAAGCAAAGATAACAGTTCCTGAAAAGGAGATGAAATTTGACTCGAAAACGCTTAAAAAGCGGGATGATAAGTTTGAGCTTCCTGATGGGTATTCTTTAGAATTCGATGTTATTGAGTCTGAACATTTTCTTGTTATGTCTAGTGGAAATGTAAAAGGTAAAGATACAGCTGAACTTGCGGAAAGACTTTGGTATGGAATGAATTTCCAACACCCTGGCTTTGCAGATAAGTGGGGAGATGAAAAGAAGGCTATTTTTCTTTGTGGTGAAACAACGGATTATGAAATATTAGGCAAGTACTATGTTGATCTGTTAGCTAATTCAGGCAGAGCCCAAGACGCTTCAAATACAGCAAAGACTTGGCCCCTTTCCTCGGGTGCCGGCATGTCATTGGATGGTGATACATGTGACAAGTATAATTTGATGAGAGGAGCTAGAGCCTTCCGGGCAGATGATAAGAGGAGATTTAAAAGAGGAGTTTGGAATCCTTTTCCTGCTCATTGCATTGCTCAGGATGTTCTTAATGTTCAAATGGGTGGAGCAGGAGGAGGAGCAGGTTCGGACGGTTATTTTGCAATCTCCACGGGTCACGGATATTACAAAGAAATACAACTCACAGATGAGACAGTAACTAGCTTATTGGATGCCAACACTTATGAATCTGATGAGGTGGTCAAATCTGGTGGCTTTGATGACGGACGCAAATGGGCTAGAACTCTCAGGGATCTAGTGAAAAAAGAGAAAGTTACACCTAGCATTGCTGAGTTATACAGAATTAACAGACCGACTCAACTCACGCCTGAATTAACAGTGCTAATGTATGGATTTGCTCGTTATATGCAGAGTACTCCTGAAAGAATCTCAAAGTTTTCCAAGTTCATGGAACGAGTCGATACCGGAAGGTCAATTCCTGTGCCTGCTGAGTTGGCCAAATTGTTTGGCTTTGAAACTCAAAAAGAATTTGAAGATGATTGGATTAATTATCTTAAATCAACCGCTTTTAAGTGAAGCCTATTTGTCGGGCTGAAGAAATACCTTTTGTTCCCGGTAGGTGATTACCGCATCAGTTTCTCGCATAAAGTCGGCTCCAAATATGGCTCCGTATTCGCGGTTCCCTCCCAGTTGCTTGAATAAGTCCACTGAAAGAAGTTGACGGTTTTCAAACTTCGCTCTTCCCATTGTGAGTACTGGGACCTTGGTTATGGCGGCAGGTGCTTTTCCGCCTATTCCGAAAACGGTCTGATCCATGGGACCAACATCACATCCTGCTTCTTTTGCCCAATCTACATGCAGAACAGAGCTTCCCGCTCCAGTGTCTATCATGAACCGAGTTTTTTTATTGTTTAGCGCGCCATCAACAAAGATATGATTACCTCGTCGTTTGTACTCAAAGCTTTGATATTTTCTGAGTTCGAGGATGTCTTCAACTTTCAGGCCTCGGCATTGTCTCAAGAAGACCTCTCTTTCAGGGCTCCAGTCGGTGACATATTTTTGATCTTCATTGGTGAGTCGCCCCGTGGGTATAATTAAATTTTTCTTCTGGCCTTCAATTGATATTTCAACAGAGGATGCATTCTTTTTCGCAATTTTTCCTTTGTAGGTCTTGCGGTCTTTTGTTTTGAAGAATCTGTATTCAGGAACTTCAGGTACCTCTTCTTCACCGTCTTCATTGATTAGGTCAGGGCGAAAGAAAATTCTTCCTTCTTTATAAGAAATAACGGCGCGCATTTTACTCATGAATTCAGCTCCAAGAATCGCATCGTAATTTTTTCGGGCGTTTGGAATATCTTTAAACATGTCTGCAGAAAGAAGTACTTGATCCTTAATCGCGGCCTGACCAAGTCTGATTTCAGGCACTTCAGTTTTGGCGGCTGGAGCTTCACCTCCTATGCCGTAAATTATTTGATCTAG
>Ga0114999_10001907_pt1 | contig 28256 bp, 25 predicted proteins | sample ArcticOcean_MG_C_3_FD_89820 | JGI IMG/M metagenome (GOLD analysis project Ga0114999, IMG submission 89820) | Marine microbial communities from western Arctic Ocean - ArcticOcean_MG_CB8_126 | ecosystem: Environmental > Aquatic > Marine > Oceanic | place: Arctic Ocean: Canada Basin | collected...
CGTTTGTTACCATAACCGTCCGCTATGTAAGCTTCGTTGGCGACCGCGTCGATGGCAATCTCGGCTACCTTGTTGAAGTGGGTGGTGCTGTTACTATCGACCGGTTCACCTGGTATGCCGATTTCACGTACGAAGTCACCACTAGCGGGAAACACCAGGATATGTGAGTCGGCACCACCGTTACCGCCGATCCAGATATTGCCGTTGGGCGCTATTTCGAGACCGTGATTGGACTCCGGCCAGGTATAACCTGGTCCTGGACCACCCCAGGCATTGACAACATTGCCTTCGGGGTCAAATTCGATGATTGGCGGAGCCGCCGTACAGCACTCGGCTATGCCGTTGTCGAGGCCGAGTTCCTGGCCGGCAAAATTACTGTCCTGGTTACGATGAACGATGTAAACGTGATCCCGGGAGTCTACGGCGACGCCGATGGTGGCACCCAGTATCCAGCTGTCAGGCAGGGCTGTGGCCAGAATGGGTCAACCACCATCATCGGTGCCAAACGCTCATTGCTGGCCGCAGAGACGGTCTGGTTTAACTGGTTTTGGCCTAGTTGCAGTGCCTAAAATAGCGAAAATTCTTGTTGTTTTGGTCATGGCTGGTTCCTTTTAAGGCGGTCGGTCTGGTAGAACTCTTGTATTTCGAACTTTTTCAAGCCTCGGAGGTTAGCATCATCATTCTGCTACAGGTGAAATAGACAGATCTGTCGAATTGCACCCAAACCTGACCTAATTTGGACGAATTTTGCATTGAATTGTCGATCCAGCACTATTAATGGTCGCATGGCGTTGCGGTCAATCTAAGGGATCAAAGTTCGATACAACTACTGGTTCAGTTGCAGATGCGATTCAATTCAATTCAATACTTCCAACTCATACCACCCAACATGCCGTTGGTTGCCCTTGTAAATCCTGGTAGTCAGACGCCAGCAATGGAAAAACCCACTTGAGTGGGCTTTTCCAGAAGCGCCAAGATGCAGTTTAATCGGCTGGTATAAGCCTGTGTATGCCCCGACTTTCGTTAGTGGATAAATGGCACCTTCAAGACCTTCAAGATCTTCACGCGCAATCCTGATGCGCCCGATGCCACCTGACTCCCTGGGTTTGAATTTCAGTTTACTCAACCGGCTCCAGGCGCACAACGCTTGTTGGCTCGCCAGTGTTGTCCGAGATGGCCAGGTATATGTAACCATCAGGACCCTGACGCACATCACGAATGCGGCCCATGTCGTAGGCCAGGGTTTCTTCAAGGATCACTTCCCGGTAGTCATCGCTCAGTTGCAGACGGGCTAGCTGTTCGCCAATCAGGCCGCCGGCAAAGATACTGCCGTACCAGCCCGGAAACTTGTCACCGCTGTAGATCATCAGGCCGGAGGTGGCGATGGACGGTACCCAAAAATGAATCGGCGACTCATAGCCGGTTCGGGTAGTGTTGGCGTGGATCGGGCTGCCGGAGACATAGTTGACGCCGTAACCTACCACCGGCCAACCGTAGTTGTTGCCAGCTTCAATCCGGTTGATTTCATCGCCGCCCTGGGGACCGTGCTCGGACTCCCACAGGTCGCCGGTTTCCGGGTGGATGGCAAGACCCTGCGGGCTGCGGTGACCGAAGCTCCAAATTTCCGGCAGTATATCGCTGTCGCCAACGAAGGGATTGTCGTCGGGTATTCTGCCATCATCGTGCAGGCGTAGAATGACGCCATTGTGGTTGCTGGGATCCTGCGCCGGATGGATGGTCAGATCCCCGGTGGAAGGTGCCTGGCGATCGCCAGCGGTCAGGAACAGGTAGCCGTCATCATCGATTACCATTTTACCGCCATAGTGGCCGGGCCGACCGACCGCCTGTGCCGCGAAGATTTCCACCACATTGGTCAGGCGGTCATTTTCAAAGCGGCCGCGGACGATCGCAGTGATGGAGTTATCGGCGCCGTCAACCCTGGAATAGCTCAGGTAGAGCCAGCGGTTGCTCTCGAAATCCGGGTGCGGCAGGACATCGAACAGACCGCCCTGGCCGTTGTAAAAAACCACCGGTATGCCAGGCACGGCTTCAGGCAGCAATTGACCGTCGCGCACGACCCGCAGCCGGCCGGGTTTCTCTGTGATCAGCATGTCACCGTTCGGCAGCCAGGCCATGGACCAGGGCTGCACCAGATCGTCTGCCACTGGCACGACCCGATAATTGTGGTGAGAGGCATAGTACATGTCGGACTGTGCACTGACGGCAGTGGCCGCAGCCACTAGCAATCCAGTACTCACGAGCTTTAATATATAACGAAACATAGAGTTCTCCTTTGGTCTCAAATGCAGGGTGTGCAAATTCATTTTCGCGCTAAACCTGTTGATTTACGGAGTATAAGAAAAATAGGAGGAGTGTATCCACTAACTCCTTAAAAAAAACTGAAATTGAGGCGAAATATGTCTCCAGCAAGAAGTAGAGAACGCCCAGCGTGTCCAATTGATGATTGGGTGTAGCAAAAGATTATTGTAAGATTCAGCATTCAATCAATGTATTTCGACGTCAGCGCTATGAGTTTCGCCAGCCTCCTGATTTGGGAAAAGAGTCGACAAATATTTCGACGACAGGACCGACACAAACATCGTCAAAAAAATTGTCAACAGACTTTGCTGTTTTTGTTGCTCAGTTTTGCACTATCCGGCTGCAGCGTTAATGGTTCCGGGGTTCCCGTACCGCCATCCTCGGCTCGGCCGGCAGCCACACAAAGCAATAGCGCCGCTAACTCATATAGCCCCGGTCGTCCCTACGAATCCCGTACCTTTATTACCCGCGCCGGCGACCGGCGCCATTATTTGTTTAGATTGCCGGCAGGATTTGAACAAGATTCCTGCGCCGATGTAATCTTCGATTTTCACGGTGCTGGCAGTACCGCTGAGAGAGAGTTCAGATACAGTGGATTTGCGGCGTTGGCCGATCGTGAAGGAATTATTCTGGTGCATCCGGATGCCAATAAGATCTACATCGACCCGCAACACCGCCTGGCCAGTTACTGGGATAATGCCTGGGAAGCTAATCTGCGAGAGCGGAACTATGACCTCAATTTCATTCTCGAACTCGTAGACACTATTAAAGCCGAGCACTGCGCTCAGGACTTCTTTGCTACCGGCATGTCTGCAGGCGGCGATATGGTTTCAGCGCTTGCCTGCCTGGTCGACACGCCGTTCAAGGCATTTGCCCCGGTAACCTACCGTTACTATAACGATGCAGAGTGCGGCGCTGCCGGGCCGCGGCCTTTGCTTTCATTTCATGGAGATGCAGATCGCACCGTTCCCATCGAAGGCTTTGGCGAGCCCATGTCCGAAGTAATGCGCCGTTGGGCGACGCACAATAGCTGCGACAGACAAGCCTTTACTCAGCGCATTAGCACCAACGTGCTGCGTTACTATTGGCGAAATTGTGCGGCAGAAACTGAATGGTATTTAATAGAGGGGGATGGTCACGCCTGGCTAGGAGGCGGATCCTCAGCAGGCATTGAGAGGGAAACCGAAGAATTGTCCGCTAGCGAGTTGATATGGGATTTTTTTAAGCAGTAAAGACAACTCGAAATATTTTCACTTTCTGAAAAATTAACCGGTAATTCTCGAACCTATCTAATTAATCGATATAAAAATACACTGCCACAAAATGACAGCTGCCGCCTGCCAGTATAAACAGGTGAAAGATTGCATGGTTGAACTGAATTTTTTTAATGCTGTATAGTCCTGCACCGAGAGTGTAGGAGAGCCCCCCTGCCACCAACCAGCCCAGTCCTGCAGCAGGGAAATTTTGAAGCAACGGTCCGATGGCAAAGACGATTAGCCATCCCATAAAAACATACATCAACGTTGAAAACAGTCTGTACCTTCCGGTAAAGAAAAACTTAAGCACAATACCGATCAAGGCCATGCCCCAGGATGCACTTAGTATTACCCAGCCAATTGTGGTGGGCAGCGTGATCAGGGTGAATGGCGTATAGGTCCCTGCGATCAAAACGTAGATGCTGGCGTGATCCAGAATTCGCAGCCTGCCACGCCGATAAGGATCTTTGCTGCTGTGATATACCGTGGAACTGCCGTAGAGAAGAACCAGGCTCAGGCCGTAGATGCTGAAGCTAATAGTATGTTTTACATCGCCCAATGAAATGGCGTGCTCAAGCAATGCCACCAGAGCGACAATGCTCAGCGCGAAGCCGATGGCGTGGGATGCGATGTTAAGGTTTTCTTCGGTGGTAGAATAGCGCGGTAGCTCAGCCTCGGCGTTCAAGAAACTACTCATAGAGCTTGCGGACGGGTAAGCCTCACAAAACAGAGAACCACGGCAACTGCGGCGAAAAATGAGAGTGCTGTAACCAGGCCGGGTGCCAGGCCCAGATCCATCGACTGGAATCCCAACGCAGTAACACAGGCGAGACCGACGGAGATCAGGGCCTCTCCGGCGATTACTCCCGAGGAGAACAGCACACCCCGATGTAATACGCGATCATGCTCGGCAGTGGGTGTGCCCCTGGAGTAAAAATGGGCGATCAGGCCGCCAATCAAGATCGGCGTTGCCAGGCCGAAGGGGAGATACATGCCGACGGCGATTGGCATTAGATGAGCCCGGAAGTTGCTCTGCCGCAGGCGTAAGTATCTGTCCACGCCGAGGATTACCAGCCCGACCAGGGCGCCGTAGCCAATCAAATCCCAGGGCAAGGTTCCTTCGCCGGAAAAGCCTCTGGCCAGCGCAGCAAACAAACTAGCCTGGGGAGCGGATAACTCTCTACCACCAATGCCACCGGCGATGTTGTTGTGTAATAAATTTAACACTGGTGACATGATGAAGGCGGCGACAAAGACACCGGCGATCTGCATCATCTGTTGTCTGAAAGGTGCCGCGCCTACCAGTGAACTCGTCTTCAGGTCGTTGCACACATCGCCCGCGGTCGCGGCTACTCAGCAGACGATGGCGGCGATGCCAAGCGTAGCCACCATGGCTTCCATGCCGGAATAGTTAAACAACCACAACATGCCACCGGCAACCAGCACTGCAGTTATTGTCATGCCGGACACCGGGCTGTTGGAATTTCCAACCAAGCCGACGATGTAACTTGCCACGGCGGTGAAGAAAAACCCCATCACCACCATGACCAGCGTAGAGAGCAGTGTTATGCCGATGCCACCAGTGAAGCGATAGTTAACAAATGCCAGTACCACTATGCAGGCTATGCCCAATCCCATGATCGTCGAGGTCGATATGTCCCGCTGCAGGTCGTGCTCCAGTAATTTACCGCTGGTGAGGTTGTTGCGTAGTTCCTTTACCGCGGCGACGAGTCCGTGCCTGACGGAATAGAGCGAGCTAAAGCCACCTACCACCATGGCGCCGACACCGACATAGCGGATCTTCGTACTCCACAGTTCATAAGCGCCATCGAGGGCAACAGGAAATTGGTCGGCGCCACCAAGCAGAGGAATGCCAATCAGCCAGGAAATCGCGCCACCGATAAAAATCAGAATGGCTACATTGAGACGGACAATAAAGCCGATGGCGATCAACATGGGAGAGAGGTCACCGCCAAAATAAAAAATACGCGAGCCGACTACCGACGCCGCCTCCAGGGTGCCGGAAATTAGCCCAAACAATTTCGCAGAAATAGCAACGGTAGCGCCTAACAGACCTCCAAACAGCAGGTTACGTCCGGCACCCTCGTTGCCCTGATCTTCTCCGGCTTTCAGTACCGCGGCGCAGGCCACGCCTTCCGGGTAGGCCAGCTCATCGTTGTTGAGAATTAACACCTTGCGCATGGGAATCATGAAGAGAATGCCGAGCAGACCACCGGTGAGAGCGATGATGGTAACGGACCAGAAATCGAAGGAATCCCAGAAGCCAATCAGGATCATCGCCGGCATGGTGAAGATGATTCCAGCCGCCAGAGACTCACCTGCCGAGGCACAGGTTTGCACCTGGTTCGCCTCGAGGATAGTCGAGTCTTTAAAAAGCATTTTAAACAGCAGCATTGCCATGACCGCAGCAGGGATGGAGGCCGAAACCGTCATTCCAGCTCGAAGGCCAACGTAGACATTGGCTGCACCCATTACTACGGCCAGCAGCAAACCGAGCACTACGACTCTGAAAGTTAATTCCTTGCGCGGACTTGCATTTGCTTGTGGGATATCGATATCAACGACGTCTGTCATGGTGTAAACAACACTCCTGGTGGATTGTTGCAAACCACTATACAGCAACAAAATCAGAGTTGAAAACGACCGGTGCGGCCTGCAACTCTATGCCATGCAAGTGGTAAAACGGAGGCAGCACAAGCAGTTTTCTTATACCTGAGCAGTCAGAACTGCTAGTCTGGTGCTTAAATAATTCACGGCGCGTAGTAGCACGGTTCCTGAAAATCAGTGAGGATAAAGCATGAAGTTGATCAGCATATTGCTTGGCTGTGTAGTCCTGGCTGCGTGCCAACCACCAACCTTGCCTAGGGTGACTATTGTAACCACCGCAGGTGACATTGAGGTGGAAATAAACACGCTTGCCGCGCCTATCACAGCTAACAACTTTCTGCGCTATGTTGATGCAGGCTTCTACCAAGGCGGGACATTTTATCGAACCGTCACCATGGATAATCAACCCGACAACGACGTTCGCATAGAAGTCATTCAGGGCGGTGCCAACTTTGACAGAGAAGCCGATGCTTTCTCGCCAATAGTACTGGAGCGAACCAATGTTACCGGCATTAAGCATCTGGACGGGGTAATCTCCATGGCCAGAGGTGGTCCCAATACGGCGACCCAGGCCATCTTCATTTGTATCGGTGACCAGGCTTCGCTGGATTTTGGCGGCATGAGAAACCTCGACGGACAGGGCTTCGGCGCTTTCGGTCGTGTCATCGGGGGCATGGATGTGGTGCGACGCATACAGTCTGGTGAGGCACGAGGACAGGATTTAGTTGTGCCAGTAATTATCGAGCGGGTGCTACGTAGCAATTAAGGGTTTTAACTACTCGGTAAGCTCGTCGTAGATGGCCCGAATGCTAGCTGGTGCCAGCGGCCAATTCAGGTCTTCGATGTTAAGCCTGTCAGCAATATCATCTCGGCTGACGCTTGACTCGATCAGACGAGTCATGCGGAGAATCAAGCTTTTGAATTTCTGCTGGAACGTCCTCACCTCAGCCTTGCCAAGAATGGGTCCATGGCCGGGAATGGCGGTGTCGAAGTCCAGTGCTAACACCCCATCCAACGTTGCCGACCACTCGGCGGCGCTGCCACCGTTGGCATAGTCTATGAACGGCGACAGCGTTGAGCCGTCCAGGCGATCACCCCAGATGAAGAGATCGCCGGTGTGAATGGCACGTAAGTCGGGGAAATAAACCACCGCATCACCGTCGGTGTGCCCACGTCCGAAATGATAAACCTGCGCTTCGGCAGCACCCAGATAGACACTGGTGTGTTGAGAGAAGGTAACCGGTGGCGCGCCAGTCTCGTCGTTTTTGATCATATTGGCGCGCGCATTTTCATGCCCTATCACCTGCGCCGTGGGCATGAAATCGGCATTGCTGCCCGCGTGGTCAAAATGTTGATGGGTATTCAATACGTAGCGGATAGGCTCGGAAGTCACGCTTGCCACCTGCTGCACGATGTCGGCGAAGCTGTAGGAATACTTGTTGTCGACAAGAATGACGCCGTCACCGGTTACCCGCACGGCGACATTGCCGCCAGACATGCTGCCATCGAAACCAGGAATCACGTAGAGGCCAGCTTTGCCGGCGACAGCATGTATTTGCACCCGCTGAAGTTGCTCCGCAGTCAGCGTGGGTCGTTGTTGGGAAATTGCCAAACCTGCTACGGCGACACTCATTAGCAATAGTGCGATGCTGAGGATATTTTTGGTCATGGTAGTCTTCATCTTGTTAGAAAATTGGAACAGAGTCGATTGATGATTGTCTTGGGTGGCGAACTCCGATACTCCTGCCCTCAGAAACAACGTCAATTTCAGAGGCAGCCATGAAGATTTTCAAAACCACCCCCTCAGGGTTTTGCAAGCTGTTTTTCCAGCGCCGGCCGCGACGTTGTTCGCGCGGCTTATAGTCCGAATGGTCAACAGCTGCGGATCACAGGGCAGTCATCTGTCTGCACTGTAGACCGAGCGGATGTAAGGAGTCAATCTTGTTCTGCCGCCGGCAAGGGCGATAGCATGGGTTTTCAGTCGCTATAACTCACTCCCATAGTGGCACTAACATCGTTATTAACGCCATAGGACGCGATAGAATAGCGTAAACGCTTCTTTGTAATGCAGCAGCAGTAGCGTAATGTTGGTACTATTCATTTTTTAGAATCCTATTTTCAAGAATGCTTGCGACGGTACCAGAATGTTCGAATCATCTTACTTACTAACCACGCTGGTGTTCAGCTCCATAGGCATGGGGTATTTCCTCTACGGGAAGAAGCAGAAGCAGAAGCAGAAGATAATCTATTTTTCAGGAATTGGACTGATGGTTTATCCCTATTCCGTGACGACCAACCCGGCGATGATTGTCACCGGTGTGGTGTTGATGGCGGTTCCAAAGATAGTCAAATATCTGGATTGGGGCTAGATCGTTTTTACGTCGAGCCTTTATAGTAAATCGCCACGCTGGTCTGACAACTTCCTGTACAAGAATAGTCAACTATGAACAACCTTATTGCCGACTCCGAATCCAGTATCAGGCTGGCAATTTTCTTGGGGATGTTCCTGGTTTTTGCGATCGCCGAGGCCTTGTTTCCCAGAAGGAAAGCGGCCTATTCCAAATCGAAGCGCTGGCTCAGTAATCTCAGCATCAGTGCATTCAATACCCTCTTGGTCAGGCTTAGCTTTCCCGTAGCAGGGGTAGCGGCAGCGCTACTGGCGCAGGAGCGACAGTGGGGATTATTGAATCAGTTGCAGATTCCGCCGTGGTTAAACGTCGTGGTTTTTCTGTTTTTATTCGATCTTGCCATTTACTGGCAGCACCGACTGTTTCATGTGGTACCCTGGCTCTGGCGCTTTCATCGTATGCACCATACCGATGTGGACTATGATCTTACCACGGGCAATCGGTTTCATCCGGTATCTATCCTGATATCCGCCGCCATCAAAATTTTTCTGGTAATAGCGATGGGAGCCTCCGCCACCGCGATTTTACTTGCAGAAGTGGTTGTAAATGTCACTGCCATGTTCAATCACAGCAATTTGAAATTACCGGAGGCAGTAGACTGCGGCTTGCGCTTGATTCTGGTCACACCAGACATGCATCGAATTCATCACTCCACCGACAGTGTTGAGCACAACAGTAATTTTGGTTTCAATTTTCCGTGGTGGGATCGCCTGTTTGGAAGCTATCTCGAAAACCCTGAATTGCCTCAGGAAGAATTGGATATTGGAATCAGCGGATTTCAGGATGGCAAGTCGACAAATCTCTATTTCTTGTTACTACAACCCTTCAAGAAAAATTCTAACTAGCTAAGCTGTAAGACTAGATTTACGCGTGAGAATTGTTGTTGCTTCGCCGGTTGTTGATAGGCATCGAAGACCATGGCGATGTTTCTGAGTAACAAGCGCCCGAATGGCTGCACCACAATCTGCGACTCGTCAACGTGGACCAGCTCATCTTCTGCCAGGGGCGCCAAATCCTTTAGCTGTTCGGCGAAGTAGGACGAAAATTCTATATCAAACTCTTTTTCTATGACTTCAAAATCAACGATTCCCTGACACATTAAAGCCTGGATCACTCTGCGCCGCAGCTTGTCGTCGGCGTTCAATTGATAACCCTGAAACACGGCCAGATGGCCAGCGTCCAGGGCCTCAAAATAGGTATCCTCGAAACGCTCATTTTGGCAGTAACAGTCGTTGATCTTGCCGATGGAGGTAACGCCCATGCCAATCATGTCGGCGTCGGCGTGGGTGGAGTAGCCCCGGAAATTGCGCTGTAAAGTACCATCGTTTTTTGCCTGCACCAACTCATCGTCGGGTAAGGCAAAGTGATCCATACCAATATAGATGTATCCAGCCTGTTGCAGATAGTTAATAGTGAGCTCTAACAAACCGAGTTTGGTGACAGCATCGGGCAGGTCTTGTTGCTTTATCAGAGTCTGGGCTTTTACTCTATGGGGTAGATGGGCGTATCCATACACAGCCAACCGTTGCGGGCGCATCTCGACTATGGTGTCCAGAGTCCTGGTAAAGCTGGCGACGGTCTGATGGGGCAGACCGTAAATCAGATCCATACTGATGGACTGATAGCCTGATCGACGCGCGGCATCCACAACCGCCTTGGTCTGCGCTATCGATTGCTTGCGGTTTACCGCTGCCTGTACTGTTGCATCGAAATCCTGCCCCCCCCCAGGCTGATTCGGTTGAAGCCAAAATCACGCAAGATACTCACGGTGTTTTCCCGTACCGCCCTGGGGTCGATCTCAATTGAAAATTCGCGTTCATTCACCGGCGCCAGATTAAAATGCTCGCCAGTGACCTGCATCAACTGCTGCAGCTGCTCATCGCTCAAGAAGGTCGGCGTACCACCACCAAAGTGTAACTGGTTGACCTGGCGTTGGTCGCCAACCAGAGCGGCCTGCATGGCGACTTCCTTATGCAAATGTTGCAAATAAGGCACGGCTCGATCATGGGTATGGGTAATGATCTTATTGCAGGCGCAGTAGAAGCAGAGGGATTCACAAAAGGGGATGTGGTAGTAAAGCGACAAGGGACTGCCATCGGCATTACTCTGCTCCAGCTCATTGCTATAGTCCCGTTCGCTGAACTTCCCATCAAACTGCATGGCGGTAGGGTAGGAGGTGTAGCGCGGGCCGAAGGTATCATATTTCTTGAGCATTTCCGCGTCGAATTCAATGACTTGATAATTCCTGTTATTCACTGTGCTCTACTACCCTGTGCTTGGTTGTGTGCCGACAAAACTGAGTGATCGCAGAGCGGATATTAACACTATTGAATGCGAGCAGAATAATTAATACAGAGGACTTATTGATGTATGTCCATTGCATCAGGCTTTGTTAAACCGGTTTATTGGTACTCGCGATATTGCGATTCGAGGTTCACAGTTTATGGCAACAATTACATTCTATGGTGCGGCGCGAGAAGTCACCGGGTCTTGCCATCTGTTGGAATCCCCCGCCTGTGGCCGCTTGTTGTTGGACTGCGGTATGCATCAGGGCGGCGATGCTGTCGATCGCATAGAGAAGGATAATTTCGAGTTCGATCCAGGCAGTATCGATAGCCTGGTTCTGTCCCACGCTCACCTGGACCACAGCGGTTTATTGCCGAAACTGGTGCACCAGGGCTATTGCGGTCCGATTTACTGCACATCGGCCACGGCGGAGTTGCTTGAAGTTATGCTCGATGACTCGGTGGGTCTCTATGAAAGAGACATGAGGAGAGGAAACAATCGGCGCGAACGCCGAGGACAGAAATTATTGAAGCCCGAATATGTGAGAGCCGACGTGAAAAAAGTGCTGCAGCTCTGCAACACCTGCGGCTTCGACAAAACAGTTTCGATTGCTGCCAGTGCCAGACTTCGATTTCTGGATGCGGGACACATCCTCGGTTCATCCATAGTTGAGATTACGTTAGCCGAAGATGACAGAGAAAAGATTTTGGTTTTTTCTGGAGATCTTGGAAAGCAAGGCAGTGTGCTCATGAACGATCCAGCCAGACCCAAGCGAGCAGACCTGGTAATGATGGAAGGCACCTACGGCGATCGTGATCACCGTACGCTGGACAGTACTATTGAACAGTTAGGCAGCATACTAAGTGATACCTGGAACCGGGGCGGCAATATTTTTATTCCCTCATTTGCCGTCGGTAGAGCACAGGAACTGATTTTTCACCTGGGCTGCTTGCACCATGATGGCCTGTTGGACAACTGGCAGATTTTTCTGGACAGCCCGATGGCGATCGCGGTGACCAAAGTGTACGACAATTGGTTAAACTTTCTGGATGATGAGTTCACGAAAGAGCTGAGCAAAGCCAATCGTGGTTCATTGGTAGAATTTTTACCCTCGCTGAATCTCTCTATTTCAACCGAAGAATCAATGGCAATAAATAGAATTAAATATGGTGCTATTGTTATCGCCGGTAGTGGCATGTGCACCGGTGGCCGTATTCGGCAGCATCTAAAACAGCGTATTTGGAATGAAAAAGACACCGTAGTCTTCGTCGGGTTTCAGGCCAGAGGCACGCTCGGAAGAATCATCGTCGATGGTGCCAGGCGCATAAAAATGTTTGGCGAAGAATTTATAGTAAAAGCAAAAATAGAAACTCTGGGAGGGTTTTCGGCCCACGCTGGGCAGTCAGAACTGCTGGACTGGATCTCCGGATTCGAAACCAATCCGAAGATTGTGCTGGTGCATGGCGAAACCGGAGCTCTCGATGCGCTGGCGCTAAAGTTACAAGAAGAGCAGGGCTTGTCCTGTGAAATCCCGGAGCAGGGTGAGAGTATTCATTTTTAGGCGGGCGATTCCCTGTTGCATAGTTGGAGGGTGTTAGCTTATGGAGTACTGTTTAATTATAGAGACGAACTCGGTGTACTCTGGGTCGTTTGCTGTAACTCACTCATTCAGTCGGTGCAACTCCCGCTCTGGATGGGTGGACAAGAGATGGACCCGTAGGAGCAGAACACACAGCAATCATTCTCTAAAGGCTTCAATATCTTTCCGCAGTTCCCGCAATCATAAAAAAACTGACAAAAATCCGTGAGCATAATTTCAGTCTGCTCGTGTCCGCAGTGCGGACATTTTAGCGTCGATTCTAATTCCAGTTCAGCCACAATTTCTCCTGCTGCGTACTCGCTGCATAAGCAGCTTAATGCGTCACCGGAGGAAATTATGTATCCTGTAGTTACTACAGAATCAAGTGTAACTGCAGAATCAAGAGAAAATTGCAGAGAGCGGTGATCATGAAAACCCAGGCCATTGGCGAGCTATCGAGGAAAACTGGTGTTCACATCGAAACTATTCGCTACTACGAGCGGGAGGGCATCCTGTCCACTCCGATGCGCAGTGATTCCGGCCGCAGAGTATACGATGATGAAGACGTCAGGCGGTTGAATTTCATTCATAAATGCCGGGGACTGGGTTTTTCTTTAAAGGAAATCAATAGCTTGCTCAGCCTGGTGGATTCCGGTGAGTTTACCTGTAAGGAAGTACACGAATTAACGGTTCATCATGCTGAGCAAATTACCGAGAAGATTGTCGACTTGAAGAAGATGGAAACAGTATTACAGGAAATGACTGCCCAGTGTAACCAGGGCAACGTGCCCCAATGCCCCATCATTGACAGTTTGTTTGGTGCCTGATTGCCTACCTGGCTAGCAAAGCATTCAAGACCTGATTTAGCTCAGGGGGCGAAATCAGACCAACCGATCGAAAAAGCTCCGCACCATCGCTGTCCAGGACTAACAGAGTGGGCATCCCCACGATATTGTAATAAAGAGAGGCCGGGGTATATAAATCAGTATCAACCTTGAGCCTTACTAATTTATCCAGAGTACTGGCAACCGTGGAATCTAACAGGGTATTTTCTTCCAGTGCTTTACAGGCCAGACACCATTCGGCGTAGAAATCCAGAAAGACCAGCTTGCCCTCGTTTTTTGCCCTGGCCAGCGCCGTTGCTATAGGCTCTGGCACGGCCCCATCCGCCTCGGCGATAGCAGAGTCGGTGTTCTCTCTCGCGCTGAGACGGGGCGTATAACCTAATTCGCGGATGGCGGTGTACATGTCCTCGGGAGTTGCCAGGCTGGGATCATAGTCGAGGGTGAAGGCATCCCTATCGAGAAACACCTCAATATCTTCATCTACTCCAGCGAGCTCTGACAGAGCCGCAACCACGCTATCTGGTCAGCTTAGTCAGGTGACGCCGCCGCGGCTTTTCATCATGCCCTCGACAAACAGGGTTACCTTCGACAGCTCCGCCTCGGCAGCCGCAGCCTGGGAGGCCATTGACGCCAGCAACGGAGCGATAAGGAATGGCAGCACGAACAGCAGTTTTGAAATCGGTATTCTCATAAGAAAGTCATTCAATAGCGATATGTCAGTCAACTAAGCTACTGACTCGCGGAGCATAACATCTGTACCTACTACAGAAGCAATCTCTTTGCAGCGATTGACTAATTTATCTGTAATACAATCTTGCCGCGACTCCGCCGCGTCTCGCTCTGCTCATGGGCTTGCGGCGCTTCGCTGAGTGGGAATCGATAGTTCACGATGGGCCGAATCGTGCCGGCATCGATAAGCTCGCCAATTCTAGTCAGCTGCTCCGCATTGGGTTGGACCAGGGTAGAGGTGACACGGATGTTCCGACTCGGGTTCCTGCCCGCAGGCGTGAGCCCGACTATGGACACGAGGATGCCGCCCTCCTTGAGTATTGCCATGGAGCGCACCTGGGTTTCACCGCCAATAGGATCCAGCACCACGTCCACGTCTGTGGCGAAGTCCTCGAAGCGCTGGGTGCGATAATCTACCGCTATGTCGACACCCAATTCCCGCAGGAAATCGTGGTTGTAAGCCGACGCCGTGGCGATCACTCTCGCTCCTCGCCATTTCGCGAGTTGGATAGCGATAGAGCCGACACCGCCGGCACCGGCGTGAATGAGTACCGTCTGACCTGCCTGTAAATCTGCTATTTCAAACAGAGTCTGCCAAGCGGTTAGCGCAACCAGGGGGATGGAGGCGGCTTCCTCGTGGGTCGCAGCAGACGGCTTCGATGCGGCTTCCGCTTCCTTCACAATCGCATACTCCGCGTAGCCGCCACCGCGCCTGAGACTGAGCATGGCGAAGACTTCGTCGTCGACACCGAAGTTGGTGACACCGGCACCGATCGCGGTCACCACGCCGCTGACATCAAAGCCGGGTACATAGGGTGGCACGGCCCCGGACAGGCCGCTGGCGCCACCGGCACGAATACCCGTATCTACCGGGTTAACTCCTGCGGCTCGCACCCGAATCAGCAATTCACCGGCCGCTGGGGTGGGGCGTGGGATGTCCCGGACTTGCAGAACCTGGGGGCCACCAAACTCCTGCAACTGGATCGCCTTCATGATTGCATCTTGCTGAGCAAGTAAGCATGTGGGCAGGGCGAAACTTAGGAGCAGCAATAGAACTTTCATTTTTCAGAGCCCTCGAAGGTCGGTAACTAAAATAACCGGGGTCAGCAAAATAATGACCATGAGATCTGCAAGCTGAGGGATACGGGCATGACTGGCATGAAACGCTTCCACTTTCTCTTGCAAGCCCACTAACGCGCTTACATCGGCTTCGCTGCTCCGATCTATGTTGCTGACTAACTGGCGGCGATCATGAAGCTGGCCTGGGTTGCGGCGATAAGTTTCTTGGTATCGGTTCTTATCATTTTCCCTACCATCACTATGAGTCGGCCCCGTTGTGTCGTGCAGTGGCCTTCCAGAGCCACGGGGGTGCCAGTCGGCAAGCTGTCCTTATAGCGGATATCACATTTTGCGGTATAGGCTCGAATTCCCTTGAGAAAAATCCAGTTAGCCATTACGTCATCGAGGACGCTGAAAATAATGCCGCCGTGGGTGATTCCGTCGTAACCGCAATGCAAGTCGGCAGGGGTAAATTCTGATCGACAAATATCGTCTTCTATACGAAACACCAGTTTGAGGCCGGTATTGTTGCCGGGGCCACAGACGAAACATCTATTGGCGTCGGAGAGCATATCATTCATGTGGCGGGCAGTTCTCCATAGAAACTAAATACTGTCACCGTTCAGACCTGTATTGTTTGTCACTTTGAAAACTCTCATTTTACTCACAGAGGCTATCGGCAAAAAATGGAGCGGGCGACGAGGTTCGAACTCGCGACAACTAGCTTGGGAAGCTAGAACTCTACCAGCTGAGCTACACCCGCTTGGACTACGAAGACCAGAACAAATTTATTGTGCTTTAAAAATCGGCCAATTGGAATATTTACTCGGAACTTCCTGTTGCCACCGACTACCCGGTGGCATAGGTTTGCATACTTAACTCACCCACGACGTCGACCGTGGAGAGGATGATGCGATCGCCAAAACTGGCATTCGAGCCTGAGCTGTTGGCGCTAACTTCGTGCTTCTCTGTCTCAACATAGTTAAACAAAATTAACTATCAATTGCAGCCATAGAATGAAACTTGGTTGCGTAGAAGTCGGCGCTGTCCTGGTGCTGGACTAACACCTTGTCAAGCGCTGAGGAGTCACTGCCGAATTGCCACTGGATGTAGAGTGGCTAGGGCAGCTCTGATTAATCGTACTGGCCCCGGTAGATATCAACGAAACGTCTCAAGATTAGCTGCGCCATGGGTGTGTCCTCGTTCTGCACCGCTGCGATTAAATCCTGCGCGGATTCCGGTGGAAAATAACCGTGGTGCTTGTAGATGTGTATGCGCACAATGAAGCCCTTGGCGTCTGCCTCCGGATGAAACTGGGTTGCATAGATATTCTGTTTTAATCGGAACATCTGCACTGGACAGGCGCTGTTGCTTAACAGCAACTCGCAGCCAGGTGGCACCGAATCGCAGGCTTCTTTGTGCCCGCACAGAACCCGGATCGATTCCGGGAAACCTTGCAGCAGGGGATCCTGTTTGCCCGCCGCCGTGAGGGTAACGTCTACACCCCCTACTGGCTCGCCGTACTTTTCCGAGATGTTGGCACCGCAATAGCTTCCCAGTAAGCCATTGCCCGAACAACAGCCCAGAAAAGGGAAATCCCGGTCGACGATGTCTTCAAATAGCGTGTAGAAGCCTGCTTCGATCTGACGCTGAATGCTACTCTTCGCAGCGAAAGCTGCGCCGACATTGAAGGGGCTGCCGCCGACGATGATTGCTGCAAAATCATTCAGCTTGATATCCGGCAAGCCATTTTTTTCGGCTCGCAGGCGCACCACCTCTGCATCGTCCAAACCGCCGTAGAATTTGATGCTGTCAAACTCATTGTCCGCAGTTTCGTCCTCCGGACGCAATTGAATGAGTAGAAATGGCTTCGACATATTTTTTCAGAGGTTCCGGTTTTATCGAAAATACAGCATAGAAAAAGCGACGGCGCCGACCAGAGCATAGAGTACTTTCGACAGCCAGAACATAACACTATCCACATAGAGCTTGAGATTCGGCGCTGCCAACTGCGCCTGGTGTTCCAGGCTTTCGCCAATTTTACCACTGGCTTCGGCGCTAACTAAAATTTGCTCAAGCGCGGTATTGGTGAGTAAGCCGTTACTGGCAAGGGCAGTGCTGAGTGATTGGCCATTCTGAACGGCAATTGCTGCCTGCGCCGTCGCATGTTTATAAGCCGGCGTCGATATGAGTCCCTGCATAGATTTCAATGCTGTCGCCGCGTCCACACCGGCAGCCAGTTGCCAGCCCAGCAAATCCAGCCAGTGCATGGTGAAGCTCCATTGATAAGCCTGGCGGCGCCAGTGGAATTTCCAGGCCATTCCCAGCCACCACCAGGCACTCTGTAGACTGAGGTTCGAAACCAGCTGAATTAGATAATAAGTAAGCAGGCACTTGCCGCTGTTTAGCAGTAGTATGCTTACAAGCCTTGCGGGTTCGGCGGCGCCGGCGGAGATCGATCCGGCCAACCAGCCAATGGCCAGCAACAAGTACAACACGCCCCATTTTGATTTCATTTCCTGCTGACGCTGTGAGCTTTGCTCGCTCTCTGAGGCCAGGCGCAGCAATGCCGCAGGCAGACAACCGGCATCGTCGGCGGCAGAGAGAAATACTTGCTGTGCCGGGGTAAGCAAGCCATACCGACCCATAGCCTGGCTCAGGCTCAAGCCTTTTTGTAGCAGTGCGAGGATGGGTGGTCCGGCACCATGAAGACCGGCACTGGATTTTTCCCAGGCAGCTGCGGTGGCAATGCCTGCGGAGGCCATCGTACTCAGCTCGCGTGCCTGCTGTGGGCTCAGGGGTGGGTATTTTTGAACTGGTTTCACTGAGTCAGCGGTAACCAGATTGAACGCTTCACGGCTTGTGTCCTATCTTTTTGTAAAGAAAGCAGCTCAGCAAAATTATGGAGGTGCCCTCGATTGTAGTAAAGCCTACTTAATTGGGGGTTTTACTACAAGTATGACGAAGTATCCCGTCTATATTCCGGGATAACTGCGTCCATTTGATGACAATTGGATACAAAAAGTAGTAAAACTACAAATACACAAAAACTATAAAAACGGTTCCAAATACATGGCTTACGATAAAACCGATATGACCTCGCCGCCGGGCCTGAGCAAAAGCCTCGGTACCGGCGCGGTTCCCGAACTTCTGCCGGTCTATCAGGACTTTCTTCCCCCCCTGTAATGCCGGTTGCCCGGCCGGCGAGAATATTCAGGCCTGGCTGGACCTGGCGCAAGCCGGGCGCCATGAAGAAGCCTGGCAAATCATCATGCGAGACAACCCCATGCCGGCCATTCACGGCCGTGCCTGTTACCACCCCTGTGAGCCAGTTTGTAATCGGGAGTCGGTAGATGGTGCTGTCAGTATCCACGCGGTTGAACGGTTTTTGGGTGATCGCGCCAATGAACTGGGATGGATGCCGAAATCCGATACCCAGCCCAGTGGTCGCAAGGTGCTGGTGATCGGCGCGGGCCCTGCAGGTCTGTCTGCTGCCTATCATCTGTGTCAGTTCGGCCATGAAGTGGAAATTCGAGAAGCCGGCGATGAAGCCGGCGGTATGATGCGCTACGGTATTCCGGCCTATCGATTGCCAAGAGACATTATCGACGCAGAAACCCAGCGGCTGGAGAAGATGGGCGTCAAGATTACTCTCAATCATAAAGTCGAAGACGCGGCAAAAGAAAAACAGGAAGGCGGCTTTGATGCCGTTTTTGTTTGTGTAGGGGCACATATTAGTAAGCGCACGGATATTCCTGCCCGTGATGCCAGCAAGGTAATGGATGCGGTGACTTTTCTACGCGGTATGGAATCCGGAGAGGCGCCGGTTATTGGCCGTCGGGTAGCGATATACGGCGGTGGCAATACGGCGATGGATGCAGCGCGTACAGCCAAGCGTCTGGGCGCCACCGACACTATGATTATCTACCGGCGCGACCGTGAGCATATGCCCGCCCATGATTTTGAGGCGGTAGAGGCGGAAGAGGAAGGCGTAACAATTAACTGGCTGAGTACCATCAAGGAAATGGATACCGATGCCACTACCCTCACCATCGAAAAAATGGTGTTGGATGCAGACGGTCGGCCACAGCCAACCGGCGAGTTTGAAACCCTGGAGGCAGATTCGCTGATTCTTGCCCTCGGACAGGACATTGATTCCAACTTGTTACAGAGCGCCGAGGGCGTCGAGTTAAAGTCTGATGGCACCGTCAGCGTCGACGAAGGTTTCATGACTGGCTAGGAAGGCATATTTGCCGGTGGCGACATGGTGCCAGATGATCGTTCTATTACTATCGCGGTTGGCCACGGCAAGAAAGCGGCGCGCTAATTCAACGCCTACCTGATGCAATCGAAGTATGTTCCCGCCGACAAGCGCCCCATCGTGGACTACGATAAATTGCAGCTGTGGTACAAGACGGATGCAGATCAGTCGGTGCAGTCTACGCTGGAATTGGAAGAGAGAGTTGGTGGCTTTGACGAGGTGATTAGTGGTCTCACCGAAGAGCAGGCGGTGTTCGAAGCGCAACGCTGTTATTCCTGTGGCAACTGTTTCGAATGTGATGGCTGCTACGGAGCCTGCCCGGAAAATGCTGTGATTAAGCTGGGCCCGGGTAATCGCTATAAATATAACTACGACCTCTGCGTAGGTTGTCGCGCCTGCTTTCTCCAGTGTCCCTGTCACGCTATCGAAATGGCGCCAGCCGATGACCCCCGCGTTATTGCTATCAGGGAGGAGACAGCATGAATAAGCCAGAGAATTTAAAGTCTGGTAACGCGGCACAAGAGAGCGCCGATGAGAACAAGGCAAAGAAGAAAATCGCTATCGATGGCAGCGAGGCGACAGTTCGCGTGGCGTATAAAACCACGGAAGTCTGCGCCATATTTCCAATCACTCCGTCGTCAGCCATGGCCGAATTGGCCGACGCCTGGTCGGCGTCGAAACAAGAAAATATTTGGGGCAATGTTCCCACGGTAGTGGAATTGCAAAGGGAGGGCGGGGCAGCCGGTACCGTGCACGGCTCGCTGCAGACTGGCGCCCTCAGTACTACCTTTACTTCTTCCCAGGGATTGTTATTGATGATCCCTAACATGTACAAGATTGCCGGCGAGCTAACCTCTACCGTGTTTCATGTTGCGGCGCGTTCACTGGCAGCCCAGGGTTTGTCGATCTTTGGAGATCACCAGGATGTTATGGCAGTGCGGGCGACGGGGTTCGCCTTATTGGCATCAAATTCCGTGCAGGAAACTCAGGACATGGCGCTGGTTGCCCAGGCATCGACATTACGGCCGCGAGTGCCTTTTATACATTTCTTCGATGGCTTTAGAACTTCCCATGAGATTAATAAAATCTTATTGCTGGAAGACGAACACATTCGCGCCATGATCGACGACGAATGCATCTGGGGGCATCGCTCCCGGGGACTAAATCCTGATCATCCGATCATGCGGGGGACGGCACAAAACCCGGATACTTATTTTCAGTCCCGAGAAACGGTGAATCCCTTTTATGCCGCTGTGCCCGCAATCGTGCAGGGGGAAATGGACAGGTTGGAGAAAATTGTTGGGCGCAGCTACAAGTTGTTTGAATATTATGGCGCCGACGATGCCGAGCGTGTCATCATTCTAATAGGCTCCGGCGTACAAACAGTCAAAGCGACAATAAAGGTATTGCGGCAAGACTCGCAACAAAAAATCGGCGTCCTGGCAATACGTCTGTTCCGGCCTTTCAGTGCCGAGCATTTTCTCGCGGCCCTGCCAGCCACTGTGCAGAATATTGCCGTGCTCGATCGCACCAAGGAGCCTGGCGCCAGTGGTGAGCCATTGTACCTGGATATAGTCACTCAGCTCAGCCAGGCATTTGCAGCGGGCAAACTATCCACGATGCCGAAAATTATTGGCGGTCGCTATGGGCTCTCCAGCAAGGAGTTTACGCCTGGAATGGTGGTTGGCATCTTCGATGAGTTGAGTTCGGAGCAACCCAAAAATGGGTTCACCATCGGCATAACAGATGATGTCACAAATACCAGCCTGAAATACGACTACTCTCTGGAGATTGAGCCGGAGTCGGTGAAGCGTTGTCTGTTTTTTGGTGTCGGTGGCGACGGCACCGTCGGTGCGGCAAAAAACAACATCATGATTATCGGCGCTGAAGATGAGTTTCAGACGCAAGGGTTCTTCGTCTACGACTCCAAGAAAGCTGGCTCGCAAACTATTTCTCACCTGCGCTTTGGCCCCGATCCCATCGATTCGCCGTGGTTGATAAAAAATGCCAGCTTCATCGCCTGCCATAACTACCCCTATATGGCAACAGTAGACATGCTGCAGTATCTGGATGACGGTGGTACGTTCCTGCTCAACTCCCCTCACAAGTCTCACGATATCTGGCACCGAATACCGCGAAAAGTCCAGCAGCAGATGATAGACAAGAAAGTGAAATTTTACGCGATCAACGCCGCCAAGGTTGCCATGTCTGCTGGTATGGGTAGACGGGTTAATACGGTGATGCAGACCTACTTCTTTGCCATCTCCGGCGTCTTGCCGCGGGATGAAGCTATTGCGAAAATCAAAGCCTCAGTGGAGAAAACCTATACCTGCAAAGGCCCTGAAGTAGTACAGAAAAATTTCAATGCCATCGACAAAGCCTTGAAGAATCTTAGTCAGATTGAGATACCGAAAAAAGTCGATGCGGAGGAAGTTGAACAGAAAGAGCTGTTCGAAGAGGCGGTGCCGACGTTTGTCAGAGAAGTCACCATGGAAATGATGCGGGGAAACGGAGATTTAATACCGGTCAGTGCACTGCCGGTCGATGGTACCTACCCCACGGGTACTACCCAATTTGACAAGACGAACCTGGCACAAACTCTACCAATCTGGGAGCCGGACGCCTGTATTCAATGTGGCAACTGCGTCATGGTCTGCCCCCATGGCACTATCAGGGCGAAATTTTTTCACAAGGATACGCTTCGAGATGCGCCCAAGGGCTTCAAGAGTACGGGCGTCGAGGCCCGTGGTTTCCCTGAGACGCGCTACACACTGCAGGTATATCCAGAGGATTGCACAGGCTGCGGTGTCTGCGTTGACGCCTGTCCGGTGCGTACAGAGACGCCAAATGGTCCCAGAGCCATCAATATGTTGCCCCACTATGAGCACGTGAAAAAAGAAAAAGTCTGGGTGAATTATTTTGATACGATTCCTTACAACGACAGAGCCAAGGTGGATTTTTCCAACGTCCGCGGTGTGCAATTTTTAGAGCCACTGTTTGAGTTTTCCAGCGCCTGCGCAGGTTGCGGTGAAACCCCCTATCTGAGACTGGTTACCCAGCTGTGTGGTGACCGCTTGATGGTAGCTAACGCCACTGGCTGTTCCTCTATCTTTGGCGGTAATCTGCCCACTACTCCCTGGTCAAAGAACAGCAAGGGCAGGGGTCCGGCCTGGTCGAATTCACTGTTCGAAGACAATGCAGAGTTCGGTTTTGGCTACCGCGTCAGTGCCGACAAACATCTAGAACTGGCCAAATCCGAGCTGAAAGCACTGCAAGCAGAATTGGGTGAGGATCTGGTCACACAAATTGTAGAGGCCCCGCAAAAGCTGGAGTCACAGATCTGTGCACAACGCGAGCGCCTGGCCATCGTAAAAGACAAGCTGGAAAAAATGGGCGACGACCCACGAGCACGCAACCTGCTGTCGGTAGTCGAACACCTGGTTCGCAGGAGCATCTGGATTATCGGTGGTGACGGTTGGGCCTACGATATTGGAGCCGGTGGCCTCGACCATGTTCTGGGTAGCGGCGTCGATGTCAATATTCTGGTGCTGGATACCGAGGTGTACTCCAACACCGGTGGTCAGCAGTCCAAGTCTACGCCGCTGGGAGCTATCGCCAAATTTGCTTCGGGTGGCAAGACTGTCTCCAAGAAAGATCTAGCGCTGCAGGCAATTTCCTACAGAAATGTCTACGTGGCCAGAGTTGCCCTGGGGGCGAATTCGCAGCAGACACTGGAAGCTTTTCGCGAGGCCGAGGCTTATCCGGGGACATCATTGATCATTGCCTTCAGCCCCTGCATCGCTCACGGCTACGATCTGGAAGAGAGTCTGAAGCAGGAGCAATTGGCGGTGCGGTCCGGTTACTGGCCGCTAATTCGCTATAACCCGGAATTGAAGGCAGCGGGTCGCAATGCCTTCATCCTGGATTCCACCAGACCCGATATTCCCTTCGAAGAGTATGCCTACAATGAGACCCGCTTCAGTACTATCGCCCGCACCAACCCTGAGGAGGGTGAGCGCTTGTCGAAGTTGGCTCAGCAGATGATCGATCAGAAATGGGGCATTTACGAGGGCATGGCTACGAGCCACAATATTGACGAATAATAACAAAACGCTCCCCAATCTTAAGCCTGCAGTAGCTGGCTCGACTATTATCAGGCCGATCGGCTAGAGATGGAACTCGCTGTGGTAGCGCTTGCTGTAAGTGCGCCACTTTCAGCTTCAACCATGGCTTCGAGATTTTCGCCTGCACTGGAAATCGTGGCGTCGTTGCCAGACCCCTGATTGCCGTCGGTGTAACTTAGGCGGTTGTTCACTTCCTGAAACGCCACCATTTCCAGACAGATATCGCTGTATTCCTGAGCCGTCATCAGCTCGGGCATTTCCTTCATGTTCATGCTGAATTCCCGGTCATTCACAGCTGACAGGTAATGTATGGCTTTTTTACTAGTGAACAACAGGCCTTTCTCTTTCGCTAAATTGTAAAGCGGTGTCCCACGCAGAGGTACATAGGGGAAAAAGAAGAAGAACTCGGGCGCGATGGCTTGATTGAGTTGCAGGGTTTTACGCATGTTTTCGGCAGTTTCCAGGGGCATGCCAACGATGTTGAAGGTGAGGCGATAGATGCCAGCTTGCTTACAGTTGTTGGCGGCATCAATTACCTGTTGGTTCTTCATCTTGCGGCCCAGCATTTCCGAGCGATACTTCTCATCGCCGCTTTCGATACCAAACCAGATTGTATGACAACCGGCCGCCGCCGCTGTCTTACAAAATTTTTCATTCATAACTTCGACCCGTGAATTGATCGAAAATGGCAATCGAATTTTTTCTTTGTACAACTCGAAGAATGCTTTTACAAATTTCAAATTCGATAAAAATAACTCGTCCCAGAATTCGAAATACTCGACATTGTATTCATCACGCAATCGGATCAATTCGTCGACCATGTCTTCGGGATCATACTTGCGCAGAAAAGTTTTCTTGGTTTTCCAGCCTTCCAGGATAGGTGTGTTGCAACAGTAGGTGCATTTGTAGGGACAGCCACGCCCCGTCATCACCGGCAACACCAACTTGCCCTTGGGGCCGAAGATTGACGTGTTAACTTCTGTGAAGCCGCCATTGACCGCATAAATATCATAGTCGGGGAAGGGTAGCGAGGTCAACTCGCCAATCTGATGAGCGTCTGTTTTGTAGACCGAACCATCGCTCAATTTTTCCCACATGCCGTCAACGGCGCCATCTTTCTTCCCCGCTAAATGCTGGGCGATATTGGCTATAGCATATTCGCCATCACCCACACAGATATAATCTACATTGGGATTCTCGATGGTCTGTTGCTGAGACAGCATGGCCTGATAACCACCGATCAGAATGGGTAGCTGAGGGATCTCGGCTTTAAGCACATCGAGGTAGGGCTCGATTGGATACCAGTGCGGGCTCATCACCGAAAATGCGATCAGGTCAGCGTCTAATTCTTTGATGTCCCTGGCATAGTTTTCAGGAGAGTACTTTTCGGCGTCACGCAAGATTAAAATTGGTTTCAGAATGACTTCCACCCAGGGGAAATCTCTCTTCAGATACGCCGACATGCTGGCAAAAGGCATGGATATTTCATTGCCATCAGGTGAATAGAAGCTAAATACCACCCGCAACTTGTCCCCACTCACTTTGCCAAACCAGCGCGACTTGTGTTGTGGGTAGAGGGATATTTCTGTACTGACGGCAATTAAATCGGCCGAAGAATTCATCTTGTTGTCCTGCTGGCTCGCTCGGTGCTTGCTTCTGACTGACGCAGCGCAAGTATACCAGTGTTATCGGCTAATAAATATTGCGTGATAGCGATAATTAAGGCCTATAAAAGGTAGGGATATTTAATTAAAAATCGCCGCTTCTCATTAGGCACGGGCAGAAGTTGAGTGCCGGCCTGAAGCTTGTGTTGCAGATTTCGGCGGAGGTCATATAGTCTGACTCTGCTCCAGGGAGCCGAAGCCATTCAGTTGCCAACGCCTTCGAAATAGGGGGGAATACATTGGGTTAACTGCTGTTCCAGACTCAGGTTTTTGTCTGCATAGTTAAAAAATCCTTCGGCCGCAATACGATCTATTGGTAATGAAAAAGTTCTGGCTGTATCTATTGCCTGCACCAAGGCCAGGTACTTGGCCTTGGTTAATTGGCTGGCGTAGATATTAACTGCGTCATACTTTTCCTCTGCAACTTCAGAAGTGTCTATCAGCAAGTTAATGGGTGCCAGTGTACTAATTTCATAGGCGTAGACGCTACCGGTAAAAGACAAGGAATTCTGCACACTTTGCCAGACCAACTCCGCCGTGGCGCGATGATCGGGGTGATATTCCATTGGTGTTGGGAAGAAGATGCTCTGAGGTTTTAGCTCCTGCAGAAGGCTTTCTATCTTGGCCACCAGTCTGTCACAGACCTGCAAGTCGCGATCAGGCTCACCAAAAAAATGAATTGTTTTGACCCCTAAAAAGCTAGTAGCTAAGGTGGCTTCATTTATTCTTTCTTGTATTAGTGCTGCTTTGTCATCGCCATCTCCCCCCAAGGCGCCATCAGTAATAAAAACAACGTGGGTGTCCACTTGTTGATTTCTGGCTTTTAACAGGCAGCCTCCCATACCAAATGTTTCATCGTCCGGGTGTGGAGCAAAAACCAACCAGGGACCTGTGGGGATTTCAGATGTGGTGTAGGGAAGAAGTTCACTTTCCATTAACATAAATTCACTCACGTTTAACCAGGGTCAATTCAGGAATTAATCCATAAAGGCAGCCAACTGTGCAGAGCGGCGCCAATTGGACAAACAACACTAGTAGCGAGCCATCAGCTACTAGCAAGACATCTACAAAAAATCACTGTCGCCACACATAAAAAACCATGTGTCTCTTATCTCTTCGGCTTTAAGGCCATCGCTGTATACACCGAGCGGAAGTCTCAGGGGCGGATCTACAACTACCAGCGCTGAATCTGAAATTAGCTCACGATCGATTTCGGTCAACCATCCATAGAGCTCACGACAGCCAAGCTCGCTGGCTAGTTGGCGTCCAAAGGCAGCCAGGTTACGGAACTCGCTTTTGTTGGCAACCATGTCCAGCAACAATAACCTGTCTTCGACTGTGCGCGTAACAATGAGTCCTAGTGGCCCGGACTCGCCGCTACTATAGACTAGGTGCAACTGGTAAGTTAAATCCGGGTGGTCGTGGTAACGATGTCGTAAATATTCCAGATCCCGAATGCCAATTGTTCTATCGGCAAATTCTGCCGCCATCTTCGACCATAGCGCATCTAGGCAGCCGACATGTTCGCTGGATTCGAAATCAAACACCCTGGAGCTGTAGGCGGAGCCAGCGCGCGCAGGCCACGAAATTTCCAGCAGCGTGCCGATTTCCTCGTAGGTGCCCAGATGCTCCGCAAGACGCATGGCCCTGGCGTTGGGAAAACCGTGGGACAGCAGATAGGGGCGATCAAAACCGGTGTATCTGTCGAGGAATGCGGTCACTGAAAGGTAGAAGGGCCCTTTCTTGGACAGCGTGCCTCGATGCTTCGGTGCCACCATGGAATCGCCACATTGAATGGAATAGACAGCCTCACCCTTGAACAAGACGCGACGCTCGGTACCACCGAAGTACGCGACAATCTCATCACCATGGCGCACGATGATGCCAGCTCCGCGACCGTCATCGTACTTCCATGCCCACAAAGCATGGGACATCCCCTGTTTGAATACCGCTTTGAATAGTTCGCGAATTTGGGGAACGTGTTCGGGCTTGGCGTCATCTACCTGCCAAATAGCCGAAGTGATATTATTGCTCATTATTCAGAGGCTCCCTAGAGCTGCCCTGTGTCAAAATCTTGCATAAAAAATGTCGTGGTGCGAGTTCAGGTCGGGATTTAGCCTGGCAGGGCATCGTCTTCAGGTCCACCCGAATGTCTATACGCCGAAAGTGTAACACCTGTGATTTCTTTAAATGCCTTGTTAAAAGACGACAGCGATGCGTAACCCACATCCAGCGCAATCGACGCGATGGAAAGCCGCCCCTGCTCACTATCCACGAGCCGCTCGCAGGAGTCCTCGATTCGGTAGTGATTGAGGAACTGATTGAAATTTCGATATTCGAGTTCTCGATTGATCAAGCGCCGAAGTTGGTATTCCTGCACCGATAAGGCATCCGCCAGCCTGGCTATAGACAATCCTGATTCCTGATAAAGTTTGTCTTGCTTCATCGCGTTGCGCAGATTTTCCAGTGCTGTTGAATTCACACTGCTTTGCTGTAATTTTCCAATGTCCTTTGCCGTAGAACATTTTACCGTGTCCGGCAGCAAGGCGAAAACATCTGCGCTTAATGGGAAGATCGTCAGATTAATGCCGAGAGTAAACACAAAGATATACAGCGAAAAGATGATAGCCGGTAGTGGCTCAATCGAGAAGAACTCTATTTGAGCCAGAAACGGATCAACAAAGCTGAAGAAACTATTTCCTACCGAGAGTATAAGAAGTATGGCCATGCCAAAAACAAAAACCACCCTGGCGCGTCGGCGATGCTCCAGCAAGTCAGTTGCATAGCCGTGTAGCGCCAGGAAAACACAGTGAAAGGAGAATCCCAGCACGATGATCTGGGGAATAAAGTAAACCAGAATAAACCAGAGATTGCTCGACTCTGTCGCTGGGTCATACAGAGGCACCCCGATTGCCCGCACCAGTACGAAAACCGCCATTAGCACCCACACCCTGGTAGCGACCTTGCCGCCATCTACTGTACGTCGTCAAACCATCTTGGACAAAGTTAGCTCTGATCTAAGAGGCACATTAGCCCATCCGGGTTAATAACTTAGTCTGTTTATCGTAGTGCATTTTCCGGCGCATAGCCAAGGTGGC
>Ga0114999_10001908_pt1 | contig 28242 bp, 20 predicted proteins | sample ArcticOcean_MG_C_3_FD_89820 | JGI IMG/M metagenome (GOLD analysis project Ga0114999, IMG submission 89820) | Marine microbial communities from western Arctic Ocean - ArcticOcean_MG_CB8_126 | ecosystem: Environmental > Aquatic > Marine > Oceanic | place: Arctic Ocean: Canada Basin | collected...
GATAACTGATTTTTTAGATAGCAAAGCGAATTCCTCCTTAAACAAATGGTGCAACGTGGCATCACAGAATTGAGAATTAAAATTTCGTAGATGTGGTCGCTAATCCCGTCTACAGTGAGTAGGTAAAAACTAAGAGATGTAGTCTGGCAAGTATATGTGCAAGGTCATCCTATAACGCCTGTTCAGATCCTTTAGGTTACACACCCATTGCATTTTTATCACTGAGTCATGGATTACTCCTTGAGTTCAAATGAGAGGCCGGCGGTTTTACTGTTTTTTGGAGGCTGTTTATCTGTTACCTATTGTTGGATATGTTTTCTTCTTCACCTTTCTCCCACGCGGTTGTGCCTCTAACAAACAGATACTTGATTGCTGTTCTTACGCTGCTATGTGTCACAGTCCACGGGCAGCCACGACCCGCTCCCGATGACAGTCCAAGAGGAACCAATACGCAATTTTACGAAGCGTTCAAAGTCGGAGATACTATTCCGGGCGACCTGAAGTTTTATCGCGACACGAGAGAACTCGTACCGGCTAACGAGATCTTCCAGAAAGCCTATACGGTCATTGTTTCCGGTTGCCTGACTTGTGGTCAGTTCCGCATTACTTACCCGATCGTCGAGGCTGTCTACCGGGACTACAAAGATCAGGACGTAAATTTCTTTTTTGTATATCAGACCCTGCAGCACCCGGAGAATCACAGCTATGTGCAGGCTTTTTCGATGGAAGAACGATTTCTGCAACTTGAAGTCGCGAAGAAGGAGTATGGAACCACCGTGCCTTGGGTGCTGGATACTTTCGACAATAACTGGAAGGCGTACTTTCAACTGCACCCGAATTCCGAAATCACTTTTGACCGTGAAGGAAAGATGGTGCACGCAGAACCGTGGGTGAGACAGCCCAAACTACGGAATGCGATGGAGAAACTTTTTGGACCGGTGGAACACCCTACACGGGTTTCCGATCTGGATCTACCTGAAATTGAGCGGCTCGGTAATGGCGATAGGACTGGTGTGGTCGAACGCGTGAAGGTATCCGGTGTTGCGGTACCTATCAGCTTCACACTCCAGGAGTCCAAGCAGACTTACTACGCAAAGTTACGCCCAGAGGTCGACCGGTCACTGTACGATTCTGGAAACGGACAAATGTATATTGGCTTGCACCTCGATCCTATTTACCAGGTTCACTGGAACAATAACTCAGAGCCAGTAACCTACCAGTTGAAACTACCTGAGGGTGTCACAGCATCACCAATACAGGGCAAGGGTGTGCTGCCCGACGTTGAAACCGACAAGGACCCAAGGGAGTTTCTCATCGACATCGAAAACTGGACCGCACGCGATGAACCTATTGGCATCGATGTCTTTTACTTTGCATGTAACAAGGCGGAGGGCTGGTGCAACCCTGTTAAGCAAAGTTACCTGATCCATCTCGAACGGGACAGGTTACAAGGAACCGTGCACGGCAGGACGCACCAAGTGGATAATTACTGGCTTCATCCAGTCGATCCTCATTGGCCTTGTACTTTTCTTTGTCAACAAACCGACCAAACCCGCCCCTGACATCAGCGGAAATTAGACCAGACATCCCGACGCAAAGCAGTTGATAGGGCTCAGGCCGGAAAAGAGAGAACCTGGTCGGGTCATTCAAAACCTCGAAGAGAAATCCCTCTGTTAAGAGTCAAGACCTGTTGCCTTAAAATCGGTTTGCAGCGGTCGCTTATTTGCGGAGCGCATTCCTGGCAGAGACTAGGCTAAAAGCAGGGTCAGTCCTTGCGGAGCTGTTGCCCGATTGGTGATATAAACGGACGGGTCAGTGTAGCATGAGCATCGATCGAGGAAGTCCTGAGATAATGGTTATCGCCATATTGAGCTCCCACGTTTCGCATGAGTGCCTTGTAAAAGTATTTTAGAAGTGTATTCAGGTTATGGATCTTATATTTTAATTCCTCCAGTCATTTTGGGAGGCAGGCTGCGGGTAATCAGGATGCGAGCGTTCTGGATGGTACGAATGCCAGAAAGGGGACGTTGGTCATTCCTCATATTTGTGAATGGGTAAGTATGTTTATATCGACATCGAAATCTGTTAGTCCGCCATTTTTATGCACCGAAATCCTATGGTTGCTGAGCGGTTAAAACCAGGATTGATCAGCCAATATTTCACTCTTTGAAAGTTCGGAACAATTCCGTTCTGTACATACCAGATTGATCCGTGTGACTGGAACCAGCTACCACCCCGCAATATCATGAAGCGATGCCAAAGATCTTCTTCATAACTGTCGGTCATTTCACATACATTACCTGCCATATCCAGAGCACCAAACGGACTAGCCCCTTCCGGGAATGATCCTACAGCAGTTGTGCCACTGGAATTCACATTGGCTTTCTTATTGTCCCAGCGATCTCCCCATGGGAAAGCGCGCCCATCAGTTCCCTGTGCAGCATATTGCCACTTTTCCTCAGAGGGTATTTCTTTCCCAGCCCATTCAGCGTACGCTTTGGCGTCGTTAAGATCAATATAGCATACCGGATGGTTTGCCTCCCCTTTCGGATAGGTCCCTTCCTTCCAATCCTTAAGAAAATTCTTGGGCCATTTGGGTTTATACCCAGTTGTATCCATAAACTCCTTATACTGGGCATTGGTGACCTCTGTTTTGTCAATGAAGTAGCTTGGCATCTGCACGAAAGCTTCCTCAACGTAGGCATCTCCGACCGGGCCTTCTAGATATTTATGATTCTCCAATCCCTCTCGCCATCGATTAATCTGTTTGTAATGATAATGGCCACCAGTGACTAGCACCATACCTTCAGGTGGCGTCTCACCGAGTACAGTTGAATAGACAACGAAAGCGAAAAATACCGATAACGGTGTTTTAATACGCAACTTTGATAAGAGCAACATCTCTAACCTCCCTGTTAACGTTCCGATACTGTATCATAACATAGCCGTCTGTGCTGTATTCAACTGTCTGATCATCGAAGTGCAATGTTTCAGTAGCAGCGACTTCGGGTCCTTCGCGGTTGCGCAAAGTATTATCTACCCCGACAAGCTCTAGTGTACCGGCATTCGCACCCGGCACTGTAGCTGTCCAACCGGTATTCAATTTTGTTACTTTTATCAATTCCGGCATGGCTACAAAGCAAGCTGCTTTATCAGCCAGTTCATCACGCAAAAATGCTACTTTCTTGCCGTTCACTTGCTTGATATCAACGGGTCGCTTGTTCCAGACGTCCACCATATGCCAACCATCTGGCACCTCCAAATCAAACATGGCTCCAATGGGCCGGTTATCCAAGAAGCGCTGGATCCGCTCTCTATTTGGGTAGAGGAGGGTGAACAATTGCATGTCGTCAGAAAAGAATCCGTTAACATACAACTCCTTATGGTAGGTCGGCACTAGCGGCATGTTTTTCTGTGTGGAAAGAACATGGGGGAAATCATGCATGGTGCGATTGAATCTACTGATTAGGATCTTTTCATCCCAGGTGTGCATATTCACTTCACCAAACACATCATCCCAGACGGCATATCCAATGGCGTTGAAAAACGAGTTGTATATTAGATTTTTCCGATCCCGATGTACTCGTTCAATCTTGTAGATTTTATGCTCTGGTAATGCGAATCTGAGAAGCTCCACCATGTGTGCCGGTCGCACATTGAAGTTCTCGTTATAATGGGCGGTCGTGAACTGCAAACTCTCTAAATTGGGCCTGAACTCTGATAGAAACTGTGCGCTCGGATCAAACTTGTTTACCTCCTGGCGGAACGATTTATCGCCGCCACCCATTGTATCAAGGAATAAACCATCGGCGTTTACAGCACCCAGGTCTTCCGCCTGTCGCCTGTACATATTCTCTCGTTTCTTGATCTTATCCCACGGATTATAGGGTAGATAAACCTTGGTGCCCATAGAATTTGCTGTGGAAATAAAATCCTTAACCCCATCAATGCCTCCTGGTAAGTCCTGCAACAGATCAAATTGATCACGCAGGTCTGTACCTACGCGATTATAGGAGTGCCAGAATACATACTGGTCAAAACCATCGTACTCCTTTTTGGCTTTTCCCAGGTATTCATCAATGGTCCATTTGTTACTCTCGGCATCGTAGATGTTGCGATCATAAACAAACGACCATACACCCAAGAACATATTATCGAATTTCTCATGGCCCGGACGTTCATAGGTGGAGAAGTCAAAATTTCGGCGCCAATTTTCCTTAAACCAAGCAAACCCATTTTGCCATCCGCCTTCAAATACACGGAGCGTCCCGGTAAAGATGGTCTTCGCTTCACCCTGTGGTATAAAGAACTTTCCAGAAGGCCATAAGGCTTCCTCAACGGTCGCAAACCGCCAAGGAATATCTGACTTTTCTCGGTAGAGGAGCGCGGATAAATTGCTGGCTGGAAAATGGACAATGGTTGGCACCAGCGGATCAGACGGATCGCCTTGTTTGCCGTTAAACTGCATCTGTACCGGGTCAGGTTCGAGGGGACGCTCACCTTCATTTACTGGACGATAATCGTCCATGAATTGACGATTTACCGTTATTAACTCATAGCCATCCATCTTAGGATACAGAACTTGTCGCTCTTCACCCTTGTTCGGTTCGAGAAAAGCCAGCCAGGGTAATCCAGGGATAACTCCAGGAAGTTTCGGAGGATTATTTTCCCGGTACAGATCATGATGCCCAGGCTCAAGTTGATCCTCAATTTGTATGTCCACCTCAATCTCAGAATCGCTACCCAGATCAAGTTTGACGGTGACACGATAAGCATTCTCTAAGTATCGCGAATAGGCGTGGATGGTTACTCCCACCTTCTCCTCGCTACGACGAATTTCGACTTCCTTGAGCTCGGACCCAACATTAAAAAGAGTCCAACGATTGTCCGCTCCAAACAGCGGTATTGGCCGATCTACTTGAACAAGTTCGACCCCGGTAGGTTTGTACTTCAATGAAGAAATGACCGGAGTCCAATTCACATGGATTTCCATATACAGGCTGTCATTTTCCAAAATCACCTGTTTGGGGGTTACTTCGTTGGGTAGTACCCGAATATCTATGACGCCATAGACAGGGCATGCCATGGTAGCCGCCAATAAGACACTCTTAAATATTTTCCCGGCATCCAGACTCATCCAATCAAGGTTTAAATGTTTTAAGTGAGAGGTCTTCGATGCACTTGAAGTGTTTATAGTTGGAAGTACAAAGATCGGTTCCGTTTTCGATAGCGGTTGCAGCGATAAGCGCATCCGCCATTTGGATCCCGTGCTTCAGAGCATATTCTTCTATGTAGATGGAAGCACGTTTCCCAATATTCTCACTAAGCGGTAAAACCGTGAAATCAAAGTCCGAAAGAAAGGAATGGATCAACTTTTTCTCCTTACTGTTTCTGACTCCTTGAATCAACTCCATGTAACTTACAATTGATAGAAGTCTTTCGCCTGAATCAGTATCAATTCGCTTAGCCGCATTGTCGTTTCCCTTAAAACACCAAATGAGGACATCAGTATCAAAGAGCATACCGGTTCGATCTGATTTTCTTCATGTAATCGAGAACTTCCTTTTTACTTTGCGATTCCGAATGCATTCCGAAGGCCGGATGATCTTTGACTCGTAAGCCTTTTCCCGCAGATTTCGTAGGCGTAATTACAGCAAAGCTTTTTCCACGCCGGGTAAGGGTAACTTTTTGGTTTTTATCAATGGCCTTCACTACCTTATTTGTCTGCCTGCGGAGTTCTAGAAGAGTCGCTTTCATTTCTGATTAAGTGTGCATTTAATATGCACACTTAATTCATTGGGTCAACCGGAAATTTTGCAGAACAGTAAAGCGAGGTGCCAAAACGGGTCAGTGCTAAAAACGGATCGATGTTCATATTCCATATTCGAGTAATGGAATAGATATCAGGGCGGAAACGATTGAATTACTCTTTAAGGCACACTCGTGTTAACGAACCGTTCCATTGGGGAAAAGTTGGAAGATTTCAGTGAAGGAAATTCTTAGACGAAAAAGTAGATCTAATCACTAAATTTAAGATGTGAACTCTTACCCTTTTCTGTTTCCTCTTTTCTCCCCCTTTTCTTTCCCCCCTGTTTCAGTATATGTTTTGCTTTTAGACAATGAATTCTGGGGGGTCATCACTGATGATCGCCCATATTTTCAGAAAGTAGCCTTCTGGACTGATGGCCAATTCAGTTTAGGCAATTGTCGTTCTAAGAGTTTTAAGTAATCAGTTTTACAAAGAACGAATCTTTGTTTCATATTAGGCTGTTATCTCTAAAACTGTGATTCTTTTTTTCCTCTATTTGCCTCGCTCAGTCGTACTTAGGCTTCGTTGGGTCCTGGTTGCTACTATTTTCGCATGCATCCAGACGTTGGCATTGTTTGCCGACACCTCTAGTGATACTGTCAGGAGAGTTTCGGTTCCTTACATTAAAGACAAAATCACTATCGATGGTGTGCTCGATGAATCTATTTGGAAGTCCGCACCAAAGATCGGTGACCTTATTCAAAGAGAACCGGATACGGGGAAACCGGTGTCTGAAAAGACGGAGATTACACTGCTGCGCGATGAAGATAATCTATATGTGGGAGTTGTTGCCTACGATTCGGAACCGGATAAAATTATTGGCACGACCATGGAAAGGGATCCGTCACTTCGGACCGAAGATCGCGTGTCGATTCTCCTCGATACTTTCCAAGACCAGCGCAATGCATTTTACTTCGCCACCAATCCTGCGGGTGCACTTCTTGATGGCCTGGCTTTTGGTAACCAGGACTTGAATACTAATTGGGATGCGATATGGGATGTGCAGACAAAGCGTACAGATCAGGGGTGGACTGCCGAATTTACCATTCCGTTCAAGAGTCTCAATTTTCCGGAAGGTCAGGAGACTTGGGGTTTTAATATCATTCGTAGTATCTACCGAAAGCCTGAGGAATCTGTTTGGTCGGGCGCCAGCCTGGAGAGTACATTTTTAAAGGTGTCCGAAGCTGGAGAAATAACTAACATGCAAGGTATCAACCAGGGCATTGGCCTCGACGTACGGCCCTTTGTGGCCGCGAGCTGGTTAGACACCAAGGAAACTGGTGATTTTGATTTTGAGCCAGGACTCGACATATTTTACAATATAACCCCGAGCTTGAAACTGACCGGTACTATCAACACCGACTTCGGCGAGACGGAAGTGGATGCCCGGCAGATTAATCTCGATCGTTTCTCCCTCTTTTTCCCAGAAAAACGTTCCTTCTTTCTGGAGGACGTGGGCGTCTTCAATTTTGCCAGCGTAGGACCGGAAGGCTCGCCCGGCACACCTGACGCGCGAGCGGATGTGTTTCCGTTTTTCAGTCGTCGCATCGGATTGCTAGAGGGCCAGGAGGTGCCGATTGATGTTGGGGCCAAATTAACTGGTAAAGTGGGTTCGACGGAAATTGGTATTCTTGGAGTCCGGACTGGTGAGACTGCTTTTGCAGAGGACAAAAACTTTTTTGTGGGACGAGTAAAACAGAACTTCTGGGAGCAATCCTATGTTGGCGGTATTTTCACTTCCGGCAATCCGGCTCCCGGAGAGACCAGCAAGACCTATGGGGCGGATGTCACTTTATCCACTTCCCAGTTTCTTGGATACCCACGCAACTTTTATGTCAACGCCTACGGCTTGAAATCGGACAATGAAGGTGTCACCGAGGATAATAAGTCTTATGGATTTTCGGCGAATTACCCGAACGGAATTTGGGAAGGCACGTTAGTATTCCGAGAGATTCAAAAGAACTTCGATCCGGGAATCGGTTTTGTGCAGAGAAGCAACGTGCGCATGTATCGTGTAGGCGGAGGTTATAATCCGCGACCCAAAGACTTTCTAAACCTCGAAGATATGAGGCATGGGATTTATTACACCCGCTTTGAACGACTAGACAACGGACAGTTGGAAAGCTCTGAACTGGATGTCACCTGGCTGCATTGGCACTTTAAATCTGGCGAGGCGATCCATTCCTTTATGGATTACACAGCTAGTGAGGAACGCCTGTTCGAAGAATTCGAGATTTCTCCTGGTGTGGTACTTCCGGTCGGCCATTATAAGATGGATAGGCATAGTATAAGGGTTGGTTCTGCTCGAAAACACCGAGTATCAGGCAGTCTCAGCGTAACCTGGGGTGATTTCTGGTCTGGTTCCGCCCAACAAATCAGTGGCAGTATCGTGGTTAAATTACCCCCACGGTTTACCTTTGACACCAAGATAAGCCAAACCGTGGCTAAACTACCTCAAGGAAATTTTACAGCACGGGTGATTACCTCGACCTTAAATTACTCTGTGTCCCCACGCCTGACCTTTTCCAACCTGATCCAGTACGACAATCGTTCCCGGAATCTTGGATTGCAGAGCCGACTGCGGTGGACTCTCAAGCCGGGCAACGATCTGTTTATTTCATTTAACCAAGGCTGGATTAACGATCCCGGTAGCAATCTTCGTTTCATCGCGCAGGATACGAAGATCGCGACCAAATTTCAGTATACATTTCGCTTCTAGGCCTGCGGTTCTTAACGTCCTTTTCCCAACTGGCTTGGCCAGACATCAGGTCTGCAAGTTCCAACGATTCAAGGGAAAGATCTCCTTTTGCTTCCACATCGTCGTGACAATTTAGGCAATGCTCGTCGAGGATGTTATAAAGCTTCTCGCCGAAAGCCTCGTCCAACTCTGCGCAAAAGCCAGTAACCGGTAAGCAAATCATCGCGCAACCAACAAGCAACCCAATCTAATTGGCAGGGCCCAGTGGCATGCTCGACCTGTTAATCATCAAGATCTAATGATCATTTTCAAACAGAGAGGCAAGAGGTTTTCTACCGCTTTCGAATCGAGAACGCCGTCTGGAATAAATGTGTCATTCATTGAAAGGCTGTCGCCCAAAGGACTTTCAAGTTCCGAAGACCTACCGTCGACACAGGTCTCGCCTAGGGAAAGCTTTACCTTCATCACGCTATTTGCACTATAGCGTGGCAAGACTTATCTAACCCACCGTTCCCACCTCCATACCACCGTTCCTACTTCCATACCATGGTTCGCTACGGCATCACTATATTTCTTGGTGCGTTTCTAATTTTTCAGATTCAACCGATTATCAGTAGGGCCATTTTGCCGTGGTTCGGCGGAAGTCCATCGGTTTGGACGACCTGCATGCTCTTTTTCCAGGTCATGCTGGTTGCGGGCTACGGTTATGCCCACTTTGTTTCCAGGAAGTTGTCGGCTAGGAATTTCACCATTCTTCACTTCGCACTATTAGCCATAGCTCTGCTATTTTTACCTATCACACCTTCGGAGTTCTGGAAACCAATAGCTGGTGAAGAACCTACACTCCGTTTAATGTTACTACTTTTGGTAACCGTCAGTCTGCCCTACCTCTTGCTATCCGCTTCAAGTCCGGTTCTTCAATTGTGGTTCCACGAGCAATATCAAGTAACCCCATACAGGCTATTCGCCCTCTCCAATGTCGGCTCTCTCTTGGGATTATTGAGTTACCCATTTCTGGTCGAACCCATTCTCTCGGTACGCCCGCAGTCCATTTTCTGATACATTAATTTTGTCCTCTACACACTCTGTTTCGTCTGGTGTGGCGCCACCTTCCTAAAAAAAACCAAAAAAAAAGAGTTGAAAGCAATCGCAAGAGCCAATAGCAGAGTGCACGCGAGCCCATCTATCTCGACTCCGACCTTATCAAATGAGTGGGTCCCATGGATCATTCTTCCTGGCTGTGCTTCACTGTTGCTTTTAGCTATTACAAATCAGATCTCTCAAAATATCGCAGTAGTACCCTTTCTATGGATACTACCGCTAAGTCTGTATCTGATAAGTTTTATCATATGCTTTAACCGTGCCCGCCGGTATCACCGACGCATCTGGGCACCCTTGTTCCTCATTTCAACTGGCGCTGTCCTCTACGCGCGCATCATCAGCATGCCGATGGTCATGCAATTGGCGGCCTACTCGATACTTCTATTCTCTGCTTGCATGCTATGCCATGGGGAACTGGCTCGCATCAAACCACCTCCTGAAAAGCTCACCCTTTACTTCTTTCTTATTTCGATTGGAGGTGCATTAGGTGGACTCTGTGTTAGTGTCATCGCTCCCCTGCTATTCAACGACTATTGGGAACTCCATATTGGCATCGTGATCACTTCATTGATGGTTGGATTCTTCTTCTTTCGCGGAAAGGTACGGCAAAAGGGATTTTATAAAAAACTCCCCGTTGCCGGTTGGTGCACCGCCATCCTCATAATAAGTATTTTTCTATGGCTTGATTTTTCTGACAGAACCCGTTCTACCATCGAACAGCTGAGAAACTTCTATGGAACGCTAAGCGTGAAGGAAGAGAATGCAGGATTGGAAACAGAAAAGCGTATTTTGTTTCATGGCGATATTGTCCATGGCATGCAGTACACTTCCAAAGGCCGACGCAATCACCCCACCACCTACTACGGCCTGAAAAGTGGGCTTAATTACGCCATTATGCGCCACCCCAAACGTAGTGCACGCGAAGTTAATAGAGATATTTTTCAGCCCATGCGAATTGGAGCAGTGGGACTGGGAGTTGGAACGGTAGCCGCCTATGGTTTGCCAGACGATCTCATTCGCTTCTATGAAATTGATCCAGACGTAAAGACGGTAGCAGATAAGTACTTTACTTACCTCGAGAACAGCCTTGCTCAGTTAGAGTTCGACATCGGGGATGCAAGAACACTCCTCGAAAGCCAAGCTCCCAAAAATTTCGATGTTCTCATTTTAGATGCTTTTAGCGGTGATGCCATTCCAGTTCACCTGATAACGTCTGAAGCATTTCAACTTTACCTTCGTCACCTAAACGACACCGGTGTTTTAGCCATACATGTCTCCAACAAATTCTTGGACTTGAAGCCGTTAATTATAGGCCTGACCAAACAAGCCAAACGAGCAATCGGCCTGATTCCAAGCAAAGAGGATAATACCCATGGGGCATTTGAAGCAGACTGGATTCTCGTGGCCAAGGATCCCAGTTTCTTCAACGACAAAGAAGTCCAAGCTGCCCTAGGTCCATTTCCAAACTACCCGGAATTCATTGTTTGGACAGATGATTTCAGCAATCTGCTTGAATTGCTTTATTGAGACGTCTCGATCAGACTGTTGTCGGTCAATTACCGTTATTTTCTAGAACTTCTGTAAATCCCCCCATCCCATCAATTTCGGGCAATCAGCCGGGAAGGAGCAGAGATCAGGTCTTGGGGGGGGTGCCCAAAGGCGTATTATATTGAGCCTTTTTCTCATGATCTGGAGCAGTCAAAAACGGCTTGATAGTCGTAGTTTATAGTCGAGCAATGGAATAGATGTCTGGGCGGAAAGAATTGAAGCAATCTTAAATCCACCACCGTTATAACGAACCGTTTCCTTGGGAAAAGACTGGAGGATTTCAGTGAAGGAAATACTTAGACGAAAAAGTAGAGTTAAGGCTCAAATATGAGCTATGACCCATTTCTAGAGCCGTTCACCATAATAACGATCTGGATCAGTCAGAAGTGCCCCGCCCTTTCAGTTCGCTTAGATACCGTATTAAATCGCGCAACTCCGAATAATTGAGCCCGGCGGTCAGTCCGGGAGGCATCAAAGTCCCGGCATCTTCTCGCATCTGTACCAGATTCGCGGGTACCGTTTGCAATTCCCCGGTAACGGCATCACGGATTACTACGCGATGTTCGTCTTCCGTATGCACATAACCACTCACCATGTTTCCGTTTTTGTTGAAAAGTGTGGTGGACAAATAGCCTTCCTTTACTTGCCGTTTCGGCCATAAAACCGCCTCGATGAGTAACTCGATCGGAACACCGGATCCGACCGCTGTCAGATCTGGACCAAGAACACCGCCCGCATTGCCCACTTTGTGGCAGGCGATGCAACTGAGAGCCGCAGAGGCGTATACGTCGGACCCCTTCGCTGCGTCACCGTTGTTCATAACGTCTACAGCCAGGGTGCGAACATACTGCTCGCTGTAATTTGGAATGCCCACCGCGTCCTGGGCCACAGCGGTGCGAAGTATTTGATCGAGTGCGGGGTTGTAACGGCCCACCGCCCCCAAAACGCTCCGGATACGCGTAGCGATTTTAGAGTCTACCGGGGTGCTGGCAAGGGCCTCGGCCAAGGCATTGAGGCCTTCCTTATGGGCCAGGAACGGGATGACCACAGCATGCACAATTCCATCACTGGAAGTTTCGCGCAGTATGCTATTGGCCATTTGCGCAGCCCTAGGCAGATCCAGTTTACAAAGGGCGCGCAACGCTGCCTGCTGGATCTCCGACTCAGGTTCGCCCACTACCTCAATAAGGTCTTTAATGGCCTGTCGACCCATCAACTGGCCAATCGACTCAATGGCCGCACTTCGCTGTGGTATCGGTGCATGACGATCGGATACGATCTCTGAGATCTTATTTGTCAGATCATCAATGGTCCAATGTCCGGCCAGACGGATGGCCCGGACCTGGACGTCTTGATTCTTGCTCTCCATCATCAGGTTCAGCGGCTGAACCAGGTCGCCAACAGGCTTAAGGCCTCTTATACGACTGGCTTCAACCAACGCATCGAGGACCCTAGGTTTATTCGCGGCCCGATCCAGGACCCAACGCAGATCCTGCGCCGTTCCAATCTCGACCAATAAGGTCATCAAGGTTTCGGAATCATGGAGTTTAAGGTCCCCTTGTCCGAGCAATTCACGCACGGTGACTAGAGTACTTTTGTCCGCGGATTGTTTCAAAACGTAGACCAGGTGTTCCACCTGTTCGAAGCTGATTGAGCCTTGAGCAATGGCAGGACGCCAGTGTGGCGTCAAGGCATAGGCAGTTTGAGTCAGCGCGTGGTAGGTAAAGTGATCCATGGCTCGATTCAACGCCTTCGCCGCGACGATTATGGACTCCGGTGTGCGGATGTCGCTACATGCCACGATAGCTTCCAGACGAACGCGGGCGTTCTCATCCGTTATGCTCTTTTCCAGTAGTTGAAGAGGAGTCTCCAATCGATCGTGCCAGCGACCAACCACACGCGTTGCATAGGCGCGGGCGCGATAGTCCTTTGCTACCAAGAGTCGCTTCAGAAGCGGCAGGTTGATAACTTCGTGCGATTCGAAGACACCAATAGCTTCGTACCAATGGTGTTCCAAATCGGGATCGTTTTTATCCAGATCCGCCACCCACCCACTGACCGCCGCAATGACTTTGTCCTTGGGCAGGTCCGCCAGTAGACGTTTGGCCTGATAGCGTACATAGCGCCAGTCGGATGTTAGTTGTTGGCACAACTCGGCGGCGTTCATCTGCGCCAGCGCGGGAGTCTTGGCAAGTGGACGTCCTTTTGCAGAAATTCGCCAGATGCGGCCATGTGTCTTGTCGCGATCGGGATGCCGGAATGAGGCTTGGTAGTGACCGATAATGGGATTAAACCAATCGGCAATATAGATCGCTCCATCCGGCCCGATACGAATATCGACCGGACGAAACGCGTTGTGCGACGACGTCATCAGATCAGGTCTGTTCTTCAGGTGATGTCCTGAACCATCAGGTTCCCACTGAAAACGATTAATATCTCTGGCGAAATACCCGGCGATCAGCATCTCGCCCTGAATGTCGTCGGGCAGATGCGGCGATTCCGCGAACTCGATGATCATCGACTTGATCTGCGTTGCCCCGATCTCCATTGCGCCACCCCTGAAGCTTTCGATTTGCTCGGTACTTACCATACCGGGTAGCAGTTCCGAGATCCCTGTGCCATTGCTTTTGACAAACGGTTCCCCCCAATTGCCGAACGCTACCCCCCAGGGATTGCCTCCGCCGCTTGTCCTACGAAATCCGTCAAGGTCTAGTTGCAAAGGTCGCAATCGCCAGGTTCCGTACTCGTCCAGGCGACTGATTCCCCACGGCGTTTCGACGCGCGAAAATGCATGTAGACCCTGACAAAAAAGAAGTTCACCGCCCGGGCTCCAAGTAAATGAGTTGATGTTCTGGTGTGTGTCCCCAGTTCCGAAACCGGTAAGCACAACACGACGTGTGTCTGCTTTATCGTCATCGTCGCTGTCTTCGAGATGCAGCAAATCGTTGCCTTGGCCGACATAGGCCCCGCCGTGACCGAGCGCAAAACCGGTGGGCATATTTAAATCGTCGGCAAAAACCGTGGTTTTATCTGCACGGCCGTCCCCATTGGTATCTTCGAGAATAAGCAATTGGTCATTGGGCGTATAGGACGGTTCCAGTTGCGGATATGCCTGGGTGCATAATACCCATAATCGACCTGCCGGATCCCAGGACATGCAAACAGGATTCGCAATTCCATCCGTCTCGTCGGCAAATAGTTGGGCCGTGTAACCTGGGTTCAACTCGAATGACTGCAATTCCGCTTCGACTGAGTTGTCTGTTTCAGGAGAGGATACTGACATCGCCCGGCGTATTCGGCGACGCTCCTCCTCCTCCGTGGCATCGTCCGCAAAGGCGATTCCGCCCATCATCCAAAGACCATATACAGCCAGGGCCACTTTCAAGAAGTTCATTTTTTTAATTTCCATTGTCCGTTATTTCTTAAGCTGATTTATGTGTAGCTCCGCTTCTTCTATAAGAGGAATGATAGTGGAAATTTCCCCCGGGAACCACCTGTGTTCTTGGTCCTTGTGATCACGGCTGCTGGGTTGGGTTTGGCGATTGCCATACAGAAAAGCCCAGTTGGTCGGGCGCCAGTAGCGGTACCACAGTTCATTCTTACCAATAATGGCTTTTCGTATTGATTCAATCGATACAGGCTGTAAGCCTGTTCCGGAGCGCCCCTTCTGAACAAAAGGAACATTATTGGAAAAACCAAGTTCCTGGGCAAAGACCTCCGCGGCCAGCCAATGGCCTCTAGGCGATAATTGCATACCATTTTCGGACCAGGGTTCAGCGCTTCCATTCATTTGTAGCGCGCCAAACAAATCTACCACCGGGAGTTTGTTCGCCCGGCCGATTTCTTTAATGGCGTCCACATAGACAGCGAGCGATTGATTGCGTTTCTCAATGTCGAGAGCGAGATTGGGTGCCTTACTGAAAGGGACCGGCGTCACCAGGACGATGCGACGAGTATAGACGGAAATTTGCGAAATTTGTTCTGAGTAGGCCTGTGTGAACTTCGTCACATCCTTCACACCATCGAGTGACTCGACCTGGCCCATCCAGAGGAATACGATGTCAGCCGTTTCCCGTTTCCGGGGGTCACGTTCGCCATAATCCGGCTTGCTGATCGCAAAGAAGTTGCGCGGGCGTTGCTGGTGATAAACCGTGTCCGCTTGCCAGGCCATATTTCGGAATTGAAGTTGATGTTCCTTATAGGCGGCCGTGAGCAAAGTTTCCAGATATCCCTGACTACTGCTCTCCACCGCATTCGTGCCGCCAAGAAGAATTATCGTTTGATCATCTTCGATGGCAAAGCCGTCCCTGAATGCAGACACCGTCTCTGCCGTGCGAGCCAAGGGTCTAAGAAACGGGGGCAGAGAATCTTCTAAATACACCAGGGCCGGATCGTTAGTCTCAACCATGCGTTGGACGATCTTTTCATGAAGCTTTGATATGATGGTTTTGTATGCGGGATTTCCAATCTCGTTTTTCGATTCGTCGGCATCATTCACTAAATCGAACAACTCATCACGTTCGGGTGCCCGCAGGTATCGGACCAGCTTCCAGCGGGGTGTGCGCATCATGCGCATTTCCTCCACAAACTGATTCGCATAGTCTTCGTTACTGGAATAAAATCCGAACATGTCGTTGCTCCACTCCGTCGGCTCCTCGCCGCGAAGCAGAGGAAGAAGGCTGCGGCCTCGAAGCAGCTTGCCCTCCGGCTTTTCGACGCCAGCCATCTCAAGTAAGGTGGGAAACCAGTCGAGATTAGAAGTCGTCTGAGAAATCCGGCTGTCCGCTTTCACAACGCCGGGCCAGCGCACCATGGTGGGAACTCTGACTGAGTTGTCGTACATATTCGGGCGCATGTTTTTCCCAACATTATGGGTAGCCGGGACATCGTGCTTCAATATCCAGTTACCGTTCCCTTTGTGCCAGATACCGTTATGGCCCATGTTGTAGCCGTGGTCGGAGGTGAAGATGATGACAGTGTTCTGGGTGAGTTTTAGCTCATCCAGCGCCTGCATGACACGCCCCAGATTCCTGTCCACACTCCTCACCGATGCGAGGTATTCGCGCATCATGCGCGTGACTTTTTCGCTGTCGAGGTCAGGGTACTCCGGTATCTCCATCTCGAAATCACCTGCATAGGGTTGCATGTCTTCGGGCGCGACCGGCAGCCATCTAGTATGGGGAGCCCGGGTATGCCAGCTGAGCAAAAACGGTTGCTCCTGATGATGGGCCACATGCTCTTTCAAAAATCCGATCGCGTGGTCACCCAGAATATCCGCAGTGAGACCTTTGTAATTGTTCTCCTCACCTAGTTCCTCCAGATCCGGATCGACCGTCTTGAACCCGCCATGGCGGTGCCCCATGAAGTAATCAAAACCATGTTGCGTAGGGTAATAGCGATCATTCATTCCCAGGTGCCACTTGCCGACCAGACCTGTGTGGTAGCCTGCGTCACGGAGGGCTTCGGCAAAGGTGATTTCTTCAAGATTCAGGCCGTTTTTTTGATCACTGGGTTTAAACCAGTTGAAAACGCCAACTTCATAACCATAGCGACCGGTTAGCGTAGCCGCACGTGATGGCGAACAGACTGGCGTGCTGACAAACGAGTTCACCAGATAAGCGCTTTGAGAAACCAATCGATCCATATGGGGGGTAATGGCCTGCTTGTTCCCGGATGCCCCGATTGCCCATGGCGCCTGATCGTCAGTGCTGATGAATAGGATGTTTGGCCTGACCCGCGTGTCCCGTCCAAGCTCTTGAACGGAGTCGGCTGCGGGTTTTGCGTCGATACTGGAGTGAGACAATCCCAGAATAATCGTCGCGCCGACTACCAGTGATTTGCGTAGGTTAAAATTAAATCCAGCCATAACATTGCTTTTTATTCATATCATTTTCCCGTGGGCATATTGACGGAAATTTAAGATCTCGCTCTATTTGGCGTCGGGATCTGAGTAAGACCCGGTAAAAACTTCCCCCGTGCTGATCGTTTCTGGATCCATCGCTTCCTCCGGGATACGCGCAATCGTTTCAAGGACAATCGGTATAGCCTGCGCTGCGATTCGCTGTACACTTTCCTGCATATCCTTAAAACTAAACGGACGAACACCCACGGCCGGGTTAGCAATAGAACAAATTGTGGCCCAACGAATTCCCAATTGCCGAGCGTATTCCGTGCAAGTTGCAACATTTTCGCTAATTAGATCTCCTCCCAAAATACGCATCGCTCGGACCTCTGCGGCCGTTTCAAAACGCCCTGGGTTGTTTTGAAAGAATACACCGTGTTCCCACAGTTTACCGGAGTATCCAGGCTGTGCTTTCCGTGCCTCGTCGATCAAAAGCATCCGCAGAGAAGGGCTGTAGGGTGTAGCGAAACTTGGGAAGATACCGGGTCTCTCGATTCCGGCATAGTCGAGAATGTTTTGAGGTCTCATGTTTTCCATAATCATAAAGTCATCAGGTATAACCAAATCGTCGTAATCGTAGTCGGTACGAATGGCTCCCGAACTGGCTCCGCCAAGGGCATGAGTTACACCCGCCTTGTGGAGTGAATACCAAGTTCTTATGTGGACGTTCCCGTCGTTTCCGTCAAGCACCTTGGTTTCATATCCATACATGCGTACATAATAAAAATGAACGCCCTTGTAGCTCATCTTGTAGAGTTTAGGACCCAATCCAAACGGTGTATCAATCTGGATAAATCCATCCTCCTCGACCAACCCTTGCCCAAACTTTTCCGGAGCACCGAAGGAAGTGCCACCGACAACAGCAATGTATATACCCTCTTCCTCAGCGGACATACTTACACAACAAAAGGTTGTGGCTATAAACCCTAGAGAAAGTAACAAACGAAGCGGAGAATTTTTCATGGCAAGGAGACAAATACATTGACCTCCCCTTGGCAATGTTTACACAAATGGAGTTTCTACCATTGTAAATACAGCTACTCCAAGTTTCGACTTAAGACGCCGTGACAGAAGGTTCCGTTCCCAACGTCCCTTTGAACAGCACGGACAATCTTTGCTCCTTGATACGCTCCAGGAAGGCCTTTGCCTCATCTAGTCAATAAGGCCAACAATTACTTGAGCCTTAATCCTACCTTCCGAATATTAACTCTTCCCGTATACAGGGAAGTCAAAAAGGGGTCGATATTCATAGTTTATGGTCGATGAATGGAATAGATATCAGGGCCGATACAATTGAAGTAATCTTTAAGTCACTCTCGTATTAACGAACCGTTTCCTTGGGGAAAGACTGGAGGGTTTCAGGGAAGGAAATTCAATGGGTCCAAATTGATTCATGGGCTAGGTTGAGGGACTGCTTTCGGCCCAACGCGAACGTTCCGCTCGATCCGATTAATCAGCTGACTGGGGCGGAATCGATTGTAAGTAGGCTATCAACGCATCCAGGTCTTCCTCGGAGATGTTTTTATAGTAGTAAAACGGCATTGCCGGGAGGAGCTGCCGACCATCGCGGCTGATTGCCTGAGTGATTACTCTTTTCATCTCGTCGTCTGTCCATCCGCCAAGTCCTTGCTCGGGATGCGGTGTAATGTTCGCAGCCACAGCAGTGAGTTGCATACCATGTGGCTTCTGAAATACGGTCCCGCCCGCGCCAGTCCGGCTGAGGTCGTGGGCTTCTTTCGACCTCGGAGTATGACACTCCATACAGTGTCCCAACGTGATTCCGAGATAAGCGCCATAGGCAACGGAATCGTCTCGGGAGACGTCCGGGACTCTGCCCACTGACGGGCCATAGGATTCGGGCAAAGGAATATTATACACAGATCGTGGCAAACTGTTTTGTATCGGAGCGACCGTTCGCAAATACGCGACGATGGCCCGAACATCAGTGTCTGAAATATCCCGGTAGGCAGGTATAGGCATAGGTGGACCGATGATTGTGCCGTCGCGCCGTAGACCTTCGCGGATAGCCAGTATGATCTCGTCGTCACTCCAGGCACCAATACCGGTTTCGCGGTCTTGCGTGATATTCGGGGCGTATGCAGTGAACTCGGATCTCTCGACTTGAAAGGCACCCGCCAAGTCCATGTCGGTAATGAATGTTGTGTCGGCGTTTCTAGGAGTGTGGCAATTACCGCACGCCACAATACCGTTCACGAGGTAGTCGCCCCGGGCGACTAGTGCCTCCTGATCGTCTGCCACTGAGCAACCTATGAAAATACATGAAACCCCGAATTTTATGAGAAATTTGCACATATTTGATCTACTCCGTTATACGTCTGCTTTGTTGATAGGAGATTCAATGGCTCCGATTTGGTTTGCGGGAAAGATTATTGGATTGATTCCGCCTTTGCAAGAAGAGGGGTAGATATCTGTATTTACTTTTCTAAATGGTGTATCAGGAAAGTCACTTCGTTTTCAAACGGCAGTTGGACTTGAGGATACTTGAGGAATACTTCCACGCCTTCTCGTCGTAGTTTATCTTCCATGACGATGCCGAAATTGACGTGGTGAATGGACCAACCTCGAGCGCGTTTGGGATCACTGGGGATTTGATCATCCGGTTTCATACCGTAGCTCATGAAGGTGGGTGGATCATCTGAGCTGATATGATTGATGATGGAAATCTCATTTCGGAGCGCTCTCATTTCAAGCTTTGAAAGATCGTACGTATCTCTGCCGCTGTGAAATACTCTGTCGTATCCAGGAATGTTTTCAACCCACCAATCCATATCCATAGTCGCCTGACCGCCCTGGGGAGCCACGGCTGTCAGGCGCGATGATTCGCGGGCAATCGGGTCGTCGCTGTCAGGATCGGCGAAATCGTCTCCCCAAGCCAGGTAAGCCACAAGTTGAGCGCCGGCCGAACCGCCGTAAGCCGCGATGCGATTTTTGTCGATGCCCCAATCCTCCGCCTTGCTGCGAATAAACTGCAACGCTCGAACCACGTCTTCGTGGGCGGCTGGTAATCGGGCATGTTTAATAAAGCGATATTCCACGGAGGCGTGGTGAATACCCGCATCGAGGTATTGTTGGATTTTCTTTCCAGCAACCTTGTCGTGCGACCCTCCGGTGAATCCTCCTCCGTGAATATAGACGACCAAAGGTGCGGTGCCATCTACATCTGCTTTCCAGAAGTCAATCACCTGGTTGGCATGATCACCATAAGAAACATTTTCGTAGGTCATCGCCTGGACAGGGGTCCCTTGTTGGGCTTGGACCGTGAGGCCAGTAATGGCAACGATCAAAAATACGGAGAGAAGACAACGGATGGACTTACAGTAGATCATATTGAAACCCTAGAACGAAGCAACCAGCCGACAAGCAAATTACCAGGGATTGAGAAATCTCATCCCAGGGAATGCCGAAGATATCTCTAGGTCCTTAATAACCCTGATGGCCACGTTGAAAGGAATGGCCCTTTTGATTGCTCCTACCCTATTAACGAACCGTTTCTTTTGGAAAAGACTGAAGGATTTCAATCGACAATTGCCTGATAGACCAAGGAATGCATTTCCCGTCTTAAGTTATAGGGCGACTGTCTCAATTGAATCATAGTTACCACAACGAGATCTTCTTCAGGATCGATCCAAAATAGTGTGCCCGCTGCCCCACCCCAAAAATAGACTCCTTTTGAGCCAGGTGCCTGGAAGGAGGGGGCATTTTTAAGGATGCGAAAGTCCAGGCCGAATGCGGATCATGTTCTGCAAGTGCGGTTGGCATATGATCGCTTCTCATCAACTCAACGGTTTTTCGGCCCAGCAAACGCTGGCCATTAAATAGACCATCGTTCACCATCATTTGGCAGAAACGCCAGTAATCTTCTGTTGTCGATACCAGGCCTCCTCCGCCCGAGAAAAAAGTTACCTTCTTAACAAATTTGCTTGTATGAGGTGCGTCGATCAGCTCCATTTGTTTCTTCCGTTTGTTGTAGCTGTAATTGGCCGCAAACCGATACTCCTTATCATCGGGTACTTCAAAAAACGTGTCCTCCATTCCCAGGGGATCGAATATACGTTGCTTCAAAAATTGATCGAGAGGCATGCCCGACAGAACTTCCACCAGGTAACCCTGAACATCGACCTACACGCTGTAGCGATAGACTTCGCCAGGATGACTTTGTAACGGAATCTTTGCCAACTCCTCGATGAATTCCTTGGTCGTGGATTGTTTACGCAATATACCCGCTTTTATATATCGTTTGTCGATTTCGCTGTTCCCAAAGAATCCATAGGTGAATCCGGCAGTGTGAGTAAACAGGTGCTGAATCCTCATCGGCCTAATCGGATCCACCTCCTGTCCATCCTCAAGTACCTTCAGATTCTTAAACTCAGGAATGTATTTTGAAACAGGATCGTTGAGTTGGAATTTTCCTTCCTCGTGCAACATCATCAACGCAACACCTACGATGGGTTTGGTCATGGAATAAATGCGAACCAAAGTATCCTTTTCCATGGGTTCACCTGCTTCAATGTCCCGTTGGCCGAAACTTTTGAAATGCACGATCTTTCCGTGTCTTGCCACCAACGAGATAGCACCTGAAAAATCACCGTTGTCGACATGATGCTGAAGTATCGGGTCGATACGCTTCAAGCGCTCCGATGACATGCCCACCGACTCGGGTTTTCCAATAGAAAGACCGCTTGCTGTGTCCGACGCGTAAACGCTGAGTGCCAAGGTGGCCAGGACCGTTCCGATTGAGAGTAATTTTAATTAATTCATAGATGTTCGCGTTTGTAACTCGTTAATTTGTCATTATGCAAATGGCAGTGCCAGTTAATTGATTAAAGCCCGGCTACTCTACCCTCTCCCCCACCATTTCTACGGAATTGCGCCCACCGGAAACGTTCCCCTGGAATGCAGATCCTTCAAAAACGCCTTTTATTTGGATGGTTGAATTCCGATACGCAAAATGGCCGCTCACCAACTGGTTGCCTTCGACAAGCAATTCATTCAACTCATACTCGCCGGTCGAATTGACAATCGAGCCCGAGTAGACGCCCCCATCCTTGCAGATGATCAAGGTGCCTTCCGGATCGCCCCGAGGAGGGTTTATCAATTCAAACTTCCATGACCCGACGGCGGGATCCGGCGTTGAGTTCATAGTGGCGCAGCCGACCATCACAGTCGCTGCAATCAGGATGATGAGTGAGTTTCTATTCATAAAAGAAAATGGTCGCGAACATGTTTACTCCTACAATTGTTCCAGGATCCAGTCTGCGACGGATTTAATGTGGGGGAGATTTCCTTTGGTAGCATTATTGATGTTACCGGTTATGCCGTGGCCGCCGCCGATGACGGGGACAAACTTCGATGGCACTCCTGTTTCCTTAAGCTTGGCAATAAACTTTTCTGCTTGGGAGAAGGGAACGGTTCCATCCTTATCCCCGTGTATCAATAAAATGGATGCGTCGTCAGGCGTAACGTAATAGAGCGGGGAAGCTTCCCGGTAAATCTGCTTTTCGCTTTCGCTGCGGGGCATACGTATGCCCATAGTTGATGTAGCGGTAGTCACGAAAAACATGGGTGTGTCATCGGCGGCCATGTCCGAGGGTGCAGCGTGGGCAACTACACATTGTAATTTAGCGGATTGTCTCAAAACTTCATCTTCAGCATCCGGATCGCCTTTGCCATCCATAACACCCAGCATGGATACGAGATGGGCCCCGGATGATCCGCCAATACCTGTCAATTTATTGGGGTCGATTTGATACTTTTTCGCATGATGGCGAACAAAGCGGACGGCTCGTTGTGCGTCTGCAATAATATCCGGCATCTTAAACCGTGGTGCTGATCGATGATTGATAATAAAAAGAGTGAAGCCTTCCTCGATCAAAGGTAGGCCGATGGATTCCAAGGTGTCTGGGCGATCTTTCAATGCCCGTGTATTCATACCCAATTCCGCATGCCAGCCGGAACCGTTGATAAATATGATTCCGTAGCCATTCGGTTGGTCTGGTGTGTACACATCCATGAGTAACGCCAAACCAGAATACATGCCGTAGACAACGTTGGGTTGCTTGGTGTATTCGGATTTGGCCAGGGAAAATGAAGTTGAGAGTAAGGAGGAAATCAGGAGAAGTGACAGTAATGATTTATTCATTGATTCAGGGATTCACGATTTACGGGTTCAACGGTTTGGGTGAGTGGCTTTTGTAAGATAGTCCAGAAATGTAGTTTACACTGAAAACGGCCTCTGGCAGCAAGACCATATTGTGAACCTGTTAGCGCAAAGCTGTATTAAGTGAGTAACCTAGGTCCATGTGGTACCGGTATTCATTTTTAATAAGCCACTATCGCACTAACGAACCGCTTCCTTTTGAAAAGACTGGAGGATTTCAGTGAAGGAAATGCTTAGACGAATCAGTAGGCCTAAGAATTAAAAATGACATATGAGGAGCAGTTTCTCTCAATTCCCTTAACAGTACCGAAATGCCCTGTGGCTCCGGCAATACCACGTAATTTCTAACTTGATGAGGTAGAATCCAGCCCTCATGCTACCCCGAGAATTGAATCGATAAAATGAATGCACCGAAACTAATATTTCTGTTCTTAATCGCGTTGACTACTACCGGCAGTCTGCAGGCACACCATTCATCGGTGCCGCACTTCGACCTAAATGCGGAGGTCATTGTCAGCGGCGTTGTTACGAGAATACGCATGGTGAACCCGCACGCCTACCTGTATTTCGACGTTACGGAGAATGGCGAGAGTGTGAACTGGCGCTGTGAACTCAGTTCGGGAACGCAATTGAAGCGTTATGGATGGTCCGCCGACATGTTCCCTAAAGGACGGAAAATTACTGTCAACGGTGCACCGGCGAGACGTGAGGGCAATGTTTGCTACCTGAACTCATTAACGTTTGGAGATGGAACGGTGATCACCCGGCGAGCGGATTTGACCAAAACCTTCACTAGACCGGGCCGTTCTTCCAATCCGGTTTCGAGTGCCGATCGTTCGACCCATCTTGAAAACGGCCAACCGAACCTTCAAGGCCCCTGGCTTTCACAGTCATTTGGCCGCAATGGTATCGGTGAGCGCCCAAGATTCTCGTCGACTCCAACAGGAGACAAGGCGGCGGAAGGGTATGAGATGGCATTTGACGATCCCGTCCTGCGTTGCCACATCGTTAACATTTTCTTTGGTTGGAATCACGACCGGCACGTGAACGACATCATGCAGACGGATACAACCGTTACCTTGCAATACGGTTTCATGGACTTCGTTCGCACGATCCATCTCGATCAGGATGAGCATCCCGAAAATATCGTACCGAGCACCGGCGGTCATTCGATTGGGCACTGGGAGGGAAATACCCTTGTCGTCGACACCGTCGGGTTCGAAGCGGGTGTACTGAATCACCGCAACGGCATAAAACACAGTGACCAGATGCAAACGATCGAACGTATTTACTTCGACGAGGAAAAGCAGTATCTCGTACGTGAATACACCGTGACCGATCCTTTGTACCTTGTAGGGGAAACCAGCGGCACAGACATGATGGCCTTGTCCAGCGTTCCGTACTCACCCTACAACTGCGTGGAACTAAGTGGCGATAACAACATCAGACCATCGCAATAAGTGAAGGAAATACTTAGACAAAATCTAGGTCTAATAATTAAAGATGTTCCGAGGAGGGGAGTGACGACATCTTCTGATTCTAGATAAATCACGCACAATATGAACTTTGATCCTTTTCTTTGTTTCCTTCAATTCAAGAATCAAGGCATGGTCCCTTTTGCTTTCTTTGATGTGATGCTTTTAAACCTCTGATTTTGACTTCACATTTGGGGGACTTCTTATTTCGCACGAAAGGTCTTACTCAAAATCAAATCCAAAAAGAGGTCTTGAAAACCTTTATTGTTTTCTAGATTGGTTTTAACAATGCATTCTATTTCTTTGACTTCTATATAACTTGGCTCTCTCCCGGTAGCATAGATTATTAACTTTACAGCAAGACATTTCGAAAACAGGTCAATATTCGTTACCATCCAACGCTTGAGCCCTATTACATCCTCAACCTTTGACCCATCTTGAAGTGTTGCCGATGCATCAATAACTCTTCCTGATTTTGGCCAATTGTCACGCCATTGGCCAACCGGATCGAAATTTTCCAAGAGGAAACCCAGAGGGTCAATTTTCTTGTGACACTTCATGCATGAGCTGCTTTCCGTATGAGCCGCCAAAATATCCCTAGGCGTTTCCGCGCCTTGTGTATCAGGAGTCAGAGCTGGCACATTCTCCGGTGGTTTCGGGACGGGCAATCCCAGAATATTTTCAAGAACCCAAACACCTCGAAGAACCGGTTGGGTGTCTACACCATTTGACGTAGCGGTCATAACCGCCGACATGCCAAGAAGACCGCCGTAACGCCCATCACGCTTTAATGTGATTCTCTGAAATGTGTTCTCGCTGTCTTTATTGTCTATCTTCTTTTCATTCTTTATTTGATAGATTTTCTCGGCAAATTCTGGAGTGGTAAAAGTAAAATCGGGATCTATAAAATCAGCCATAGGACGATTTTCTTTAAGCATCGCTGCGAAAAAATATTCAACCTCCCGCTTCGCCAAATCGGTATCGTCTGCTGTGAAATTGAATTTTGGATCTGGCATAATCGAATTCAAGCGCTTCGTATTCAACCAATGGCTAGTGAAGCTTTGCACCATAAGACTCTGCGCATTTTTTGGAAGCAATCTCAGCGCTTGTTCCTTAAGGACTTCGGAGTCCGATAATTTTCCAGCTGCAGCCAATTCAACAAGTGTGTTATCAGGTGGTCCTTGCGTCAAAAAGTAAGATAATCTTGTCGCAATATCATAATCATTCGTTGGACCTTCATCTAAGGTACGATACAGGAACCTTGGTGACATCAGTATGCTGCGAATCAAAAGGTGAAGGCCATCTTCATATGAATGCCCCTTTGCCCAATGCTCAGTAGCTATTTGCAAATAGGCATCAATCGTGTCGCTCTCAACGGGTCTTCTAAATAGCTTAGGCAAGAGTTGTTTTAGGATATCACTGGCACTTTCTTCTTTGGATTGTTCTTTATTTCGAACACCAAACAAACGCCGTTGCCTCTCCTTGATTGCCTTGTCTTTTGGGCCATCAGCCAATCGAAGAGGACCTTCAACACTAAACCCATGAAGATCTAATGCTGGACCCTTTTCAAAATAGTCATAGACAAAAGCCTCACCAAGTACGTTCCCCTGAAAGGCAAATAATGCTATTAATTCTTCGGTTTGAACTGAATCCATAGTGGCATGGCTCATGTCCAAACCTTTATCTTGTTTAGCTTTCTTAAATCGTTCCCAACCCGAGATTCCTCTTAAATCACCATAGTTAAACAAAGTGCCCTCTTTCGCATCGTGACTATTATCAAGAATAACTTTTTGCCATGCAGCCAAAACACGTTTATCTTTCTCAAAACGTTTACGAACATGACTACTTAGCTCCTTGTTCTGACCACCACCGTAACTCAATGGGGAATTATTCCAATGAAACAAAACCGTCTCACCTTCATAAAGCTCAGTTTCGAAGGAAACCTCTTGGGGAGATTCTGAAGAAACGCTTATCGTTTCCAAAAGACGAAAACGATCAATTTGTGCCCGTTCCCCTATCCCCAGATCTCTCGCGCGTAGCTCCAATAACATGGGCCCTTTCTTCATAAGATTCCTCGACCTTGGAAGAAAACTCGAAGCATTCACCGTTATCTTATAAACTCCCGATGAATTAATCGTCATTCGTTTCGGCCAACTGCAACTGCGCATGATTTGCGTACCACTCGAGGCAAACCTCAAAGCATTATCGTATATAGCAGCAGCCGCATAATTCGCCACCATATCTTTTGGTTTCACTACCCTGATTGATGACTCTAGAGCCGTCTTCTTCACGGGAAAGATTTCATCCGCCACTTGATTGGCAATATTGAAATAGGATTCTAGTAAAGTTGGAGACAGAATAAGTCCATCACCTGTATTATTAAAACCATGACGAGTCATATCCTCAGGAAAACCAAGGGGTACTTTATATTGGGGAAGATCGAAATGAATGCGGATTGTATTTTGGTATTCCGCCTTGCTCAAGCGACGAGCTAATGTGCCTCCAAAAGATGTGTTTTCAATTAGTGAAGCATCCAGCCAGTCAATTAAGGTGGCGCGTTCTACATCGCTTGGTTGGTCCTCTTCTTCTTCTGGCGGCATGAGCCCTTCCTGCAACATGGACAATGCATCTATCCAGAGATTGCGCTCTTCTTTTTTGCTCCAGTTGATGGAATAGCGGTCAAGGTTCACATCCCCCTTCATCTCCACTTCGTCGTGGCAATTCAGGCAGTAGTTGTTGAGAAGCTCGTAATGCGTATCCGAAATCAGGGAATCTTCGTTCGCGTTCAAGCTTACTGCTAATGAAGTTGCTATCAGCAGATTGAGCAGACTCTTCTTTTTCATTAGACGAACAAGTGATTTAATCTGCGATTGGCCAATTTCAAATCAAAATCAGTTTCGCCAATTTTGGTCTCAGCATCGTGACAATCAAGGTAGTGTTTATCGATGAACCTACCTGGATGGACTGACAAGGTATTCTCTTGCGTAAGTAGACTGAGAAAACAAAGCAAGGATAGGGCCAGCACAAAACCAAAAATTATTGTAATTATCATACGAATACATCGTTAAGGCTACTGCTGGCATTTGAAAAACTATTCACTTTTACGCCCATCCTATTCATAAGTGTAATATAAAGATCTCCAAGTAGATATTTATCTCTATCAAGAGATAAATGACTTCCATGGGCAAAACCACCGCCCGCGACCAAAGCCGGCAGGTTGTCATTGGCATGCCTGCTGGCGTCTCCCATTCCTGTCCCTAAAAGAACTACAGTGCTGTCGAGCAAGGGATTACCATAAGCGTCTTTCTTTTCTTTCAACTGAGTTAGGAAATCATTAAAAAACGCCATCATCTTATATTCAATTTTTAGCAGATCACGGATCATATCTGGATCGTTCCCATGGTGAGACAAGCTATGGTAACCTGTCTTTAACGTTTCACCATTAATTGTGAACACTGCGCCTAAACCTCCTAGCAGCAAAGTGATCACCCGTGTGGATCCTGTTTCAATAGCCAAAGCCATAAGGTCGTA
>Ga0114999_10001910_pt1 | contig 28226 bp, 23 predicted proteins | sample ArcticOcean_MG_C_3_FD_89820 | JGI IMG/M metagenome (GOLD analysis project Ga0114999, IMG submission 89820) | Marine microbial communities from western Arctic Ocean - ArcticOcean_MG_CB8_126 | ecosystem: Environmental > Aquatic > Marine > Oceanic | place: Arctic Ocean: Canada Basin | collected...
CCTGTTTAATGCCGAAGAAGTCGGGGTCCGATTATTAGGTGAATATCTCGAGCCGGCCTATGATGTCGGCAAGAACGGCGAACGTTTTGTCGCTGTTCAAAGGCATTCGAATTCTACCATTATGATGGTGGAAAACTGGTCGGAAGAATACCGACGTGAATCTCCCTAATCATTATTATATGCCTAAAATCCGTCTAAATGCCGTAAGTTATCTTAATACAAAGCCGCTCGTTTATGCTTTGGAAGAGCAGTTGTTGTCGCATAACTTTATGATGATGTATGACGTACCTGCCATATGTGCTCGGCAAATAAAGGATGGTGAGGCAGATGCCGGCGTAATTCCCTCCATCGCGTATGCTCGAAGTAAGGTCGCCTACGCAATCGTCCCGGATATCGCGATTGCGTCTAATGGTCCTGTAAATAGCATCTTTCTATTTCATACAGTCCCAATCGAACAAATTAAATCGGTTGCCCTCGATACCAGTTCTCGAACTTCTGTTGCCCTTACTCATATAATTTTGAAAGAGAAATACCAACAGAATTTTACCTCAATCAACCATCCACCAATACTGGATAAAATGTTATCGGTAGCGGATGCGGCTTTGGTTATTGGTGATCCGGCGCTTGATCTTGCAGGCCGTCCTGAACCGCATCTTGATCTGGGTAAGGAGTGGACGGAGATGACAAATTTACCATTTGTTTATGCTTTTTGGGCAGGACAGGCTGGAAGGTTGAACCCGTCTGATGTATTGATTTTACAAGAAGCTAAAAAAATAGGATTAGCGGCACTCACTCGGATCGCTGTCGAATATGCACGGTCTAATCCTGGATCGGGTTTATTTTATGAAGCCTATCTCCGCGAGCATTTACAATATGATTTCGGACCGGATGAACAAAAAGGGCTCATGGCATTTTATGAGCTCGCCCATCAATATGATTTGATCGATGCTGTCCCTGCCTTACATTTCTTTTAATTTGGTGTCTCTTTGATCGGATAAGGAGCCTGATATGTCATATTCATCCACCGTTGGACTTGGTACCGGTAACAACAGGCGCAAAAATATTCAGAATGCTATACATCACGTAAAGGATCAGTTAGAAGCATGTATGAAGGAGGAAGTTATGCTCAAGCCTAATTTCCTCTCTGGCTCAAATCCGCTGGTTTGTACGCATGTAGATGCTATTCGAGGTGTTCTTGATGTGATCATGACATTGAAAAATAAACCAAAGCGAATTTTAATTGCGGAAGGTGGAAATGAGGCATATTCAGGCGAGGCATTCCAACATTTTGGATATACTGATTTACCTGATGAGTACGAAATTCCTATCTCTCTGATTGATTTAAATCGGGAAACACGGTGGCGAAATACAAGAGTATATATGATTGATGGTTCGTACAAAACGGTTAGAATGCCCAGAACCGTATTGGATTGTCCGTGTGTTATATCCGTCGCGGTTGCAAAAACACACGACAGCGGCATCGTTACCCTGGCCTTAAAAAATATGATTATGGGAACGATCCTTAAAAAAGATCGAATCAAGGTCCACGGATTCATATCTCATAATGATCGTGAACACCCGAATGAGGCGCGGGCCCTGAATCGTAATTTAATACGTCTCGCCCGACATTTGTATCCTGATTTCAGTGTGGTCGATGGGACCATAGGTATACAGGGCAATGGGCCAGGCGGCACGGACACCTTGCTTCATGGTGTTGCAGCCGCGAGTGGTGATACCGTGGCTGTTGATGCCGTCATCTCTAAATCAATGGGATTTGAACCTTTAGAGATCGGCACGCTGTATTATGCCGACCGCTTGGGGATGGGGATCGGTGATTTAAATCGTATTCAGGTCTTGGGTGGTGATATAAATGCTCATATTCATCCATTCAAACCCCATGATTCAATTGTAAAGCAGCGATTATGGCAAATTGAAGGCGCCTGGGAGATGGCCCCAACAGGATAATGTCATAGGTAATCGGGCGGGGATGCCTCCAATCCCAAAAACACCTTTAATTGTGGGATTGATTAACATTTTTATTCTAATGGTTTGGTAAGGTATCTACCACACGTAGAACTTCTTCTTCTGTATTGTAAAAATGTGGGGAAATTCTGATTCCACCCCCTCTTTTTGCGCCAATAATGTGATGGCTTCGCAGAGTCTTATGGAGAACACCTGTCTCATATCGTTCACTTTTAAAGGTAACTATACCAGAGCCTTCCTGAATTCCTCGAGGACTGAGTATGGTATATCCATTTTTAATAAGACGATCAACGAGGGTATTGGTGAGCAATGACAACCTGTCCTCAATGTGACCAACGCCTACCTCGTTGAGCAAGTCGACAGCAGCTTTCAAAGCATATATTCCCATCGTATTTAGGGCGCCACATTCAAACCTTCGCGCAGTAGAAGCTGGTGTTGCATCGTATGAATCGTAATTTCCTGCGTCCTGCATCGAGTTCCAACCCACTTCATAAAGTTTCAACTGTTCAGTCATGTGCCGGGCACAATAGAAGATGCCAATCCCTTCCGGCCCTAACATCCACTTATGGGCATCTGCTGTAAGTATATCGATGGGCGTATTCTTGACATCAACGGGCAACTGCCCCAATGACTGAATCGCATCCACGATAAAATACACCCCTTTCTCTCTGCAAATAGTCCCAATTGTTGCAATATCATTACGGAATCCATTTCCGAATTCCACATGACTGATAGCCACAGCTCTTGTCTTATCATCGATTAATGCGTAAATGTCATCTACCCGTATTCTACCCGCTTTTGATTTGACAAAACGTGTGGCCACGCCTCTTGATTCGAGATTTAACCAGGGGAACACATTAGACGGAAATTCCATATCATTAATAACGACATTCTCCCCTGATTTCCAATCGATACCGTTTGCCGCAAAACAAATGCCCTCCGAGGTGTTTTTTACAAAGGCAATTTCGTCCGGATATGCATGAATCAACCGGGCTACGGATTGCCTTGTTTCCTGGACCGTCTCATCCCACTGGGCGTAGTGAGAGGCAGCATATTCATTGAAATCGCGAACATAATTTTCGACCGCTGAACGGACTCGGCCCGATATCGTCCCTACGGCGGCATGATTCAAATAGGTCACATTGTTAATGACAGGAAATTCCTGACGGATTTGATTTAGATCAAGCATAAGGTGTCCTGAAGGTTCGTATTATGAAAAATACCCCCGGCAAGCACTTTTCAGACCGAGGGTATTTTAAATAGGTTGTATCTTAACGTAAACTGCCTAGAAGCTATTTACTGCCTCATCAACTGTATCAAAAATTTTGAACACCGATCCAAGCCGGGTAATGACCACAAGTACATTATGGGTACGTTCGCTGAGATTGGCCAATTTTAAATCACCACTGGCCTCCCGTAATGTTTTTGCACCACCGACCAGGGCACCGACACCGGCACTACTAATGAGAGCAACTTTCCCAAGATCCGTGACCACTTTGTTCGCGCCGGAATCTTTAAGATCCCGGAGACGATCATGAAAGCCGGACACTTCCGGATCACTTAAGAAATTTCCACTGAGTTCAATTACCGTTACGCCATTTACCATGCGTTCGTTCATGGCCATATACATGTCCTCCGTGAGATGGATGGTCTTGTTGCTACTAATATATATAGAAAGCGTATATCCTGTGAAAGTGCAAACTTAATGAATTCATTTTAATTTTGCAAGGATAAATAAGATTGGTTTAATGACGAGGTTTAAATTGCAATTATACCAAATCCAGACAGGGTTACATCAGTGGGTCTCGAAACTATCCTTTTCTTCAGATGTATAGCCGGGACAGAACCCAGTTTCAATATAAGGACAAGGACTCTTGGAAATGATGACTCTGACACCGGAACCCAATAAGGCCGTTTTAAGTGTCGCACGGCTTTCTAAGGTATCCCATGGATCGATTGAATCCGAAAAGGATACCCCACAAGCCCTAACAATCTGATCAATATCGAGAGCGGTCATCGAAAGTCCCATTTCAACACCCTCTGAATTCGGAGAGGATTGAAATCCGGATAGTGCTGTTGTTGAATTGTCGAGAATGAGAATGAGGAGATCGGACCCCTGATGGGCTACATTAAAGAGGGCATTAGCGCCCAGATGAAAAAAATCTGAATCACCCACGACGGCAATTACCGGGTCCGTTACACCAGATAGAATAAGACCCGACGCAATCCCGATACTGGAGCCCATTGAGTATTTTATGTCCAGCATTTCAAAAGGAGGGGTGTTTATTTTAATCGCGCATCCCGGATCAACGACGTAAACGGGGGTCAGGCCAGCTGTATCACTCAATTCATTTAATATATTAAAGAGAGGCGTATACGGACAATTGCCCGGTAACCCAGCCTCACTATGCATATATTTTATCTCGTCATCCGGTGAAAATATCTGTGCAGGTCTAAATCCAGGCCAGAACGTCGAGAGCGCTTCAGAAATTTGCCATCTAAACAGCTCGCCTTCTCTGGAAACCACCTTGTCCTGTTTCCCACGTAGAGGAATTCGAATACCGGTGTCGTAAACCATCGATTTAATCATGGTCTCTAAAAATGGTTCATTTTCTTCTAATATTAATACCTGTTCTACAGTTTGGAGAAAATCCGTGAGCATTTTTTTTGGTAAAGGCCAGATCGTCCCAAGTTTTAAGATAGACAGTTCAGATAAATCAACATCATTTAAAACGTCCATTAATTTTGTGTGGACCATGCCTGCTGCAATGATACCATAAGATCCGTTACCCAAGATGGTATTAAAGGATGAGGTCTCAAAACTTGAAGCAATCGTGTCAATACGCTCGTGAAGGCGTTGGTGGCGATGTACCGCATTTTTTGGTACCGATATCCATCGCATGGGATGTCGCTCAAAGGGGTGGGGATCAATTCTGGCATTCATGGGTAGGTTAGGTAGATTTACAGAATCTTCCAAAGCCCCAAAAGACTTCGTTATCCTGATAATAACAGGGATTTGATGGTCTTTTGAAATTTGAAAGGCTGATTGGGTCATTGCTATGCCCTCAGCGGGTGTGGCCGGTTCGAGCATGGGTAATTCAGTGCCCCATGCAATTGGCCTTGTATCCTGATCATTCTGAGATGCCCAAGCACCTGGATCATCGCCTAACAGAATAACCAATCCAACCCCCACATCGGTCAGGTTCGCAACCATGATGGGGTCAAGCGCTACATTGAAGCCTACCCCTTTGCAGCCCATCAGAGCTGGCACACCTCCAATCGAAGCACCAACAGCGGTCTCAAAGGCCACTTTTTCATTGGTAGACCATTCAACATGCAGGCCGTGGTCCTGAGCAAGTCCCGCCAGGTAATCAATGGTATTACTGCTGGGGGAACCGGGATAGCCTGTCACAACGGCTACACCGGACAGCAAGGCACCATAGGCGATACTTATATCCCCGGTAATGATCATTTCTTCCATGGGATCTCCCTGGGCAATGCGAATATACCGTTCAACGGTCGCGACGAAATTGGCTCTATATTAGGTGGGCTAAAGTTTAGATTTGATCGCCGAATGTATGACCCAATATACCAAGCGTCAAGGGTTTTCTCCTTTTCGATCTTACTTAAAAAACCCTTGATCACAGCTAAATCGAGTAGTATGTTGTACCGGCCTAAACAAACGCTGAAATAACTATATATGATTGTCCATTCTTTCTGCAATTTTCTGCGATTCTGCGCTTGATGAATTTCCAGTGGAGTGCCCTATGCCTCAAAAAATTCGAAAACAAGTAGAAAAAAGTCAGAAGGCAAACAAAAACCGAGCTACCGTAAAAGTGGACACCCAGGTTCGACGTGCTGAGACCCCACAAGAATTAGAGACTATATTAAATAGCATGGGACCTGCGGCCATAGATAACGAGTTATATTGGCATGTCGTTCGTGATCAGTTTCCCTATGATGGGCCTTATTTATATACGAATAATGGGACCATTGGCATTCAACCCCATATGGTTTTGCAATCTCAGATTGAGACGCTGAAAAGAGCAGAAATTCAATCTACAGGTCCGGCAGCTATTCAATATCCGAATGGGATAGAAGCCCATGAGAAGTTGGCCGCCTTGATCAAAGCTGACCCGTCTGAAGTTGCCATTACCCGAAATTCGACGGAGAGTATGAATATCATCGCGATGGGGTTAAAACTTAACGCGGAAGATGAAATACTTACGACGACGCATGAACATCATGGCGGGTGGTCCTGCTGGCAGAACCGCGAGGCCCAATTCGGTAATCCGATCCGGAAAGTAGATCTACAAGAACTTCCAGAAGATGAAGACGAAATTGTAAAACTTTTTGAAGCCGCGATTAGGCCGGAAACAAAAGTTTTGAGTTTCTGCAACATTACCTGCACCACGGCATGGAGACTACCGGCAAAAAAAATATGTGACATGGCCCAAAAGCATGGCCTTATTACTGTGGTTGATGGAGCCCAATCGCTCGGTATGGTAGATGTAGACATCAAGGACCTGGGATGCGATTTTTTTGTATGTAGCACCCATAAGTGGCTGTTTACACCCAAAGGTACGGGCATGCTTTATATAGATGAGTCGGCAGAAGAGTTGATCGGCCTTGGTTATTTCCCGCATGGGAAACGATTGACAGCTGCCCGATTTGAAAACCATGCCTCACAGAGTCAGGCCCCTCTGGTTGGTTTTGCCGTTGCTATTGATTTTCATAATGTCATTGGCACGGCCCTTATCGAAGATCGCGGTGCCACGATGGCTGAATATTTGAAATCACATCTGGTTGATATTCCGGGTGTTAAATTATGGACGCCGATGAGTCGAACGCTTTCTGCATCAATGGCATCTTTTTCCATTGGTGGCATGTCTTCTGCGGATGTTTGTAATCCATTAAGGGACCGGTATAAAGTACAAAGTCGTGGGCTCCACGAAGGTGGTTATCATGGGGCCAGATTGTCGTGTGCGATCCATAATACCTATGGTGAGATGGATAAGGTCATAGAAGCGGTCGGTGAAATTGCTGCGAACCGATGTTAAGGTATTAGCGTTTTATATAAATAGGGAAGCTGCCATTCTACAATGTTGAGGGTAAGAAAACGAGATTTTAATTTACCTGGCTGTTGGTGGCTTCAATCAATGTATAGTTTTCAGGAGCAACATATGTCTACTTCATCTCTGACCATTCAATCCCTGATTGATCGATTACGCGATAATCATCCTGAGGTAGTCGCTTTTCGTATTAAACGTAAAGGCGAGTATGTGGAATTCACATGCGGTGAAGTGGCCGAACGTGCGGCCACCCTGGGCGCGCTTTTGGCTTCCCTTGACCTTCAACCGGGAGACCGGGTCGGATTGCTTGGTGATAATCAGCCTGAATGGGGCATGGCCTATCTGTCTATTGTTGGATATGGGATGACGGCGGTACCCATAGATCGACTTCTGAAACCGGGTGAATATCAACGTATCCTGGAGGATTCTGGCACCAGGGTTATTATTGTATCGGGCGCTTATATTGACGATGTCCATGAGATCAAGGATTCCCTCCCTGATTTGGAACATATCCTTCATTTAGAAGAGATCATCGAACAAACAGAAATCAAGGCGACTCCGGATCATAATCCTAATGCAAATGACCTCGCTGTACTGATTTATACATCCGGGACTACTGGCCAGCCTAAAGGGGTTATGCTCACACATAACAATATCATGGCAAATGTCGTTTCTTGTACTGAATCGATTTCTTTTTCACGAGGAGATAATTTTCTTTCGGTACTACCGTTGCACCATACGTTTGAATGTACTGCAGGATTATTGGCTCCGATTTACGAAGGGGCCACAGTCACCTATGTGGGCAGTCTCAAATCTCGGGATATTATAGATACTATGCGGGAAACGGAAGCGACCATCATGTTGGCTGTGCCTTTATTATACGAGAAAATGTACGCAGGTATTTTACGAAAAATGAAGACCCAATCCCCGCTTTTAAAAACCATCCTTAACCTCAGCATGTGCATAGTAAAATTTGGGGAAAAGTTTAATAAAAAACTTGGCCAGGCCGTTTTTCGGAGTCTTCGGGAGAAAGGTGGTTTTGGCACGATTCGTTTCTTTGTTTCGGGTGCGGCGGCCTTACCTCCTGAAGTAGCGGCAGGCTTTGAGAGACTGGGCATGGTCATCCTTCAGGGATATGGATTGACGGAGGCATCTCCAGTCGTTGCGGTCAATCGCTTTGGCAGTCCCAAACATGACTCGATTGGACCTGTAGTTCCAGGTGTCGAAGTTGAGATTCTTGATCCCGATGAATCTGGAGTTGGAGAATTGATCGTGCGTGGCGATAATGTCATGCAGGGATATTATAATAACACCGAAGCGACAGAAGAAGTGATCAAGGATGGATGGCTATATACCGGTGATTCGGGTTGGGTCGATGAGGAGGGCCACCTCCATATCGCTGGCCGATTGAAAAATGTCATTGTGACCAAAGCCGGGAAAAATATATATCCCGAGGAAATAGAAGGGGAGCTTGCACTGAGTCCATACGTCGCCGAAGTGCTGGTCCTTGGCGAAGTGAAAAAATCAGGTGAAGAATATGTTAAAGCGATTGTTTTTCCCGATTATGAATATTTAAATGAAGAGAACATGGCCACAGATGATGCGACAATTACCACGCTCCTGGATAAGGAAATTCGCGCTCGTTGTGCAAACCTGGCCGATTATAAACGTGTAAAAGAGTTTGAATTGAGGAAAGAAGAATTTCCTAAAACATCAACACGAAAAATCAAACGTTTTCTCCTTAATCAACAAGCCCAGTAGCATCAAAATGCTCCCCTCAGTAGGTTTTTGGTTGATCATAACGGGTATGACCCCTATTCCGACCACAAAAAGAAGGTCCCTATCCAACGCAAGCATTCAGGATTTCTTATTTTATTTTCAGGTGTGGCATTTGTGGTTCTTTTTGCCTCCCAGGTCAATGCGATTCGATTGTTGGCTCCTTCTGTCAGGGCCCTGATTGGTAACGGAATCAGTGAACTTGGTTCAGACAACCAATATCTATGGATGGGAACGGACGCGGGGCTCAGCAGGATAGAATTAGATAACTTTGACTCAGGTGATTGGATCACGTTCACAACGGACGACGGAATAAGTGGAAATAATATCACGGCGATGGCGATTGGATCTGGCGAGGTGTGGATGGCGGCTGCACACGATAGTTCCGTTATGCAATCCGAGGTGGGGGATGGCATCAGCGTCACAAGGGATGGGGGTGAATCCTGGACCACGTTTCGTCCTGAACGCGGGGCTGGTCTGGCCAATACGGTATGGGGATTGGCTGTAACGCCGAATGCCGTATGGGCAGCAGCATGGAATGCGTTTGGTGTTTTTGATTCGGGATTGATTCGTAGTAGAGATGCCGGATTAACCTGGGAAGCAATCAAAGCGAACAATAATCCACAGGGTGAATTTACTTTCTCTGTGCAGGCTGATGGGCCGCGTATATGGGTGGGGACGGCAGGTGGTATCAGCCGGTCAACCGATGACGGGATTACATGGACGGTCGCAACCACTGCTGAGGGGTTGACGGGCAACTGGGTTTTTGCCATGGATACACAAGTTATTCAGGGGGATTCTACGATTTGGGCGGGGTCCTGGCCATCTGGGGCGAATGAACAGTTCGGGGTCGTACGGTCAGCAGATGGTGGACAAACCTGGACCCCCGTCGATACATTCACCAATATTCAGGCGATAGATTTTGCTTTTGTGGATTCAACCGCTTGGATCGCAACACGCGACGGGCTCTGGACTTCGAGTGACGCTGGCGAGCAATGGCGACAATTAACTCAGACTGATGGTATTGCGAGTGATGATCTTGCATCCGTTCATGCGCTAGGTGATACGGTATGGACCGGTTCAGCCCAGGATGGATTAAGTACCACCTTTAATAGGGGACAATCGTGGGCTTTATCACGAACGTCTCTCCCAACGGTTCCTTTGGGCCAAAATGCCGTCGCCAGTGCCTTGCCAACCTATGCTTTTCCAAATCCGTTTTCTCCTATAAATCACGGGGCGGTACGAATCCGATATAGTCTCGATGGACCGGATAATGTGACTGTTGAGATCTTCGATGTGGCCAATCAGAAAGTCAGGCGTTTACTAAACGACCAGGGACAGTCTACAGGAGAACAGATTGTCCCCTGGGATGGCCGTAATGGTCGTAACTTGCGGGTGGCCAATGGGGTTTATTTATACCGCGTCTCCACAAGGGCTGGGTTACAGGCCTTTGGAAAAATAATTATCCTGGATTAGACCGGCTATCGAATTAAGAAAAAACATAATGAAGCTTATCTCCTTCAAATGGTTTTACTCAACCATAAAGTCTCGATGGGTAGGAAGAACCACCGGGATTCTAGTCTGTATCCTGCTGACCGGTCTGATGCCCAATAAGAAGGGGTATGCGCAGAGTGGAGGGGATAGCGGGGCCTTTCTTCGTTTAGGGATCGGTATCAGAGCTTTAGGCATGGGCGGCGCATTTACATCCATAGCAGATAATTCTGCAGCGGTATATTGGAATCCGGCTGGTATGGGGTTGTTGAATTCTTCCCGTCGACAGGGTTCTTTCATGTATCGCGCGATGTCTCTTGATCGCAAGCAGGCCTCCCTGTCGTATACCCAGCATCTCACAGATACTGGAGGTGGGGTTGGATTTGCCCTGGTTCATCTCGGTGTGGATCAAATAGACGGCAGAGATATTAATGGTCGGCCTACCGGATCATTATCCGATTCCGAAAATGCGATTTTACTTTCATTCAGCCCGGAAATCCATGCACGCGTGTCTGTTGGGCTTACGATGAAATTTCTTATATATAATCTGGCAGGCCATTCAGCAAAAGGATTCGGCGGCGATATCGGATTTATGATTCACCCGCTCGATTCATTTTCTTTTGGTTTTATCCTGAGAGATGTGGGCACGCGAATTAATTGGGATACCACCGGTTTGTTCTCCCGTAATGTTCAGCGCAGAGAAACCTTCCCGAGGTCGATGACGCTGGGGGCCTCCTATACCTCTTGGCAAAAGTGGATTATAGTCGCTGCCGATGTCGAAGCTGCCCAACGCCGAGATGCTGAAATACATTTTGGTGCGGAATTTAATTTACCCCGTCGTTTCGCTGTCAGGTGCGGATTAAGAAATGGACAATTTACAGCTGGAACAGGGATTATTACCTCCTTTAAGTCTACCAGGGTGCGCCTTAATTATGTATATTTAAATGATAGAATTAGTGCAGGTGATATGCATGCCCTTGAATGGGAGGTCGGGTTTTGAATCAATTCTGGTTTACAGGAGGACAGGTTGACTGGTTAGCTTTGAAAAAATATACCCGACGCCGTACTGCTGTCCTGCTACTGATCTTGGGGGTCATATGCACAGAACCCTGTTCGGCTCAGATAGGACAGACTGGGTTGTCTTTTCTCAAAATCGGGGTTGGCCCACGGGCTGCTGGGATGGGCAATGCCGCTACCGCCGTTGTCGATGATGCGAGTGCCTTATTCTGGAATCCTGCACGGATAATCGCGAGTAAAGGTATGGACGCTACATTTATCCATACCCAATGGCTACAGGATATCTCCCATGAATTCATCGGTGTTACTGCAAGCAATGGGGTATCCGCCGTCGGACTTGGCTTTACCATTATGTCCATAGACGGACTTGAGCGGCGGACGAATATCCCCACCCACCAACCCTTGGCATCATTCAACGCCTACGATGTGGTATTATCAGGCACATACGCCCGTAAAATAAAAGAGCATATTAGTGTGGGCATTACGTTGAAAGGTCTTTCTGAGAAAATCTTGTTTGATTCCGCCTCGGGATTTGCCGTCGATTTGGGTTTCGCGTATAAGCGGGTTGAAAATGGCCTATTTCTCGGCGGAACGATACGGAATATTGGACCCAAGATGTCCTTCATTCGAGAACAATTCGACTTGCCCAGAGAAGTTCGCATCGGTGCCGGCTACACGCCGGATATTGATGGGTTGGGAAAGCGTTTATTAATTTCGGCGGACCTGAGTAAGTATAAAGCAGAACCCCTCCGTTTATATATTGGAAGTGAATTCACATACCAGAAACGGTTTGCTCTCATGGCTGGCTATCAGACTAGACAGGATAATACGGGTTTTACGACAGGCTTTCGGGCCCAATTTCGACAGTATAGGATAGATTATGCCTTTGTTCCATTCAGCACGGCACTCGGCAACACACATCGTTTTGCCGTTGGCCTGCGCTGGTGATGTTATAGGATAATATGTATGGATGATAAGAACGACCCGGATCAGAGGCCCGTTTATTCTGAACATTCTCTGAATGAATCTTCGTATCGATATGATACAGAGCCAGACCAGATCTCGTGGCAAAGACCGTTAATTTTATTTGCCTGTACGGTGTTGACTACCCTCATATCCGGCACACTTATGAAGATTCCAAGTGTGGGTGTGATTTTTTTGATGTTTTCCACACCCTCAATCCTGTTGGAAGGGGTTCCATTCTCGCTGTCAATATTAAGTATTTTAATGGCACATGAGATGGGGCACTACCTCTATGGACGCTGGTACCAAGTGCATACATCTCTCCCTTATTTTCTTCCATCCCCTCTATTTTTATTGGCTCTCTATCCTGGTATATTTATAGCGCTAAATCCAGGTACCTTTGGTGCAGTTATCGTATCACGAGGATTATACCCAAATCGGCAAGCATTGATGGATATCGGCGCGGCTGGCCCGATTGCCGGATTTCTGGTAGCTATCCCGATCATGGCGTATAGCCTGACCATATCAAGAGTTGCGCCCATTCCCGATGGTCCCGGTGGCATTTATCTGGGCGAACCACTCATATTTCAAATTTTAGCTTATCTAATCCACGGTCCATTACCTGAAGACTATACCATTTATCTCGATCCCATTGGATTGGCAGCCTGGTTTGGCTGTCTGGTGACGATGTTGAATCTATTGCCTATTGGACAGCTTGATGGGGGACATATTCTATATGCATTCACGGGGAGTAATGAATCGGCTCGACAACTTCAAAAATATTTGATGTCAGGGTGTTTCATAACCTTGGCTATACTCGGAATCTACTCTCCAGGATTATGGTTTTTCGGCATTTTACTCCTGGTGATGATGCGCTTTTTTGGGGGATTCAAACATCCGGTACCTGTTGATGACTATGCTCCGCTTCCACCGCATAGCAAGGCATTCGGTATAATCGCAATTATCGTATTGGTATTGACCTTTATGCCGGTACCTATTGATGTAAATTATCCTTGAGGATATTTAGGGGACTTATTGATTAACGAAGCGGGAATATATTAACTGATCAGAAGACGTTCCAGTTTCTGCCTGGTTCGTTCATCATCATTGTCGAGCTTATGGGCTTTGAGGAGTTCGTCGATGGCTCGTTTGTTCTCACCAAGAATTTCGAATATTGATCCTAATGCATAGTGAGCGGAAAAGTTAGAACTGTCGAGTTCAAGCACATGGTGGTATTCCTTCTCTGCCAGATCCCATTTTTCCTGTCTGAAATATATTTCGGCCATACCGGTGTGTTTATCAGGTGTTTCTCCCCCCCATCGTATCGCCTGTTTATACGTCGCTATGGCTTCGTCATATAATGCGCGTCGCTTGTAAACGACGCCTAGCAGGTTATAGGCATCGGTATGTTTTGGTGTCCGTCGAATAACTTCTCGAAAACAATTCGTTGCTTTCTCGAATTCTCCCAGATAATAATAGACCCGTCCCAAGTCCATAAAAAGAACATCCGTACGGTATCCGCCTTCTAACGCCTTTAACATATGATCACGTGCCTGACTGTAACATTCCTGTTTCATGTAAATCAGACCGATATCATATTGGACGGCGACTTTGCGTGGATATTTCCGACCACATTTACTTAACCATTCAAATGATTCACTGGTCCTACCCATATACATGAGACTAAGGCCAAGTGCACGAAGGGTCCAGTAATCCGGTTGATGTTTTATCAACCGTTCGAAACACAATTCAATAATGGTTTCGTATTCTTTATTTGCCAGGAGAGACTTGAGTTTATGGCTCCAAAACCACATGTAGCATAACTCTTTGAATTACTGTTGGGTGCAGTAATCGGAAGGTGGTGAAATCTTGATGAAACCAGGACGAAAACAAAGTAAAAATCCTGTCTTTATAGTACCAAAATATACATCATGGCCAGTCACATGTCAAGCGGGAAGCTGCTTTACACTCGGGACGTAGTAGGTTGCATTTAGGGTCTAAATTATTCGTGCATTTACACTTCTTTATCTGAAAAAATATATATAGCATACGCATAATAAATTATAAAAAGGAGTTCAATGTTGGATATTACGGAAGCAGTTACGGGGGTCATTCTGGCGGGGGGACGTAGCAGCCGGTTCGGAACCAACAAAGCATTAAGCCTTTTTGAAGGGGAACGGTTAATAGAACGCTTGCTTCGCTCGATTCAAAAGGTAACCCCATCGATTCTTCTTGTGACTCACATGCCCGAGGTGTATGAGTTTTTAGATATCCCCATGACCGAAGATCTGATACCGGATTGTGGTCCTCTGGGTGGTATTTATACGGCTTTAAAAACAATCCAAACACCACTCAGCCTGTGTATTGCGTGCGATATGCCATTTGTACGATCGGATTTTATGAACTATATGGTTCAAGTTGCAGACAATTTTGATGTGGTCGTTCCGATGAGTGGGCAACGAGAAGAACCCTTGTGTGCGGTGTATAGAACGACCTGTATTCCGGCCATTGAAGAGCGTATTCAAGCAAAAAAATATAAAATGATTGGGTTTTATAGACAAATGTATATCAAGAGAATAACAGAAGCAGATACAGATTACTATAATCCAGAAATGTTATTCAATGTCAACACCCAGGTAGATTACGCTGAAGCAATAAGTCGATTAGAAAATAAAAATGAGCTATGACCTTCCCCATCAAGGATGATCAGGTCTGTGGCTGTTTATCGATAATATAGACCAATTCAGAGGGATATATTTTCTTTTGGATCGTCCATGATTCACCTGTTACCATTTTTTCAAATCTGGAAGAGTAATTTAACGCCATCCCTTTGTCGTGCCCGCCAAGACTTGCGACTGGATAAGACACGATTAGCCATCGAACGCGTATGTTCTGCAAAAAAGTTAACGCATTACAGTTTTGAAAATGACTTAAGATAGGTAATACTTTTAATATAAAAGCGACATCTGCCTCGACCTGAGGTGGCTCATTCGAAATATCACACAAATGAGCAAGACCCGGCCTCTCGATTTTATCTAAAAAGAAATTTAAGAAATCAGTCTGATCGATAAATATATCGTACGCATCATATCGTACTTTTTTATCCACAGGCATCCAAAGTAGGCCCAAAGGGTTAAGTCCACTTCCGAGATCAACGATCGATTGTATTGGTCCTATATTTGAAAAAACCTCATTATACATCTCCTCGAAATATGGCATACGTTCTTGGGTTGATACGTGATATCCCATCATTTTTTGACAGGTTATTTTCATACCATTGATATTTTCTGCCTGCCGTAATTCTTCCGTCCAATATTTGAAATCTATTTTTCGATGATAATAGACACCCCCAACCTGATGCAGTGTGCTCTTTACCGCCTTCACGCATTTTTTTAGATTTCTCTTTTTCTTTGATTCCTGCGCTGCCAGGCGTCGAATTACGGGTGGCCATATCTCACGATATTTTACACTTTCTTGCACTTTCAGAACAATCTCTTCAGGGGTAGGGAGCATCAAATGGGAACCAAGTCCGATTTATGATGGAGGGTTATCACGGAGCTTTTTCATTAAAGAAGTCATAAAAGAGAGGTTATGTAACGTTGCCAATCTGGCCACCACCATTTCATTGCACGCAAACAAGTGGTGCAAGTAGCCAATCGAATATCTGGAACATGTATAACAGGTGCAATATGGAGAAATTGGCCTATTGTTTTTAATGTGTTTTCTATCCTGAAGATAAACCATATCAAACCAATTCTCATCAGACCGGTACGATATTTCATCTGGGTTTTTGGTGGTCGTATATAACCGTCCCCGGCGGGCATCTCTTGTTGGCAGCGAACTATCAAAGAGGGTATACCCCATGTTAACACAAGTAGAAATAGATTCTGGATGGCCCACGCCTAATGCATGCATATGAAAATTTGATGGGATATATGATCTGGTGGCTGTCAATATATCCTTAAGCAATGCGCCTGATTCGTCAAGTGGCCAACCTCCGTATCCAAATCCATCAAATCCAATTTCCAGAAGCGCATCGGCACACCGTTTGCGCAGGGGCAAATCACGCCCCCCCTGGATAACCCCAAAAATGAGTGGGTGGCGGTCTGCATGCCATCCCCGTTGAATGATCTGGTGGTTAAACTCTTTTTTACTTCGTTGCGCCCATTTGATCGTCCGTTCAACAGCCTTAGTTTGCTCACTGTATGGCGCGTCAACATGGGTACATTCATCAAGGCACATGATAATATCTGCCCCATAATTAATCTGAAGCTGGACACTTTTTTCCGGTGTGAGTGAAAACTTCCGCCCGGTATGTTCGTTTTTTACACTCATGCCTTTGTCATTAACACTCCCTCGATTGGGCTGCTCATGAATAATGGAATAGGCTTGAAATCCACCCGAATCGGTGATGATAGGCCCATCCCATCCCGTCATTTTATTTAACCCACCCAGTGCCTGGATGGTAGATGTGCCAGGCTTTTGCATGAGGTGAAACACATTCATAACCAACCCTTGAACGCCAGAATTTGTTAGATCCACCGTATCCAGAGAACGTACAACGCCGAGTGTGGCATCCGGAAGGAATATTGGGAGGTCCAGGCTACCGTGATTTAGAGATATAGAAGACATTAGAGACTGGCCTAAATCCCACACATATAAAGGTGGCTTTTCAGCGGGCTATGGTTGGTAAAGGTCAAGTTAGGTTTCCGGCTATTACGAGGATATATTCCCCTTTAGGAGGCGTCTTTATCAATCCTTCAAGCAGGGCGGATAAAGGGCCACGGTCAACCCGTTCATACATCTTCGTCAGATCGTTTGCGAGCGCAGCTGGCCGATCGCCAAAGATGTCTAAAGCATCGGAGATCAATTTTTGGATTCTATGGGGACTTTCATAATAAATTAAGGTATGTGGTGTGGACAGGTCCGCCTCGAGTAAACGGCGTCTTGCCCCAGATTTTCTCGGTGGAAAACCAACAAATGTAAATCTATGCAGAGGCAAACCAGACACCACCAACGCCATAATGAGCGCACTTGGTCCAGGCGCCATAGTCACCTGAATGTCCGCATGAAGAGCCGCTTGAATAAGCCGGAAGCCAGGATCAGCAATGCCTGGCGTACCTGCATTAGAGACCAGCGCGATGGTCCGTCCTTCTGTCAGGTGGGTGAGTAGTCTGGGGGTGATCTTTTGCTCATTGTGTTCATGATACGCGATCTGGCGAGCCGTGATATCAAAATGTTTAAGCAACCGGCCTGTTTTTCGCGTATCTTCACTGGCAATGATATCTGCTTCACGAAGTACATTGAGCGCGCGAAGGGTTATATCTTCCAGATTACCTATCGGCGTAGCTACCAGAATTAACATATATCAGGTCTGTTGCTCGGGGAAGGGGGCTCTGATATCATAACGACCGGGAATCTCCACAGGCAAGGTCCCGTCTTCAACGAGTAAATCCAGAGGATTTTCTCCCGTGGTCAGGGGCAATTCAACCACATCACGGATTCGAACGGATTCATAGATGGCCATCATCAGTTCCATAATTAATCGGGCTTGACTACCGACATTACGATGCGTGTCGATCGTTCCATCCATCCAATCGATGAACTCATCATATTGGTCCTGTTTCACAGCAGGCGGGGTGATGATGGTCCAACCGGCATGATGTGAATTCAGGAGTAATAGGGTCCCTTCCGGTCCTCGTTTGAGAATACCGTCGGTCCCATAAATCACATCACCCTGTAATCCCGGTTCCGGAAGATCACTTTCGTAGGTGCCGCGGATACCGCCTTCAAAGCAGATGATCGCTCCGCATTTATCTTCACAGCGGACCCGACGTTCCCACCGATCTGTTTTTCTGGTCACCTGTCCAATAACCCAGAGTGGTTTCGGATCACCCAAAACAAAGTGCATCTCATCGAGTTCATGTGTACCCCGATTCAGCAAGCCATGTGCATCTCGCCGTAACATGGCCGTAGGGTTTCCAATCGCCCCATCCATTATGAGCTTGCGGGCTTCAACATTCTGAGGGATAAATCGACGTTGGTGCCCAATGGCCAGCTTGACCCCGTGGCGATCACACGCCTCAATCATCAAATCGGAATCACCCAGGTTAGCGGCCATAGGTTTTTCACCTAAAATACCTTTGATGCCTGCCTCTGCAGCAGCTACCGTTACCTCTGCCCGGACATTTTGCCAGGTGGTAATACTCACTATATTAAGCGCGGATTCTTGAAACATCTTATTGTAATCTGTATAGACTTCTGCGTTAAATTCCTCACCGAGTTTTCGAGCGCTTTCCTCGTTCACATCCATGACAGCCACGACATCTGTCTTTTCCTTGGCAGTCCATGTTCGAGCGTGGGAAAGCCCCATACCACCACACCCCACTATCCCAACACGATACGATCCAGACATAACCAAACTCCTTGTTTGACATCGCGAGTGGATTTACCCGATTATCTACTATTTTAAATGCTTAATCTGAGTGTATTAAAGTGTTCGGCAATGTAGTCCCGGCACCGAGTTCTGTCAATGAAGATTGTCATGAGTTTCGGCTAAATTTTGTTGCTGATTTTTATAATTTGACGTATGATGTTAACAAATCAATTGAATAAGGAGAGTGGGATGCTTCGAGATTTTAACGGATTACTTATAGCGATTTTAGATCGTTCGTTAACGGATGAAATAGCCTCATATCATGGTGATACGGTCTTGGCCTCCGTGGAGGAGCTGGATTCCCTGGATGGATTTATACAAACCATAAATTCCGGTGTTGTAGATCTTATTTTATTTACTGAAACGGATCAGATACGATGTTTGTTAGACGGGGCTGCGGCTGGTGATTTTACGGCACAATTTCGAGACGCCCTCAGGCAAATCGTGATTGGCGTCATGGATGCCTCCTGTGCAGATTTCTTACGTACGCAACATTTGACTCCGGATTTTGAATCTGATCAACCTGATCGCTCAAGATTTACAGCCAGTATCGCTCGTCTTGCCCATGCCCTTGTAACTAAGAAACGCACGGCGGTAGATGCCGGATTGGAAACTGCTTACTGGCAGCGGATTGACATGAAATGGCCCCATGCTTTTGATCAGCATAATATCAACACCGAATCAATGTTTCTCCGGGCTTGCAGAGGAGAAACAACGGATTATACCCCGATTTGGTTGAACAGGCAAGCGGGTAGATATCAAAGGGCGTACATGAATCTGAAAGGTGAAATGGATTTCCTTGATATGTGTAAGATTCCAGAGTTGACCGCAGAAATCACCTTGATGGCGGCTGAACGTCTTGACGTAGATGCTGCGATTATTTTTGCTGACATCTTGCCAATTTTACAACCATTAGGCTTTCACCTGGAGTATGTCAAGGGAACGGGACCGGTGATCCATAACCCTATTCGGTCCGGGGAAGCTGTGGATCAGTTGGAAGAGGTTAGCATCGATTCTCAACAATATGTATATGAAGCGATTCGGATGGTCAGGCCAGCCCTGCCTCCAACCATTCCGCTTATCGGTTTTTCAGGTGCTCCGTTTACACTCGCGGCCTATGCTATTGAAGGTGGTGGATCAAAACATTTCCAACATGTCAAGACGTTTATGTACAACGATCCCGGTGCGTGGCATGCCTTTATGGAGAAGCTGGCGAGGGCTGTTACGGGTTATTTGAATGCACAGATCGAAGCGGGTGTTCAAGCTCTACAGTTGTTTGACAGTTGGGTAGGCTGCCTGTCACCGGATGATTACCGAGAGTTTGTGCTCCCTCATACGGGATATATATTTGCCCACCTGAACCCGCGTGTCCCGACGATTCACTTTGGGACTGGGACGGGGGCATTATTAGAGTTAATGCGGGAGGCAGGTGGGGATGTGATCGGATTGGACTGGCGTGTGGATCTTGCAGAAGCCTGGCATCGTCTGGAATACGATGTCGCCGTACAGGGAAATCTGGATCCCATTATTCTTTATTCTTCGACCAAAAACATCCGAAAACATGCAGAAGCTATTTTACACAAAGCAAATGGTCGACCCGGCCATATATTCAATCTTGGTCACGGCATTTTACCGGGTACCCCAGAAGATCATGTGATTGCCCTGATCGATGCCGTCCATGAATTGAGTACCAACAAGCAATTTAACCATTAAACCTTTTAACTCTTGAAGACACAAGCTAAAGGACGTATGGAAATTATCATTATCGGTGGTGGGATTACTGGTCTGAGCGCAGCCTATCGGTTAATTGAGGCAAACAGGACTGATCTGAATGTGACCCTCCTGGAAGCATCGAGCCAATTTGGCGGGACCATAAAAACCATCGAACGTGATGGTTTTTTAATAGAGCTCGGTCCAGATTCATTTTTAGCCACCAAACCATGGTTGACTAATCTGACGGAGAGATTGAACATCAAGCATCGAATTTTACCCACCAACGATGCATTCCGAAGGTCCCATATCGTACATAATGGTGCATTGAAACCTTTGCCAGAAGGGTTCCTGATGATGGCACCTACAAATTTTTTACCCTTGGTAACTACTGATCTTTTTACCTGGACGGGAAAGTGCAGGATGGCGATGGATCTATTCTTACCCAGGGGGAAAGCAGTATCGGATGAAAGCCTCGGTGCATTTGTCCGACGAAGATTGGGGCAGGAGGTTCTAGAACGGGTCGTTCAGCCATTGATCGGGGGGATATATACCGGAGATCCAGACGACTTAAGTCTTAAAGCGATCCTTCCTCGTTTTCTTGATATGGAAGCCCGTGACCGAAGTATTATTAAAGCCATGTGGAAACAAAAACGTGTGGCAACAAAGAAACGCAAGAAAGGTCAGGAGGACAGCGGGGCCAGGTACAGTGACCTCGTATCCTTTGATCATGGGATGCAGACGATAATCGATACCTTATTGGCACACATTCCTGATCATATCCTGGTCCCTAATTCACCCGTTCAGGCGCTTCAGCGGGTTGAAGACCAATGGCAAGTCCGAACATCTGATGACCAATCTTATTCAGCTGACGCCGTCATAATGGCATTACCCTCCGCTCAAGCCGCCGCCATGCTCTCGGGATTAGATACGACCGTGTCTGATGAGCTTAATGCCATTCCCCATGCCTCTTCAGCAATCATGAATTTAGCCTTTAACCGCTCGGATATTCCACATCCCTTGGATGGTTTTGGATTTGTGGTGCCTGCAATTGAAAAAAGAAAAATCATCGCCTGTTCATTCAGTAGCGTTAAATTCTCAAATCGTGCGCCTGGACAAAAAGTTCTCTTGCGCGTATTCATTGGCGGTGCGATGCATCATGAGTTATTTAAATTGAGTGATCTGGAGATGGAACAGGCCGTGTATGGCGAACTCCGTGACTTGATGGGTATTGAGGCTCAACCATTATTCAAAATTTTATCCCGTTACGCTCATGCGATGCCCCAATACCTGTTGGGGCACGTGGACCGGGTGGTGCGGATTAAGAAGCTTGTCAATACCTGGCCCAACCTTGCCCTGGCTGGAAACGCGTTTTCTGGCGTTGGTCTTCCAGATTGCGTTCATTCCGGGGAAGAGGCAGCAGAAAAAATCCTGAACGAACTTTAAGCCCCGATCTCTATCCCGACTTATATATCATTCGGGCTTTGTCGAAACATTTTGGTACACAGCTTCCTGATTTATTTTCCTGTATAAATTCGCGTATAATCAAGGACCCCCTTAGTGCCATCCGGGTTTTGTGGGGTTCCTCTCAACCACGGCTTACGCAATTCCAGGTTGACCGGGTGAAAAAGAAAGCCTGCGGCATAATCAGATACCATCTTTTCTTCCGCTTGCTGATATAATTCCCGACGGGTATCCGGATCAAGCTCTGCTGCAGCTTGTTCCACCAGACCGTCGAATTCTGCTCGTGACCAGTCGGATCGTCCATATCCTTGTGGTTGAGAGTGCCAGATCATATCCAACATATTTCGCGGATCCAGATAATCGGCATAAAAAACGATTAGTCCCAGATTCATACGCCAGTTGTACAGATTACTCATATACATGGTCCGGTCAGCGCTCCGAATGGTGACGTCCACGCCAAGATTTTCATTGAGCATGGCCATGATGGCTTCCGCGACCCTTTTGATTGTCGGATTCGGGGCCCGGAGCCATAATTCCTGTCGAGGAAACTTTCTGCCTTTCGGATATCCGGCATCTTTCATAAGCGCCTTTGCTCGTTCAGGATCGTAGGATTGGTATGATTTTAATGCCGGACCATTATATTCAGGGAACTCGGGCGGGATCATCGAATACGCAGGTACGGCTGTTTTCCCCAAAAGGATATCACAGATCACATCACGGTCAACCGCCCGTGAAAATGCCTCCCGCACCCGGACATCGTTGAACGGAGGGGCTTCGGTTTTAAAGAAGAGATACCAGGAGGCACGCGCGGGTACTCTTGTCAGGTCGGGCGCGAGGTTAGGATCATTCTGAATACGTGCCAGATCGGTTACATCCAATCTTTCAACATCAACCTCGTTATTTTCATAGGCAAGAATGGTGGAGGCTGACGCATCCCGAAACGGGTGAATCACTTTTTCAAGATACGGCTTATGAGGACCGTTGTACATCGGGTCGGGGGTGAAAGTCATGTGGCTTCCGGTGATCCATTCCGCCAGTTTAAACCCTGAGTTAGACACAATATTTTCCAGGGACGTCCATTTAATTCCATATTTCTCAACCTGCCATTGCGGCACAGGAAACGCGTTTCCAAAAGATACAATAAAGGGCAGATAAGGAGCCGCTTTCTCGGTCTCTATAACCAGGGTAAGCTCATCTATTGCACGGACCCCAAGTTGTGAGAGATCTTTAATGTCTCCCCTGTTAATCGCCTGAGCGTTTTTAAAATCATAATAGAAAAATCCATAGGGATTAGCTTCTTCAGGATCTACCATCCGGCGGAATGAGTAAACGAAGTCGTGGGCTGTGACTGGTCTGCCGTCACTCCATCTCGCACCCGGACGAAGATGGAAGGTCCAAGTCTTACCATCTTCTGATGCTTCATAACTGCTGGCGGACGCAGGTTCAGGATGCCAGTTGGGATCTCGTCGTAGTAACGGCTCAAATGGGATAATGGTATCTTCGGTATCATAATCATTGATGCTCGAATCGAGAGATCTAGGTTCAGGGCTCATGTATCGTATGATCTGTTTATCCAGTGGGGCAGCATCTATAGGCATGATTTTACCAACCGAATTTACGAGCCGCGAGCTTTGAGCCATTAAATAACTCATATTGTTAAATATCACCACTAAACCTGCACAAGATATCACGACCAGTATACGATTATATTTTTTTAGGTGTTTATATGACATAGGAATCCTTTGGTATAATTATCGAAGATGATCCAACCAATGAGTATATTATAATTAATACGCTGATATAGCAAGTGCAGGGTTAAATTTAATCCTTTTGAGCAGGTATCCATGGTCTGTTCTCAAAAAATCGACGAAGACATTAATTAGTCAATGCTTGGTCTACAGAATGTATTAATCCATCAATATGTGATTCATTCATCGGTTGTGAGAGACAATTCATTCCCAATCCATTTGCCATATAATATCCCTGATTCAACAATGAAAGGAAGACCTGGTGTGATTTTACTTTGTCTGATGCGACGGTATCTCGATATCCTTTTATGGGATGCTCCGTGAAATAAAAACTGAAAGATGAAGCGGAGCACGTTACTTGGATGGGTGCGGCAGATTGGGAAAATATTTGATTAAGGCCCTCGGTCAAGCGTGCACTTAAATTGTCCAGTTGTCCATACACCTTCTTATTCAATTCATTTAATAGAGCAAGACCCGCAGCCATAGCCACTGGATGGGCACTGAATGTGCCACTTTGAAATAACCGGGCTCCTTTTTTCGTAGGATCAAGAAGGGACATCAGATCCTTTCTTCCACCAAATGCTCCGATGGGAAACCCACCACCAATGATTTTTCCAAAGGTCGTCAAGTCAGGCGTGATCCCATATTGAGATTGAATGCCTCCCTTGGCGGCCCTATAACTAACGATCTCATCGAGCATCACCAGCATATCCATTTTTTTTGTTATCTCCCGAATCGCGCGCATAAACTCGGGACGCTGGGGCATTATCCCTGCTTTTGGATCAAGCAGCACACAGGCCAGGTCTTGCTTATTCTCCGAAAGTATCTGTTCAATGGCGCCCAGGTCGGTGTCAGGAAGAATAATTACATTTTCTGTAGCATTGGGTGGCATGCCCCCGGCTGTAGGTACGGCAAAGGGACGATTCGCCGGTCCAGCTTTTTCCAGGTCAGGTGCCACACTGATTTCGACGGCATCATGACTACCATGATACCCGCCTTCAAATTTTGCTATCTTATGTTTTCCAGTAAATTCACGGGCGAGGCGAATAGCGTGTAGGGTCGCCTCGGTGCCAGAATTACAAAATCTGATGGCATCAATAGAGTCAACTCTCTTACATAATTCAGACGCCAATTGAGTCTCTATACCCATGGGACCAGCAACGGCAATTCCCTTGGTTAATTGTAGATTAATGGCTGAGAGGATGGCGGGGTGATTATGACCTAAAATCTGTGCGGTGTGATGATTGGCAAAATCCACATATCGATGCCCATCGACATCATAGAGATAACATCCATCGGCCCGGTCAATGGTAATTGGGTAGGGGGCAAAATAATAGGCTCCCTTCGCCACTCCAGGCATCACTTTGCCCATCTGATTAAAGGCTTCATAGGACTTTGGCGTTCTGGCCCGATAGTCCGCTTCAACCTGGGACATTTCGTTTAAACTAACATCCATCCAAAACTCCTTCTTATTCCGGCAAGTGGGTCTCGTAAAAGTGTTGCCAGTTCCGATGCATAATACAGTCAATATCTTCTGATGAATATCCTCGGTCCGATAATATAGGTGCAAGTTTCTGATAATCAGCGACCGTCTCAACCCCATATGGGAGACCCTCCAGGCCCCCCTGGCCATCCGTATCACCACCGATAGCGGCGTGGTTGGCATTGCCCGCCAGTTGACAAATGTGATCAATATGATCTGCCACATGCTCCAGGGTCACTGCATCTCGTGGAAAGATTTCACGACGACTCACGGTTGCTGTTTTAGCCCAATCGAGTTGATATCCATTATACAGCATCCACGTATCCATAGATACCCCAACAATGCCATCGCGCTCTATAATGGAGTGTATTTGCTTATCCGTAAATTGACGTTGGCCGGGAACCAGCGCTCGGCAGTTTTGATGACTGGCGATTATCGCACCGTGAAAGCGTTCAATCGCCTGCCAGAAACTCTGGTCATCCAAATGGGTAGTATCCAGAATGACCTTCAATTCTTCCATCTTTCGAAGCAGGGAAACCGCGTCTCCTTTTAATCCACCGACGGTTCCCGTGCCATGGGCGTAAGCACTTATTCCATAGTGGGTTAAGCTGACAACCCGGATGCCGTCAGCCCACCAGTTTTCGAGTTGATCCGGCCATAAAATGGGATCAGCACCTTCCATACCAAGCACAAATCCGACAGGCAAGCCCGTTGGGTCATCCGCATTTTCCCATTTCTCGATATGTTCCATCATGCCATGCCGCGAAGTGATCAGCGTGGATTCACCGTTTTGGGCAAGCATACGATAATAGGCCAGTTGACCCTGGGCGACCCCATACGCGGCATTCGCATCTCTATATCCCCATAATGGTGGGTCGTCAGTTCTTTGAATCCTGGCACAGATTTTAACGAGTGCCGTCGCAATGCCGCTCTTCCGCATCTCTGGTAGAGTACAATATACAATGTTGTTATGCTCTGATTCGGTAGCGCGTGCTTCCATAACCGAGAGGGTTAAATCACGCCTTAAATCCAACCCTCCATGAGCCATGGGATAATCCCCATCAAATATTAACATCCACTGAGTCCTCTTTAAATTCTGAGATGTGGTAGAAAAGATTTATATTATTTTGGAAATCTATCAGACTTAACTCCGCGGATAAATTATAATTGGTATGATCCGATTTAAGGTTGGTAGGCCTCCCAAAGTGATTTATAATACCCCATAAATCGTTCTGGATCAGGGCTGTCCGCGACCTCAGCGAGTGTGTACCCGTCATAACCGATATCCTTCAGCCTTTGAAATAAATCACGCCAGGGGTATGCGGCCTTGTATAATTCGGTAATATGGACCAGACCAATTTTGTCTTTAAGCAAATTAAAATTATCCTCGATAGACCCGTTCACCACTTCACCAAAGTTTGAATTCCAACACACGTAGGCATTTGGATGATCCGCGTGATCCATGATGGTGCGCATATTCACAGGGTCCTGTGTATCACGTCCATGAACCTCGACTCGGATTTGCACGCCTACATCCGCAGCGGCTTTCGCACATTCTCCCACTGCACGACCAATTTGTTCAAGCGTCTTCTCTTTAGGGATGCCATGATCAGTCTGCAATCCGTTAGGTCTAACTTTGATACCCTGACAGCCAAGATCGGCGGCCAATTGTGCATACGCTTTGGTCCCTTCAATGTTACGTTTAACCTCAGAGGGATCGATGGCATGATACTCAAAGGCGGTGCCAAGACCTACGATATCGACCTGACCATCTGAAAAGAGCTGTTTAACCTCTGCCCGTTGGGTGATAGACAGGTCTGACTCCACGCCATGCGCGTGGGTGGTACGAAGTTCGACACCTGTAAAGCCTGTTTTCTGGCACATATCTACCAATGTGGGAATATCCCAGTCTTTACCGATCTGATATGTGACAAATCCGAGTTTCATGAATGCTCCTTACCTTTATTATTTAGTATGAATGTTAAATTAATATTCAGCTTAAACACATCCTACTCAAACACCACCCTCAAACATTCAGGTTTGTAAACGGCGTACCCGAGCAGGCACACTATCCTGCTGGATCTCACTGGACTGGATACCAAGGCTACGATCTAGGAGGGGAAGGTTTACTTTTTTTCCTCCATGCCGATGTGATTCCCTCAGGGCGATAGCCACCTCAAACGCTTCTCTTCCATCCGCTCCGGAACACTTGGGATCATGATCGTTTTCAACAGATGAGATCAGATCGTCTATGATGGTTAATCCCATAGAAGGAAAGCGCGCTGGCCAGGGGAAGGGTATTTTCGCCGGTATGCCTTTGCCCCTGGCCCCACCAGGCATGTTTTTTGTCAACTCAACTTCCTGCCCACTGGAAAACGACCGAAATCGGCCTTCCGTGCCGATCACATCAATCTCCCAATTGGCGATCCCACAGGGCATGCCTCTAATATACGCACGTACCCCATTATCAAAAGCAAGATAACCATTTCCCATCAGGTCATTTTCGCCTGAGGCAGCTTCATCAGATTCCATTTCGCCGTATACCCAGGATACCTTCCCCCCTGCCATATACCGAACAATATCAATGACATGACTGCCGTTGTGGGAGAGCCCGCATTGACCATAACCAGTCACTTGTAAAATTTCACCAAGTTCTCCCTGATCTATCATCTCCCTGGCTTGTGAAAAAAATGGATTCCATCGTCTCGCACAATTAATGGCCAGTACAACCCCTTTCTCGCTACAAATATTGACCATCTCATCGGCTTCCGAAAGGGCGAGTGCGATTGGCTTTTCCGCCCATATAGCTTTTACACCACCCATTGCAAGATCCCGTACAATTTGAGCACGAATACGCGCAGTTGTACACACGCTTACGATATCCGGTTTTTCTTTTTCTATCATCTCCGTGTAGTCGGAATAAAGATGATTTCGATCAATGCCCCATCGGTCTCCGAATATCGCCCTTTGGTCATCATGCGGGTCTGCTCCGGTGACCAGATCAATTTTCGGAGAGGCATGATAACTCGGGGCATGACAATAGGGTAAAAATATAGTTCCCCCCTGCTGGATCTCATCATCAA
>Ga0114999_10001912_pt1 | contig 28212 bp, 23 predicted proteins | sample ArcticOcean_MG_C_3_FD_89820 | JGI IMG/M metagenome (GOLD analysis project Ga0114999, IMG submission 89820) | Marine microbial communities from western Arctic Ocean - ArcticOcean_MG_CB8_126 | ecosystem: Environmental > Aquatic > Marine > Oceanic | place: Arctic Ocean: Canada Basin | collected...
ATTGGTATCATAGCGTGTCGCCATACGTGTATCGCCGCCATCACCCCCGCAAAATGGATGCAGGGCCTGGTCAATTCGGCCACGGTTATAATCAAAACCAATTTTGGTTGTGACTTCGCGGAGAAAAGATTCCTGTAAGTTCATGGGAAAACCCTTGAATATAGAAGTGTCCGCCTTAACTGGGGAATCCAGGATCTGCCTTACTAACGGGATAAGGTCTTTTTTGAGCTTATCGAAGAGGTCATTAATTATCGCTGTATTTAGGTCGGGGTCATGTTTATCGATATGAAAATCATAGGCGTTTATGCGATCGTAGCCAAGATATTGAGCTTCCTCTATGGAACATTCTATTTGTTTTTTTAAAAGAGGCGCAAAGAGTGAGAACTTATTTTTTGCGCGTGCATCGGCCCAGGCGTGAAAAGCTTGACTATCGAGAGCAGATTTGCGGCCGACAAATTCAGCCGGTAATTTAATCGCGCGATCATAGTTGCGCCGAACTTCTCGTACTACCGACAGCTCTTGATCGCTCAATTCATTGGTTAGACTTTCCAAATTGTCCAGCCATTTTCCAATCTGTGGTTGTGTGAATTCGCGATGAACAATGTCTGCTAATACTGCACTTTGTTGAGCACGCTGTTCAGCACTTCCTTTGGGTAAATTTACTTGCTCGTCCCAACCAAGCAGACTCAATGAACTGTTTAAATAATGCAGGCGTTTTAATTCAGCTATGAGTTTATTATATGTCGAATTATCAGTCACCATTTGGATGAATTAAATGTTAAATAATTATTCCCATATTTTACCGATTTCTTCTGCCAAAACCCATCCGGTTTCTCCCTGTGCAGTTTTTAAAAATAAGTATTTATGATGGGTGCGCTCCATCGATGCTAGTTCTCCTGCCTGGATGTATGCGTTGGATGGGCTAATATCTGTGGGTGCAACTCTCAGGGTAGTATCATTATTGAGGATAACGACATCTTTATTTTTATTATGATAGCCGTACAGTGCGACCACTGCAGATATGCTCAGTATTAAAGATAAGAGCATCCCGGCGCAGGAAAATACGTTACCATTTGCGAAAAGACGGGGCAGGGTAATAAGGGCAATAACTGCCCAGAAACTGACGGCACCTATCCAACACCAGGTGGTTAATGAGAGGGCTTGAGCCAATCTTGAAACCCAATCGTAAGCGGGAAGAGCTATATCTGAATTTTCTCTTACAAATTTCAAGTTCGCTTGAGCTTCGGGATATCTCGGATTTAGAGTTAGCGCTCTTTCATAATGAAGAATTGCTTTTCCCACTTCGTCAATTTGGTACCATGCGTTACCGATATTAAAATGGAGTGCCGCGGATTGCGACAATTGTAAACAACTTTCATAATGATCTATAGCCATTTCATATTCACCCAGGCTATATTTCTCGTTGCCCTGATTAAAAAGAGAATCTATTTCAGCGCCAAAGGTAAATTGATGCGGCCACATTATTGTTATGAATAGGCACATCCTTACCAGGCGTATTATGCTTTTTTGAAATATCATCGCAGGGCCTCAATATCGTTCAGGAGCTTATTCAAGGTCTTTTCCCATTTTGATAGCGGTTCTGATTCTGATATGCCGTCGGCAAATTTTATCGCGTCAGCGGCATTAAAGAACTGACGAACGTTATGATGCAGCTCATCCGCTGCATTGTGTTCTTTCAAATAGCTTTCGATTTCAGCGAGGATGAGTGACTCCGAACGGCGGGGGAAATGTCGTCCTACGCATTCTTGAAGAGCCCGTTGCGCACTTTCAAAGAAGTCGGAATTATCATTTCTTGAAGCAGCTTTTCTCGCTTTAGTTAACCACTGACGAACGGATTTACTGCCACTTACCCTGCGGGCAAAAATTTCATCGTGTTGGAAGCGAAGCTGTCGGCGACGTATCAGTGCAACTAAACTAATTAAGATAATGGGAAGGAGTTGGCCGATCATGAAAACCGGTTTTTTAAATACAGGAGTGATGTCGTCTACCCACCTACCAGGTAATAACTGAATAGGCAGCAATGCGGGGGGGAGTTTTGCTTCAACAGTAATTTCGGTTTGTTCCGCGATAATTGTGGAGGTTGACGATGAGATCGGGACGCTGGCGGGTAGCACCTCAATCGGGGTAGATTGAGTGCTTAAGTCTTTGTACCTACCCAGATTCGGATCAAAAAAATTAAATGCCATGGGGGGGATAGCGTTCACTTCTTCTGATTGAGGAATAATGATGTATTCAAATGATTTTTTCCCACGGTAACCGATATCATCAATTGGGGTGAATTCAGTTTTAGGAGGATAGAGTTTAAAGTTATCTGTTTCTGTTAAAACAGGCGCAGCTATGCGATCGAAATTTCCTTCACCACTGGTATCGAGAGTCAAAGTTATAGGTTCACCGGCTTCCACTGTAGTTGCGGACAGTCGAGTTTTAAGTTCAAATACCCCAATAGCTCCAGAGAAGTTATCCGGTTTCCCCTCTATAGGAAGTTCCAGAACATCCTTGGGAATATCTCCAGTAAATAGGGTGATGTTTTCAAAGCTGCCTCGATTAAACAATGAATCAGTGTTAAAAAAAGAGTCATTGAAAAGAGTATCAAATGGGCTTCGGCGACTGCGTTTGTTAGGTAGGATTACCGCTAATTCAATTTTGTAACTTAAAACTTCTTCACCAGCTTTAAGTGCTGTGAGTGTGAGCGGCCAGCTAAACAGGCGATATATTTGCCCGTCTATTGTTTCTTGTGAACTATGAGGTTCCTTTCTTAATTCACTTTGTGTGAAAGCGTCACCTGTCTTTTCAGGGTAGGCGCGCATTCGCGCTTGGATGTCCCGGCGAAGATAAAATTTCAAATGACAAGGAATGCTTTCTCCGACATAAAAATTTTCTTTTGGTATTTCCAGTTTCAAAAACATTGATTTTTCAAATTCTTTACCCTGTGGTACTACCTCTAATTTTGCTGCGGGAACTTTATAATTGCGTCCTTTTATATTAACCTGCCAAGCTTCGATGGTGAATTCTCCTTCACGCTCTGCTTGAACGTTAAAGGAGTAGGTAATGCTGGTCGTTCGCGTGCCTTGAATGAATTTGAACTCACTTGAGACAGATGAATTATTGGATATTTTTAAACCATCGACGCTACGCAGTTTACCCCTGATCGTCTCTTGAGAAACATCCTGGGTGCCGTAAACAGTAATTTCGTAGCTGGATGACTGCCCTAAATGAATGACCGGAGGATTGAATTGGCTATAGACTACGGCATTTTGAGCCAATAAGGGTGAACACCAGATACAGACCCCCATGGTAACGTATAAACTGATGAAGTTCAGGGAATATGAATTACGCTTCATCACCAATCCTTTAACATTCCCTCTGATCCCATTAAAGGATCCCCCGCTTTTTCAAGGTTGGCTGCCGGTAATTTTTTTTCTCCTTCTTTTAATGTGTCAAGGAGTTGGCGCGCTTCTTCGCGCCTCATTTTACCTGGCACTCGCTGGTCTTGTGATGATTCCTGTTGTTCATCATTCGAAGGATTTTTTTGAGGGCTTTGATTTTGATTGTTTTCCTCTGAATCTTGTTCCTGTGGTTCAGGTTTACTTTCCGCGTTCTGGTTTTGCTCTTGATCCTGATTCTGGTTGTTATCGTCCTGCTCGTTTTGTTGAGCTGCAGCTGAGTTTTGTTGGTTTTGATCTTGTTCCTGATTATCCTCTTCTTGTTCCTCTTCTTGTTCCTCTTCTTGTTGCTGTTGTTGTTGTTCCTGTTCCTGTTGTTGTTGGCTCATCAACTCTTGAAGACGTTTTTTTAAATAATCATAGTTAAATTTTGCATCTTCATCATTGGTATCGAGATTAAGGGCGTTTTCATAATTCTTAAGGCCTCGATTCCAAAGTTTAATTGTTTCTTCGGGATTGGTCTCTAACTGATCTTCACCCATGCGATAATGAGTATTACCAAGATTATAAAATGCATTTTGTTGTAATTTCAGATCATCGGTTGCCAGCGCTTTTTTAAGTGCGGTATTGGCTTCATTATAATCGGCAGATCGGAAAAGACTGGCACCCAGGTTATAATAAAGCCTTGAATCTTCAGGTTTTCCATCGATCGCATCCTGATATTGTTTACCGGCTTCTTCAAATTCACCTTTATCATAAAGTCTTTTTGCCTTTTGAGGTGAGCTTTCGACCGATAATGAAGATGAAATCAGAAATACCAATATAGCCGATCCAATAAATGATAGAGGGCTGCGTCTGTTCCTATTCCGTCTGGTACCCAGTAGTCCATCTATAAAGAATGTGACTAAGGCTAAGATCAACGGCCATTGAAAGCGTTCCATGGGGATTTTATTCAAACGGGCTTCACGTTCTTGTTTAGGGATGCTTTGTAATCCCTTTTCATAGACAAGATCCAGGCCTTGCCCCTTATGCCCAAGTGGCACGTAAAAGGCGTTTGTTTCCTTTGCTATCTCCATCAGTGTTACCGAATCTAACCTGGTTTTTACCACATTACCTTCTTGGTCACGTAAGTATTCAACTTCACCGTTTTCTTGTCTTATAGGGATAAGTTCACCTGTTGCACTGCCTACGCCGACTGTATATATTTTAATCCCTTCTTCACTCACTTTACGAGCCAGAGAAATACCACTACGATGGAGATCTTCGCCATCAGTGATTAGGACAAGAATCTTTTCGTTATCGTCATGAACAAAGGAAGCAGAAGCTTCATTTATCGCCGATGCAATGTTTGTCCCCCCAACGGGAATTATTGAGGTGTCGATAATTTCAAGTGTTTGGTTAAAAGCATCGTAATCGAGAGTGAGGGGACACTGCAAAAATGCCTGGCCAGAAAATGCAATAAGACCCACACGGTCACCCTCAAGCTTGTCAACGATATCGAAAATAGCTAATTTTGCGCGTTCAAGGCGATTAGGTTTAATATCCTCGGCAAGCATGCTTTTTGAAGTGTCGAGGGCAATTAGAATATCAATTCCACGCCCCTTGCTCTCCTGCCACTGATGACCCCATTGAGGCCGCGCCATTGCAACCAATACAAGCAGAACCCCAGAAATCGTTAAAAACACTTTTATTGTGCGTTTGCTGCTACTGTAAGACGCTGCTAAATTAGCAAGTAAGTTCGTGGCGGCAAATTGTGATAGCATCTGACGTTTTTTAGCCTCTGATCGATAAAAGAAGATAACCAGAACCGGCAAAGCCAGGAGCAATGTGAGTAACCAGGGTTGAGAGGCGAAGGTCATGGCAATCGACGATAACGGGTATTGCTTAATAATTGTTCGAGTCCAAGAAGAGTGAGGAAAATCAGTGCGGGCCAGATGAATATATCCTTAAAACTAGCGCGGTATTTCAATTTCACATCCGTCTTTTCAAGTTGATCTATTTCTTCGTAAATAGACTTGAGCGACTGCGTATCAGTTGCGCGGAAAAAACGAGCATTCGTTTTATCCGCGACGTTTTGTAGGGTCTCAATATCCACATCCGACTCTGCCCGTGTGAGAACCAGGTTCCCCCTCCGGTCACGTATCGGTTGGCCATAGCGATTAAATTGAGGCATCGGCACGAGCCCTTCTCGTCCGGCGCCAATAGTATAGACTTTGATGTTGAAGGCGGCAGCAGCTTCTGCCGCAGCGACGGGGGTTACTTTACCTCGATTATTAGCTCCATCCGTTAAGAGGATTACAATGCGGCTTTTAGCGGATTGGGCACGAAGTCGATTTACACTAATGCCTATTGCACTTCCAATAGCAGTACCATCCTCAATTAAACCAATCTTTAATCGTTCAAGGTTTTTTAAGAGCCAGCCGTGGTTAAGTGTAAGGGGGCTTACCATATAAGGTTCCCCCGCGAAGGCAATGATGCCTATTCGGTCATTGGGGCGTCTTTTAATAAAATCTTCCATTACCTGTTTAACGACGGTTAAACGATCACTGGGTTTATTCTTAATTTCAAAATCGTGAGCCCACATCGATGAAGAGAGATCGACGGTTAATACAATATCGATTCCGCTAGCTTCAATTTCGGAAGTTCCACTCCCCAGTTGTGGACGGGCGATTGCGATAATAAGTGTGGACAGCGCGAGCAGTCGTAAGGACGCAAGAAAACGTCCCGGCCGGCTGCGCACTAACATCGAAATTTGGCGTGCCAGCGAAGTGGTTGAAAAGCGTATGGCTGCAGTGCTGCCTTCGCGTCCTCTTAGAAATGATATCAGAGGAACGAGCAACAGGAGCCAAAGTAGTTCGGGTGATTCAAATCTGAATATCATGAGAGCAATTCAATATTATTAAGAAGCTTTACTCATTATAGTTGCCGTATCCTGTCCGAGCATTGCCGCTTGCATGTGGCTTTTTACGTAAGATTCCTCAATGAAGTTCTCAGCCTTATCATATAACTCTTTCATTTGTCCTGAACCGAGCGGCTGATCTGCGAATTTAACGAGATCACACAGCTGGAGAAATCCTGAGAGCAGCTCTTCAAGCGATTCTTTAATCAGGTCATGGCCCGAGATTTCGGAGAGAAATTCTTCTGTTGTGCGTTCCGGGGCCGGCATGGCAAATTGTCCTTCCAGGTAATTGCGTAAGACATTGGATACCGCGATTGAAAATGCTTTATCCTGTCCGGCATCCATCAAAAAACGCGTATTTTTTAAATCTTTTAAGGCTTGATCATAGGGCGTGAGTTTAATCGCTTCTTCTTTTTTTCTCTTTCTGTGTTTTAACCACTTAAAAAGAAAAAATAATATTAGATGAAAGGCTATTACACTTCCTAGTATAATAACGTAAGGCAACCAGGGGTAGGGTATTTTTATCAAACTGTGAATGTCACGAATATCGTCTGCTTCTTCTGGCGCGATAATGTCATTGGCTGATTGGATAGCTGGTTGAATTGACGGCGCATCTGAATTATTATCCAGGTCCTGCTGGGCTAAACTATCTGGAGATGTAAAATTAATACAAAGCCATGCACCTAAAGCAAAGATCGAGGCGGGTAACCATTTACAATTGTGGATATTATTTTTCATCTGCGCCTTTCTCGTTTATGGAAAAATTCACGTAAGGCAAAAATATAGGGGCGCGCTGTGGAAACGGAAAAATGGTCAACCCCGCACTGTCTCAATCCACGTTTTAAGGCATCATAACGACGCTTATTCTGATGGGAATAAAGATCGCGAATTTTCTGATTATGGGTGTCAATTTCTACCTGTTCTCCCGTTTCGGCGTCTTCTAAAGTAATAATACCGACTCTTGGAAGTTCGAATTCTCTGGGATCGGATAAATCGATACAGATCAAGTCGTGCCTTTTATTAGCTAATGAGATAGTTTTAAAAAGTTTATCCCGTTTTCCGGTATGCGGACGAATCCATTCTAAGGATTCTTCAGTAAGAAAATCGGACAGGAGAAATGTTACAGAATGTCGACGGACAACACGGTTGAGATAATTCAAGGCTTGAGGGATATCCGTTCCTCGATGTTCAGGTTCAAAAAACAGGATCTCTCGGATCACGCGTAAAATGTGCTGTCGACCCTTTGCTGGGTAAATGAATTTTTCAACTTTATCGGTAAATAACAGTAATCCCACCTTGTCATTATTCCGCGTTGCTGAGAACGCTATAACACTCGCTAACTCAGCCGCAAGTTCCCGCTTACTAACTTCAATCGAACCAAAGTCTCCCGAGGCACTAAGATCGACCATTAGCATTATCGTTAACTCGCGTTCTTCACGATAGAGTTTCACAAATGGACGATCCATTTTTGCTGTTACGTTCCAATCGATATTGCGGACATCATCACCGGCGGTGTATTCGCGCACTTCTTCAAAGTCCATACCTTGGCCTTTGAAGACACTGTGATAGGCGCCAACTAGAGATTCGGTCACGTACCTTCGACTGTGGATTTCCACCTGACGAACTTTTCGAAGTATCTGACGCGTTTGTTCAGCTTTTTCGTCCATAGAGGCTCAAGCAATTATATCCACCTATGAAAAAGATCTGTCCCAGTTTAAGGAACAGGTACAGTATCAAAGATTTTCTTTATTATGTCTTCGCTGTTTTGCTCTTCAGCTTCAGCTTCATAAGTCACAATGATACGATGCCGTAATACATCCATTCCGATAGTTTTGACATCCTGTGGTGTGACATAACCACGACCCTGATGGAAGGCCCAAGCCTTTGCGGCCATGGTTAAACTTATCGTCGCCCTGGGTGAAGCTCCATATTGGATGAAGTCTCTAATCTCTTCCAATGCGTATTTTTCAGGTTCACGGGTCGCAAAGACAATATCTACGATGTAGTCCTTAACTTTATCATCAATATATATATCATTAACGACCTTACGTGACTCTAAAATTTGATCGGGATCTACCACCGCGTTTACACTGAGATCAGGAAGCGTTGTGGCCATCCTGTTAAGTATCATTTTTTCTTCATCTCGATTGGGGTATTCAATTTTAAGTTTAAGCATAAAGCGGTCAACTTGCGCTTCCGGTAGATGGTAAGTCCCCTCCTGTTCAATTGGATTTTCGGTTGCGAGGACCAGAAATGGTTCAGGAAGCGGGTAGGTGTTTTCCCCCAATGTGACCGTGCGCTCCTGCATAGCTTCAAGCAAAGCACTTTGCACTTTGGCCGGGGCTCGATTAATTTCGTCAGCGAGAATTAGATTGGCGAAGATGGGGCCTTTTTTAGTAGAGAACTCTCCTTTTTTCGGGTTATAGATGAGAGTCCCAATAATGTCAGCCGGTAATAGATCAGGAGTAAATTGAATGCGTTGGAAATGAGCCTGAATGACTGAGGCCAAGGTGCGGACAGAAAGTGTCTTTGCTAAACCAGGTACGCCTTCAAGCAATACATGACCATTAGCAATTAGTGAGATGATCAAACGATCGATCAGGTATTCCTGTCCTATGATGACACGACTGATTTCCTGCTGCATGAGTTTTACCCAGGTTGAGGACTTTTGCACTCGATCATTTATTTCGGTTAAATTTACGGCCATTGACTCCAGTTTTGAAGGTTTTTGTATTAATAAAAATTATATAGTGAGACAGATCCAAGAATCTAAGGTTTCATTTTAGAGTATAAAAGTTAGCAGTTTGGGAATTTACAATATTAAGTTCAAAGTTTGCGAAAATTAATTTGAACTATGATAACCAAATTATTTCGTGAATTAGAGTGGACTTGACAAGGAATATAGCAACCATTAGCTTGTTTAGTTTTTCAAATGCCTTTTAACATTACGAAGGTGGGTTGCGGCCCGCTTTTTTTTATATTTATTTAAATAGCCGATGAGTAACGAAATCCTTTCAGTTCTCGAATACATGGAAAAAGAGAAAGGGATCAGTCGCGAGGATATGATCAGCGCGATTATCAATGCTATTAAAGGAGCTGCTTTGCGAGGAAGTGATTCAGACCAGGATCTGAAAATCGAGATCGACCCCAAGACGGGCGAGATGCAGGCATGGGCCAATTTACAGGTAGTGGAGACCGTGAGTGATCCCAAAATGGAGATTCTGTTAGATAAAGCACGACAAGAAAAAGAAGATGCGCAAGTCGGCGATTGCATAGAAAGAGAAATAGATCCTGCTTATCTTGGCCGTATAGCCGCTCAGACCGCTCGGCAAACGATCATGCAGAGGATCAGGCAGTTCGAAAAGGAGCGAATCTATGATGACTATAAGGATCTGATTGGCGATATCGTTTCGGGCGTCGCGCGCAGGCGCGAACGCGGTGACCTCATCGTAGACCTCGGAAAAGCGGAAGCTATTTTACCGCCAAAGGAAAGAGTTCCGGGAGAAGATTACGCTCCTGGTGAACGTATCAGATGTTTGCTCTTAAATATTGATCATGGTAATCGTGGTCCTGAACTAATCCTTAGTCGTGCGAGTGTCCGGTTTGTGAGAAGACTTTTTGAACTCGAGGTTACAGAAATTGCTGATGGTACGGTTACGATAGAAACAATATCACGGGAGCCTGGCTATCGCACAAAAATAGCTGTAAATAGCAATGATTCTAAAGTTGATCCGGTAGGAGCTTGCGTAGGGGCAAGAGGAGCGCGCGTAAAAAGTATCGTCCGGGAATTAAGCGGAGAGAAAATTGACATTATTCGACACTATAGTGACCCCGTTCGCATGCTCGAAGAAGCGATCAAACCTGCGGTACCTAAAAATATTAATTTAGATGAAGCCAATCGGCGTATATTCTTTGAAGTTTCTGAAGACGATCTTTCGGTGGCCATTGGTCGGCGTGGGCAAAACGCAAGGCTAACATCCCGATTGTTAGGATGGAAGCTTGATATTTCAAAAGAACAAAAATTGGATGATGGCTTCGAGGCGCGTGTCGAAGCAGCAGTTGCCGGTTGGCACGATGTATCCGGAATTTCCGATGAAACCGCACAAGGATTGGTTAATATGGGTATCGTCAGTCCTGAGGCATTTATCGGTGTAGAATTGAATGACCTTATCAACACCGGATTCAGCGAAAATGAAGCTAAGGAAATAATTGAAAAAGTTTCTGAATATCGGGAAACGAATAAGACGACACAATAATTTTTGATCAACTGAATAAAGATAGATTAAGTAATTTAAATGAGTATTCGTATTTACGAGCTTTCCAAAAAGATTGGAGTGGAGAACAAGGAGTTAATCACTCTCTTGAATAAACGTGGGCATGAGGTCAAAAGTGCTTCAAGTACAGTTGATAACATATCTGCGGATAGCCTAATTGAAGAATACCAGAAGTCAGCGGCCAAAAATGTTATTGAGTCGCCTCCAGTAAAGGCAAAGACAGCAGTTAAGACTTCAACGGTCGCGGCTAAATCCAGCTTGCCCAGTGGGGTGATAGTTAAGAGCAAGGAAGAAGTTGATCGTGAACGCGAAAAGAAGAATGACAGTGATAATTTAAGTGAAGTAATTACCAAAGTCACGTCGCAGCCAAAATCATCGGTTCCCGAGGAACCAGTTAGTGTGTCTGCTGTTAAGATTGAGCTGGAAAGTGAATTTAAATCTCAAGACCCCATCAATCCGCCAATGCCAGTTTTAGCACCGAGTGTTTTGAAACAATCCGAACAGGATGATAACGGTGGAGAGCTAGAGGGGCGCAGCGAGTTGCGGGTGTTACAGATTAAACCACCTATTGTGGTCCGTGATTTTGCGGTTCAGCTGGGGCTGAAACCTTTCCGTCTTATATCAGAACTCATGGAGATGAATATTTTCGCCTCGATGAATCAAGTCATTGATGAGGATGTCGCGACTAAAATAGCGGAAAAACACGGACACGCTCTAGAAATCCGCCACCGTGGTGAAGCACAGGACGTAGAGAAAAAAGTTGAAAAGAAAGAACCCATAAAAGAGGACGAGAGTGAATTATTAGAGCCTCGACCCGCCGTAGTCTGTATTATGGGCCATGTTGATCATGGTAAAACAACCTTACTTGATACTCTGCGCAAAAGTAATGTTGTCGCCGGTGAAGCTGGCGGCATTACACAACATATAGGTGCTTATCAGGTCGAAAATAAGGAGCATAAAATTACATTTATTGATACTCCTGGGCATGCGGCCTTTTCCAACATGCGTTTGCGTGGAGCTAACACAACAGATATTGCCATTATTGTAGTCGCTGCCGATGACGGATTTATGCCTCAGACTGATGAGGCCCTGGGTCACACTAAAGTCGCGGGTGTTCCGATTATTGTAGCTATAAATAAAATCGATGTAAAAGGTGCCAATATCGACCGCGTTAAAACCCAAATGCAAGAGCGTGATATAACTTCGGAAGATTGGGGGGGAGAGACAATAGCAGTATCTATTTCAGCCCTTAAAAGTGAGAATCTAGATGAACTGCTCAATATGATTTTGCTACAGGCTGAAATAATGGAATTAAAAGCCAATCCGAAATGCCCTGCGGAAGGCGTTTTACTGGAATCACAAATGGAGAAGGGGCTGGGTCCAACCGCTTCACTCCTTATCGGAAAAGGCACGATCAAAGTCGGTGATTCGATTGTCTGTGGTCCCTATTATTGTAAGTTGCGTGCAATGACTAATGACCAGGGACAAAATATAAAAAGCGCGGGGCCAGCCACGCCGATTAAAGGTATTGGATGGTCGGGAGCACCAGAGGCGGGTTCTGCTTTTAAAACCGTTAAGAATGAAAAAGATGCTAAACGCGAAGCTGAGGTCTACGCAATCGCTCTCAAAAAAGTAGATCATGATATGATACCTTTAGATGAGCCCGCATCAGTTGAAAATCTCTTCGCTGCCATTGCCAAGACGCAGAAGAAAACTTTCCGACTCGTAGTAAAGGCTGATGTATTTGGAACTGCGGAGGCGCTTGCCAACAGTTTAAACGAAATTCAGAGCGAAAAAGTGGATATTGATATCGTTCAGATTGCGGTGGGACCAATAAGTAAAAGTGACGTTCTCATGGCAAGCGCTGCTGAAGCAGCAATTGTTGGATTTAATGTGAGTATGGAGAACGGAGTTTCAAGTTTTGCCAAACATCATAATATTGTATTTTATATTCATGATGTCATTTATGAATTAATAGATTTGGTAAAGGAATCGATGGTTGATATCCTTGAGCCCGAATTGCGCGAAAATAAAGTGGGTGCCGCTCAGGTGCGGCAAGTTTTCCCTGTTGCTAAAGGCGCTATTGCCGGATGTCTGGTAACCGAGGGAAGCATTGGGCGCGATAGTTCTGCTCGTCTTCTTCGAAATGGGAATGTTGAAATTGAAAGTAAAATTGATACGCTCAAGCGTTTTAAAGATGACGCCACCCAGGTACGTGCGGGCTTCGAATGTGGAATTGGACTTATCGGATATTCGGACTATAAAGAAGGCGATATTATCGAGTGTTTCGAGATTGAAAAAATAAGGTCCTCGCTTTGAAATAAGTCCAGGTTAAGAGGGGTTTCAATCATCATTGATGATATTGACATCACTGATTCTCGTTGAAGAGGTAAATATCTAATGGGCCAACGTATAGTTCGAGTTAATGAATTAGTTAAACGGGAAATTAGCGATGTCCTGCATACCCGATTTCAAACTGAAGCGGTATATATTACAATAACCGAAGTTGAGGTATCCCCTGATCTCAGGCATTCGCGTGTTTACTATTCAGTTCTTGGTAAAGTAGATGAGAGACAGCGGGCTGAGCGGTTTCTGTCAAGTCACGCGCCAGAAATTCGACGTCAGATTGGAAAAAGAATTATTCTGAAATATCTACCCGCACTTGAATTTATCTCTGATCACTCAATCGAGCGGGGTACTCGCTTGAATGCAATTCTTGACGACCTTGTCCCAGAGGATGAATTATAATACTTTTATACCTCAATAATCTTGTTTGGACCTATTTGAAATCATGGCTTCTTCACCACCCTCCATTGAAGGAATTCTGTTAATCGATAAACCACAGGGCATTACTTCGCACGATGTCGTCGATAGAGTGCGTCGTACTATAAAGCTGAAAAAGGTTGGTCACGCAGGGACTCTAGACCCAATGGCAACAGGTCTTCTTCTCATTCTCGTTGGAAAAGCGACGAAACTTTCACAACACCTGATGGGGCTCGATAAAACCTATGAGGGAACAATATTGTTAGGACAATCCACCGATTCACATGACGCAGAAGGGATTATAACGGAGGATACTCCCGTTCCACCATTGAGTGAAGAAGAAGTATCCGATTTCATAAAATCTTATCTCGGTGATCAATATCAGATTCCCCCGATGTTCTCAGCGAAGAAAATTGACGGTAAACCACTTTATAAGCTGGCCCGAAAAGGAATGACGGTTGAACGTGAACCGCGTTTTATACGGGTAAATTCCTTTCAAATGTTGCGTTGGGAATCGCCAGAAATTGACTTTACAATATCATGCAGTAAAGGGACCTATGTACGTACTCTGGCTAATGATTTGGGTCAAAAAATCGGATGTGGTGCTCATCTCATAAAACTTAGCAGAACAGCAATTGAAAAATTTCATCTCCATGAGGCGACACAATTAGCTAATTTCGAAGTAATGTCCCTTGAAGAGATACAGCGTAAGCTGATCCCAAGTTACCAGGCGGTACCCAGCCAAATTTTGTGAATCTTCCAGCGACAGTTGACAGTTTTGAGTCGATAGAACTGGAGGGTAAGTCACTGTATTTAGCTGTTGGTATTTTTGATGGTGTGCATTTAGGTCATCAAGAAATCATCAAGACTGCTATACAGTCAGCTTGCAATGATAACGCGGTACCCGGAATTCTCACCTTTAGCCCTCATCCCAGTCAGATCTTAAATCCTGAACACTCTATTTCTCTTCTCCTGAATCAGGAGATGAAGACAAAGCTATTCATTGAATCAGGTGTCGATCTGATAATACAGAAATCTTTCACGGTTGAGTTTGCGGCTATAAAAGCTAATGAATTTATAGCTTATTTAAAACGATCTTTACCCACCCTTAAGGCAATTTACGTGGGAGATAATTTTCGTTTTGGGCAGGGGAGAGAGGGTGGAGTGAGGATGCTTGTAAGTGATGCTCAAGAACAAGATATTCAAGTATTTATCAGCAAAAGAATAAAACGTAATGGGATTGATATCAGCAGTACACTCATTCGGAGTAAATTAATCGAAGGTCAGATTGAAGAGGCGAACGCGATGCTGGGTTATCCGTATTTCAGCTATGGGATTATCGAGCGAGGTCAAAAAATGGGACGGAAAATTGGTTTCCCAACAATTAATCTTTCCTGGCTGCCTGAATTAAGGCCCCGTTACGGTGTTTATGCAGTAAAAGTGCGTCCAGATGGTGGATCCATTAGTTTTGGGGGAGTCGCTAACTATGGAGTAAGACCTACTTTTTCCAATGATCAGGACCCTGTCCTGGAGGTGCATCTATTTAAGGACTGTTCGCTGAATCCTGGTGACGCAATTACCGTCGACTGGTATGCTTTTATTAGGTCTGAAGAGAAGTTTGCTTCTGATGATGAACTAAAAAAGCAAATCGCAGTTGACAAAGTTAAAGCAAAAAACTTTCTTGCAACACTTGATAAGTGTCGAAACTGATACGATAGGTGATTTTAGAAATTGAAGATCAATAAGATAATATTAATAAATTAGAAATATGAGTAAACTACGTGTTCTTATTTGGAATGAATTTGTTCATGAAAATGTTCATGAGAAAGTAAAAGCGATTTATCCCCAGGGCATTCATGAAACAATAAAGGCTGAATTAAGCTCATGCGACAGTGATTTGCAAATATCGACCGCGACACTGGATGAACCTGAGCACGGTCTGACAGATTCAGTTTTAGCCGAAACGGATGTGCTTATATGGTGGGGACACATGGCTCATAATAAAGTTGAGGACGCTATTGCGAAACGAGTGCAATTACGTGTGCTTCAAGGGATGGGTTTCATCGCCCTGCATTCCGCCCACTTTTCAAAGGTTTTCAAGTCTCTCATGGGCACCACCTGCGATTTAAAATATCGCGAAGCAGGTGAAAAGGAAAGGCTATGGGTATGCAATCCCGGTCACCCGATAACAGAAGGAATCGATGGCTGTTTGGAGATTGAAAATACCGAAATGTATGGTGAGCCTTTTGATATTCCACCACCTGACGAGCAAGTTTTTATTTCATGGTTTGAAGGGGGAGAGGTTTTTCGCAGCGGCAATTGTTGGCGGCGTGGAAATGGAAAAATTTTCTATTTTCGACCCGGTCATGAAACTTACCCTATCTATTATAATAAGGCTGTAATTCAAGTAATATACAATGCGATCAAATGGGCCGCTCCACAGGGATTATGGCTTAGCTCATTGTCGAATGTTCCCATCGATCAAGCACGTGAAAAGATCGAACAAAAGGGGGATTAGCTGATTTTAAGTCCAATCCCCAATTAGAAATATTTGACATAGGCATCTCTGCGAAGGCGCTCTATCCATACTTTATGAGCGTAGCGAGCAATTTGATTTACGATAATGCCTTCAATTTTATCTCTAACTTTTGAAAGTGGTTGTATGGTTTCATCTTTTTTATTTTCCACGTAAAGGATGAATATCTGATTGCCTAAGAGAATGGGATCACTGTGTTCACGGGGATTTAATTCAAACGCGACTTCACTTAACTCTTCGCGTAGATCGACACGCTTGATCCAACCCCAGTCGCCACCACGATCACGCCTTGAGTCCTGACTATACCTCGCCGCTAGATCGGTGAAATTCTCACCATTTTCTAATTCTGCGATTATGTTTTCTGCCGTCTGACGAAGAAGGTCAGGGCTTTCATCGGCAAATGGCTTAAGCATGATCAATCGAAGATAAAGACTCTCTTCGATGTAAAAGAGGATCTTATTTTCTTTATAGAATCCTTCAATTTTTTCAGGGCTTACTTCCGATTGTGATTTACGCATTTCCCCGCGCATGGAACTTACAACAATTCTTTCTTCCAAATCCCTGCGAAACTCTCGCATTGTCTTCCCCTGTGATTTTATATGCTCAAGAAATGTATGCCGATCATTGTTGAAATCTTCGATTAACATTCTATCGAGTTCATTTTCAATTACCGACTGCGGTATCGCCAGTTCTTTCTTTTTAAAGGCATTTACTATTAATATGTGATCGATCAGATTTTGTAGAATTTCGAGATAAAGTTGAGACATCTTGTTAGTAAATTCATCCTTCGACCGTGATTCTCCTCGAATTTGAGGGATGAGAGGTGCCATTTCTCTTCTTAGCTCTTCGAGGGTAATAATCTTCTCTTCTACTACCGCGGCGATACCGTTTTCGTAAGGCGGTATCCAAATAGGGTGAATGCGTTGTGCTGCCAGGGGCAGTCCATAAAAAATAAGAGGGAGAAAAACAAGGCGAACAATGATGGTCTTCATGGCGATTATTCAAGGAAGTCGTTTAACCAGGAATGATCTAATTTCTTTTAATCTAGGTAGTGGATTCTTTGTTTTTAATCTAGGGAATCGATTCCCAATTTTAATAAAGTTATTACTCTTTCTGGTAGCGAGTAAACACTTTAATCGATCTCCTTCAGTTTCGACTGTGAGTATGCCTTCTAGTTCCGCTAAAATACGTATTTCAGTGATTAAAAGAAGAGCTTCCACTGGTTGTGGAATGGGTCCGAATCTGTCATTCAGAGTATCAATAATTTCCACAATAGTCTTTTGAGAATCAGCGAGCGCCAAGCGTCGATAGATATCAATTCTCAAACGTGTTTCGGAGATATATTCTCGAGGGACAAAAGCGGTAATCGACGGAATACGGGTGCGTTTAAGCTCTTCGTTTTTGAGTACCTCGAATCCGTCTTTTACATTATCATAACTGTTTTCAACGCCATCTCCTATAATGACAAAATCAAGTCGCAAGCCGGCACGAATATGCTGAGCTGAATTTTCTCCTTTAAGGCGGGAGATGCTTTGGCGCAGAAGCTGGCAGTAGAGTTCAAATCCAACTCCGGCGATTTGACCACTTTGTTGTGAGCCAAGTAGATTCCCAGCCCCTCTAAGTTCCAGATCTCTCATCGCGATTTTAAATCCTGCACCCAGTTCCTTGTATTGGCGTATTGCGGATAGTCGCTTGCGAGCTTGGTCCTCTAAATGTGTTTTTCGGTGAAGCAGAAGATAAGCATAAGCCTGTTGTTTAAATCGTCCCACGCGGCCACGCAGCTGATATAACTGGGAAAGGCCAAAGCGATCGGCACCTTCAATGATGATGGTATTACAGTTCGGGATATCCAAACCTGATTCAATAATGGTGGTACAAACAAGAACATCGAACTCACCGGCCACAAATTTGGTCATTATATCTTCCAAATCGTGTTCTGACATTTGGCCATGACCTATGGTGATCCGGATGTCAGGCAACATTTCCTGCAGGCGTTTTGCTACAGAAAAAATCGTATTTACGCGGTTGTGCAAATAAAAAACCTGACCGCCCCTTGTTATTTCAAATTCGATAGCATTTTTTACTAGATCGACACTATAATTTTTTACCAGGGTTTGAATGGGAAGACGATCGACAGGAGGAGTTTCGATCACGCTTAGATCTCTGGCTCCCATGAGTGCGAGATAGAGCGTGCGAGGTATGGGTGTAGCACTCATAGCGATTACATCAACGCATTCTCGCAATCGCTTCAGTTTTTCTTTGTGCTTAACACCAAAGCGGTGCTCTTCGTCGATAACCAATAGACCAAGATCACGAAAATCTACATCACCGCTTAATAGGCGATGAGTGCCAATTAGAATGTCAACTTTTCCTTCGCTTACCTGACGAAGAATTATTTTCTGCTGTTGTTGAGTGCGAAATCTACTTAGCATTTCAACGACTACGGGGTAGTCGGCCATGCGTTCACGAAAGGTATTAAAATGTTGCTGGGCTAATATGGTGGTGGGGACAAGAATGGCCACCTGTTTATCATCCATCACCGCTTTGAATGCAGCGCGCAATGCGACTTCAGTTTTACCGTAGCCAACATCACCGCAGATGAGACGATCGGTGGGGTTGGGCTTTTCCATGTCGTCTTTTACCGTTTTTATCGTAACTAACTGATCCTTAGTCTCTTGGTAGATAAAGGAATTTTCGAATTCTTTCTGCCATTCAACGTCGATGCCAAAGGCATGCCCCTTTTCATGACTTCGCGTTGCTTGAAGGCTGAGTAGCTCCGCGGCGAAATCGAGGGTTGCTCTTTCCGCTGCCTGTCGTGTCTTTTCCCATCGGGATGTTCCAAGACGTCCCAAGTTTGGTTGTATTTTGGAAAGACCGACATAGCGAGATAGAAGATGGGATTCATGGAGTGGAAGATGTAAAACAATTCCATCATCAAATTCCAGAGAGATGACTTCTTCTTTTTTATTACCCAGGTCCATATGAGTAACACCTCGATAGATGCATACACCATTTTGAAGATGAACGAGATGATCTCCCTCTGCCAATTCAGAAAAATTAAGAAGTTGATCCACATGGGCTCGCATCGGTAGCAATCGCTTACGCGTTCCCACTACACGTGTGCGATACCGTCCAAAAATTTCGCTGTCGGTTACAACTACGATACCACTACTGCCTAGAGATTTATCCCAATCAAAATCCAGGCAATCGGGCTCATCGGTAAATATAAAACCTTGATGAATATTACCGCTTAAATATCGGGGGTTGAGGGCAGACAACTCCGCATCATCAGATAATATCTCCTGCAAACGTATTTTTTCTCCTTCGTTTTTAACAATAAAAAACAGGGCATATCCATCCTTTTGCCATTGCAGGATCTGAATGAGAAATAACCGTCTCGCTTCTTGCTCACTCTGCACACGGTCGAGGCCAAATTCGGCTACGACGGCGAGGTTTCGATAGTTGCTCAAAGGTTCTGATGAGCTCATCTTACTTTCGCAGTCGGGCCCGAATACAGGATTTTCCGTATCGAGTTCAGCAAGGGAGAACCAGCTATCCGGAAATGTGTCACGACGATTAAAAAGATCTTGAAAAGTCGGAAGGGAGGAGGGGATGCGTTCCGGAATATTGAAGAGTGAAGGGAACTGATCTTTAAGTATTGTCGGTTCCCAGAATATCCAGTTTACTTTATCACCAAGGTAATCGAAAATATAATGTTCTCGCAGCTGAGATTTATTCAGAGACAAAGCAACAATAGCGATGGCGTTAGTTTTTCTGATCGAACGCTGTGTTGTAGGATCGAAAACTCTGATTTCGTCGATTTCATCGCCAAAGAAATCTATGCGGTAAGGTGCCGATGCATTGATGGGGTATACATCCAGGATACCGCCCCGCACCGCATATTGACCCGGAGATTCACAAAGAGCTTCGCAAGCATAGTGTAGTTCATTCCCAAGCTTTTCAGCCAATGCTCGAAAAGGGCACATGTCGCCTACGGCTAAACGAATTTCGCTTGCCTTTAGATTCTTTCGATCGGGAGAAGCCTGATAAAAACCCCTGGGTGTAGTTATAACGACTAAACGTTCATTGCTCAGAGGCAGGTCTCGAAAATCATTGAGGCTTGACAAGGTGGCAAGTCGGTCAAACTCAAGCTCCATTGATTTTAATTCATCTTCATCGTTCTCTGGCAAGGCGGGAAGTACCTTAATTGTCAGTTGAAGCCGGTGATCCTGTAGGTGATTGATAAAATCAATATCTTCTGTCCATTGATCAGCAGTTTTTTCATTCTTAACAAATATTATGCTTACAGGTGAGGAATGCTTTTTAATGATATATTCACAAACCATTGGGGCAAATGCTTCTGTTATGCCACTCAGACAAAGGGCTGAATTAGACTGTATAAGGGTGGCAGACTTCATTGCGATTCAGGCTCAGTTTTCTCAGTCCATACTTCCAATGCGTTTCGGGCTGCATTTTCTTCCGCTTCCTTTTTAGAATACCCAAGCCCTTCTCCTAATTTATTACCATTAATCATTACCTCCACTTTAAAGGATTTCTCATGATCGGGACCTGATTCCCCTGTCATCGTATATTCAATCGCATTATTGCCAAATTTGGGCTGAACGAGTTCTTGTAATCGGCCTTTTGGGTTGTGTCCATGAATGATCTCATCGCTTTTTTCTTCAAGATCGCCAAACCATTCGAGAACAGTTTTTCGGGTCGTCTCCCAATCACTGTCTAGATAAATGGCTGCGACAATAGCTTCAATCGTATCTTCCAAAATAGAATTGCGAGAGCGGGTAAAGTTTTTTTTCTCGCTTTCGCTCAGTCGAATACAGGTTTCAAGACCTAAACGAGACGCCATCTCTGCCAGATAGGTTCCATTGGCGATAATCGCTCGGTTGCGAGTAAGTGTGCCTTCTCTTGCTTTTGGCAGGCGGTTGAAAAGTTCATCGGCAAGAATAGCGGAAAGCAAAGCATCACCGAGAAATTCAAGTCGCTGATTATGGTCACCGTCTTCTGGATGTTGGCTTTGGTGTGACGGGTGGGTGAGGCTTTGTTGAAGATACTCGAGATTTTTAAATCGATAGCCAAGCATTTCTTGCAGATCAGCCATACGGATTGTAATATTATCCTTACCCATTAGAAAATATTATGTAATAACTCGGGAACGATGCGCCTGAAAGCTTTATATACTACAATGCAAAACTTCCAAGATCTATAGGGAATTAAAGCGACGAGCTTAAATTAAACCTTTGGATTACTTCCTTTGCTAAATCACGGTAAGCGAGGCTACCTACGCTGTGTGGATCGTACTGAAGGATCGATTGACCAAAACTGGGAGCCTCGCTCAATCGTACTGAGCGGGGTATGACCGTATTAAAAACTTCATTTTTAAAATGGCTGCTCACTTCGATGACAACTTGTTTGCTTAGGTTCGTGCGTATATCATACATCGTCATTATGATGCCGCCTAATTCCAGATTAGTGTTGATTTTAGCATCCTTTAATCTTTCAACGACTTGTAAAATCTGACCTAACCCTTCCATCGCAAGGTATTCGCATTGCAAAGTGATGAGTAGATAATTTGCCGCTGCGAGGCCATTCATTGAAAGCAGTCCAAGCGCTGGTGGACAATCAATAATAATCGCTTTAAATCTGTCTGAATTTTTCAGTGGATCAATGCAACGTCTCAATTGTATGAGATAATCATCACGTTGGCTGATTTCTATCTCAAGCGCGGCAATATCCACCTCCGAAGGAATAAGATAAAGATTTTGAATCCCAGTTTCTATGATCAGATCTCGAGCATCCCCCTCTCCATTTAGTGGCCCATATAGGCTTTTCCCTGCCGTTTTTTCCTGCCCCAGACCACTCGTGGCATTGCCCTGAGGGTCAATATCTATGATCAGGGTAGGAATATGCTTTTCCGCAAGAGCGGCGCCGAGATTGATCGACGTTGTTGTTTTACCAACTCCACCCTTTTGGTTAGCAATCGTAAAAACTTGTGCTACCATCTTATGCTAAGTATGTAAAAGGCTGAAAGGACAAGTCTAGCCCGATTTTATAAAAATCTGTATTATCTTATGAAACGGCATCTATTTATTTAATTAGACGGGTTAAAAATCACTTGAACGATCTTAAGCTTTGATTTTTACTGATCTCATCTGTATCTGCTATCGGCGCGGTAGCCAAGTGGTAAGGCCGGAGTCTGCAAAACTCCTATACGCCGGTTCGATTCCGGCCCGCGCCTCCATTATTCTAATTTTAAATACAAAATTACCTATACCATGCGTTTATACAGTAGCGTTGATGAATTGACCATCGATCTCAAGGAAACGCTCATTTGCAACTTTAAACTTCAGGGGTATCGTGTTTTCCTCTGCGATGACGATGAGGATACGATCAATCTACTTAATAGCTCAGAATCTACTGCGGAAAAAAGAGTGCTAAGATCGCAAGTTGACCCTTATATCCGATCTGATTTCTCATTTGAGAATGGAAATCTTTTCTCCGATTTTACCTCGTCATATGGTTTTCCGCTCATATCTGATGAGGAATTTACAGGATATCTATTTATCGCGGAAAATCCGGATCAGGATTCACTGGGTAAAGATGAATTAGATAAGATATACAATTTTAAAGATGAATTGGGAACTTATCTCGATCATCTGCGCTTAAAATTGAGAGTGCAAAGAGCAGAGACACAAGAATTGCTTGGCAGTATCTCACATGGGTTGGACATTCCCCAGGAATTCATTGATTCGAGTCAATTGTATAAACCTTTTTCGCAAGTTGATGATACCCCAACAAGAACTTATGGAGGGTTAGGCTTGGGTTTGGCATTATGTAAAAATCTATGTTCGCATATTGACGCAAAATTAGAAGTAGAGAGTAAACCAGGAGAAGGAAGTCGTTTCCTTTTTGTAGTACCCGTGAGAAAAGTTTCGCTTGCTTAAATTATTGCTATTATTTTGTGATCTGAAATTGATAATTAAATATTTTAAAATTAATCCTATCATAGATAGTGGCTAAAGGCATTCATATTGCAGTAATAGGCGCTGGTGCATTCGGGTCTTGGACTGCATTTTTCTTATTACAGCAGGGAGCGCGAGTGACATTGCTTGATTCCTGGGGGCCAGGTAATTCAAGGTCCAGTTCAGGAGGAGACACGCGTGTCTTAAGAGCGGGGTATGGTGAACAAACACATTATGTAGAACTTGTTGCCCGTTCCCTGAAGCTATGGCTGGAGTGGGAAAATAACTGGAACTGTAAACTATTTCACCCCATGGGTCTTCTTCGAATGTATATTGAAGATGATTCTACGATGCGTGCGTGCTTGCCTGCATTAAAGAAATTTAATTTTACGGTAGAAGCTCTGCCAATCGAAGAAGCTAGTAAAAGATTTCCACAGGTAAATTTTGAAGGAATTAAATATGCCTATTTTGAAAAAGATGCGGGGTATTTGCTCGCTCGTAGATCGTGTCAAGTCGTGGTCAAAGAATTTCTCGACCAAGGGGGTGATTATCTACAGTCCATGGTTAAACCAGGTACAATTAATAATGGAGAATGTGAGGGCTTGGAGCTTTCGGATGGTTCTCACCTTATTGCTGACAAATACCTCTTTGCTTGTGGCCCCTGGTTAGGTCAAGTATTCCCAGACTGGCTTGGTCCCTTGATTCGACCAAGTCGGCAGGAAATTCATTATTTTGGGCCACCGGCTGGGGATTTGCGATTTCAGGAGGGGAATATGCCGGTATGGAGTGAAATTGGTGAAAAGACATATTACGGTATTCCAGGAAACGAGAATCGTGGATTTAAAATTGCATTGGATAAGCCGGGTCCGGACTTTGATCCAACTAATGGAGATCGTATCCCTTCAGCTGAAGGGATCGCCGATGCCCGTCGACTATTGGCCAAACGATTTCCAGAATTAGGGAATCCGCCGTTACTTGAGGCACGCGTCTGCCAATATGAGAACAGTCCGGATGCAGACTTAATAATAGACACCCATCCCGAAGCATCGAATCTGTGGATAGCCGGTGGCGGATCGGGACATGGTTTTAAAATGGGACCTGCGATCGGAGAATATCTAGCTGCGCGATTGCTCGAACAATCTCCATCTGTCGATTGCTCGATGGATAAGATTTTTTCGATCGATCGATTTCAAGGACCAGTCAACTTTTTAAGCACAGGTGCCATTACATGATAGAATGGGGTTTGATAAAATGAATAATTTATTTTCTGAATCATTAGCATACTTTATTATCAAATATTAATTTAATAAATGGAGACTCTTTTATGAAAAAGAAGCCAGATACATTGATTCACTATGACTTTCATTATGGTGATGAGGAGCATGCGCACTATGAAAAAAACGGTTATTATATTTTCGATAAATTCCTCTCAGACGAAGCGATTGAATATTGTCGAGAGCAATTAGACAGAATGATTGGAGAATTAAAATCCGACTTCTCTCCGGATATGATGATTGGCACCCACCAATTGGGGGAACAGTGGGTAAGTGATCTAGCTATTGAGCCGAAATTATTAGATCTAGTAGAAAGACATATTGGACCCAACATCGTATTGTGGGCCTCACACCTTCTTATTAAACAACCACACACGGGTCGACCTGTCCCCTGGCATCAGGATGCTCCCTATTGGAATATTGCTGGTCCTTTTTCAGGAAGTGTGTGGGTGCCATTTGACAACATTGATGACGAAAATGGGGCGATGTCTATTATTCCGAGTTGGCACAATAAAGGGACGCTAAAAAGGCTATATCGAGACAAGGATTTCCAGGAATTTTCTGAAGAAATTGATCCTGAATTTTTACCTGAGAATATTGATCAGGTTAAAGTCAAATATCTTATGAGCGCTGGCCAGATGGCGATCCATCATACCATGTTGCCCCACAACTCAGTGCCAAATAAATCTGATCGATGGCGTCGAGTTCTGGTCCTTCGCTATATGGTGAGCGATTGTCAAACGAATGATATGGAATATGAAGATTATAGGACGGGAGAGAAATTCCCACGGCAATACTACTTAGTGCGTGGAAAAGACTTGATCGATCAGGGCTTTAAGACAGATTTTTTTCGTGTCACTGTTTAGAACTGATTGATTGAAATGTAAACCTATATGGCAAATTCGAAATTCAAAAAGGCATTTTGGGATGACTTAGCACAAGGTTTTCATCACCGACGGCTGGGAACAAAGGCTGTCGGTTTTGAGATCTATGTCTGGAAGGGTGAACCCGGGCCCGTAGTTTTGGCTAATGCCGGAACACATGGTGATGAATATGAAGGACCTAATTTCTTAATTTCAATGGTTAACTCCTGGCGACCGCGAAATTTACGTGGAACCGTGGTTATTGTCCCGGTTTTGAATGAAGCTGCTTTTATGGCTGGATTGCGATGTCACCCCGGGGATGGGAAAAATTTGGCCCGGTCCTTTCCGGGCAGACCCGGTGGTAGCCCCATTGATCGGCTCGCACACCTATTCCTTAAAAATGTAATAAGTTACAGTAATTATTATTTTGATTTTCACAGTGCCGGAGTAGTCTATGAAATTGCTCCATGGGTTGGTTATGTCACGCATCCGAACCGCGAGATTAATAGCACCCAGGAAAAAATGGCTGCTTGTTTTGATAAGTATTGGTGCTGGTCGGCCCCCTATCTACCGGGTCGCACTGCCAGTGCGGCATACGAGTTAAACATCCCGTTTATTTACACCGAAGGTCAAGGCGGTGGTGGAATTCTAAAGAAAGACGTAAAAAGCCTAAACGATGGTTTCTTTGAATTTTTAAAACGTTTTGGTTTTATAAAAGGTAGGCAGAGAAAATTACGCAGGCAGCATAAGAGAATAAGTAAGGATCCTAAAGAAGCATTTTTGCAAATTCACCATAAAGCTCCTGCCACTGGCATGTTGGAACTCCAAGTGAAGTTAAAAGAGGCGGTAAAGAAAGACCAGATATTAGGATATGTTTATCCGCTAAACGGAAAACCGAGAATGGTCGTTAAAGCAGAGATGTCTGGAAAAGTCGTGTTCCTCCGGCGTAAAGCGTCTATTGAAAAAGGCGAAGGAATAATGGCGTTGGCGCCTATCCGCGGTAAATTATAGAGCGTCGCCCAATTAATACACAATGAAAGTTCTATACATTCATCCCCGGTAAATTGCCACCCATTCCCGGTAAATCTCCTCCCATTGACTGCATCTTTTTCAACATCTTTTTTCCTTTTGCCCCTTTCATTTTCCTCATCATTTTACGCATCATCGTAAACTGTTTAATCAGGGCGTTAACCTCACGAATCTCAACACCTGATCCCGCTGCGATACGCATTCTGCGTCTGCCATTAAGGAGGTTTGGATTTTGTCGTTCTCTAGTTGTCATCGAAAGAATTATAGCTTCAGTTCGCTTAAGTTGATCTTCTTCTTTGTCGCCGATCTCTACATTATTCATCCCTGGAAGCATGTCGACTATGGATCCGAGGGAACCCATTTTTTTAAGTTGTTTAAACTGAGCTAACATATCCTCGTAATTAAAATCGGCTTTCCGCATTTTTTCAGCCATGCGGATGGCTTCTTCTTCATCAATCGTCTCCTGGGCTTTTTCTACGAGGGTTACTACGTCACCCATGCCAAGGATGCGTGATGCCATTCGGTCGGGATGAAATAGTTCGAGTTCATCAACTTTTTCTCCAATGCCAATAAACTTTATGGGAATATTGGTAATTGCTTTCATGGATAAAGCCGCGCCTCCGCGGGCATCGCCGTCTAATTTAGTCAGAACGATACCTGTCAGGTTTAAGGCTTCATGAAATGTCTTGGAAATATTGACCGCTTCCTGCCCTAATGCGCTGTCTGCAACAAGAAGGACTTCATCCGGAACAATGCGTTTTTTTAATAGCTTAATTTCCTCAACTAATTCGTCGTCAATTTGTAACCGCCCAGCAGTATCGAATATTATGGCATCCGTTTTATTTTTCTTGGCATAGGTGAGTCCATTGGCGGCAACCTTGATTACATCTTTGCTCGAAGGTTCGGCATAAAAATGAAAATCTTCTTTTCCCGCAAGAGTTTCAAGCTGCTCGATAGCGGCTGGGCGATAGAGATCACAAGCGACAAGAAGAGGGGTGTAACCTTTTTTATGTAAGTAACGGGCGAGCTTTACGCTGCTTGTTGTCTTCCCTGAACCATGTAATCCTATCATCATAATTCTTAATGGCCGTTTATCTATGAGGTCATTACTGCCTTCCCCTAGTAGGTGGACAAGCTCATCATGAATTATTTTAACGAGCATCTGGCCTGGAGTAACCGATTGGGTCACTTTTTGCCCGATACATTCCGATGATACTCGCTCAATAAATTCTCGTGCTACGCGAAAGTGTACGTCCGCAGTAAGCAATGCTGCTCGGACATCTTTAAATGTGTCCTCCATATTTTTTTCCGACAATTTGCCGACACCGCGAACGTTGCGGAGAGCATTTCCCAGTCTATCTGTCAGTGTTTCTAACATTTGCTTTAGATAATAATCTTAAAATACTGATCTAATAATTTAGTCAGCAGCTTGTCACTATACTAATTTTCTTTTTTTCTTGAAAAACGCTTGAAGCAGATCACGGCATTCCGTTTCGAACACACCTTTTGTAATCAATAGTCGATGATTAAAGTCTGGCATAGCGTTAATATCAGTAGCGCCTCCAAGGCAGCCCATTTTAATGTCGCTGAGGGCATAGACAACACGAGAAAAGCGAGCGATGATCGCTGCGCCCGAACACATTGGGCAAGGCTCTTTAGTAACATAAAGGGTGGCTCCGTTCAATCGCCAATCCCCGATATACCTACTCGCTTGCGTAATTGCTAACATTTCAGCGTGAGCCGTCGGATCACCTGTGATTTCTACCTGATTATATGCAGATGCTATAACCTCAGCTTTATATTCTATAACTGCTCCAATCGGTACTTCGTCATGTTTCCACGCTTCGATTGCCTGATTGTAAGCAAGCTTCATATAAAAAATGTCATCACGTACAAGCTGGGATGGATGAATTTTCTGAAATGGTGAAAGTTCTTGTCTGCCCTGCTTATTGTTTTTCATTTATCATTAAAAATAAAATTGTTGATAAATTCTTAACTTATAGGTTTATTTAAAGCCCCATAAAGATGTCATAACCGTGGGAAATAGAACGCAAATTTAAAATATACGATGCCAAGCCAAGAAGTAGTAGAGATTGAGGGAAAGATAGTCGCCGTTTTACCGGGCACGATGTTTCGTGTCGAGTTGGAAAATGGACATCAAGTTCTGGCTCACATCTCTGGGAAATTGCGCAA
>Ga0114999_10001919_pt1 | contig 28153 bp, 14 predicted proteins | sample ArcticOcean_MG_C_3_FD_89820 | JGI IMG/M metagenome (GOLD analysis project Ga0114999, IMG submission 89820) | Marine microbial communities from western Arctic Ocean - ArcticOcean_MG_CB8_126 | ecosystem: Environmental > Aquatic > Marine > Oceanic | place: Arctic Ocean: Canada Basin | collected...
ATCCTCGCCCATCGCCTCTTTACCATCACTCGCCGACATCAGACACGCAGACACCACCACCACCACACAGCGAGACATCGTGCTTCTCCCGATCCACTTCACCACTCGCGTTTCTCGACTCCCCGCCCGCATCCTACCCGTCGCCAGCGATGCTCCCCAACACCTGCCAGAGTCTGCTCATCTTTCTGAGACACACCGGAATGGTGTATCCTCGGTCCGGCACCACGAACCCACCCCGAGTCGCGAGTCCATGCCCAGCAGCCGCTTCACGAGCCGCCTGCACGTGCTGCTGCTCGTGGTTGCGACCGCCGCCGGGGCGGCCGCCTCGGAACCCGACGCTGCCAGCGACCTGGCGTTCTTCGAGTCGAAGATCCGGCCGCTGCTGGTCAAGCACTGTTATGCCTGCCACTCGAGCCAGGCCGATCTGGTTGAAGGGGGACTGCGACTGGATTCGCGGCCCGGATGGCAAAAAGGCGGCGACTTGGGCCAAGTGATCGTGGCCGGCAAGCCCGACGAGAGTCGGCTGATGCGCGCGGTGGAGTACACCGATGAAGATCTCGCCATGCCACCCGATGGCGTGATGGCCAAGTCAGAAATCGAACTCATCCGGCAGTGGATCTCACGAGGCGCCCCGGACCCGCGAACAACCGCCAGGCCCAATACCACCGCACACCAGATCGACTGGACCCAGGCCAAGACCCACTGGGCCTTCCAGCCCCTGGTCCGCCCTCAACAACCGCCCGTCCGACACGGGGACTGGCCACGCAATGCCATAGATCGATTCGTTCTGGCCCGACTCGAATCTCGCCAAGTCCATCCAGTCGACCGCGCCACGTCGCGAGCACTGATCCGCCGCCTCTCGCTCGACCTCACCGGCCTCCCCCCCTCGCCCCGCGACGTCGACCTCTTCGTCGCCGACACGCGGCCCGGGGCCTGGTCGCGGCTGGTCGACCGCCTGCTGGCCAGCCCGGCCTACGGCCAACGCTGGGGCAGACACTGGCTCGACGTGGTCCGCTACGCCGATGATCAACTCAGAACCGAGTTCTACTACCGCCCGCTGCCGCACGCCTGGAGGTACCGCGACTGGGTCGTGGCTGCCTTCAACGACGACCTGCCCTACGACCAGTTCATCGTTCATCAACTGGCCGGAGACCTGCTGGAGGAACCGCTTCACAGCGACGGAGTCATCGCCGTCGGACTGTTGGCACTGGGGATGATGTACCAGGACGACGGGGGCACTCCCGACGGGGTCGCGATCGCTAAATCCGAAACACTCGACGACCGTGTCGACACCGTCACGCGAGGCTTCCTCGCACTGACGGTCTCATGTGCCCGGTGTCACGACCACAAGTTCGACCCGATCCCCACCTCCGACTACTACTCCCTGGCCGGCATCTTCAACAACACCGGGTACGTCGACGAGCTGCTGTTGGCCACGCCCGAAGTCGCTGCCGACTACGAGGCCAGCCAGGCCCACATCGCGTCGTTGAGCAAGCAACTGGAGACTGCCAAGCGGTCCGACGACAAGTCGCAACTGCCCAGGCTGGCCTCCAGCCTTGCCGACGCCTTCCAGGCCGCTTCGCTGGCTTTCCCCCGAGCCCACTCGGTCCGCGACACCGGCTCCACCGACATGCGAATCGCGCTTCGCGGCAACCTCCGCAAGCCCGGCCCCGTTGCTCCCCGCAGGTTTCTGCAGGCCCTGGCCGGCCGGTCGCCTCCGAGTTTCAAGACAGGCAGCGGACGTCTCGAATTGGCCCGTTCGATCGCCGACCCCCGCAATCCACTGACGGCCCGTGTACTGGTCAACCGCATCTGGCAACACCATTTCGGTCGAGGGCTGGTCGAAACGGCGAGCAACTTCGGCACGATGGGCGAATCGCCGACGCATCCGCAACTGCTCGACTGGCTGGCCTGGCGACTGATCGAGACCGGCTGGTCCATCAAGCAATTGCACCGCGACATCCTGCTCTCGGCCACCTACCAACTCTCCTCAGCTTCAACCCCGGCCCACCTGCAGACCGACCCCGACAACCGGCTGGTGTGGCGAATGCCGCGTCTGCGGCTCGACATCGAGGCCTGGCGAGATTCGATGCTGGCCGTCTCGGGCTCTCTCGATGACTCCATCGGTGGCCCCGCCGTCGACAGCCTGCTTGTGGAGTCGCGTCGCACGATCTACGTCGCAGTGCACCGAGACGTGCAGACCGAATCGGACAAGCTGCTACGGCTCTTCGACTTCCCCAACCCGCGGATCGGTAGCGGAGGTCGCAATCCGACCACGATCCCCCAGCAGCAGCTCTTCGCACTCAATAGCCCCTTCGTGATCCAACTCGCTCGCCAACTGGCGTCGCGAGCCGCGGCGGGAACGACTTCGACCGAACAGCGCATCTCGCGAGTGGTGCGAATCGTCTTGGGACGCCACGCTTCGCCTCGTGACATGGCAATCGGCTCCGAGTTCCTCGGCGAAGACCCCGATCGCAGCACCAATGGCCAACTCTCGACTTGGCAGCAATACTGCCAGGTGCTGCTGGGTTCCAATGAGTTCCTGTTTCGACCCTGACCCTTGCCGTGAACCGAATTCCAGGCCCGCAGATAACGTGCACACTCCTCTGCCAATCTCTCGACGACACCTGCTGAGCCAGGGCACTGCCGGACTCGGTCTACTCGGACTGGCCGAAATCTTCGGCCAGGAGTCCCCCGGCCCGCTCGAGGACCGGGCGCCTCATTTCGCGCCGCGGGCCAAGCGAATCATCCACCTGCTGATGAATGGTGGACCCTCGCACATCGACACCTTCGATCCCAAGCCGCTGCTGGCCAAGTACGAGGGTCAACGCCCCTCGACGGTCGACCTGAAGACTCAACGAAAAACCACCGGGATCCTGCGTTCGCCATTTCGATTCTCACAACACGGTGACAGCGGCCTGTGGGTCAGCGAGCTGTTTCCGCATGTCGCCCGCCACGCCGACAAACTCTGCCTGATCCACTCGATGTACACCGATATCCCCGAACACATCTCGGGGCTGCTGATGATGGATGTCGGAGCCAACCAGCCCACTCGGCCGAGTTGGGGCTCGTGGCTCAGTTACGGTCTGGGCACCGAGAACCAGGACCTGCCGGCCTTTGTCGTGATCAGCCACAACGGAGACCCTCGGCCGGGGCCCACCGGCTGGAGCAGCAGTTTTCTGCCCGGAGTCCACTCGGGTGCTTTCATCGACACCTACAAGCTGGATCCCAAACGGGTGCTGGCCAACATCCGCAACCCGGGTCTCTCGAGAAGCTCTCAGCGGCGGCAGTTCGACCTGCTGCAACGGATGAACCGGATCGAGTTGAACCGTTCGGGCACCGACCGGGCACTGGCATCGCGGATCGAGTCGCTGGAGTTGGCATTCCGGATGCAATTCGCGGCCCCCGAGGCGTTTGACATCAGCCGCGAGTCCAAGGCCACTCACGAACTGTACGGCATCGGCCCGCAGCCCACCAGGGGCGTCGCCGGCGGCCGCAAGTACGGCGGTTTTGCCGAAGGAGCCCTGATCGCCAGGCGGCTTTCCGAACGAGGTGTCCGGGTGGTGCAGTTGGCCTTCGCCCCCGACATCCCCTGGGACGACCACACCGACATCAACGACCACCGCCCCAAAGCCTTCGAATGCGACCGCGCGATCGCGGCCCTGCTCAGCGATCTCGAATCTCGAGGCCTGCTCGACGAGACCCTGGTGCTCTGGGGAGGCGAGTTCGGCCGCACCCCGACCACTGACGTCACCGCGAACAAGCCCGGCCGCGATCACAACCACTTCGGCTTCACCGTCTGGCTGGCAGGTGGCGGAGTGAAGGGGGGCTACCGTTACGGAGCCACCGACGAGTTCGGCATGCGGGCGGTCGAAAACCGTGCACACGTTCGTGACCTGCACGCCACGATCCTGCACCTGATGGGGCTCGACCACGAACGCCTGACGTTCCGGCATTCGGGTCGTGATTTCCGGCTCACCGACGTCGCCGGCCGTGTGATTCACGACATAATCGCCTGACAGCTCAAAGCTCGCTACGGGCTGGCCGGCTCGGCGATGCAGTACAGCTTCCGAGCCCCTCTCAGAAACAGCTCGCGGCCCACGATCGCCGCCGAGGCACTGAAGCTGTCACTGAGCACGTTGCGGCTGAGGAATTTCGGGTTGGCGTCGCCCGAAAGCACCAGCGTCGCACCCTGGCGATCGGTGATGTAGATCCGGTTGGCCGCTGCGACCGGCGAGGCATAAATGTCGGTCACGCCTCCCAGCCGAAACGGGCCGGTCGTCTCGTTGCCGCTTCGAGAATCGAGCCGGGTCAGAATGCCCTGGTAGTGACGCAGGAAATACAACCCGCCGTTGAAGAGCAGGGGGGAGGGCACATACGGGGTCCGCTGGCGGGTCTTCCAGGCCACGTGTTCGCTGCCGGTCAGGTCGCCGCTGGCACCGGCGAGCTTGATCCCCATCATGATCCGCGTGTCGTAGCTGCTGCCGGCAAAGAGCATGCCGTCCTCGTAGACCGGAGTGGCGACGATGTTGTTGGACAGGCCGGCACACTGCCACAGCACCTTGCCGGTCTCGAGGTCGTAGCCGCGGAGGAACTTGGTTCCGGACACGACCGCGATGGCACGCTTCTGGTACTCGATCACGATCGGCGAGGACCACGACGTGACCTCGTCCCTTTTAGCCGACCATCTCTGTCTGCCGGTCGCGGTATCAAAGGCCACGACCTTCGACTGGCCCTGGTGGTCCCAGTTGACAATCAGCGTCTTGCCGTGAAGAGCCGGTGAGGCTCCCTCACCGTGGTTGTGCTTGGTCGACATCTTGCCCAACCGAGCCTTCCACAACAGCTTCCCACTGAAATCCAGGCAGTACAGGCCTCGGGAACCAAAGCAGGCATACAGCCGTTTGCCGTCGGTCACCGGAGAATTCGACGCCAGGCTGCCCGTGCGATGGCCGCCTTCATGAGGCAACTCCTCGGCCAGAGTCTTCTGCCAAAGCAGATCGCCGTTTTGACGATTGTAAGCCATGGCCTGAAACCGATGTGACCGAGTCACTCCGAGATTGTCGTGCGAACCGGGATCGGCATCCGGCTTCGCTTTCACGGTCTCCCCAAACGGCACGGCCGCTGTCACGAACACCACGTCACCCCACACGACCGGCGACGAGTGCCCACCACCCGGCAATCGAACCTTCCAACGGACGTTCTTCGTTTCGTTCCATTCCGTCGGAGGGTCACCGTGAGGTGCCACACCGGTCGACAACGGCCCACGCCACGATGCCCACTGGTGGGCCGAGTCGGGCTCAGCGACGAATGCCGCCTCTGGCCAAACGAACCAACACACCCCAACACATGCCCACAACACTGATCGGCGAGACAAGTCAGGCATCGGCACACCAACCCGACTGAGGCGTACGGAATATCTTTGGCGCCCGGCCAGCCTGCAGCTTCGCTACAGCAACTTCAGCCCCCTTCACACTCGCCGCGCTGCGATGCCACTCCACACCCAGTTCCAATGCCGCACGAGCACCACCGGTCAACTCCAGCACACGTCCCTGCTCTCCTTCAAAACTCCGAGGGTTCGGAAAATTCGTTCCCGGTTCGATCCCGGTCACATAACCATCCGGCACGGCGGTGGTGTTCTTCCACTGGCTGAAACACGGCAGCTTGTTTGAATCGTACAGCAGGCTGACTCCGGCCGAGCCATGAGCGTTCTTGAGCAGGACTCGAGTCTGGCCGTTGCCTGCGGCGTGCAGCCGATGAAAATACACTTGCTCCTCGAAACCCGCTTCCTCGGCTCGATAATCTCTGTACGAATCAATGGCCTCGGCGGCATGAGCATTTCGGGGCACGACGGACGACGACGGGGCCAGCAGTTGAGACCCTGCGTCCAACAACGGCACGCCCACATTGAAGTGATATAGCATCTGTACCTGAGCCGGTGACGCCGAAACGTTTTCGATTTCATCCTGAACACGAAACCCGGACTCGCCAAAACGCGTCACCAGTGTGGCATGCAGCCGCAGCTTCAGGAAATGAAACCTCGCCTCGTCCACTAACCCGCTGACCCGAATCTCGCCCGCCTCACGATCCACGGTCACCGTCACTTCGTCCGACGGCTGGTTGGCGATCTTGCCGTGCAGAGGGTACTGCAACCGACCGTCCTTGTCGAATTCCGGAGCGCCATTGCTCTCCAGGCCACAACGAACCAGCAGTTCGTCGAATCCAGCCAGCCAGCCCAGGCCGCTGGGCTCACCAAGATTCACCACGCGAGGATGTACCGGCCCCTGGACCGGAGCCTGCCAGCCAAGGCGATCGTCACCGGAGATGACTTGCCAGACCCCCATCCCCCGTGATGGCACCACCGTGATTTCGACCGCGCCGTTGTCGATCTCGATCACGTCCACACCGTCTCGACGACCACCCCGCAGGGTCCGCTTCCGGACCGACCATCCCCGTGGTGTCCCCTTTACCGCGTCGTGGTCGATCTGAAAACGCTCCACGTGAAGGTCCCGAGCAATACTCGACAGCACCCAACTTGTCTCAGACATCGCACGCTCTCCTGCTTGGAGTGACTCAATGCAGTTCACTGGCGGTTGGCCGCGTCTGGTTCAACAGCCGCACAACCCGCTCCGCTTCTGCGGTCTTGGCCAGCAGCAGCCCTCTGGAGTCGAATTGTCCGCGTCGAACTCATCCGTTCCACAAGGGCAGTCTTCAGGCTGACCATCACAACAGCGTCGTGAGGCACCAAGTCGATTCTACCGACCAAACGCCGGCCACGAACCACCGTACGCATGCCAGTTATCGTCTATTACAAAACTTTTCCTGACCAGACACCTCTCGACCATCGCAACCCCCCAGCACTCCGAAACCCGCCATCCCATTCCCCATCCACATGCTTCCGCCGTTTCCTGCAGCCACGGATACCGACAACAACACCGTCAACGGCCCAAGGATTGCCAACAGACTGGAGGAGATTCGCAGGTTGATAGTTTTGGCTGGCGATTGCTACGAGTACCAGGCAACTTCGTCGGAATCCAGCAGGCTCTCGATTTCCGCCGGCCGCAGCGGCGTCGCGGTCCGTGCCGACCGGAGTGAAATGTCGAGCGGACCGGCGACTCACCAAGATTGCGACCACCACACCAACGCCCCTGACGAGCCGATCCCAAAACAGTACCATCCAATAACCGACCTGCCGGACTCGCACCGTGCTTCGCCTGACCATCACCAGCATCCTTTTGGCTCTGAATACCGCAGCCACTGCAGCCACCGCTCCCACCACGGCGTCCGGCGTCGTCACACAAGTTCCGCTCGTGGTCACCGAACCTGCCGGAGTTGCACGTTTGCAGGCGCCGGTCACTTCCGGTGTCCCCTTCGCCCACGGAGACATCCGCTCGGCAGACGGCGTCGCACTGTTCACCGCCGGCCCACAGAGAAGCCCGGTCCCGCTACAGACCGAAGTGCTCTCTCGATGGCCTGATGGGTCGATCAAGTGGCTGCTGCTCGATTTCCAGGTCGACCTGCAACCACGGCAGTCTGTCCGCTTCGTGCTGGAGTTCGGCGGCGGTGTCACACGCCCCAAGGTGACCGATCCGATCACGATTACTGACGGTTACGACGGGATGACCATCGACACCCGGCGACTGCGGGTCCACCTGGACCGAAAGAACTTCAGACCGCTGCACGCCGTCTGGCTCGACCGAAACCGAGATGGCCGCTACGGCGACACCGAACGGGTCACCCATCCCGATTCGCCCGGCCTGGTGCTCACCACACCCCTGGGCCGCAACTTCCGTGCACACCTCTCGAGCATGCACATCGACCGCGAGCAGCAGGGGCCGCTGCGAGCCTGCGTTCGTCTGCATGGAACGCACAGCGACGAGACCGGCCACTTCTTCCGCTACGTCGTCCGCCTGCACTTCTTCAGAGGGCTGCCCGACGTGCGGTTCGATTACACGTTCATCAACGACCACGACCAGACCACGATGAGCCAGGTTGACCGATTGATCTGCGGCTTCCAATTGGCGGGGGAGGGCCCGGTTTCACATTACCTCGAAGGCCCTCGCAAGAAACCGACGCGTCTGTTCCAGGTCGACGACCGCAGGTTTCACATCAACGGCGAACCCGGCGGCCGCACCGCCGCGGGCTGGGCCGCCAGTTGGGGCTCACAAGGCGGTCTCGCCGTCGGCGTCCGCCACTTCTGGCAGAACTGGCCAAAGGCGTTGGCCGTCGGAGACCGTGGACTGACCCTGGGTATCCTGCCCGAGTTTCCCAAGGGGACCTACGACGGACGCCCGATCCGCGAAGAAGCCAAGTTGTTCTATTACCTCCGCAACGGCGAGTACTCGTTCAAGATCGGAGTCGCACGAACGCACGAGGTCTGGGTGCGATTCCTGAAAGGGAAGCCCTCCCCAAATTGGCTCGATGACCACTTCCGGGCACTCGGCCAACGCCTGCTGGCTCAACCGACTCCCGAACGAATTGCCCAGACCAAAGTGCTCGGGCAGTTACCCGCCGCCCGAGCCGGACCCGGTGCCGACTACGACCGCTGGTTTTCCGGCTTCCTCGACAAGCACCTTCGTGGACAAACCGAAGTCCGGGAATACGGGCTGCTCAACTTCGGTGACTGGTACTCGATACCGTGGGACTCGTGGGGTAATCTCGAATACGACACCAGCCGCTGCTTCTTCCAGCAGTACCTCCGTACCGGGGACCGCAGGTTCTTTGACCAGGCCGAACTGGCAGCCGGACACCTCGTTGACGTCGACGTCGCCCACGCCGTCAACCAGCCGATTCGCGAATACGGCGGCAGTTGGCAGATCGAACCCGGAGCCATCTGGGCTCACTCGGTCGGCCACACCGGCGGCTACTACGGCCGTTACGACGGAGAGAAGTACCACGACATCGCTCCGCTGGTGATGAAGGGTGCCTACCAACTGGGTCTCGTCGACCTGGGTCACCACTGGATCGGCGGTGCCTTCGACCATTACCTGCTCACCGGTAACCGACGTGCCCACGAGGTGGCCGTGATGGCCTGCGACGCGATGGCCCGTCGGACACCCACCCGCTACACCGATCACCTCCGTGGGATCGGCTGGCCGTTACAGATGATGATGGCTGGCTGGGATGCCACCGGAGACCAGGCCTACCTGGCCGCCGCTACCCGCCAGTGGCGCAGGCTGCGGACGCACCTGGATCCGAAGCGGGGCTGGGTCGTCAAGCTGGCTTTCGGTCACTGCAGCGAGCCGAGCGACGCCGGCCGCTGCCGCGGACAAAACGCCTACATGCTGGCTCTGACGCTCAGTGGTGTAGCAAGGTATCACCAGGCGACCGGCGACCCCGAAGTCCTGGTCGGACTCTCCGCCGGCATCGACCAGTTGATCCGAGAGTGTTGGAACGAAAAGTACACCGCGTTCCATAGCACCTCCTGCAAACACCTTCGCCACGTCGCTCCCTCGGGCCAGAATTCCACCGCGGCACTCATCGCCCAGGCCATCACCTACGAGTCGGCACTGACCGGAAACGCTGAGCATAGGCGGATCGGTCGAGTGGCACTCGAGACCCTGATCGCAGCCGGAATCAAAAATCTGCCCACCGACAACTTGAAGGGACAGACCGGATACGGCAGCATGATGTTTCTGTTCACCCCCTATGGCCTGCCATTGCTCGACGAACCGTCGAAACCGCAAGACCCCTGACAAGGAATCGAACATGACCGACTCGACCGATCGCCGAGCCTTCTTGCAGCAGACAGCGGCGACCACGACTGCGGTGGCCGCGAGCGGCATCGTCGGAGCTCACGCCGCTCCCAAGTCGACGCCCAAGACAGTTCGGTTGGGGATCATCGGCTGCGGCGGCATCATGGGACATCACGTCCGCGGCCTCGTCCAGCGACGCGAAGACGTCCACTTCTCATGGCTCTGTGACGTCGACCCGGCCCAGATCCGCGCCAAGCAGGCAATCATCGGCAACTTCCAGGCCACTCCAGCACGCCAGACACAGAAGTTCGAAGACGTCCTCGACGATGCCAAGGTCGATGCGGTCATCATCGCTACGCCCCACCACTGGCATGCTCCCATCGCTCTGCCGGCCCTGGCCCAGGGCAAAGACGTCTACGTTGAGAAACCACTCTCTCATGTCTTCAACGAAGGCCCGATGATGATCGAGGCCGCCAAGCGGTACGGTCGCGTCGTTCAGCAAGGCAGCCAAATGCGCAGCTGCGCGGTCACTGCCAAGGCTGAACGGATCATCAAGGACGGGATGATCGGTGAGGTAATGGTCTCACGGGCCTGGACCGCGGAAACCCGCGAAGTCGTCAAGCCGGTCCCCGACAGCCGACCTCCGGCAGGCGTCGACTACGAACGCTGGCTCGGCCCGGCACCATCGCGAGCGTTCAATCCGCACCGCTTCCACGTCTCCTGGCGTCGATTCAAGGACTACGCCAACGGAGAAATTGGCGACGACGGAATCCACGACATCGACATGGCTCGTTGGGGCCTGGGCAACGACCTGCTGCCCAACAAGGTCTCCGCCGGAGGTGGACGGATGCTCCTGCATGGACACAGTTCCGACTACCCCGACAACATGGTCGTCCGCTACGAGTTCCCCGACGGCAAGGTGATGGTCTACGAAAACTATCCGTTCACCGCCTACGGCATGCACGGCTTCGACAATGGGAACGTGTTCTACGGCACCAAGGGCTACATGATCTTCTCCAGGCGAGGAGCCTTCAGCACGTTTCTGGGCCCCAAAGGGAAGCCGGGCCCGACCGAGGGCCGAGATATCCGTGGCCAGCGAGGCTACGCCGAACACATGGACGACTTCCTGACGGCCGTCCGTACCCGGCGTTCCACCACCCGGGCCAACGCCCGCACAGCCCATCTCTCCTGCGCCCTGGTCCACTTCGGCAATATCTCCTACGACACCAACAGCACGCTGAACTTCGACGCCAAGGCCGGCCGATTCATCGGTAACCTCGCCGCCGACAAACTGTTGGGCAAGTCGTACCGAGAACCTTACGTGCTGCCCGCCCTCGCCAAGGTGAATTGACACGGTTCCATCCCGATGGCACATATTGCCCAGTACCGCTGGATCAGCACGCTCTGCTCGCTGACCGTATCGCTGGTTGCCACCGCGCCGGCGGCCGAAACCCAGCAACTGATCGACACTCCGTTCATGGAGTTGATCCGCGACAGTGTCGTGCATCGTGACCTCGGCCTGGCCAGAACACAGGTCGACTCGCTCCGCAAGATCACCGACCAATTCGATCCACAACTGTTCCTCACTCGCAACCGACGCGAAGATGAACGCCGCAAACAGGTCCACGATCTTGTCATTCGCGTCCGCCCGCGACTGAAGCCGATTCTGAACACCGCACAACTCAAACGGCTCAAGCAGATCGAACTTCAATGCCAGGGACCCCGGGCACTGCTGCGACCCGACGTTCAGTCCCGGATGCTACTCGCCAAGCCGCAAGTAGAAGCAATCGCCGCCGAGGTCACCTCGACCGGCAACGCAGTCCGAGACGCCTGGAAGCAAGTCCAGGAGAAAGGGCGACCACGAGCGGCAGTTCAGAAACACATCGACGGCATCCGGTCTGCCGAAAGTCGAAAGATCCTGCGACATCTCAACGGCAACCAACGGTCGCGATGGAAATCTCTGATCGGCCGACCGGCAGCCCTCTCCGCGTTTGGACAGGGACTCAAGTACAAGGCTCCCGAATTTGCCGAAGGCATGACCTGGATCAACTCCTCGCCCGTCACCATGAAATCACTCCGCGGCAAGGTCGTGATCCTGCACTTTTACGCCTTCGGCTGAATCAACTGCGTCCGAAACTACCCCTGGTACAGGGAGTGGGCCGAACAGTTCTCGCAAAACGATGTCAAGATCATCGGTGTGCACACTCCCGAGACCAACGCCGAGCGGAATGCCGGCCGGGTGCAGAGCAAGACGACCGAGGCGAAACTGACATTCCCGGTCGCAATCGACAACGACAAAAAGACCTGGAACGCCTGGGGTAACAACTGGTGGCCAACGGTCTACCTGATCGACCGCGAGGGATACATGAGGTACTTCTGGGCCGGCGAACTGAACTGGAAAGGTGCCGGAGGCCAGAAGGTGATCACCCGCCACGTCCGCACGCTGCTTCGCCAATGACGCTGACCGGCTTCCTCGCACTCGACGGAGCGATCCGTCAGACTGGGACCGAAGTTAACCAACTGGCCCCATCGGGACTTCGCCGCGGGATGCACCGTTCGACCTGTTCCCTACTGACTCTCGCCTGTCTGTTGACGCTGGCTCACCACACGATCGCACAAGCGGCTCCGCCAGAAGCCCGTCTCGACTTCGACCGCCAGATTGCGCCACTGCTGGCCGCCCGCTGCCTGGCCTGCCACAGCGGCACCGAACCAGAAGGCAAACTCGACCTCTCGAGCCGGAACAGGACCCGAAAGGGCGGCGAGACGGGTCCGGCCGTCGTGCCCGGACAACTCGAAGCGAGCCTCGCCTGGAAACGTGTCGTCGACGGTGAAATGCCTCCCAAGACACCCCTCGCTACAGCAGAACGCCAGTTACTGAAGCGATGGATCGAGGAAGGGGGACGCTGGGGCACAGACCCGATCGACCAACTCCGCTACACCACCTCGGCCCGCGCCGGTACCGACTGGTGGTCGCTGAAACCTCTTGCCGATCCCCTGCCACCTGACACCGGCGACCACACCTGGCCACGTACCCAACTCGATCGCTTTGTCTTGGCCCGTCTCAAGAGCAACCGGCTCTTACCCACCCCAGCCGCCAATCCCCGTCAACTGGTGCGACGACTGCACATCGACCTCGTCGGCCTGCCACCCGGTCCCCAGGTCGTCGCGAACTTCGTGGCTGACCCCAGCGACCACGCCTATTCACGCCTCGTCGATCGGCTACTCGACTCAACCGACTACGGCGAACGCTGGGGCCGGCACTGGCTCGACGTTGTCCGCTTCGGGGAAAGCAATGGCTTCGAACGCAACGCGCCGCGCAAGACGTTCTGGCCCTACCGTGACTGGGTCATCAACGCGATGAACAGTGACATGCCCTACGACCAGTTCGTTCGCCTGCAGATCTTCGGCGATCAGTTACTACCCGGACGCGAAGGCGCAGCAGCAGCCGGGTTCCTTGTCGCCGGAGTGCACAACACGGTGGTTGGTGGCAGCAAGCGGATGAAACTGCTCGCCAGGCAGGACGAACTCGAAGATCTCGCCGCCAGTATCGGACAGACATTCCTGGGCCTCACGATCAATTGTGCCCGTTGCCACGACCACAAGTTCGATCCGATCCGTACCACCGAGTACTACCAGGTCATCTCGGCGCTGGACGGGGTCGCCCACGGCGAACGCGAACTGCCAGACTCGGCCGCCACGGCCCAATTGGCCAAGCTCAAGCCCCGCATCAAGGACCTCTCGAGTCAACTCGAAGTACTCCACCGCAAGGCCCGCCAGAACGTGCTCAAGACACGAAAGGAGTCGTCGACACCAAAATCCGAAGCGAATCGGCCGCGTCCGTCTTCCGAATGGAGATTCGACGACGATTTTCGCGACAGCGTCGGCAGCCTGCATGGCCGAGCCATCGGTGGAGCTCGCCTCGAAAACGGAGCACTTGTCCTCGATGGCAAGGGTGCCTTCGTGCAGACGGCCAGCCTGGCTAAGCCACTGGCCGAAAAAACTCTCGCCGCCTGGGTTCAGCTCGACAACCTCACCCAACGTGGTGGCGGGGTCCTCAGCGTCCAAACCACCGGCGGCCCGATCTTCGACGCGATCGTCTTCGGCGAAAATGAAACGGGCCGCTGGATGGCCGGGAGCAACGGATTCGTTCGCACCCGCTCATTCTCGGGCCCGCCCGACATCCAGGCCAGCCGCCAGCCGGTGCATTTCGCGATCACCTACAGCAGCGACGGCACCATCACCGGCTACCGCAACGGCCAGCTCTACGGCAAGGCCTACAAAACCGGCTTCCAGCGTTACGACGCTCGACAGGCCGAGATCGTCTTCGGGATGCGTCATGCCCCGGCCGGCGGCAACAAGATGCTGGCCGGCCGGATCCTTGAGGCACGACTCTACGATCGAGTCCTGCCGCCGCAGGCCATCGCCGCCGCGGCTGGCCAACCGAGTACCTTTGTTCCGCTCAAAAAGCTGCTGGCATCCATGAACGCCGCGCAGCGATCTCGACGCGAAGACCTGGCAAAACAGCTCGACTCACTGCTCGCCATTCAGAGAGGTCTCGATCAAAACACACGCTCCAAGATCTACACCGTCACCGCTCGACAACCCACGCAAATGAGAGTCCACATCCGTGGAGGAGTCACCAACTACGGACCGGTCGTCGCTCCCGGAGGTGTCGCAGCTGTGCCGGGACTGCCTGCCGACTTCCAGCTCGCCGCGAACGCCTCCGACAAGGACCGCCGCCGCAAACTGGCCGCCTGGATCACCTCACCCAAGAACGCCCTTTTCGCTCGAGTGATCGTCAATCGAGTCTGGCACTACCACTTTGGCCAGGGTTTCATCACCACTCCCAGCGACTTCGGATTCAACGGCGGCCAACCCAGCCACCCGCAACTCCTCGAGTGGCTGGTCTCGAGGTTTGTTGAGGACAAGTACCGTCTCAAGGCACTACACCGCCGAATCGTGTTGTCCTCCACCTACCGCCAGGGTTCCCGCCCCAGCCGCGCCGGCCTGGCAGCCGATGCGGGTAACCGGCTGCTGTGGCGAGTGACACCGCGGCGTGTCGAGGCCGAGGTTCTCCGAGACACGATCCTCGCCGTCTCCGGTCAACTCAACCCCCAGCGAGGCGGACCGGGGTTCGAGGATGTCTCGATTATCCCCAACAACGGCACGAACTATTACGAGCCACACGACCGTGACGACCCGGCCCTGCATCGTCGCACCATCTACCGGTTCACGCCCCGTGGAGGCCGCACGGCGCTCCTCGACACCTTCGATTGCCCCGACCCATCAACTGCGGCCCCCACCCGTAACGTCACCACCACCCCACTGCAGGCACTCAGCCTGCTCAATAACGCCTTTGTGCTCCGCATGGCTGACCGTATGGCCGCCCGTGTGACTCAGCAGGCCGGTGACGATCTTCCTCGTCAGGTCACCAGGGCCTGGCAATTGGCCATCCAACGCGACCCCGACACCCGTGAGCTCAAGCTCTCAGTCGACCTCGCACGCCGCCACGGCCTGGCCGCTCTGTGTCGCGCGCTGTTCAACATCAACGACTTCGTGATCATCGAGTAATCTCAGTGACACCCTCTCCCGAAAATTTCGATCGACGACAGCTCTTGAGCTGGGGCAGTCATGGCCTGGCCGCCACCGCGGTAGCGCACCTGCTTGGCAGCGATGGCGCCGCCCACGCCGATTTCAACAACCCGCCATTTGCCCCGCGGGCCAAACGTGCCATCCAGATTTCGCTCGTCGGAGGCATGAGTCATGTCGACTCGTTTGACCACAAGCCCGAGCTTGACCGGCACCACGGCCAGTCCCTCAAGACCGACGAAACACCCGACATCTTCTTCGGACAGGTCGGACTGCTGAGACGTAGCGATTGGGCCTTCAAACAGCGAGGCGAAAGCGGCCTGTGGATTTCCGAGATGTTTCCTCTCATCGCCGGGATGGCCGACGAGCTGACCCTGCTGCGGTCGATGGTCTCCGAATCGGCCAACCACACCCCCGCCCTGTTCTTTCTCAACAGCGGTTTCGGAGCCAACGGCTTCCCATCCACCGGTAGCTGGCTCTCCTACGGACTTGGCAACGAGTCCCAGTCGCTGCCGACCTTCGTCGTGCTACCCGACGGAAGAGGAGGCCCCAATGGTGGTGCCAGTAACTGGAGCAACGGCTTCCTGCCGGCCCAGCATCAGGGAATCGTCTTCCGGGGAGGCGAGCGGCCGGTCCGAGACCTGTTCCCGGCCACCAGGCAGCCACCAGGACGCGACGCGGCAGTCAGGCAGTTCCTCACCGATCTAAACCGCAACCACGAAACCCGCTCATCCAGCAGCCTCGTAAACGCACGCATCCGCAGCTACGAACTCGCTGCCCGCATGCAGGCTTCGGTTCCCGAAGTCAGCGACCTCTCAGGCGAACCCCGCCACATCCACGACCTGTACGGCCTCAACGACAAGCTAACCGCCGATTGCGGACGCCGTTGCCTGCTCGGTCGCCGGCTGCTCGAACGAGGCGTCCGCTTCGTGCAGGTCTACTCCGGTGGTCCGATCGCCGGAAGCCCGCGGGCCAGTTGGGACGCCCACGAAAGTGTGCGGCAGAACCACGGACTCGAGGCGTCTCGCATCGACCGGCCGGTGGCGGCATTACTGAGGGACCTTCGTCAGCGAGGAATGCTCGACGACACGCTGGTGCTGTTCACCACCGAGTTTGGCCGCACGCCGTTTGCACAATCGGGTGCCAACGCGGTGGGACCCGGCCGTGACCACAATCGCTACGGGTTCTCCGGCTGGCTCGCCGGAGGCGGTGTCCGACGGGGCGCTTCCTACGGGTCCACCGACGACATCGGCTGGAAGGCCGCCGAGCACCCGATGCCCTGGCACGACTTCCATGCCACGCTGCTGCACCTGCTGGGGATCGACCACACCCGGTTGACCTACTACCACAACGGCATCCAGCGACGCCTGACCAACGTTCACGGCCACGTCCACACCGGCGTTCTTGCCTGATCACGTCCACGAGCTTCCCTTCACGAGACACCTGCGATGTCGTTCCAGTCGCCATCGAACCGTATCAAGGTTTCGCTGGCCACCGGGCTCTGCCTGCTCGGAATCCACCTCACAACACTCCACGCAGCCGACGACCACACGGCCGTAAAGCTGATCGAACAGTCACGGGTCAAGGGGGGATTGGTGATCCACCTGGGCTGTGGGAGTGGCGAATTGACACGCACGCTGCGGATCAACAACCGCTACCAGGTCCATGGACTCGACCGAGACGCCAAGGCAATCGACGCCTCACGGCGGATGCTGCTGGCGGCGGGTGTCTATGGACAGGTCACCGCCAGCCGCCTGGCCGGCAACGAACTGCCACTCGTCGACGGACTTGTCAACCTGCTAGTCGTCGACACACCGCTTGGGATCGCTCAAAACGAAATGATCCGCGTCTTGGCACCCGGGGGCGTGCTGATGACACGAGTCGACTCGGGTTGGAAACGCTTTCAGAAGCCACGTCCTGCTGACATCGATGACTGGACCCACTACCTGCACGATTCCAGCGGCAACGCCGTCGCTCACGACGCTCAAGTCGGACCACCACGCCACATGCAATGGATCGGCAGCCCACGCTGGTCGAGGCATCACGACCGAATGGCCAGCCTCAGCGCCATGGTCTCGGGCAACGGACGGCTGTTCTACATCATGGACGAAGGATCCCGCGTCTCGATCCAGCTCCCCGCCGATTGGAAACTGATCGCCCGCGACGCCTTCAATGGCACCGTACTCTGGAAACTCCCCCTCTCCGACTGGCACAGCCATCTCTGGCCACTCAAGAGTGGACCCACTCAACTGGCCAGGCGACTCGTCACCGACGGACAACGCGTGTTTGTCACAATGGGGCTCAAAGCGCCCCTGAGTGTCCTCGACGCGGCAACCGGAGATCGGCTGCACGACCTGCCCGACAGTGCCGGCACCGAAGAACTCGTCGTCCATGATGGCTCGGTCTTCGCCATGGTCAACGATGGCGACTCGGCACTGCTGAAATACAACGTGCAACTCAACCTCGGGGACCAGGCCCGAGTCGCTCGCGAGTTCCAATGGAATCGTAAGCCTCGACGACTCGTGGCCTGGGATGTCGAAACCGGCCGGAAGTCGTGGCAGATCTCGTCCCCCATCGCCCCGCTGACTCTGGTCGCCGGGCCCAAGCGAGTCTACTACCACGATGGCAACAAGATCATCGCCCGCGACCGCAAGACTGGCCGTTCGGCCTGGACGGCAGATGGACCGATCAAGACCCGGATCAACTTCAACTTCGGCCCCAAACTGGTCCTCTACAAGGATGTCCTGTTGTTCGCTGGAGGCGATCGCACCATGCGATCGCTCGATGCCGCGACCGGAAAACTGCTCTGGATCGCACCCCACGATCAGTCCGGCTACCAATCCCCCGAAGACCTGCTGGTGATGCAGGACCTGGTCTGGTCGGCCCCCACCACTCGCACGAAAGACTCCGGAGTCTACACGGGCCGCAACCCGCGAACCGGGAAGATCGCCAAGACGTTTTCACCGAATGTCCAAACCTACTGGTTCCACCACCGCTGCTACATCGCCAAGGCCACCGACCGCTTCCTGCTGCCTTCGCGAACGGGAATCGAGTTTGTCGATCCGAAACAGCAGTCCTGGGACATTCATCACTGGGTCCGAGGCGGATGCCTGTACGGCATCATGCCCTGTAACGGGTTGGTCTACGCACCACCACACAACTGTGCCTGCTACCCCGAAGCCAAGCTCTACGGTCTCAATGTCCTCGCCCCCACCTCGGCCACCCGCCGGACTCCCAAACCTCTCTCGGATCAACAACGACTCAGGCGAGGCCCCGCGTTCGAACAACTGCAGAAGGCTCAGGCCACACAAGCCGATCCGGGCGATTGGCCCACCTATCGCCACGACCGAGGACGCAGTGGTTCGAGTCCCCAAACCGTGCCGGCCCAACTCGGTCCCGCCTGGCAATCCCAGCTCCAGGGACGACTCACCAGCGTGGTCGTTGCCGATGGCCGACTGTTCGTTGCCGAAATCGACCGACACACCCTCTACGCCCTCGATGCCGACTCGGGCAAAACACTCTGGTCACACACCGTCGGCGGACGCATCGACTCGCCACCAACAATCCACGGACCACGAGTCCTCTTCGGCTCGGCCGACGGACAGATTCACTGCCTGAGAGCCAATGACGGGGCGCTGGGCTGGAGCTTCCAGGCAGCACCAGCCGACCGCCGACTGATGGCCTTCGAACAACTCGAATCCGCATGGCCTGTCCATGGCAGCCCGCTGGTCCGAGACGGAATTGTCTACTCAGTCTCGGGACGATCCACGTATCTGGATGGCGGCCTGAGACTGCTGCGGCTCGACGCTCGTACTGGCTACAAACTCTCCGAAACACTCATGGACGACAAGGACCCCAAGACCGGCAAGAACCTGCAAACGACACTCCAGACACTGCAGATGCCCGTCGGACTCCCCGATATCCTCTCGGCCTCCGACGATCGAGTCTTCATGCGCAGCCAGGAATTCTCGCTCGATGGCGAACGACTCGCCATGGGACCACATTCCGGAAACCCCGCCGTCCAGGGATCCGTCCAGAAAGGCAAAACCGCACACCTCTTTGCACCCATGGGCTTTCTCGATGGAACCTACTTTCATCGTGCCTACTGGGTCTTCGGACGCAGCTTCGCCGGAGGACACGCCGGATACTTTCAGGCTGGAAAATTCACTCCCTCGGGACGACTACTCGTCACAGACGGTCAGACCATCTTCGGCTTCGGACGCAAACCCCAGTACTACCGCTGGACCACCACCATCGAACACCAACTCTTCGCCGCACCAACAACCCCTCCCGAACAGGCCCTCTCAAAAGTCGACGAAAACACCGCCCGACAAAACGCACGACGCGGCAAGACCTCGATGGTGCATGTCCCCAAGACCGCGGCACTCAACCCCAAAGACAAAACGCTGACCATAGAAGCCTGGGTGCGTACCGAACGCAACAGTGGCGTTGTCGTCGCTCGAGGCGGGCCGGCCGCAGGCTTTGCCCTGATTGTCGCAAACGGAAAACCTCGCTTCCTGGTCCGCAATGCCACGAAATTGACCATTGCCGCCGCAGAGACCAGAATCACCGGTCGATGGGTACACCTTGCCGGTCGACTCGCTCAGGACGGAACATTGCAACTGTTCCTCGACGGAAAACCAACCGCCCGAGCCAAGGCCGATGGGCTGCTGACCGTCGATCCGGTTCAGTCGATGGAGATCGGCGGAGACGATCAGACGGCGGTCGGAGCCTACAAGAGTCCCTATTCGTTGACCGGACAGGTCGACGACGTGCGATTGTACTTCGGACCCGTCACCGATGCCGAAATCGCCATGCACCATGCCCAGCCGTCCAACACCACGGCAGCCAAGGCCAAACTGGTGCTCGATTACGACTTCGATCAGGGACGGGCTCGCGACAAGTCCTCACACCAACACGACGGCCAACTGTCGGGTGCCCAAACGGTGAAGGCACGACGTGGACTTGCCGTCAAGTTCGTCGGACGAGCAACACGACAGACCGGTTCGTTTGTCAAACCCGTCTGGAAGACTGATGTTCCGGTGATTGTGCGAGCCATGGCCAAGGCCGGCTCGAACCTGTTCGTGATGGGACCTCCCGACCTGGTCGACGAAGAAGAATCGTTTCGACTGCTGGTCGGGAACGCCAAGACCATCCAGAAAAACCTCGCCCGACAGGATGCCGCACTGCGAGGCGCCGAAGGAGGCATCCTGCTGGCCGTCTCGGCCACGGATGGCCGCACCCTGGCACGCATACCCCTCGATGCACTCCCCACCTGGGACGGCCTGATCGCTGCCCAAGGACGGCTGTACCTCTCGACAACCGATGGACGGGTGATCTGCCTGAGTCCCAAGACGCCCTGAACTCGGCCGCTACCGGTCAGCACAGATCAGCACAGATCAGCACAGACTGCTCATTTCGAACTTTCTGCCTCAACCACGCCAAGACCTTGGATCCACTCGCGGAACAAAGACACCGCTCGCGTGTCAGACAGTCTGGTGGCCAATTGTGGCATCTGGCCCCGGCCTCGCATCTTCAGTCGCTTCAACAACACCGATCGCTCGGGATGCCCCGGCACCACCAGCCTCGCGTCGGGCAACCCAAACGTGTCGTGCACCGGCTTCACGCCCAACAACTTCGCCTTGGCGATCGGAGTCGAAAAATTGAGCTCGATCTGCGAATTGCCGCCTCCTGCACTCACATGGCATTGCGCACAATTGACATGCAGGTACGAGCGAACACGCAACTCAAGACTCGAACCGTCCGAGTAGGGATCGACCAGGAAGGGACGGGTCAACAGGCGGCCCGAGAACATGTGCCCCGCAGTCAATTCGGGCTTGTCGTCAACCGATGACCGTCTGGCCGGTTCATCATCCGCTGTGTCGTCTTCCAACTCCTGTCGACGCCTCGCTCGCAGTTCCTCGACCGACTGGATGGGTGCCAGCCCGAGTTCTGCAAGCAGACTCAATTGGTTCACCAGAACGCCACCGTGAACATGGTCGCGATTCATCTGCACAGTCGTCAGTCCCAACACGTATTCCGCCGCCCGACTGTGACACACCATGCACTCGGCTCGAGACGGATAGTGCCAGGCCAACTTGCGGACACCGCCGTCATCCCGAACGACTTCGAATACACGATCCTGGCCCGACCGGACCACCAGTTCCGCTTCGGTCTGAGCGTCATTCCAGCTGTACGAGTACCCGACCCACTCGCCCTGGTCGCGATGCAACAAACGCGTCTCGACCCAACGCTCGCCCAAAACCCGAGCGGCCCGCCCTTCGTCCGGCCCTCCGCCCGAATGGCCCACCGCCAACTTCAGGCCGAACGACTTGACCAGCACCGTGCCGTCAGGAAACGACCAGCCTCGAGTCGTCTTGCTCGTGTTGATCGTCCCCACCGTCCTCTGCCCTTGCGAATCGGTCGTCACGGGCATCGCGATCAACCGCCGCTTGTGGGCTCCGTCAGACCACAGCGGAGCGATGACGCTGTAAGGGATCAACGCCGCATGCGTCCGGTGCCCTTTCACCGCTTCAAACAACCCGGTTTGACTCAGCAGCCGTGGAAACCGGGGCAGCGACTTCGGATCCCCTACCCGGCGACGCAGGGCGTGGAATGTCGCACCCTTGCGATAATCGACAACCAGCATGTTGCCCGCCGCATCGTGGCCAAAACCGACAATCTGCAGGCTCGTGTCGGCGATCTCCTTGTGCCAGGCCACCCGATCACCGTTCATCCGACCCGCCCAAATCTTACCCGTCGAATGGTCGCCGTAAAGGTAGGCTCCGTACAGATCGGCAAACAGCTTGGCCGTGTACACCACGCCACCGGTCAACGAGCGTGCCTCGGAATGAGGATGCTCGAAGGTCGGCTTCACATGCGGAGCCGGGCCGAGCTTTCTTTGCAGGTAAAACGGATGAGACCCCTCGTAGACGCTCCAACCATAGTTGTCGCCCTTCTGCACCCGGTAGACCTGCTCCCAAAGATCCTGCCCATTGTTGCCCACCCAAATGTCACCCGTCAGCGGATCCACCGACAGACGCCACGGATTGCGCAAGCCAAATGCCCAGGTCTCGGAACGAATCCCCGGCCGCCCAACAAACGGGTTATCTGCCGGAACCGAGTACGTCTTGCCACGAGCCGGGTGATCGACATCGATCCGCAGAACCTTCGCCAGCAACAGGTCCATCTTCTGCCCAGTGACATTGGTGTCCGAATCGGATGTGCCGTCTCCGGACGTGATGTAGAGCATCCCGTCGTGACCGAAACCCAAAGCCGCTCCGTTGTGTCCGTTCGAATCCCACGAAAGGATCAAACGCTCGGAACCTTTGACCATCGCGAAACCCTTCGAAGGATCCAATCTCAGTTCCAGAACCGTGCACTCCTTGCCACTGGGAGTCTTCGATTTGCGGTCGCCGCCAAGGTAGATGCGACCGTTTTTGAGGAAATCCGGGTGAGTACACAGGCTGTACTGAATCCCGTCACACGTGAACAGAACTTCGTAGCGGCCGGTCGCTGGATCCGAATCGGTGCGGCACAATCGCTTGCCGCCCTGGTCGATGAACAACAGTCGAGACGAACCCGGCTGCAGCATCACGAAGATCGGATTGTCGAGAACCAGTTTCGGGTACACCACTTCGACGGTGTAAGGCAGTGGAGGCTCGGGTCGACCGATCACTCGATTCTCGAGAGTCACCAATCGCTGCTTCAACCGTGTCACGGCAGCGGGCACTTCGACCGTTCCGTCAGCATCGTTGGCAAAAACCGGAAACGGGACCGTCAGAACGGCCAGAATCAGCACGCACACTCGTCGTCGCAGTGTCATCGGAAAAGCCTGTCGATCTAGCGAAGTCGGTAGAGATACAAAAAAAGCGGGGAAGCATGACAGGCATGCTCCCCCGCTTGGATTCCATCACGTCCAGACGCTACGGCTTCGCAGGAGTCGCCGGCAACTTGCCTGCCTTCAGACGATCGCCGAAGGTCTCCTTCTTGTCCTTGGCCACCTTAACAACCTCGGTCTTCACCAAGGCCTCGACAATCTTCGCCACGACCTTGCAGTTCTTCGCCGGAAGACCCTTCTGCAACGCCGTCCCGTAATCGTTACGCGGCTTACCTTTTTCGCCCACCTTCTTTTTGCGATGGCAGATATTGCACTTCGCCTTCTTCGCCGCCGCTGTCACGTTCTTGTACTTCGACAGAAAAGCCTTCTGATACTGTGGACGTGCATCCGCTTCGCTCGACGCAAACAAGGCCAACATGAGCGCCGCGACGCCACCAAATGCCAAGACCGTTTTCATTCCTCTATCTCCCGATTCACATGATTCCGTTGTGAGTCATCCGCCCGTCCGAAACCACTTCGGAAACTCATCACGCCAGTCCGTTTTCTCGGGCCAGCGAAGCGCCGTCTCAGTCGTATCAATCTTCATTGAATTGATTTCTCCGCGGCCTGTCAACCGCCCCTCCAAAACGAACGGTTTGCTGAACTGGCCCGTCGTGCTAAACTCCGCGGCCAAACGGCAATTGACTCAGAAGATCACCCACGCTCATAACTCGGCGGAACCGACTTGATGAATCGTCACAGCCGACAACAGCTGGCCGCTCGGACTGGCCCCACCCTCCTGCTGGCCGTATTCCTCGCCGCCACATTGACTCATTCGGCAGCCCGGGCAGCCACACCACCAAACGTCCTGCTGATCATCTCGGACGACCAGTCTTGGACGGACTTCGGCTTCGTCGGCCACAAAACAATCCGGACTCCGCACCTCGACCGCCTCGCTCGACAATCCGCCGTGTTCCCCAACGGCTACGTGCCCAACAGCCTCTGTCGCCCCAGCCTGGCAACGATTGTCACCGGGCTCTATCCGCATCAACACGGCATCACCGGCAACGACCCCCCACGTGGGACCGACCGCAGCCTGATGCTCAAACACATCCAACGCCACCCAACCCTGCCTCGGTGGCTGGCAGGCAAAGGCTACCGAAGCCTGCAAACAGGCAAGTGGTGGGAAGGCCATCCGCGACTCGCCGGATTCACCGACGCGATGACGCACGGTGATCCCAAGCGAGGCGGCCGGCACGGCGATGCTGGACTGAAAATCGGACGCACCGGACTCGAACCCATCTACCACTTCATCAAGGACTGCGCCAAGACGCCGTTCTTCATCTGGTACGCACCCTTCCTGCCACACACGCCCCACAACCCACCCGAACGACTCGTCGAACTCTACCGTGCTCCCGGACGACCGATCGAGTTGGTGCGATACTACGCCATGTGCACCTGGTTCGACGAGACGTGCGGACAGCTGCTCGACCACCTCGACCAGCACGGCCTCGCCGACAACACGTTGGTCCTGTTCGTCGTCGACAACGGATGGATCCAAAGGACTCCAGCCACAAAAGTCCCCAGCAAATGGCGTTTCCGATTCGCTCCGAAATCGAAACGGTCTCCGAACGAGGGCGGAGTTCGTACGCCGATCCTGGTCCGCTGGCCACAGAAAGTGAAGCCGGGACTGCGCAGTCGACTGGCCAGCAGCATCGACCTGGCGCCCACGATCCTCGCCGCCACCGGAATCGACCCCAACACAAAACTGCCCGGCATTGATCTCGTCGGACTCGCCGCACAACCAGTCGACGGACAAACTGGCCGTAGGAACGTGTTTGGAGAAATCTTTGCACACGACGTTGCCGACATCGATCGGCCGGCCGCCAGCCTTCAATACCGCTGGGTTCGGGATGGCTCACTGAAACTGATCGTCCCATCCGGTTCAGCCAAACCACAACTGTTCGACCTCGCAGCCGACCCCCACGAAACCCACAACCTCGCCGGCAGCCAACCCGGACACGTCAAACGACTCAGGGCCACGCTCGACGACTGGTGGAATCCGACTCGTCAACAACCGCAATCGTCAGGCCGCTGACGGATCGCAATTCGCCGCCAGGGCGTCGACGGCCGACGTGTGCCTCTCGATCAACTCGGCCAACCCCTCAGGGCTTCCGCCCAATTCCAGCCGACGGGCCAGGAACACGAACTCCGCCGAATCTCGCGGCGGTACCGTCAGGTCCCGAGCATCGCCACGAACAACTCGCAACGCGTCGATCAGACAACGCTGAAACACGTACGCGTCTCGCAGAGTATGCCACGTCTGACTGGCCAGCACGCCGACTGTGTGCAGCCTGTCGACAGCTTCCAAAGTGTTCGTCGTTCGCACCTCCGGATGACGGTGGCCTGATTCCAGCTGCCAACCCTGGACCAGGTACTCCGAATCGACCAACCCACCAGGACTCAGCTTCGCGTTGAAAGTCCCGGCCCGCACCAACTGCCGCACCTGACGGTCACGCATCGCACGCATCGCAGCCATGTCGAACTCGCCGTCACTGTAGATCCAATCATCCCGTAAAGCTTCGATCCGACCACCCAATGCGACACACCCCGCCACCGCACGCAACTTGACCAATGCTTGGCGTTCGAATGGCCATGCCAGCCCGTCGGGCTGATAGTACGACGAAAAAGCCGACAGCGAACTGGCCAATGGACCTGCCTGGCCATGAGGCCTGAGCCGAATGTCCAACTCGAAGACGCCCGCTCGCTGAGAACGAATCGTTGCCAACAATCGCTCCACCACGCGACGGTAATACTCGGCCGCAACAGTCTCTCGACCCGACGCCTGCTCCGACACGTCGTACACGAACATCAATTCGATGTCCGACGCAAAGCCCAGCTCCCGGCCACCAAACTTCCCCAACCCCAAAACCGCAAAACGGCCCGGTGCTTCGATTCCCAACTTCTCGGACACCTCCCGACAACACATCTCAACCGCCTCGGACACCACGCATTCCGCCACATCGCCCAACTCATCGGAAAACTGTCCGAACTCCCGCTCGGGCCAGATGATGTGCCGCATGTCGGCCACGAACATCTCACGGTCCTTGAAACGGTTCAGGCACTCGACACGAGCATCCCGGTCGTCACACCCGGCGATCTCACCGGACAACTCGGCCGCCAACTCAACCCGCTCACGAGGCCGCTCGACTGACTCCACATCCTCAAGCAACGGAAACAACGTCTCGTGTTGGATCCGCAGGAAGTCCTGCCACAGGAACTCGCTGACACCCAACACCCTCGCCAAAGTCGACAACACCTCCGGCTTCTCCAACGACGCCAGACGAGTCGACCAGTCGTCCTGCTCCAGCAGTGACGATAGCATCTCACGAAATTGCCTCATTGCTGACAACGGATTCGGAGACCTCGGCAGCAAATGAGTGAAATGCTTGATCAATACCACCACGGTCTTCAATTCCTGCAGCCGCCGAGGGTCGCTCAACTTGCCACCAGTCGAATCCACCACATCCAACCGGTCCCGCACACGGTCCCCCTCGGTCTCGATCACCACACGCCGGATGCCAAACCCGGCCACCGACAACGCATGGGCACACTCATACAGGAACCCCGTCGTGTCCTCGGCCCGGATCGTCAGCACCGTCGCCGACTCCGACAACTCGTTGTCGATGTCCACCTCCACCGGCAACAGGCTGCCAACCAGACCCTCGACACAAAGCACATGACGAGCCACCTGGTCGGTCAAACTCGACAACGCCTCCTCACCACGTCCCGAAGCCATCGACTCGACAAACGCCAACAGGTCTGCATGGAAATCGGACCACAACAGGTCCCAGTCCGACTCCTCGGGCAACCGCACCTCAAACGTGTCGACGCATCGAGACTGACCTCCGGGTACATCCTGTGTGAATGCGTGACCGTTGACGATGTCGACACCATGAACCACCAACAGCCCACTGATCGCAGTCAGCAACTCCCGTTCGTCAAACGCCACCACTGTCAGTTCGGCACCACCACACTCCAATCGCACTGGCTCGACCATCACCGACCCGAATCGATTCAATTCGCCCAGCAATGCCTGGTGTCGTTCTTGTTGTGATTCGCTGAACACCTCCTGGTACAACGGCTCGCTGAACGGTACCGCCCCAACCGAGCCAACCGCCTCGATGCTGGAAGCCTCGTCGCCGCCGCCCCGGCCATCCACCACATCAGAAAACACACTGTCGAACACCTCGCGAATCTCGCGACAATGGTCCGTGTAATGAGCCACAAACTGATCGGCGTCGACAAAGTCCAGGCGACGAGCCAGGTACGATAACTCACCGTCGTCCGTCGGCAATGTGTGTACCTGCTTGTTGTGCATCAACTGAAGAGAATGCTCGATCGATCGCAGTAGCAGGTAACCGCTCGAAAGTTTTCGGTACTGGTCCGATCGCAGACAACCCGCCGCCGCCAAAGCACTCAGCGACCGAAGTGTGTTGGCACCCAACACCTCGGAATGTTCGCCAACATGCCGCAATTGCAGGTATTGCGTGACAAACTCGATGTCCCGAATCGAACCCACTCCCAGTTTGACTTCACCATGAGCCCGCAGTGCGGACGGCAATTGCTCCTCGATCCGACGCTTCATCTCGCGAACCGTGCGACGACCGCCCGACGCACCACGCTCGACCAAAAAACGCGTCACGCCGGACAGCACCCCCTCGCCCAAACTCCGATCGCCGGCGATCACCCGAGCCTTGACCAAAGCCTGCAACTCCCACGCCGCCGCATGAGTCTCACGATATTCGACCCAGGCGGCCACATCGGTGACCAAAGGCCCCGATCGACCCCACGGCCTCAAACGCATGTCCACGCGATACAGAAAACCCTCGGATGTCATCCGCCCCAGTTCGCGGACCAACTGCTGAGCCACTCGTAACGTGTCGACCGTCGGCTCTACGCTTAGAAACAACAGGTCAATGTCCGAACTGTAATTCAACTCCTCCCCACCCAGCTTCCCCAACGCCACAACCGCAATCCGACATCCAACGTC
>Ga0114999_10001921_pt1 | contig 28136 bp, 29 predicted proteins | sample ArcticOcean_MG_C_3_FD_89820 | JGI IMG/M metagenome (GOLD analysis project Ga0114999, IMG submission 89820) | Marine microbial communities from western Arctic Ocean - ArcticOcean_MG_CB8_126 | ecosystem: Environmental > Aquatic > Marine > Oceanic | place: Arctic Ocean: Canada Basin | collected...
ACAATGGCACGAACATCATCGGCAAATCCGGGGAATTGATCGGCGATTGAGGAAGCATCGGGATCAAGATTGACGAACACCATATGCAACATCGTATCGACGCGAATCTCAGCGAGACCAAAATCACTGTGCTCAAATCCCGCGACGTTTTCGGCATTACCCGCTGCCTTCAGATCACCATCGAGATCGTACGACCAGGCGTGAAATGGGCAGGTGAAGATCGTTCGATTGCCCCGGCCTTCAGCGAGAACGTGGCCGCGATGCATACACACGTTGTAGTAGGCACGGAGCTCGCCATCCTTGGCCCGACACACGAGTATTTTTTGATCGAGCAGGTCCGCGGTGATGAAATCGCCGACATTTTCTAAATCGTGTAGATACCCGACGAGTTGCCACGTGCGGAACCAGATCGCTTCCTTCTCGCGTTCGTAGATATCCGGATCGTAATAGTAGTGAGCGGGCAGCGTGCCCGAAAGCTCGGGATCTGGATGGAATGTGCTTTCCATCTGGGAATCGGGCTGCAGTGTCACCGAACACCTCCAATATTGCCCGCCGCGGGCGCGTTGCCCTTGACGAGGATTCCCGCAATCGTGGCGGCAATGTGAAAGCCGGTCAACCGGTCGGGTGATAAGCAATGCCCAATCCGGCGTGCGAATCAAAATTTCACAGGATTTGGTGGTATCGAATTTCAGTATTCCGCATTATCATTTCGACAATGCCTCAACGAACAGCCGGGTCGCGGCAGTAAAGGCAGGGGGCGTTTCTTTATGGCGAACATCCTAAATCGCCAGCACTACCACAAAGGCGATCGGATTTTTCGCACCGGTGACGGTGCGACGTCGGCATTTCTTATCCAGGCCGGATCGGTTGATATCATCGTTGGCCAGGGTGACGCCGAAACGGTTGTCAGCACGCTCGGCCCTGGCGAGATTTTTGGCGAGATGGCACTGCTCGACGACGCGCCGCGCTCGGCCGCCGCCATGGCCCGGGAATCCACCACCTGCGTCCTGATCACGCGCACCAACTTCCAGAAACGGATAGACAAATCCGACGCGTTTATTCGGGCTCTTCTCCAGTTGCTGACCAGACGGTTGCGCAAAACAACCAGCGCCGCCCAGACTAAGACGGACTGATAGACTGCGGTGGGGGCACCGCGACGCCGCGCCTTCGCCCCGCACGTTTGGACCACCGCCCACCCGCGGAGTTCGCCCATGGAACATCGCCAGCTCGGCCACAACGGTCCGAACGTTTCAGTCATCGGCCTGGGCTGCAACCAACTTGGCCTCGACGCCACCGCACCAGGCCGCAAGGCCGATCATCGGCTCCTGGAGCGCGCCTTAGAACTCGGCATCAATCATTTTGATACCGCCGATTCATACACCCATGGCGACAGCGAACGCATCCTGGGTGAGTTTCGTCGCCGTCATCCCGAGGTGCTGGTCGCAACCAAGGTGGGCTTTTTTTATCGGCCGACCAATCCGGTTCAACGCCTACTATCGCCAGCTGCCCGCGCTATTGCGCGCAATTCGCCGGAGCGACGGCGACGATTGATCGCATGGGAGCGGTCGCGCCTCTCCCCCGCCTTCTCGCCAAGTTACATCGCTCGAGCCGTAGAAAATTCGTTACGCCGCTTGGCCACCGATTGTCTCGACGTGCTCTATCTTCACAGCCCACCGGCATCCACGATCGAGCAGGGTGATGCATTTGATATAATCAAGCGGCTGCGCGATGCAGGCAAGATCCGGTATTTGGGCTTTTCTATTCGATCTGGCCAATCCTATCCCCTGGATGCCTTGGCACAGGTAAATTTCCAGGCGATTCAACTACCGCTAAGCCCCGGCAAGAGCACCGATGCCGATGTGCTGTTGCCGTGGGCGCGCGCGCATGGGATCGGCACGGTCGTCAATATGCCGTTCGACAAAGGCATAACACTGACGCCTCGAAGTGGCAATTGGGGTTTGCTGGCTAACGGCTCGTCGCGCAGTCTGGCCCAGGCGGCCATGCGCTATGCCCTTCAGAACCCGAACGTAACCTGCACTATTCCAGGCACCTCAAAAATCTCGCATCTCGAAGAAAACGCAGCGGCGGCGAACTCACCGCCGCGAACGGCACAAGAAGAAGCCCACCTCGTCGGAGGCTAAATAAGTACCCGCCGACCTGAAATGCACGGCGCGGATGTGCTAATAAAGGACGACCGCAGAACAGGGGGAATACCATGCATGATGTAGAAATACCCCAGGAACACTTGGATCGCGTGATCCGCCGGCGCAGCACATTGCATATCTTTGAGAAGTTTGATCCGGGCAGCACAGCGATGGTCGTTGTCGATATGCAAAACGCCTTCGTTGCACCAGGCGCGCTGGCAGAAGTGCCCAAAGCCCGCGACATCACACCCAACATAAACCGGATTGCGAAGGCCTTGCGCGGCGCCGGCGGCACGGTGGTGTGGATACGCGGCCATGTGGAATCAAACCGCGGACCATGGGCCCATTACCTCGCAAATTTCGAGCGCGATCCGGACTCCTGGTCAAGGGCTCTCGAACCTGACAGCGAGGGCTGGCAGTTCTGGTCCGAGTTAGACGTTCAGGATGAAGATCTGGTTGTTGGCAAGGATCGCTACAGCGCCTTTTGGGGTCACGGTAATCTTGCCCAGAAACTGCGCGATCGTAAGGTCGATACCGTCATTGTTACTGGGACGTTGACTAATTCCTGCTGTGAGTCAACCGCGCGTGATGCGATGCAGAATGACTTCGCGACGATCATGGTGATGGACGCCAATGCCTGCCGTTCCGACGAGGAGCATCTTGCGACCATGTGCACGTTCATCAACAGTTTCGGTGACGTGTTATCGACCGAACAGATCGTTAGACGGATTGAGGATGTGCAAGGGAGCGCTGCCCGTTCTGCAGCGGAGTAGCCAGGTGGAACTGATCTGGATTAAGCAGCTACCCACTACTGGCCGCTAAAACCGACAAGAAATGAACGTCCTGCCGGATGAACTAAGGACTTGGGTTGATGCGGCCGTTGCCACGGTCGACGGCGACGCGTTGCTCGATCTCACGGCGCGTATGGTCGACATATCAAGCCCAACCGGCGAGGAGCGCGAAATCGCCGTATTTCTCGCCGATTTTATGCACGAAAGTGGACTCGAGGCTCACTATCAACCCTTGGATACCAATCAAGGCAATGCGATTGCCCGCGCGCGGGGCGAGGGATCGGGTCCAGATCTAATGATTTACGCCCCGCTCGACACCGCGTTCGCAGGCGATCCCGACGAAGACGAGCCCTGGATCGATCTCGATCAACGCCGCGACCAGATACCCGAGGCGATCGTGGAGGACGGAGTTGTAACTGGACTAGGCGCTCACAATCCAAAGGGCCATGGCGCATGCGCAATTATGGCCGCGGTGGCGCTAAAACGGGCTGATGTTCCTCTCAAAGGCGACGTCATCGTCGGCTTGGGTGCGGGCGGCATGCCGACCAATTACCGGGGCAATGATGGCGGCAGAGCGCGGCACGACATCGGCCACGGTTCCGGCTGTGCTTTCATGCTTGAACAAGGTGTGCGCGGCGATTTCGCGATCATTTCCAAGCCCGGACCGGTTTCGTTTGAAGAGGTTGGACTGTGCTGGTTTCGGGTTCGCGTGAAAGGTCTTCTCGGTTACGCCGGCACGCGTCATATCATGAAACATCGCAACCCGATCATCGATGCCGCCAAGGTTATCGAGGGTCTGGAAGCGTGGTTCCCGGAATATACCGCACGCAATTCATCGGGGACGGTGGGACCGCAGGGTAGCATCGGTTGCATCCGCGGCGGTTGGCCCAATAAACCAACCTTTATCCCGGAAGCCTGCGATATCTATCTCGATTTACGCGTCAGTCCCCGAACTGATCCGGTCGACGTGAAACGCCAATTCGCTGAGGCGATGGCCGGCATTCTCGAGAGGAACCAGGATATTGACCTCGATTGGGAGATGATGCTTGCCATTCCCGGCAGTCACACCGACGAAAACAACTGGATCGTGCAGTCGACAATACGCGCATGGCAGGATATGACGGGCACCACGTACAATGCCGGAACCGGCGGTAGTGGCGCGACCGAAGCAAACATTTTACGGGCCTGGGGTGTCCCAACCGCGCGGATCGGCCTGCCGCAACCACCGCACCCATTGGCGCATACCGGGATGTTCTCCATGGGCGAGGTGCATGTTGATAGTTTGACCAAACTTACCAAGGCATTGATCACGGCAGCGGTGGACACCTGCTGTCGCTCAACCGGCGATGTCGGGCTTGATGGGTAGGAGATAGGGACGGGCCGCCATGTCATTGATGCCAAAACCCACAGGAATGCCGCGTCAGGAAACCATTCAGATTACGGGTGTAGCCGAAGGAAAGTCGCGCTTCCCGATCTATGACTCCTCGGATCTTGCGTTTCCCGAATATTGGTATCCGATCATGTGGTCGCGCGACCTCAAAACCACGCGCAGTGGCGTCGGTACCGGCCAGAGCGTTCTCGGACACGAAATCGCGCTGTTCCGTGACGGCGGCAAAGTTCATGCCTTGGCGAACCGTTGCCCACACCGCGGCGTGCCGCTTGACAACGCGTCGTGCGACTTCCCTGGAACTCGCACTTGTCCGTACCACGGCTGGGTCTACGACCTTGCGACCGGTGACCTAAAAGCAGCGCTCACCGATGGACCGGATTCGCCGATTGTCGGCGCGGGCTCGGTGCGGGTGCAGACCTATCCGGTTGAGGAACGACTCGGGCTGATCTGGATATACGTGGGAACGCAAGATCCGCCGCCGGTCGAAACCGACATTCCCGAGGAGTGGTTACACAGCGACGCAATTATCACCGGGCGGATCTCGCATCGCGCCGGGGATTGGCGCCATGCCGCGGAGAACGGCTACGACGAAGGTCATGTTAAATATCTCCACCGTCGCGGGGTGTGGACCTTCTGGCGGCGCGCGCCCGGGTGGGGTTGGTCGGACCCGCGAATATCGGAAGATCGCAAATGGCTGACGCGCGAGCTCATCGACATCGGACTAGGCGGTGAGTTCCCAGGTTTGGGCTATTGGCCACCCAAGAACTGGTGGCGCTGGCGGCGGGGCGCGCGGGGCGTGCGGTTTTGCCTACCGGGCACCCTCCGTGTGCAGTATGCGAACTGGGCCCATTACGAATGGTACGTACCGAGCAAGCGGGGCTATCACCGCTACCTGCAATTCGTCTGCAAACGCGCGAGCGGTCTTGCCGCGCTGTGGCACAGGATCAAATATCGTCTCTATATCTACCCATTTTTCCATCGCCAGTTTAACGATCAGGATGCCTGGATGGTCGAGAACATGACCACGCCGCCGGAAATTCTCTATCGTCCCGACAAGGCAATGCAGTCGTTGCGTCAATTCCTTAACGACTACGCCAGGGGCGTTCCGCGCGACGTTGACCACAAACCCGTGACCTATCCGGTTAAGGAAATTACGGAAGTAGCGCCAGATTAGCCCAGATTAGCGAAGTGTGTTGGGGGAGGAATTCTTTTGAGCGACAGTCCAGGCAGCCGCTTTGTCCAAGCGGGCGACATCAAGCTTCATATCAACGATATCGGCGACGGATACCCGGTGATCTGCATTCACGGCGGTGGGCCCGGCGCCAGTGGATGGAGCAACTTCAAACAAAACGTCCCGGCAATTTCAGCAAAGTATCGGATGATCCTGATGGATATGCCCAACTTCGGGCAGTCCGACATGATCGTCAGCGACAAGGGCCGACTAACCGTTTGCGCCGAAGCGGTCGACGCCATGATGGTCGAACTCGGGATCGATCGCGCGCATTTCATTGGCAACTCGATCGGCGCGCAGAGTGTTCTCCGGCTGGCGATCGATCGGCCTGAGCGCGTCAATCGGCTGGTTGCAATGGGCAACAACGCATTCCAGCACGGCTTTTTCATGCCGCGTCCGACCGAGGGCATCCAGATCATCATCGACTACTACGATGAGGAAGGTCCGACGCTGGAAAAGATGCGCAAACTGGTTCACACACTGGCGCACGACTCCTCGCAGGTGACCGAAGAGACCATACGCGAGCGCTACGAGGCCAGCGCGCTTCCCGAAGCGGTGGAATTATGGACCAACAACCACCCCAAGCGTGAGGACATCAGCCACCTACTCGACAAGGTCGGGTGTCCGACCCTTTTCGTGTGGGGGGCGGAAGACCGATTCTCGTCGCTGGATTCGGGGCTGACGATGGTCAAGATGTGCAAATATGCGGAGATGCATATCTTTCCCCGCTGCGGTCATTGGGCTCAGGTCGAATACGCCGAAGAATTCAACGACCTGGCACTGAATTTCCTCGGCCGCGGCGACGCCTGACAACCGTTGAGCCGCTATCAACTCAACAAGGCTATGTATGAGGGCGTCGGCCCCGCGCGGGTTGGCGATCTGACTGCCGACACAATCGGCTTTTTAGCGACCTACGATCTTGCCGAGGACGAGCGTACCGCGTTGGCGGAGCCGGATTTTGGCGCCATTCTCCGGCTTGGCGGCCTGCCCAACCTAGTGTTTCGTTATTATCGCGCGCACGGGCTGGCACTCGATGATTTCAATGATCATCTGACCCGCCGTCAGGCGCAGCGGTAGGACCGCGGCATGGCCACTCTAACAATCGGGCTGGCGACATCGCACCTGGCTGCTATTACGCGCACGCCGGAAGATGAAGATACGTCGCAAATTGCGAATTTTCGCGCTGGATTCCGAACGCTATCGGCAGCCCTGCACGCTGCTGAACCCGACGTTGCAATCATCCTGTCACCGGACCACGTCAATCGCTTCTTCCTCGACAACATGCCCGCGTTTTGCATCGGACTTTTTGACTCCTTCCGCGGGCCGGCCGAGCGCAACACCGGCATGCCCGACCGGGAGGTGCCGAGCGATCCAGCCCTAGCCGGCCATCTCCTCAATCATGGCCTTGAACACGGTGTTGATTTCGCGCGCGCTGAGGAGTGGGTCGTCGATCACGGCTTCATGGTTCCGCTTTATATGCTCGACCGGGAAGCGCGGATCCCGGTGGTTCCGATCCACGTCAATTGTGCCGCACCACCCTACCCCGGCATCGCGCGTTGCTATGACGTCGGGACCATGCTTCGCGATGCAATCGCCGCCTGGCCAGTGGACAAGCGAGTCGCAGTGATTGCCGCCGGCGGGTTGTCACACTCGCCCGGTGACGCGCGTATGGGCCAGATCGACGCCGCATTCGATCGTGACTTTCTCACCCGTCTTGAAAGCGGCCACCGTGACCGCCTCACAAGCCTGACCAATGAAGCAATCGACGCGACCGGATCATCGACCGCGGAGATCCGCACCTGGATCGTCTTAGCCGGGATATTTGCCGAACAGGGTTTTAGGCGGGTAACCTACGAATCAATCGACGCCTGGGTCACAGGGTGTGGCCAATGTATCGTCGGCAACAGAACGCCATAAGAGCGTATCAACTTCTGTTAGTTAGGGAGGAAACCTATGCGTCATCTACTCGCAAAATTGTGCCTATCCGCCGCGGTGCTAGCTCTTGCCGCGACTAGCATCACACCGGCTCATGCCGCTTCGTGGGACGAACTCGTCGCCGCCGGCAAGAAAGACGGCTCGGTCGTCGTGGCCGGACCCTCCAATCCGCGACTGCGCGATTGGATCGTCAAAGCTTTTGAGGCCGAGACCGGGATCAAGGTCGACTGGAAACCATTGGTCGGCGGCCCTGGTCCTTTTACCGCGGCTCTGATGCGCGAAGCCGATGCCAACAACATCACGACCGATGTTTACATAGGCGGCACCACGAGCTGTTTCAGCTTTACGCGTAAACCGAACGTTATTGCCAATCTCAAGCAAATCGTCTCGCTGCCCGGCGTGCTCGATGCCAGCAAATGGCGGGGCGGTGGCCTGCGCGTGCAGACCGGCACCGATAGCGATCACGACAACGACAATTTCTGGTGCTTCATTCAAACCGCCGATTGGGTTATGGGCGATTTGTTCGTGAACACGAATATGGTCGACCCCAAGAGCATTACGTCGTGGAAGGATCTGCTCGATCCAAAATGGAAGGGTAAGATCATCGCGCACGACCCACGCCGTCCGGGCGCTGGTCAGGCGACAGCTGCCTATCTCTATTCAAAATTCGGTCAGGATTTCGTTAAGAAGCTTTACGTCGACCAAGAGGCAGCGCTGGCGACGAGTTACGGCAAGAACCCCGAGGCGGTCGCGACCGGAAAATATCCCATCGGCATCGCCTTCGTTCAATTCGCCGTGGAACGCTACCGCAAGCAGGGCCTGCCGATTCAACGGGTGTTCCCCAAAGACGGTATGGGCTTGGCGACCGGTGGCTTCAGCGGCATCGCCGCGCTTAAAGGTCCCCACAAGGCCTCCCGCGCCGCCTTCGTGAACTGGTTTCTTACCAAGGCCGCGCAAGAGCAGGTTCAATGCATCATGCTCGAGCAAAGCATTCGCAATGACCTCGATAGCTACGACTGCATTCCCGAATACACCCGACCCAAGCCAGGCGTCGCATACCCGATTCATGATTACGAAAAAGGACACCACTTCGGCGCCAAGTCGGAACTACGGAAGAACATCGCTGTCATCTTCGGCAAGTAAGCCAAGCCGCGTTTTCCCGCCCCGGCCCACCGCTCGTGGCCGGGGCGGATTTTCGTTGAAATTTAGTGGCGCCAGATCGTGAGCGACGGCAACTCCGTTTTACTTAGCGTACGGGGTCTTCTAAAGCGCTACGGCGAAACCGTGGCGGTCGATCGCATCGACTTCGATCTGTTCCAGGGCGAAGTACTTACCCTGCTCGGTCACAGCGGTTGCGGCAAAAGCACCACCCTGCGCATGGCCGCCGGGTTGGAAGAACCTGACGGCGGCGAGATCCAACTGCGCGGCAAGATCGTTGCCGCTCCAGAACGGGGTATCTTCGTTCCCGCCGAGCGCCGAAACGTCGGATTGGTCTTTCAATCCTACGCCGTGTGGCCGCACATGACGGTCGGCGAAAACGTCGCCTACCCACTCCAAGTTCGCCGACTCGGCCGAACCGAGATTGAGCGGCGGGTGAAAGAGATCTGCGATGTGGTCGGCCTTGGCCAACTGGTGAGCCGCTCGGCTATCGCGTTATCGGGCGGGCAGCAGCAACGTGTGGCCCTGGCCCGCGCGTTGGTTTATGAGCCTGATGTTTTGCTTCTCGATGAACCGTTCAGCAACCTGGACGCCAAGTTGCGCGAGGAAATGCGATTCCAGCTGCACGAGCTGCAAGTGCGGCTCGGGACGACGATCCTGTACGTAACCCACGACCAGATCGAGGCGCTCTCGCTCTCGCACCGCGTCGCCGTTATGCGCGACGGCATTATCGAGCAAGTTGGCGTGCCGCTCGATATTTACGAGAACCCATCGAGCTATTTTGTCCAGGACTTCGTTGGTCGAACCATTGTGTTCGACGGCGAAGTGATCGCGCGCAACGGTGAGAGCGCAACCGTGCGTCTCGTGCAAGCACCGTCAACGATCTTGGAAACAACGACTAGCGAACCGCTGAGCGCCCGCGTCAAAGTCGCGGTACGGCCCGAGGACATCACGGTCGCGGACGGCCATGTAGCTTCCGTTAGCGCCGTCGAAGCCACCATTCTCGACCTCGCTTACGGCGGCGATCACTATGACTGCATGGTGGCGGCAGCGGGCGCCGAGGTGGCGCTACGGTTGGCGAAAACATTGCCCGTCGAACCCGGTGCAACGCTGAGCCTTCACCTTGATCCCGGGAAAATCAAGGTATGGCCGAGCTAGGGGTCGCCGACATCGGCCCGCGCGGTTGGTTGGGCGGTCGTCATAAGTCCTCACGTTTGGTGTGGGGCCTAATTCTGCTGGCTGCGGCCGCGACCGTTACGCTCGGCCCAATCCTGGTTGTCATCGACGGTAGCTTTGATGATGAAGGCGCGTGGCGCTCGATTATCTATGAAAGCGGTCACGCCCATTCGGCGCTTGGCTATAGCGTGCTGTTCGCAGCGCGGGCGCCGTTTGCCGCACTGACCGGGTTTTTCATCGCGTGGTTATTGATCCGCGTTCCGATACCTGGCCGTGGCTTCATCGAGTTCATGTTCTGGATCGCCTTCTTCCTGCCCCTCATTCCGGTGACACTGGGCTGGATGCTGATCCTCGACGATCACAACGGCTTGCTGAACATCTGGCTCAAAGACTGGTTCGCGCTTGAGCAATCCATCTTCGAGGTTAATTCAATCGCCGGGATCTTCTGGGTACATATGACGGCGAGTTCCGTGCCGGTCATGATTATTTTGCTCGGGCCCGCGATTCGGCAGATGGATGGCACGTTGGAGGATGCCGGCCGTATCTGCGGTTCAGGCGCCCTACAAGTGTTTCGGCGCATAACCCTGCCGCTTTTGGTTCCGGCGCTGCTGACCGGCACTATTCTCGGCTTCATCCGCGGCCTTGAGGCCTTTGAAGTCGAACAACTGCTCGGCGCACCGGCCCAAATCTATGTTTATTCGACCCATGTGTATGCGTTGGTCAATTGGGAGCCACCGCGGCTAGGCGAAGCCATGGCGCTGAGTACCGTGGTGTTGTTCGCATTGCTGGTTCTCGCCTTGATTTATCAGCGCTATACGGCGGCACATTCCTACGCAACCATCACCGGCTCGGGTCTGAGCCTGCGCCAATTTTCGATCGGCCGGTGGCGCTGGGTGTTATCGGCGGTGTTTTTCTTAGTGATTGCGGTGATTGTTTTCGTGCCAATGGCTTTCCTCGTGCTCGGAACATCGATGACTCTGTTCGGGTTTTTCGACCTCGATGAGCCGTTCACCTGGGAGTATTGGCGCATCGTGGTCGGCGACACCAATTTTGTTCCAGCCATCATCAACACCTTGATCCTCGGCCTTGGTGCCGCTGCCATCGGTGTCTTCGTCTATGCCGGACTCGCTTATGCGATTCAACGCACGCGCGTGGCGATGCGTCCGGCAACCGATTTCCTGGTTTGGCTACCGTGGTGCGTGCCGGGGATACTCCTTGGTGTCGGGTTGCTGACGTTGGTCCTGTTCACCCCGTTGTTGACGCCGTTTTATGGGTCGATCGGACTACTGATTTTTGCCATCACCGTCGCGCAACTGCCGTTGGGCGTATCGATAATGAAAAACTCGATATCGCAGATCGGCATCGAACTCGAACACGCCTCGCAGGTGTGTGGCGCGGCCCGGTTACAGACCTTTCGTCGCATCGTCCTGCCGCTCATGAAACCGATACTGATCAGCGTGTTCGTGCTGGTCGCGATTGCCGGGATTCGCGACGTGAGCACCGTGTTGCTATTGGCGCAACCGTCGTCGCTGCCACTCTCGGTGCTGATGCTGGAATATGCCAATAACGGCGATGTCGAGATGGCGGCCTGCGTCGGCGTCGTCACTGCCGCAATGGTCGTCATCGTCGCGATCGTGGCGCGCCGCTTCGGGTTGCAGATCGGTCAGGCGCGATAGCGATATGACCAACCGCCTGCGTTTCTTAAGCACTGGATGTCTGGCCGCGGCTTGCGCCACATTCGGCATCGGCGTCGCCGATCTCAAAGCGACCTGGTCAGAACGGGCGCTCACCACGATCGACGTCCTGCGCCGCCCCGGAAATCATCATCGGTAGCAGCGCCCAACTGCACCAGTTGTTCGCGCGCTGGACTTATGACCTGGCGAGCGCGCGCAAGCGTGAGCGCGCGGTGCCACGGTTCTATATCAGGGCGTTGCCCGACGATCTGGCGAGCTTGGAACCGCTCGCCGCGCGCAAGGCGCTGTTCCTACTCGCTGTGCGGCCGCAGATGCTGTGCGTCAATGAACGCATCTTGCGCCACCGCGCCGCGCTTCTGGAGCTTAGCGAACGTCAACACACGGGCGGCACCTTCAATATCGCCGCGACCAAATGGCTCGCCAAAATGGGTGAACTCTACGGAGTCGATGCGCCGATCAAGAACATCAAGGAAATGTTGCGCCGGGTCGACATTGTCCCGCCATCGCTCGCGCTGGCGCAGACAGCGGCGGAAACCGGCTGGGGCACGTCTCGCTTCGCGGTCGAGGGGCAGGCACTGTTTGGGCAGTGGACATTCTCCGAGCGGGTGCACGGCATGATCCCAGGCGAAAGGACCGGCACATCCACCCATCGCGTCCGTAGTTTCAGCCGATTGATCGAATCGGTGTGGGGCTACACGGTCAACCTCAACTCGCATAAGGCCTATGCCGGTTCTCGCGAACGCCGGGCCGCAATTCGCGCGGCCGGCCAGACCCCGCGCGGCGACGATCTCGCGGCCGAGTTGGTCGCCTATTCGCAGCAAGGGCCGGCTTACGTCGCGCTCCTCCGCCGCCTTATCACCGAGAATGACTTGGGCGCGCTCGACACCGCCCGCCTCGATCGAATGCCTTTCATAGGCAGTTAGCTTTAGGCGCCCTTGGCAACAGCACCGAGATAGTCGCAGGCGATCAACGCATACACTTTGGTGCCATCGACGGTGCGATCGATCGATGCCATGTCGAAATCTGTGTGGGCGAACTGGTCCTCGCCGGGACCGTAATTCGCGGTTTGGATACCGATATGGTTGAGGTAGCCCTGATCGAACGCGCTTTGCCCGAAGTGGGTTTCGGGCCGGTAACCGAGCATCGCTTCCGAGGCGTCGCCGATCATGCTGACGATTTGCGAATCGGCCCCGACGAGATGCGGATACATGAACGGGCCTTTGACGCATTCGACGCGCCAGCCCTTGCCGCTCACCGGATCAGTCATGGCTTCGACGCTTTTGGCGATCGACGAGATCTCGCGAAACACCTCATCGGGATCGTCACCCGGCAACAGCCTGCGATCGACGGTGATCTCGCAGCGCTCCTGAACGGTGTGCGTGGCGTCAGGAAAACTGCGGATATGAACAAAGGTAAGGGTGCAAGCGCCGAGATCGGGATGCGGATCGGGCAGCGTCGCCTCGGCCTGGATTTTGTCCATCACATGACGCGCTCCGGTGATGGCATTACAGCCCTTGAAGGGAGAGCCCGAATGCGAGGGTTCGCCATAGACGGTGATGAACATGTCAACGCGCCCCCGGTTGCCGAGGCGGACCTTGAGGCCGTCGCCGTCGATCAGTGCGTAGTCGGCGGTCATCCCCTCACCTTCAACCACGCTGGTAATCGCGTCGTGCTTGCCAGTCTCGCCCGAGGTCAGCGTCGTAAAGATCACCTCACCATCGAGATCGAGACCAAGATCGATGATCGTTCGCAGCGCCATCAATAATGCCGCCATACCCGCCTTCTGTTCGCAAATACCCCGCGCTTTGACGGCCTGGCCGGGCAAGCCGTATTCGGCGCCATCAACGATGGTGCCAGCGTAGGGTTCGGGCATGGTCGCGGCGGCTGCATTCATCGCGTGGGTAACCATCATCAAGCGTTTGCCCGATGTGCCTTTGCCATACCGCGCGATCAAATTGCCCATGCCATCGTAGGTGATGTTAGTGACACCCATCGCCCGTAACTCCGGCTCCACCACATTCCTGATGAATGCGAGGATCTGCGGCTCCGCCTCCATCAGACCGGTCTGCGGCGACGGCGTTTGCACCAGCTTGACCATCATGTTTTTGACGGCGTCGTAGTCGACGGCTGCGTTGATTCGGTCTTTGTAGTCGGCAAGCGTCATCGTCGCCTCCCCCTCTGTGTTTTAGTGATTAGCTTTCAGCGTCGATCTCGACGGGATTTTCGAAACTTTCGACGACGTGGAAATCGAAGCCGGCGGGCGCGTAAATTTCCAGCACGCGGGTCGGCCCATGCCCACCCGCACTGCCGGCGCTATGAACCACACCGGCGGGAATAAATCCGACATCATCTTTCTTCAGCAGATGGCGTTCGCCTTCAACGACGACCTCGAGAACACCATCGAGAACGACGTAGACGTTGTCGGCGTGCTGATGAAAGTGAATCTCGCCGGGTCCGGAATCATCGTTGATGGTGTTGAGATGCACATCGACCTTGGGCGAGCCGGTTTCTTCGTTGATCAGCTTGATGCCCGTGCCGCGCCCGAGCTTCATCTGCCGGGTCGGCGCCTCATTGATGTTGGTAAAGAACGGTTTGCGATCGGCCATCGCCGGTTTCCCCCTTTGACGTTGTTAGCGCCAAGGCTAGCGGGGCAGCGCTATCGACGCAATTTGGTGTGGTTCGCACCGGTAGATCCAGATGTCGGTAGGTCCGACGCCGTCGGGTCGTCTCATCGACGCCGTCAGTAGGGTTTGACCGGGAGTTCCGTTCCGGTGATGCATTCGGCCGTTTTCGAATTTTCCAATGCAGGCGCTTTCGGTATTTCTCGCAAACCTCGTCCTGGGTATCGGGGCCGACGAATTGGAACTTTTGCGATACGATCAAGCCGTCCTGATTCCTATCGATTGGATCTAAAGATAATTTATTACTCACTCTCCTTCTCGTCGTTTGACTCGGGCAAATCGAGCCGCCAAGAATGCGGCCCAACACTGGGAGGATCGTATGGGGTTTGAAGTCGTCGAGACGCCGGGTCTACCGACGCCGGGGCAGTTCAGCCAGGTCGTTAAGAAGGGCAACTTCGTGTTCATTTCGGGCCAAACGGCGTCGAAATCGGCCAGTGCGGGCAATCTCGATTCGCACGACCAGGCCCGCGAGATCTTCGACTATCTAAAAAGCGCCATCGAAGCAGCCGGCGGCACCATGGCCGATATCTGCAAGATCAACGTATTCCTGACCGACGGCTCGCAGGTACCGGCGTTGAGCGAATTACGACCGCAATATTTCGATCCGCCCTATCCGGCGGCAACCACGGTTGTCGTCAGCCGCCTGTTCCGGCCCGAGCTGGTGATGGAAATCGAAGCCATCGCCATCCTTGATTGACCACTCGGCCGCCACCCAACCCACAATAAGGGGACTAGCCGTGCCGCAAGACGGACTTCTATTCGTGTCCTACCAAGAAACGCTGGAGCTGTTCGCGGCGGCGGATGCGCTGCGCATCGTCGAAGACGTCTATCGCATGCACGCCAAGGGTTCGGTGGTATTTTCCGGCCCGCCCAGCTTCAAGCTCGACGACGATGAGTTCAACAACCACTGGCACGTCAAAGGCTGTCTGTTGAAGGACATCCCGGTCGCCGGCACCCGGATGTACTCCTATTTCGACGACGGCGACCGCAGCACCGTGGGCACCCTCGATTCGACGCGCTACGTGGTGTTGAGCGATCCCAACACCAGCATTCCGCTGGCGATCGTCGATGAGCATTGGAGCTATGCGTTGCGCAGTACCGCCGCTTCGGTGATCGCCTGCAAGTGGCTCGCCAATATGGACGCCAAGGTGTGCGGTGTCGTTGGCGTCGGCATGATGGGCAAAACCGGGCTCGACTGCCTGGCGACGATGTTTGATTTCGAGGAAATTCGCTGCACGTCGCGGCGCAAGGAAACCCGCGATGCGTTCGCGCGTCACTACAGCGAAAAGCTCGGCACCAAGGTGGTTACAGTCGATACGCCTGAGGAAGCCGTGCGCGGCGCCGATATCGTCGTCGGCGGCACCACCTCGACAGACATTGTCTCGCGTGCCGATTGGGTCAAGCCGGGCTGCACCTTTCTATCGCTCGCCCGCAAGGAACTCGACCCCGCCGGGTGGCCGGAAATGGACAAGGCCGTGCTCGATAGCTACGAGCTCAACATGCTGAATAAGCCGTTCCGGGAAATGGTCGACGCTGGATACTTCTCCCGTGAGGCCATGCATGCTGAGATCTGGGAGATCGTTTCGGGCCAAAAACCAGGGCGCGAACGGCCGGACGAACGGATCCTCATTCACACCACTGGGCTGGTATCGCAAGATGTCGCCATCGCGCATTGGATCTACCAGCAAGCCAAAAAGCGCGGGATGGGAACACTGTTGCCGCTCGCGCATCTGCAGGACGCGGCCAACGCGTAGCCGCGGAATCGATCAGCGCGAGATAGCGCGGCGTGGGCGGATCACCACGTAGAACAACACCGTAAGCACCGCGCTGGCCGCAAATGTGCCGGCCATCGGCCACGCCGTGCCGTCGTGGAAGTGAGCAGCGACCGCGACCGCCAGCGCCCCGCCCCCCATCTCGAGAGACCCAAGCAAGGCAGCGGCACTGCCTCCGCCGCCGGGCGCTTCCTCCAAGGCTCGCATTGGCGCGCTCGCGAAAAACAAGCCCAACGCAAACGCATAGACCGAGATCGATGCGGTAATCGGTACCGTTGACTCCCAACCCAACACCAGCGTTCCCGGCAGCATTAACCCGCCGACCAAAATGAAGACCAATCCATATTGTAGAAGTCGCTCCACGCCGAGACGCCTGACGTAGCGATTAGCAAACAGACTGCCGAAGAAAAACGCCGTAACGATCGTCGCCTGGGAAAAGCCGTAATACTCGGTACGCACGCCAAGACGATCGATGAAGAGAAATGGACCCTCGGTGATGAATACGAACAGGGCACCCAACGCCGCGCCGCTTGAGAGCGCGTAGCACATGTAGCCACGATGGGTGAACAGTTCGACGTAATCACCGACGAGGCGCTTGGGTTTAAGGGCCTCACGGTCGGGAATTGTGGTTTCGGGAAGGAACCGCCAGACCAGCACCGTTACGACCAGCGCGAGGAATGTCAGCAGGAAGAAATTTGCCCGCCAGCCAAGCCACACATGAATAAAGCCGCCAATGACCGGTGCGATTGCGGGCACGATTGCGATCGACATCCCGAATACCGCCAAGATGCGCGCACCGCTTGGGCCGTCATATACATCGCGGATCACGGCCAGCGCAATTACTGCTTCGGCGCAAACCGCGAGGCCCTGAAACGTGCGGGCAACGATCAGCGCATCGATGGACCATGCCAACGCGCAAGCCAAGCTGAAAATAACGGCTGCACCCATGCCGCCGATCATCACTGGACGCCGGCCAAATCGTTCAGACATTGGGCCGTGCACCAGTTGACCCAGGGCGTAGCCCAACAGATTAAATATCATCGTCTGTTGGACGGTCTTGGCGTCGGTATCAAAAATCGCCGGGAGGTGGGGCAGGCTCGGCGCGTAGAGGTCGGTCGTCATCACGCTGATGCTGCTGGCAGCTATCAGGATTGCCGGGATGATCGGCGATGGTTGCACCGCCTTGGTTGCTGAAGAATTCAAGCTGGTCTCGTGAAGCAAGCCTCGAAACGCGCTAGCCCCGGAAGGGGCGTGTCGCGCGGTTGGTAATCGACACTCATCGCTGTCGGCTATGGCTCGGTATTAGTCTGAATCCGCGGTCGATACCGCCGTGCCTCACGGTAACCAATATACGTAGTGCTCGCGAAGACCAAAACGCCGCCGATCCACGCCGCGACCGTCGGTATCTCGGCGAAGAACACGAACCCGATCGATGTCGCCCAGATCAGGCGCACAAAATCAAATGGCAGAACGGTCGTGCTCGGTGCAATTCGCAGCGCGGCAACCACGGCATAGTTTGCCCCAACGCCGCAAACGCCGATCGCAACTAACCATATCGACTGCTCGGCTGTCGGCCACTGCCACACGAACAGCGCCGGGATAAATGAGACCGGCGTCATTAGAATGGACATATAGGCGACAATGGTCATTGGAGAATCTGTGCGCCCGAGGATCTTGGTGATGACTAAGCCAAAGCCCCAGGCAGCCGAGCCCCCTAAAACCATGAGCGCGCCGATGTTGATATCACCGACACCAGGCTGCAGGATAACCAGGGCGCCGACGAAGCCAGCCAAGACAGCGATCCAACGGCGAAGACCCATTTTCTCCGACAGAATCAGGACCGCGAAAAACGCCGCAAACAACGGCGTTGAGAAACTCATTGCGGTCACCACGTTGAGGGGCGTGAAACTCAACGCGATGAAAAACGCATACATTGAGCCAACGTGTAGAAGGCCCCGAAGGGCATGGAGGTCAAACCGTTTCGTCTTTAGTTGCCCAACGCCAGCCCGCAGCAGGAACCAAGGCATGAACACAATGAGGGCAACGAAGTTGCGAAAAAACGCCACCTCAAGGGGGTGAACGTCCGCCGAAACATGGCGGACACAGGCTTGCATGACCGAGATTCCAAGCGTCCACAACAGCGCGAGCACAACCACCCGCACTAGGCTCGGTGATTCCGACGATGCAAGCTCGGGGGTCGAAGCGGTCATTTGGCGGGGCCAGGGGATCGGCGCGTTGTGGCGGTTTATTACCCTAGCTCGAATTCAGGCCACAGATACCACTTGAAATCCTTGCTCACAGCAAAGGCAGCCCTCTACACTCTGGCGCGTCTCAAGGATCGAATCGTGGCCCCAAAGAGTAACCCCCTCAAACTCAACGCCCTGCAGTTGAAGACGCTCACGCTGCTGCAGGAACTTGCGCGCTCTCCGGAGACGTCGACGCCGGTCGAAGAGACAGACGACGTGCGCATCACCAACTTTCCCCACATTCATGGCAATCACTTCCACATCGGTGGTGGGCTTGCGATGGCGAAGGATGCGAGTGGACTGCGCAACGAAAATGTGTGGCGAGCACTTGAGCGCAAAGGGGTCGCTCGTGCGTTTTATCCCCTCGGCATCATTCTCACCAGCGCCGGAATCGCCTACGACACTGGCATGCGGGACCGCATATTGCTGCGGACCGATCACTAAGCGAGAGATCGATGGGGACTGGCTCTCGGCTCGCCGATCGGCGGGCGTTGATCACGGGTAGTGGTCGCGGAATCGGCGCGGCAATCGCCGATGCGTATGCCGCTGAAGGCGCATCGGTTCTCATCGTCGACCGAAATCCCGAGACCGCGGCGGCGACCGCCGCGCGGCTGCGCGATCGCGGGGCGCGAGCCGAGCACTTCGTCGGTGACGTTGCCGAACCCAACGATTGCGCAGGCATGGTTGCCCATTGTATCGACGCGCTCGGCGGAATTGACGTGCTGGTCAACAACGCCGGCGTTGCCTTCCACAGTCTCTTTGTCGACACCAAGCTGGAAGACTGGGAGCGCGTCATGCGCATCAACCTGACCGGTCCGTTGCTGATCGGTCAGGCGGCAGCGCGTCACATGATGGCGCATGGCGGCGGGCGTATTATCAATATCGGCTCCACCTCAGGACAACGCGGTGCGATGGGGCGTTCAGCGTATGGAGCGGCGAAAGCCGGGTTGATGCAGCTCACGAGAATCATGGCAATCGAACTCGCCCCATTTGACATTGCCGTAAATTCGATCGCGCCCGGCCCGATTCGGACCGATATCACAAATCATGGTCCCGAGCAGACCGACGCCTACCTCGACCGAATTCCCATGCAACACTATGGCAAGCCCGAGGATGTGGCAGGCGCGGCCCTGTATCTGGCCTCTGACGAATGCCAGTTTGTGACCGGCAATATCATCAACGTCGACGGCGGCTTTAACAGTTCTGGCCTCATATTTTCGCTCGACGAAATGACGAGCTATCGCAGCGGACCACAGGACTAGCGCGTGACCATGCTACGGTTTGCGTTGCGGAACGCCCGGTTCCTGGCGTTCGGCGCATTTGCAGGGTTCTTTTCCAGCTTCGGCCAAACCTACGTTATCGCGCTATTCAACTCCGACATTCGCGCTGAGTTCGATCTATCTCATGGCGACTTCGGCCTGGTCTATTCGCTGGCGACCTTGGCCAGCGGCACCTGCTTGATTTGGATCGGCCGCCTGATCGACAACATCGATCTACGCAGCTATGTGGTCGCGGTTAGCGCCGCTCTTGCCGTAGCATGCTTTTTGCTCTCCTGGGCGCCAACGGTGATTTATGTTGGGATCGCCATCTTCGCGCTTCGCCTTACCGGCCAAGGCCTGATGTCGCATATCGGGCAAACCAGCATGGCCCGCTATTTCGATCGCGACCGTGGTAAAGCGATTTCGATCTCCATGATCGGCGCCCCGCTAGGGGCTGCATTTTTTCCGACGATCATCGTATTCCTGATTGGGGTTTACGGCTGGCGGGGATCGTGGACGGTATTCGCGGTTTTTGTCCTGGTCGTCGTCGCCCCGGTAATGTTGTGGCTACTGCTGGGTCACGTGCGACGGCACGCCACCTTCGTTGCCGATATTGCCAAGGCTCACGACGACACGACGAGCGGCGCGGCGAAGCAACGCCACTGGACACGACGCGAGGTCCTCCGGGACCCGCGATTCTACGTCGCCATTCCCGCTATCGTGGCTCCAAGTTTCATCACAACCGGGATCTTCTTTCACCAGCTTCATATCGTCGATGAGATGGGCTGGTCGCGGGCATGGTTTGCGTCAACCTATTTTGCCTATGGCGGCGTGACGATTGCGGCGTCACTCATTTTTGGCCCGCTGATCGACCGCTTTGGTGCGGCTCGGCTCTTGCCCTTCAATTTGCTGCCGCTTGGTCTGGCAATGTTGCTGTTTGCCCTGTCGAACGATCCGCTGGTCGCGATTGGCTTCATGGTCGCGTCTGGGATAACGACTGGAGGCACATTCACCATCCTCGCGGCTCTTTGGGCGGAGGTATATGGGACGCGCCACCTGGGCGCCGTTCGCGCATTCGCGGCATCCCTGTCGGTCTATTCGACCGCGGCGTCACCGGTGATCCTCGGCTGGATGATAGACGGCGGTACAACTATTCCGACAATATCGGTGGCCTGCCTCGCCTACATCGTCATCGCCACGGCGTTGGTCCGGTTTGCCTATCGCGATGTGGCCGTGATCGGGCGGCAAACACCCGCTTAGCGAGTTCTCAGGCGAAGCTGATATCGCGCTTCTGAGCCTTCAGCGGTTAGGATCACTTCCCGCCGTGCTCGCGAAACCCCTCAAAGATACTGTAAAACAAATGACTTCGATCCACTGGAGGATCGCAACAGATAGATGCAATGTCAGGTGACGCTCAGTCAGCAGGGCAAATCGACTGGCGCAGGCTGCGAGTCCTGCTTGTCGATTCCGACGTGCGCTTTCAATCCTGGGTGCAATCGGTGCTGCTGCACACCGGCGTCAACAATTTTCACACCGCCACGGCAGGCGATAAAGCGTTCGAAATTCTCGGACGCTATACGATCGACATCTGCCTCGTTGATCTTTTTATTGACAGCATGGCGGCGGCACGTTTTCTGCGCGAGCTGCGCAACCCCAAAAAAAGCCCCGTTCCCGATGTTTGGGTGATTCTACTCTCCAAATCGGGCGATCAGCGGTTGCTACGCGAAGCCTGCGAGGCCGGTATCGAAAACGTCGTCCGGAAACCGATCTCTCAGAACGACTTTTTGCGGCGTATCTCAAATACGGTCGCCAGCCCGCGTCGCATCATTTGGGTCGACACCTATGTCGGGCCTGATCGGCGGCACGTAGAGAACGCGTACTACAACGGGCCCGAGCGACGCGGTAAATCGAAGTCTAGCCGGGCTGCGGCGCCACCATCGGATCAGGCCGCGGAAGCCCCGAAAAAGTCGGCTATGGGCCCGGCGATAGAGCGCGCCGAAAAGAAAAAACCGCTGGTCCGGCCGACAATAGTCAAGGCGGAACCTAGCCCGACCTACGCCCTAGATCCGTCCACCGCGCGCATTGAACCCGCCGTAAAACTTGTACGAGAGGAAGCAATATCCTCTAGCGCGGAAAAGCTGGAGCCAATCGCGGACGACGGTGCGGGCAAAGAGATTATCCCTAGCGCCGCACCTCACGATTCTGATGAAGGTTTGATTCTTCAGCCCGCCGAGATGCGCGATAATGTCGACGAATGGTCCAGTGCGCTTGATGAACTTGCTGATCGTCGCAAAGGAGCGGAGTCAGCGTCGGACTATCTACCCGCACATGATGACGAGGAAGACCAATTCCGCGTCGAGACCGATGACTCGCCGATCGCGGTGGCCGGTGCATCTGGGCCGGGCCGGGCCGTCGAGCCCGATGGCCCGCCGATCGCTGTGGCCGGTGCATCCGCGCCGGTCCGCGCCGTTGAGCCTGATGAACAGGATGAGGGGGCCGGCCCTGCGGTCCAGGTTATTGGCACTGAGACAGCGGACGGAATTATTGAACGCGTTGAAGAAATCCCGATCGCTGGGATCCTGCAATACCATCAGCTCTGGCTTGATACGCGTGGCGAGGAAGGTGATCGCGCGGAACTGACCGGAGAGGATCTGGCAGGTTATGATTTTAGCGATGCCAACCTCACCAACGCTAACCTGCGCGACGCTGACTGCTCCGAAACCGTGTTTACCAACGCCAATTTAGAGGCTGCCGACCTACGCGGTGCCACACTTAATACGGCCCGCTGTCGCGGCACCAATTTCAATGTCACAAAGATGCGCCGGGTTGACCTTCGACTTTCAAATATGAAGGGGCGACCATGCGGGGCACCGATCTATCGGGTGCCCCGCTCGAAGGCGCGGCCTTCGACAATGCTGACATGACCGGGGCAAACCTGTTTCACACCGACGTATCGGGGGCCGATTTGCGCAATACGATTGGTTTGCAGCAGGCGCAGTTAGGATCGGTGCGTGGCAACACCAAAACCAAACTTCCGCCCGGACTACGATTGCCGAGGGGGAAGTAATGGTAGCCAGGCAACGGGTGCTGGAAACGTGAACTCAAAATTCAAAGAATTTCTGTGGCCAAAAATCGACGATATCGAAATGGCCAAACGTGCCGCGCAGCAAGGACTCATGGCATCTTTTTTCGTAGCGATCTTCGTTGCCCTGATTCCCGATTTCAGCGTTTCCTTTTATAAAGTGTTCCCAAGCGAATACCTCAATTGGATCGGCATGGCGCTGTGGTTCGGCCTCGGCGCGGGTATCTACTACATGTCCCGGTTAGCTGCGATTACCGCTTTCATACTTTTCGTGCTCGAGCGATTACTGTCGCTGCAGGACGGTGAGCGTGCGTTCGGCTTGATCCTCGCTCTGTTGTTAGCAATGGCTTTCCTGACCACAATCCGAGCGACGCTGCGCTACCACGAACTCGGTGGCGACGACGTGGAGGCGTAGGGCTAACGACCGTGACTTCGACTAGCAATAACATCGACCGGACCGAACCGCTTAATGTCGGGATAGCCGGCCTCGGCACCATTGGCCGCAAAGTCGCGGACGCGCTGGACGGCGGAATCGACGGCCTGGTCCTGGTCGGTGTTTGTGGACGTGACACGGCGAAAACCGAAGCCGGTGTCAAGATGCTGACGAATTCCGTGCCGGTTCTTGCGGCGACTGAGCTCGCGAAAGTGGCCGACATTGTTGTCGAGTGTGTCCCAAAAGCGGCCTTCCTCGATATCGTTAAACCGGCGCTCGAAGAAGGCTGCAGGGTGATTACGGTTTCTGGTGCCGGGCTTCTCGAACATCCAGAGATAGTCCATCTCGCCGCACGCAAAGGGACACAGATTATCCTCGCGACCGGCGCACTCCTCGGGCTCGATGCAGTACGGGCTGCTGCCGAGGGAAAAATCCAAGAAATCACGATGATCACCCGCAAGCCACCAGGCTCGCTCCTCGGAGCGCCTCACCTCGAAGCCAACAACATCGATGTCAGCGCGCTCGAAGGGCCACTTAAGGTATTCTCAGGATCAGCCCGCGAGGGCGCCGCCGGGTTCCCGGCCAACGTCAACGTCGCCGCGGCCTTGGGGCTTGCCGGTATCGGTGCCGATCAAACCAAACTCGAGATTTGGGCGGATCCGAGTGTGACCCGAAACACCCATTCAATCCGGGTCGAAAGTGCCGAAGCGCGCTTTGAAATGAAAATCGAAAACGTTCCGACCGAGGAGAATCCGGCGACCGGAAAGTTGACGGCACTAAGCGTTATTGCCTGCCTTCGCGGACTCGTCGCTCCGCTGAAGGTGGGCTCTTAACACCACGCCACCGCTGGTGTGAGGCCTACTACTCCACACTTGTCCAGTGCTGCGTCTTGCAGAAAATGAAGACGCAGCCACTAACTTGTAAGGTTCTTGAATCGGCTTCTTCGAGTTTTGAGTTGTAGGTTTTGCCGTCTTCGGGGTTGTAGATTTTACCGCCATCCCACTTGCCTGGCCCTTTGCCAGCAAAATTAGTTAGCAGCTTGAGCCCGATGATCGGTCGGCTGCGCATGGCCTCATTCTCGTTGTTGATGTCGACCTTTGCTGAGCCGTCCGTATTGTTGGGCTCCTTGAGCCATACGATTTCGCCACACAGTTTATCGCCGCAAGCCTCGATCTTGACTTGAGATTTACCTCCGTCGGTGAGCCACTTGCGCTTCGGATCGGCATTCGAATGACCAGCGAAACCGATCAAGATCGCCGCGCCAAGAAATGCACTCCATACCTTGCTCATCTTCGTCATCGTCACCATCCTCGCCCCGATTAGATAACTCCCTGCGCCTTCAGTTCGGTGATTTCTGCTTTGGTCATGCCAAGGATATCGCCATAAACATCCTCATTGTGCGCACCCAGCTCGGTCGATCCGAGCCACTCGATGTCGCCAGGTGTTTTGTCCAGGAGCGGAACGATACCTGGCATAGCGACATCACCAAAAAAATCATCCTGAACGTGTCGGATCATATTGCGGGCGAGAAGTTGTGGATTTTCCGATACCTCCTTGATGGTATTGATCGGCGCACACACGACGTTATGTTGATTGAGGATAACGTCGATTTCGTCGGCGGTTTTGGTTGCCGCCCACGCGGTGATCGCCGCCTCGACTTCTTCCTCCGCGGCGGCGCGTTTATCGTGGGTATCGTGGCGGGCGAGTTCAGGTCGCTCGATCGCCTTACAAAAGCGTTGGTACATCTCATCGATATTGGCAGCGATGACCATCCACAAGCCATCTTTCGACTTGTAGATATTGGACGGAATCACGCCAGGTAATCCGGTGCCGCCGGGTTCACGGATTGCACCGCACTTGTCGTAATCGGGCAACGCGCTCTCCATAAACGTAAAACAGGATTCGAGGATGGTGGCATCAACCACCTGACCCTTGCCGCCTCCCAGACCATCACGCCAGTAGAGCGCCATCAGCAAGCCCTGGGCGGCGAACATGCCAGTGAGCGTATCGCCGATCGATATGGCGGTCCGGGGCGGTGGTTCGCCGGGATAGCCGTTCAAGTAACGCAGGCCACCCATGGCTTCGCCGCCGCTGGCAAAGCCCGGACGCTGCGCATAAGGACCGTCCTGACCAAAACCGGAAACCCGGGTGATGACTAGGCCGGGGTTGATCTTATGGAGCTCTTCGGGCCCGAGACCCCATTTCTCAAGCATTCCGGGACGAAAGTTCTCAATCAACCCATCAGCCGTCTCACATAGACGTTTAATCAGACCTGAGCCGCGCTCATCGCGCAAATTTGCGGTAATGAGTTTTTTATTTCGCGCGAGCAGCGGCCACCACAGCCCTTTGCCCTTGTATTTGTTCTTGCCCCAGACGCGCATGGGGTCCGTTCGATCGGGCGCTTCGACCTTTATAACCTCGGCCCCAAAATCGGCCATCCGGCTGCCGACAAAGGGACCAGCCAGCATCTGGCCGATCTCGATAATACGAAGACCCGCGAGGGGTCCTTTTCGTTTCGTGGTCGCCGCACGGTCGCGCGCGGTTTCGCCAGCTTTTTCGAGCACCCGTTTTCTCCCCTGGGATCCGCCCAATCTAGTGTTTTGTAAACCAATCCAGCAGGGTATTACAAAACCGGATCTTCTGCCCCTTGCCCGCTACGACGTGGGCGACATCTTCCATCATCACCCCTTCCGCGTTCGGCACGCCTTCTTCGATCGGGATCGTAAGGCGGGGCGCGGTCACCATATCGCGGCCGGCATGAACAACCAACATGGGGGCCTTAATCTGGTCGAGCCGATCTACGGTGTCGTGCGTGATACAGGCATGGACGAAGCGTTCATGGGCACCGATTTTGCCCAGAAGATCCTTCCACCCGCCGTCGGGGCCGAGCAGAAAGTCTTTCTTTTCGTTGAAATATTCGGGCGCAAACGAATGCAGCACAACCGAGAGTTGGAAGGCGTAGAAACCGACATCACGGTGCAGGGTCGTGAACATCTCGAGCTGATTTTGGAAGTGGCTATCGGCCTTTGCCCAACACCCAGTATTGACCAGACTGCGAATTCGCTCGGGATAGTTGATCGCGACCTCCTGGCTGATACACGCGCCCATTCCGACCATGCCGAGCATGTGGAACTGTTCGATACCCAAATGCTGCGTGAGTCCAACGACGTCGTCGGCGTAAAGGCGTGTTGATGAGGGGACCGAGAGGTCGTCGGTCGATTCACCGATTCCCCGGTGATCAAAAATGACCACTGAGTAACGATCGGTTAAGCCACGGGGCACATGTTTTTCCTCGCCGTGGCAAAACGTTCCCCAACCGCCGGAACAAACCAGCGGGTCGCCCTCGCCATGCACTTCGTAATACATTTCGTGGTTATTGATCGTCGCAATCGGCATTTCCTTTACCCCTCATCATTATTTATCCAAGCACAGCGTTTAGCGTGACGCGCCCGCTTGGAACCGGATATAACCGGCAGATACGCTTAGTTTCGTCAGGGGATTACCATGAAAATTGCGAGTTATCTACTGGGCGGTCGTCCAGCCTATGGCGTCGTCACGGATGGCGGCCTGATCACGGTTAGCAAGGGGCTCGGCAGCAAGTATGCAAGTCTACGGGCCGTCCTTGAAGCAGACGCTCTAGAGGAAATTCGTGCGGCTGCTGATGGACAAGCTGCTGATGCCAAGGTCGAGGACGTGCAATTCCTCCCGGTGATAACCGATCCGACGAAAATCCTGTGCGTCGGGCTTAATTACGAAGCTCACCGCATCGAAGCGGGTCGAGACAAAACGGAATTTCCCACCATTTTCGTCCGATTCCCAACCTCCCAGGTTGGCCACAACCAACCCATGATCCGCACAAAGGTATCGGATCAATACGACTATGAGGGCGAACTTGCGATCGTCATCGGCAAGCATGGCCGTTACCTGAGCGAAGACGACGCGCTCAGTATTGTTGCCGGTTATACGTGCTTCAACGACGGCAGCATCCGCGATTGGCAGCGCCACACCATCCAGTTCACACCCGGTAAAAACTTTCCCAATTCCGGGGCGTGCGGTCCGTGGATGACAACCGCGGACGAAATCCCGGACCCACAGGACTTGGTGCTCGAAACTCGATTAAACGGCGAAGTTGTTCAGCACACCAACACCGACGACATGACTTACCCCGTGCGCGAAATCATCAGCTACTGCTCAACATTCACCGACCTAATGCCCGGCGATGTCATTCCGACAGGAACCCCATCGGGCGTTGGCCTGGCGCGGACCCCACAATTGTGGATGAAACCCGGCGACGTTGTCGAAGTCGATATCTCGAAGATCGGGATTCTGCGCAATCCAATCGAGGCGGAGGCGTAAGCGGGTCTCGATCCGACCCTAGGGTTGAGCGATTGCAGAGATCCCTGCAAATAGGGCGCCTGCGAGAAATGCCGCGCACGGAACTGTAATCAGCCAAGCGCCAACGATCGTCAGAAGATGAGATCGGCGCACGAGTTGCCGGCGTCGGCGTTTTTTAAGCTTGCGTTCAAGCTTGGCCTGCGACAATTCCCTCTCGGCTCCCGAAGACAACGGTGCGCGGTCTGTTGAACCGCGCCGATTGGCGGAAATCTCGCGGTAAAATCCGACGCCGAATACCGCGCCGACGGCAATATGCGTGGAGCTGACCGGCAAACCCAGTGCTGACGCGGCTATGACGGTGAGCGCCGCCGATAGCGCGACGCAGAAGGCTCGCGCACGGTCGAGCCGGGTGATCTTCTCGCCCACCGTACGAATTAATTTTGGACCAAAGAGGATAAGTCCCAGCGAAATCCCAGCCGCCCCGATCACCATTACCCAAAGCGGAATCTCTACCTTGGCGGCGATCTCACCCGATGATGCAACACCGACGATAGCTGCCAACGGGCCGACGGCATTGGCTACATCGTTTGACCCATGGGCAAACGACAACAAGGCAGCCGAGCACACCAGCGGCACGGTAAACAAACCACTGACCGCTTTGCGCCGATTCTCCAGGTTCTTCGAGGCCCGGATTACCATCGGCCGTACCAGAACGTAGGTGGCAGCGAACGCAATCCCGCCGATCGCCACCAATGTCACGGGGTCGGGCTTCCAAACCCGTTTCAACCCCTTCATCACCAAATAAACGG